>Ga0315268_10002508_pt1 | contig 20667 bp, 25 predicted proteins | sample C1_top_MG_FD_204535 | JGI IMG/M metagenome (GOLD analysis project Ga0315268, IMG submission 204535) | Sediment microbial communities from Yellowstone Lake, YNP, Wyoming, USA - C1_top | ecosystem: Environmental > Aquatic > Freshwater > Lake > Sediment | place: USA: Wyoming | collected 2017-08-01
GAAAGCCGGCGGCATCGAGTTGTTGAAATTGGAAGACAAATATCAGCTGGCCACGACGGCAGAAAACGCCGAATTGATTTCGAAATTCCTTAATACCGAAGTGACGGGAGAGCTAACGCGGCCGTCCTTGGAAACTCTGACGATTATCGCTTACCGCGGGCCAGTCTCTAAAGTCGAGTTGGAATTGATTCGTGGCGTTAATTGTTCTCTGATCTTGAGGAATCTCTTGATGCGCGGTTTGATCGAGGCGACTGAAGATAAGATCCGCGCAACGACTGTCTATAACGTAACTTTTGATTTTTTGAAGCATCTCGGCCTTAATTCCATCACTGATCTGCCTGATTTCGAGAAACTCAATCGTAATAATAATCTGGAAAAGTTATTGACTGGTCTGGCAGGTGGCGCAGTGGAAAAAGACATCAAAGAAGAGATGGATATCGCAGTATAAATTCTTAATTCTTAATTCATTCCGACATGTTCGACGTCATTCTAAATTTAGTCTTAGCTTCTATTTTTTTGCATGCTTCGGCTGTCAGCGCGCCGGGATTGCTGCCGGCTAATACTCTGCCTTTGGCAGACAGAAAGATTGAAGCCCCGATGCCTGTGCGCGCCACGAGCACTGGCAGCTTGGGCGTGAAAGTCACGGCCCAGAGCTATATCGTCGTTGAGCCGGCGAGCGGCGCCGTGCTTTATGAGAAAAATGCCAGCGATCCGCGCTCTATCGCCTCGATTTCCAAATTGATGACCGCCTTGGTATTTTTGGATTCTAATCCGGACTGGAACAAGGAAATAACCATGATGGCTGACGATTTCCGCAGCGGCGCCGTGCCCGTCCTGCAAGTCGGCGACAAAGTGACGGTCAAGGATGTATTTTATGCCATGATGGTCGCTTCATCCAACGAGGCCGCTGTCGCCTTGGCGCGCTCCACCGGCCTAACTCCTGGCGATTTCGCCTATCAGATGAATCTCCACGCGTATCTTTTGCAGATGGATAACAGTCATTTCGTCGAACCGACGGGGTTATCATCCAGCAATCAGGCTTCAGCGGAAGATTTGATCAAATTGATTAAAGTGGCTTTTTCGCATTCGGAAATGAGGAAAGCTGGTTCGACTAAGAATTACGCCATACATGTGCTGAATAAAAAGAATGAAATCAGGAATGCGGCGAGCACCGATAAGGCGCTCAAGGAGGATTTCGGCACGGATGCGAATAATTATAAGATCGAGATGGGTAAGACCGGCTATATCGATGCCGCCGGCTACTGCTTTGCCAGCCAGGTTAAAGATGACAAGAATCGTACGCTCTTGATTGCAGTCTTGGGCAGCTCATCCACCTATGACCGTTTCACCGACACTAAGTCGCTGGCTTATTGGGTCTTCAATAATTACAAGTGGTGACCATATGGAATATAATAAATTAGTCAGAGACGGGATACCTGATAAAATTCAGAAAGCCGGGGAAGAATTTAAAATTCATATTGCCACTGAAGAGGAATATAATGATAAATTGAAGGAAAAATTAGTTGAAGAAGCGAATGAATTCGCATCTAGCGGCAACGTTGAAGAATTAGCTGATTTATTGGAAGTAATGATGGCTTTGGCTCGGTCTAAGGGTATTGATTGGAGCGAGGTTGAACATGTTAGAAAAGAAAAATTAGAGAAAAGAGGCGGATTTGATAAAAGAATAATCTTAGATGAATCATAACTATATGAAACCGATAATAATCGCTAACTGGAAAATGTCCCTGGATTTTCGCGATAGTATGAAGCTGGCGCGCGAGTTCGGTGATGTTATTGATATTAGCGCAGATAAAGACATCGTCGTTTGCCCATCGACTAGCAATTTTTTGCTGATTGCCGAAGTCTTGAAGGAAGCCGGAATAAAAATGGGCGTACAGGATCTGTTTTGGGAAGATCGGGGAGCTTATACTGGCTGCGAATCGCCGAAGTTTCTATACGAAGCCGGCTGCCGCTATGCGATTATCGGGCATTCCGAAAGGCGTAAATATTTCGGCGAAACTGATGTTATGGTTCACAAAAAAATCAAAGCCGCATTATCAGCCGGTATCAACCCGATCCTGTGTGTCGGCGAGACCGCCGATGAGAGACGCGCCAATCGCACTGATCATGTCATCTTAAGCCAGGTTATCGGAGCGCTTAAAGGCATTGATCTTATACCGAGCGAGCAGATCGTCATCGCTTATGAGCCGGTCTGGGTCATTGGTTCGGGGCAGGCCATTGAGCCTCACCAGGCTGAGCATGCCTTTAGGATAATCAACCAAGCCGTGATCGATCTTTTGCCCTTGACCATCCGGCAGAATAATGTCAGGATTATCTACGGCGGTTCAGTGGATGGCTCAAATGCGGCTGATTTCATTGGACTCGATCATTTCAACGGCTTTTTAGTCGGCGGCGCGAGCCTGAAGGCGGAGGAATTCGTAAAAATAACCAGCGTAATTTAATTTATGATCGTCCACATCAAACAAATTTTAGCCAAAGCGAACAAAGGCAAGTTCGGCATCGGCGCCTTCAACACTTCCAATCTGGAAGTGACATTAGGGATTGTGCGCGCGGCCAAAAAAACCAAGTCGCCGGTGATCATCCAGATTTCCGAGGCGACGATTCATTATGCCGGACTTAAGAATATCGTCAGCATCATCAAATCAGTGGCAGAAACAGAAGGCAAAGACGTGCCGATCGCCATTCATTTGGATCATGGCAAGAATTGGGATTTGGTCAAAGCCTGCATCATGGGCGGATTGTCATCGGTGCATCTGGACGCTTCGGCGTTTGATTTTGAAACAAACATCAAATTGACAAAACGCGCCGTCGAGTTGGGCCACAAGCACGGCCTCTGGGTGCAAGGCGAGCTGGGCAGCCTTTTGGGCAAAGAAGGCATGACGCTTAAAGATATCCCGAAGAGCCATGACGAATATATGACCGATCCGGCAAAAGCCGCAGAATTCGTAAAAAGAACCGGCATCAATACGTTGGCGATCTCCGTCGGCGCCATGCACGGCTTTTTTCCGGGCAAAGAGAATATCGACTTCGCGCGGCTGAAGAAAATCCATGCGGCCGTGCCGAAGATGCCTTTAGTTTTGCATGGCGCGTCCGGAGTGCCTTACGGCCAGGTCGTTAAGGCCGTAAAAGAAGGGGTTAGAATTATTAATATCGATACTGACTTGAGGATCGCTTTTACCGAGACATTAAAATCAACTATAAAGACCGCCAAGAAAACAATGTATGATCCGAGAAAGATCTTGGCGCCATCGATCGATGCGGTAGCGGATCAGACTGAAAAAATCATTAACATCGTCGGCAGCGGCAGGAAATAATTATGTATTTCATCATTGTCATCGCAATAATCTTAATAGTCAGCGCGGCGCTTCTGGCGCGCATAATCTTGCGCCGCTTGCCGGAGCTGAGAGTTTTGGATATCTCGCAGATTCCGGGGGAAAAGCAGGATAAGAATAAGATCTCAATTTTAGAAGCGAAATTTCTGCGCCAGAAAAAGACGGCGGACAACAAGATCGGCCAGATCATCAATCCGGTGAAGGATTTTTTCGGTTCCGCGCTGGCCAAAGCCCAGAGCAGCGTGGCGGTAATGGAAAAGAAATACAAGCGCCAGGGCGAAGTGGAAGAAGTCAGGACCAAGAGCATCAATGAATTATCCGCCGAAGCCAAGGCCAACATTTCTGCCGGCAAGTATGCTCAGGGAGAAAAAGATCTGATCGAAATAATCTCCCGCGACAAGAAAAATACCTCGGCGTACGAAATGCTTTTCGATATCTACCGTTTGACTAAAAGCTACAGCCAGGCAGAGGAGATTATCAGGTATCTGATAAAATTGAAGTCGCTCAAATACCGCAAGAACAAGAATGTCGATTCTCTCAAGAAGGAAAAAATGGAGGATACGGAAGTCGAAGTGCTGGAAACATTGGACACGGACGACGAGTTGGCAAGGTATTATAACGATTTAGCCAGCATTTACGAATTAATGGACAAGAAGGATAAGGCGCTCGATGCCTACTTGAAAGCCAATGCTATTTTGCCCAATAACCCGAAATTTTTGGATAAAGTCATTGATCTGGCCATCGGGGTCGGCGATAAGGGTCTGGCGAAGAAAACCTACAAGCGGCTGAAGGAAATCAATCCGGAAAACGCCAAGCTGGAGCAGTTCCGCGAGGCTCTTGAAAAATTGCAGTAAATGTGTTAATATTTTGATGTTTTAGACGCGCCGTTGTAGCTCAGTTGGTAGAGCAACTCCATGGTAAGGAGTAGGTCCGCAGTTCGAATCTGCGCAACGGCTCCATTAAGAAATCGTCCGCCTCGGCTGACGATTTTTTTATTATTCTGTCAAATCGTGATATAATATATCCATATCAAGTTATCCATAGGGGACTTCAGATTTTTTTCATAACTTATTTAACTCTTAAAATAAATATGCCTCCTAAAAAAACTTCAAAAAGCCTGCCTGCGTCGTCTGAGCCGTCGATGCCCGCATGGAAACCGGCTGCGCTGCCTATGGCCACAGCTACCTCGACTTCGACGAGTACGACTCCCACGGTGCTGCTCGGCACCGGCATGATTGTCGCCGTCTGCCTCATGGCTGTTTTCGGCAGCGTTTTCGCCAGCGGCATGAATGGCTTAGCGGCGTATAGGGCTGCTTCTGTAACTTTCGCCGCATATCCCATCATTACCTCAAATCCCAGCTCAAAAGTGCTGATAGTGGGCACCCCCCTGGCTCTTACCGCCAAATACGGCGCATGCGGCGCGAGCAGCATGGTCTATCATTGGTTCACGCAGATTGCGGCTAAGCCATGGTCGCCTAATTTTGCATATCTTCCGTCCAATTCGAACACGGCAAGCGTAAATTACGGAATCCCTGGCACTAGGAATTTGGCTGTCCAGGTCGCATGCAACGGGAAGCTGTCGCCGCCGCTTTCTCAATCGTATCCGTATTTCAATGTCACTTATATCCCGAAAGTGAATATCAATGTTTCGAGCCTTATAACCAATAATAGCGATAATATTCCTAAGATGCTGAGCAATATGCCTCAAGCCATAAAATGGAGCGTACTCGACCAAGCGACTAATAAAGCGCCTAATCCGTCTTTGGACAGTTATGGCGTAACTTATAATGCTTGGATGCAGGTGGCAACCAGCAGTGATAATCTTGCAGATGACAATCAAGTGCAAGGCATTCCAGTAAATAATGGCCTGCCCGTTGCCGGCAATCAATTTAATAATTGGCAGGTGAGCAGTTTTTGGAACGGTTATTACGCAAGAATCGAAGTTTGCATAACAGGTTCAGGATCGCCAGTCGGCGCAAATGGCAAGGGGATCTGCGGTTACAGCGCTCCCTTTAAGATTGTTTCCAGCATATCTTGCTCCAATCAATACAAAGTCGGAGATATCAACCAGGATGGGAGAGTTGCAGATGGCAGTGATAATACTTTTTATGCTATTTTGCAAAACGCTTTGAATACAAATCAAATGACTGCCAGCCAAGAAATTGCAATGTTCCCTTGTCTTGATGCATATAATAAGCGAGCGCTCAATTCGGCTTATAAGTTCAATGATAACGGCATAGATATGGCTATGTTTATTAATTGTAATTTAGCCGGCGCAAATTGCAGCGCTTGGCCGTTGCCGGATATTAATATTACAAATCCCACGATTTCCCGTTCGACAGCATCAAGCACGTATAAGAATTTGAAATTCAATTTAACATACAGAAATTTATTGCCCAAAGAGACTCAGATTGCTTATAGCGCCGTGATTACAGGCATTGACGGATCTTCACAAAATATTAAGGATTTTAGCGCCAACGGCGTGCTTAATTATCTCAAAAGTGATTCCCATGATGTAAATGGCACTTATGCCTCGAAGTATGGCGTATCATGGCCAATTGCGCTTTCAAGCACTTTCAAGAATTTGAGCAATCCTAACTCTATAGTTACTGCCCGTTATACTATCTGCCCAGTTGATCAATACAGTAAGGGCGATCAGAATCGATGCAAATCGCAATATGTAACAATTACTCCTTAAGCTTATTCTAAATTTCAGTCTAAGCTCCGTCCCGCTTCGGTTGGGCGGAGTTTTTTATCCAAATTTTCTAGCTATTGACAAAATATGACAAGTATGCTATACTGTAGTTCTAAGTAAGTTTTTTCAAAACTGTGATTTTGCATTCAACTAGCCTTCGCTTATGCAAGGCGATAGAGAAGGAGATCAATTATGTTGCATCAAATGGCGGCACGGCGCGCGGCGAAACTTTATCCGAAGATTATTGCCATTGGAGCAATCATTTCTGTCATCCTTTGCTTCATCGGCACCTCGCTGTTGGCAAAAGCCAATGACGCGGTCATGGCTCACCGAGATCAGGTGCGGTTGGAATTGGCTGTTCAGGCAGATCAGCAATCGGCCGAACGCGAGTCGGCGACTCAGCAGTTGCGCGCAATCGAACAGAAAGACCTGCAATTGCAGTTGGAGAATACTCAGCTCAAGGAAAACCGAAAAGCGGAGATATTACAGCGTTTGGGCGAGCTCGAGCTCGAAAGCAAGTTGGCGAATGGCACCGCTACCCTGAGCGAAAAAATCGAGGCCCAGCAGAAACAGCAGGCCTTGCATGACGCTCTGATGGAAACGCAGGGTGGCACCGGTTTTGGCGGTGTGGACAAGATCTACCACATCGTAAATCAGTAATTCGCACATTGCCCGGGCCCTGCACTTGCAGCGCCCGGGCGATTTATTTAATTCTATCGCCAGGCTTGATAAATCCTGATATTTGTGTTACAATGCTTATGTTTTACTACGGGTCGATACCAAAGCGGTCAAATATAGTGTTTACAGTAAACATTTGCTTTAATATAATAAGGGCATGGCGACCATTAGTAATGACAAATTGGATTTTATAAAAAAGCATTATCAGGACGGGTTAAGTGTCAGGGAAATAGCTGACAAGCTCGGTATCCCTTTTAACGCCACTTTTTATTTCCTGCGCAAACATAAGATTCCGAGGCGGACGGCGCAAGAAAGCAATGCCTTATTGTTTGCCAAGAAGCCGCTTTCTTATAAAATAAAGCGTAAGTTATCCGCCAGCGAAGAAAAATTGAAAGTCGCGGCGCTGATGCTTTATTGGGGCGAGGGAGCCAAAAGGGGCAAGGTTGTTGATTTAGCGAACAGTGATACTGAAATGGTCAGGATATTTCTGAATTTTTTGAGAAATATCTGTCGAGTAGACGAAAGCAGATTGAAAGCGTATATTTATTGTTACGGCAATCAGGACTTAAATAAGATTAAAAAGCATTGGCTGGATAATACGTTAATCCCAGCCGGGCAATTCAGCCAGCCGTATATTAGGTCTGATTTTGCGATGAAGGCCGGCAGGCAGATGGAAAATGGCTTAATTCATATAAGATATTGCGATAAGAAATTACTAATTTACATATTGGATGAAATAGAAAGATATAAGAATGAATTGATATAAAATTTGGGTCGGTACCTAAGCGGTCAACAGGGCCCGACTGTAAATCGGGTGGCTACGCCTTCGCAAGTTCGAATCTTGCCCGGCCCAAAAATTAAAAACAGGATAATAATCCTGTTTTTATGTTGTTTTGACAATCCCGCTCATCCATGAGAAAATGAAGGTTATAAAGCTGAAATAAACGTTGTTATTAACTAATTATTATGTCGGAAAAGAACAAGTTGCTCTGCGACGGCTGCGATGAGTGCTGCCGCTATATCGCTTTGGAAATAGATAAGCCGAAAAGCCAAGAAGATTACGATAATATCATTTGGTTTTTATTGCATAAGAATGTCCACGTCTACGTCAATTTTGATAATGAATGGCTGGTGGAATTCGCCACACCTTGCAAGATGCTTAATCCTAAGACTAGGCTCTGTACAATCCATAAAAGCCGGCCGCAAATCTGCCGCGATCATAAGCAGAAAGATTGCGTCAGGCATGACCCTGAACCGGCGGAAAAGCTGAGCTTCAGGACTGCTGACGAATTCAAGAAATATTGGAAAAGAGAAACAGCGAAGAAGAAAAAGAAATAGCATGACTCAAAAGGAAGCCTTGGAAATACTCAAGATGGGCAAGAACGCCTTTGTCACCGGCGCGGCCGGAAGCGGCAAGACTTTTTTATTGAACGAATATATTAAATATTTGCGCGGTGCAAATGTCAGCATCGGCATTACCGCGTCTACCGGCATCGCCGCCACGCACATGGGCGGCGTGACGATCCATTCGTGGTCGGGCTTGGGCATTAAGGACAGGTTGAATAAATACGAGTTGCAGGATCTTTTGGAAAAGCCGTACTTGAAGAAACGCTTCGACGAGGCTCGAGTGCTGATCATCGATGAAGTCTCGATGATGCATCATTTCCGCCTGGACCTGATCGATCAGGTTTGCCGCGCCTTCAAGAAGTGCGACGAGCCGTTCGGCGGATTGCAGGTGATTCTGTGCGGTGATTTTTTCCAACTGCCTCCGGTCAGCCGTTACGGCGAACAGCCGGCCAAATTTTCCTATCGCTCGGACATCTGGGAGAATATGGACATCAAGGTTTGCTATCTGGAAGAGCAGCATCGCCAGAGCGATAAGAAATATCTGGAAATATTGAACGCCATCCGTGACAATAACGTCGATGAAAAGATCTTAGGGATTTTGCAATCGCGCTTCGAAAAGAAGACGGCGCATCTCGAGCCGACCAAACTATATTCCCATAACGCCAATGTCGACGATGAGAACGAGCGCGAACTGGCCAAGATTCCCGGCGACATGCTGGTCTATAATATGTCGCACCACGGCCGCCGGCCGCTTATCGAATCTTTGGAAAAAAGCTGCCTGGCGCCGTCGGTCTTGAAATTGAAGAAAGACGCTCGAGTGATGTTCGTCAAGAATAATTTTGAGGAAGGCTACGTCAATGGCACGCTCGGCATCGTCGAGAGTTGCGATGAGGATAAGATCAGAGTCAAGATTGCTTCCGGAAAGACAATCGAAGTCGAACCGGCCAATTGGTCGATCGAAGAAGACGGCTCGGTTAAAGCCTATATCACGCAGTACCCTTTGCGCCTGGCTTGGGCCATTACCGTTCATAAAAGCCAGGGCATGAGCTTGGATGCGGCCGAAATCGATTTGTCGCGTTCCTTTGAACGCGGCATGGGTTATGTAGCGCTCTCTCGCGTGCGCTCTCTGGCAGGTTTGTCGCTTTTGGGCTTGAATGAAATGGCGTTAAAAGTGGACGATGAAGTTTTGGCATACGACAAACGTTTCCGCGAGCAATCAGCTGAACACGTTGCCTGGCTCAAGAATCAGTTTCCCGATGACAAGGCGGAAATGAAAAATGAATTCATGGCCAGAGTCGGGGGCAGCGCCAAGCCGGAAAAAGTAAAAATCAAGAAAACCGATACGATTGTCGAGACGAAGAAACTGTTGCAAGCTGGCAAATCGATTAAAGAAATCGCCGCCGAAAGGGGAATGGCTTGGGGCACGATCGTCAGCCATCTCGAAAAACTCAAAAAATCCAAACACGAAATAGATTTATCATTCATTCATCGCGACTTTTCCCGTAATCGGCTGGAGAAAATCAAAGAAGCGATGCTCTCGACCAAGAAAGAGAATGACGAATACAAATTGTCGCCGGTCAGGAATATTTTGGGCAATGACTTCTCGTTCGATGAGATAAGATTGGCGAGATTATTGATTGACTGATAATGAACAAGCAAAAACAAAAACTAATCGTCATTCTCGGACCGACCGCCACTGGCAAGACCAAGCTGGCGGTCGATTTAGCGCGGAAATTCAACGGCGAAATAATCTCGGCCGACAGCCGCCAGGTCTATAAAGGCATGGACCTGGGCACTGGGAAGGATCTGGCCGAATACGGCCCCCAAGGCCAGAATTTGGCTAAAAATAGGGCATCAGCAAAGGCCCCCAAAGGCTCTAAAAGGGCGCTAGGCGTGAGATACCATTTAATCGATATAAACGGCCCTAAAACCGTTTTTAATGTGGCCAAATACCAGAAGTTGGCTAAGCAGGCGATCAATTCGATCCAGCAGAAAGGCGAGCTGCCATTCCTTGTCGGTGGCACGGGATTGTATATCGATGCGATAGTAAAAGGCTATGAGTTTAATCAGTTGAAAGTTATAAAGTTGAAAGTTGAAAGTATAAGAAAGAAATTAGACAAGCTGACTTTGGATCAATTGCTTTCAAGATTAAAAAAAATAGATCCCGTCACTTATAATAAGATCGATCAGAAAAATCGCCGCAGAGTTCAGAGAGCACTGGAAATATATTACGAAAGCGGAAAAACAAAATCAGAGTTAGATAAGCAGTCAGCGCCGGGTTATGATATGTTGATTCTGGGAGTAAAGTTTCCTCTGGAAGAATTATATCGCCGCATCGATAAGCGCTTGAAAGAGAGATTGAAGGAGGGAATGATTAGCGAAGTCAAAAAACTTCATAAAGCCGGAGTGAGTTGGAAAAGATTAGACGAGTTCGGATTGGAATACAGATTTGTTTCCAGATACTTGCGTGGATTGATCACGAAAGAGGAGATGGAAGAGCAACTGCGCCTAGCCATCCATCATTTCGCCAAGCGCCAGCTGACCTGGTTCAAGCGCAATCAGGATATCAAATGGATCAAGGATAAGAAAGAGGCGGAAAAATTAATAAAAGCGTTCAATAAAAAAAGATCGGTTTAATTGCCGATCTTTTTAAATTATTTTTGCGGGTCAAAGGTGTCCGCCGTACTGCCGTCATGGCTTCTTTCGCTGCCTGGACCTCCCCTTTTTTCCACGTTCCCGCTTTTGGTTCTTTCCAAAAATTCTTCAACAGTCTCTTCCGCCTTAACGACAGGAAAAATCTCTTTCTTCTCGGCAGGTGTTTCCGGCCTGAACATTTGCTCTCCTTCTGGCATAAATTAAAATTATTTTAATTAAAATTTAGGTTTGATGGTGATTCCTTTGCCGATGGAACCGGATTTGCCGACGCCCGGGCGGGAAATCGCCGGACTGCCGGATCGTTCGATCAATGAGCCGGTCTTCTCCAGGCCGGCATTCGGCGCAATAGAATAAGCAGCGTTAATGTTATGGCGTCGGGACAAGACTGAGGCTTGCCCGGCTTTGGCGTTATTCGGACCGATTGCTTTCTGATTGAGGCTGGTAGTGCCGGCAGTGGCGAGGTTTTCCGCTCCGGCTTCCAAGATATGCTCTTTCCTGATGTGGGCGATGCTTTGCGCCTTGACCCGTTCCTGATTCAAATATCTCTTAACGGCGCGGACAGGATCTTTTTCAAAGCCGAAAATTTTCGCCTGGTTAAGGGTGAGCACGATTTCCTTCATGTTTTTGACAGGAACCGGTTTGTCATGAGTGATGATATTGGCGATTTGCAGGTCGGTATAGCCGGATCGGCGCAACGATGATTTTACATCCACCAGAATATTCTCGCCGAGCTTTCCGCCTCGCGTCATGCTTCTGTATAACTTCGAGAATTTGATCGTTTTCGGCGTGAATCTTTCAGAAGGCGATTGTTTGAAAGGAAAGGACATATTGAAAATTACGAATTACGAATTAAGAATTACGAATTATAATTCAAAATAAAATTCTATTTTAATTTTTCCAGCAGTAATTTATTGATGACCGCCGGATTGGCTTTGCCTTTGGCTTCTCGCATAGCCATGCCGACGAGGAACTTGAAGGAAGCTTCTTTGCCAGCCTTGTATTCTTCGACCGGCTTAGGGTTATCCTTAATGACCTTGTCGATGATTGATTCCATTTCGCCCGCGTCTTCCATTTGGCCGAGATTCTTGTCTTTCATGATCGAGGTCGGCGCTTGGCCAGTCTTGAACATCTCGTTTAAAATATCCTGGCCGGCCAGATTATTGATCTTGCTGTCGTAAATCAAAGTCAGGAACTCGGCGAAGTTTTCCGGCGTGATGGCGCACTCGGTGATCGATGTTTTAGTTTCATTCAAGTGGCTCAAGAGGTGAGTCACCAGCCAGTTTCCGGCCAGCTTGGATAATTTCTTACCGTCTTTGAGCATGATTTCCGCTTCCGTGCCTTCCGTTTCCGGCAATGAGACGAGCCAGGCGACCATTTCCGACATGACTTCTTCCGCGTATTCGGCCAGATGCTTGTCATTGACGAGAATGTCGGCGATTTCCGGATTGAATTGGTATTCGCCGACGAAGCGGTTGAATTTAGTATGCGGCAATTCAGGCAATTTGCTTTTTAGTTCCGCGATCAGCTCATCTGAAATTTCCAAAGGCGGCAGATCAGGCTCGGGAAAATAGCGGTAATCGGCGGCGGTCTCCTTGACGCGTTGAGTGAATGTCGTCTGAGTGCTCTCATCCCAGCCGCGCGTCTCTTGCACCAGTTTTTCTTTGCTTTCTAAGGCTTTTGTTTGGCGTTTTATTTCGAAATCTATGGCGCGTTCCAGAGCGCGGAAAGAATTGATATTTTTTAGCTCTGTTTTTGGATTCAATTTGTAATCCAATACTGCTTTGACCTCGTTATTTTCGATAAAGAATTTACCCGCCTCTTGCATGGAGACGTTAGCCTCGCAGCGCATCTGGCCTTTTTCCATATCGGCATCGGAGACTTCCAAATATCTTAATATGCGCTGGTACTCTTGGCAGAACGCCTTGGCTTCCTTGGCGCTTTCGATAGTTGGTCCGGTCACGAGCTCCATTAGCGGCGTGCAGGCGCGCGACAGATCGACGTAAGCGCCGTCTTTGCCATGGGCCAATTTGCCGGTGTCTTCTTCCAGATGGATGCGGATGATCGGGATTTCTTTTTTGCCGATGGATAATTTGCCGTCATGAGTCAGCGGCTGGTCGTATTGCGAAATCTGGTAGCCTTTGGGCAGATCGGGATAGAAATAATTCTTGCGGTCGAATTTCGTCACTTTGGCGATCTGGCAATCCAAAGCCAGGCCGACCAGAATCGTCCAGTCGATGGCTTGGCGGTTGGCAACGGGCAGCATGCCCGGGTGGCCCATGCACACGGGGCAGACGTTTTCGTTGGGCTTGTCTCGCAGCTCATAGCCGTTTACGCAGGTGCAGAACATTTTGCTTTTGGTCTTGAGCTCGACGTGGATTTCCATGCCGATTACCGGCACAAACTTTGACATAAGGTTTAGTTGTCATCCCCGCGCAGGCGGGGATCCAGGTTAAATTTAAGCATTTATAATCAAAATTATACAATTATTAGCCATAAAAATCAACTCTTGACATTGGGCTTGTTTTATGCTAAAGTGGGCTATTGAATTGTCGGACGTTGACATCAGATAAAAACAAAGAGAGGAAGCTGTCATGGAAATCAGTGGAAAACCTATTGATACGTTAATCCCGGAATTGAAGATTAAGCTTGCGTCCGAGGAGCAAAAACTTCAAGAGTATGAGAGTCACCAAGATGTCGAACCGATTATGCAGAACGCGTTAGCTTTTGATATATTATTGGCGCGAAGTGGCATTCGAATGTTTAAAGAAGAGATTATGAGACTCGAACTACTGGCGCTGACCGAAGAGAAGCGCCGGCTGCTGACCAATATCGTCGAGTGGATGAATGCAATAGTAAATGATGAAAGCGAAAGCGCTCATTTTCTTATCATGAACCTTTCGAATGATTTTAGATGCCTGATGGTGATAAAAGAAAATATCGAACAAGCCAAGACAATGGAAGAATTGGCCTTGATCGGCGAAGAGCTGAAGAAGTTCAAGCAGGATCATCCGGAATTGGAACAATAAGAAGGGGGTTATGCCATGCATGAAAGCAGAACTAAAGACCAGACTTCGGGAGACCTTTCAGCACGATTAGCTGAACGGCGCACGCGAGAAAGTTTTGAAGCTAAGCTCAAAGAGCAAGACGACGCTCTTGAGCTGGCCGATGAGAAGCGCCGGCTGCTGACGCGTATTATCGAGTTTATGACATCGGCAGTTTGTAAGCTTGGTTTGAGGAGAAACTTGTTCTTTCAGATCGTAGAGCAACAAAAGTTTATTCAAGGTGCTGTGACAATGGAAGAATTAGTCGTCATCAGCGAGCAATTGGATCAATTCAAGATTGAACATCCCGAGCTATAATGAAGAAGCACATTTAACTTCATGCGCCCAGCCATCCGGCAGGGCGTTTTTTATTTGGAATTAAAAAACCATTCGCCGCGGCGAATGGTGTTGAAAGTACGTTAGCAGACGAATGTGCCGGCCTCAATGCCGAGGATGATATCGTTGATGAGTTGAAGCTCATCGCTGCCGAACTGCCATTGAGCTATCTCGTTCGGATCATCGCGCAGCTTTTTCAACTGCGGCAGCACCAGCATATCAGCGGCGCTCTCGCTGTCCAATGATCGGCCGATGAAATCTTCTTCGGTCGGGAAAGTGGCGAAGAATCCGGCGAGGCCCTTGCCTTCGTCGCCTTGGACTTTTTCGAAATCCTGGCCGTAAATGTGCAATGACATGGAGTAGTCAGCATAAGAACCGACTCTGACTTCGCGGTTGGTTCTTTCGCTGATAGTATCAGCGATGCGATTGAAGAGGAATGTCAAACCAATGACATTGTCGCCCCACGCCTTGAACAGGTCGCGGCTGCGCCAAGTGGTCGAAGGATTCAGAATTAAAGTTCCGTCCTCGTCTTCGACGCAACGCAATTGCAATTCGCGCAGGCAGGGGACGTCTTCTTTCAGGAATGGATCGATATTGGGCACAGCTGTCGTACACATGGCGCGGCGCGTATACGGAGTCTTGGAAACGCAGTCGATAGCCATGGCGATCTGATCGACGTCCCCGCAATAATGAGCGTTTTTCCGTTCAGCAGCGATTGCCCAATTAAGCAATGCTCTGAATACTGCGTTCGATTCTTTTGATTCGCCGTCCCAGGAATGATCTCCGATGTTGCAAATACCTTGAATCAACTCATTCACTAGCGCCTGAGCCAACTCGGGGTGAGCGGTCAGACGTTGATGATATGAATAGGGCCAGGCTGTCGAGGGCAAGTCTTCACCGTCGCGGGCCGGCAGCAGTTGCGCTATCGGCAGGACGCGATTGTCTTTGACGCCCATGATTTCGGCGATGTAAGTGCCGATCTCGCAGAAAGAGATTGGCGGGAAGCGCGGCTGGGCGAATGGATCGGTGATTTCGATCAGCACGCGCGCGTCGCGGCTCGGGGGATCGATGTACTCGCCGGTCTCGTTCTTGCGGTCGTATTGCGTCCGCATCGTGGCGCCGTTTTTCCACAGCGCCTTAATAGCGCGGTAATAAGCTTGGGGGATTGAATCTCCAGTAATATGAATCGTGGGCAAGCGCCCGGCTTTAGGCTCCATCGTTTTCACTTCCTTTCTCTGTGTCAACTTGCTTCGCTTCCAAATCAAGCAATTTCAAAGTCAATTCTTTGTTTTCCGCCATCAATTCGGCGATAACCTCAGCTTCATTGGTCCGGCCTGCATTTAATTTATTCAGCCAATGCTGGCAAACCGCGCAAGGCTCGATCGGCGCTTTGCCGAATCGTTGCTCGCAGGCGTCGCATTTGATCGGTGCCATCTTAACTCCTCCTTTTTAATCTTCTATGCCTAGCAGTTCATCCACATAAGCTCTAATTTGCTTGAAAACAGTTTCGATCGGCTGGTTGCCGTCTATGATAATGAAACGCTTTGGCTCGCTTAGGGCGATAGCAACGTACGCTTCTCTGACACGTTCAAAGAAAGCCTGGTCGCAATGCTTTTCGAAAAAGGCGTTTTTCTCATCGCGCTGGCGGCTCATCCGGTCCAGCATGACTTCTACCGGAATATCCAGCAGGAATGTCAGGTCGGGCCAAATTCCGCGCAAGGCGATCTTATTCATCAGATCAATGTCAGTCATTGGCAAGCCGCGGCCGCCGCCCTGGTAGGCGACAGTAGAGTCGTGCAAGCGATCGGAAATAATGACATCGCCGCCGTCTAGAAGCGGCTTCAGTTTGGCCGCATATTCGGCGCGCGTCGCTTCGAACAGGAACAGTTCGGTTTCAGCGGTACGCTTGATGTCGAGGTGGCCGTTATCGCTGATAGCCGCATATTGCTCGAAGAGCGGGAAGTCGCCATGCCCCGAAAGTTCATGGTAGATGGCTTTTAATGCTCTTTCCGGGAATTTCAGCAAAGCCCGAATGGCCTCGCCGTAGTAAGAGCCGCCCGGTTCGTGCATCAAGTGGACAGGAATTCCTTTTTGCTGCAAATATTCGTAAAGCAATTGCGCCTGAGTGCCTTTGCCGCTGCATTCAGGGCCCTCCAAAGAGATGAGTTCGCCTTTCATTTTCCCCTCCGTTTCTGTTGAAATAATCGGTTGTAATGTCCAGGGATTGTGGGAAAAGCTTAGCATATATTTGATGTATGGTCAAAATTTAAATTATGCCGCTTTTTTTGGAAAAAGCGGCATATTATTATTTGATTTTTTTGATGAGCGCGTCGACTTGTTTTTCCAACTCCTTAAGGCTGCCATTGTTATCAAGTTTGTATTTGCATTTTTTCGCCAGTTTTCTAATTTGGATTTCCGTCGGCAATTTGGCATCCTTCAGGAATCCGGCCCAGGTTTTAGATCTGTCATCGGCGTTTTGGCCTCGTTTCTTGATGCGTTTGAAACGCGTTTTTATGTCGGCTTCAATATTAATTAAAATGAAGCCTGGCTCGTTTTTGAGATGAGCAATATCCGATTCCAATCTGACATTTGGCAGGACCTGGATTTTCTTTTTGCTCATTTTTATTTCCGTGGCGATGACTTTGGATAGTAAATCTTGCCCGAAGGCGCCTCGAAGAGAGATGCCTAAATTCGCCATATTAATCCTGGTCTGCGGCAGGAATAATCTGTCTAGAATGTCTCTTAAAGGCTGGGAGAAACTGATCGTTTCCGCGCCGTATTTCTTTTTGAGATAATCAGCGACCGTGTCCTTGCCGCTGCAGATTTCTCCGACTAAGCCGAGGATCAGTTTTTTAGGCATAAATGAGAGGTTATCTATTATATTGCCTTCATCTTATCAAAAATTTGGCAAAAGAAAAACCCGCTCGAATTTGAGCGGGGGATAATGTGCGGGTTAGGCGGTCAGAACTAGCAGCGTCTTAGACTCGTCTTCTTTGAGGCCAAGGAAGATCAGACCGTCGCCGTACCAGCGCAGAACATCGATGAGCCGTTCGGCTTTGTACGGCTGGCCGTGCGCCATGAATGCCAGGTAATAATAGATCGTTCTGTTAATATTACTTAGAATAACGTTGCGCAGATTCGTGCGAAAATAGCCCTGGAGAGTTGGAATAAAGCTGTTGAACAGTGCATGTGCCAGATCGCGAGCCGGACTATTGCTGATGCTGTATCCGAAGGTCAGCGCGAAGTTATTGACGAATAGCGGTCGGCTGCCAAGCTTGTCCAGAGATCTGCACCCAAGCTTCGCCACAAGTAATCCCAGTAATCCAGATCAATTTGGAGCAGTCTTCCCTCTTTGGCGACGGATTTTGACATCCAGGCCGGAATCGGCCAGAGCTGATCGAAAGAGGCGACGACGACTCGCTTGATTTTATGGCCGGTCGCCTTGTGGTAAGCTTTGGTGATTGATTTATGGTCGGTCGCATCAAAAAACTCTTTCGGCATCAGTGGCCAGCGCTTGCTGTCCGCGAAAGCCATGATCTGTTTCAGCGGCTCCAAGATAAGGTCGGCATCGAGGCTGTGATCGAATTTCAGTAAAGATTTTGCCAGCCTTTGTTGGTGGGTGAGTCTTTTGCTCATTAGTCTGATTTCCTTTCCGTTAATAATCTAGCTATTTTGTTTGGCCATTTTGAAAGTGACAGTGCAAGTCATCCAATATTCATATACTGTTTTGACGTCGAAGCCCGTGCTTAAATCGTGATGATTATTTATGACCTGGGTCAGAATCGTGTCGCATGAATGCAATTCCCATTGCAAATTATTCGATTTTTCATTGATACCAGCCAATAGCCTATTGATTTCAGCTTGCGCTCTTCCTGTTGCTTCAGGCACATCCTTGCCAACGCATGAAAATATGAAAACCTTATTAATCGGTGTCATTTTTGTCTCCTTTTTGAGTTGTAAGGTGCCTTAAAATTGATCAGTAATATCAATATCCAAGCTTACCATAATTTAACAATTTGTCAAGACGAAAAAACCGCCCTCGCAGGCGGCTTTTCCTATCTTAAAAAGATGCTTGAGATTATAATTGCCAACTTTGTTGGCATCCCGATTAAATCGGGATGATTGCTAAGCAATCACTTTGATGCCCGGGCCCATAGTAGTAGTGACGGTGACATTCTTGATGAATGTGCCTTTGGCCGCGGCCGGTTTGGCTTTGGCGACGCTGTCCATGAAAGCCTGGTAGTTTTCCGCCAGTTTGGCTTCGTCGAAGGAAATTTTGCCGATCATGACATGCAGATTGCCGGAATCGTCGTTCTTGTAAGAAACTTTGCCTTTCTTTAAATTAGTAACGGCTTCTGCGGCGTTGGCCGAGACGGTGCCGTCTTTCGGATTAGGCATCAAGCCTTTCGGGCCGAGTACTTTGGCGATAGGAGCCAAGAGTTTCATGGCCTCAGGAGTGGCGACTAAGACGTCGAAATTGATCTTGCCGGCTTTGATCTCGGCGATGAGTTCGTTGTCTCCGGCCATATCGGCGCCGGCTGCCAATGCCGCTTTGATTTGGTCGCCATTGGTGGAAACTACGGCGACGCGAGTCGTTCTGCCGTTGCCATTAGGCAAAGAAACAGAAGCGCGGACCAATTGATCTGACTTTTTCGGATTGATGCCGAGCTTGACGTGGACTTCCAAACCCGCGTCGAACTTGACGTTCGAAGTGGCCTTGGCCAACAGAATCGCTTCGGCTACTGTGTAAGCCTTGTTGGCATCAACTAATTTTTTGGCGGCGATGAATCTCTTCGACGGCGCATGTTCTACTTTTTTCATATTATTTATGTTTGTCGTGGTGTTAACGAGTTGCAGACTAAGCGACTCTTCCACATTATTTTATCAAATTTTTAATTTTTAATTTTGTAATTTTTAAATAATATTCTAATTTCTAATGTTTAAAAATTAAATCATTATGAAATTATTTATAAAATTAAAAATTAAAAAATTCAAAAATTCTTATCCTTTTACTTCAACGCCCATCTGCCGGCAAGTGCCTTCGATAGTCCTGATGGCCGCTTCTAGATTGGTAGTGTTCAAGTCAGGCATTTTTTTCTTGGCGATTTCTGCCAGCTGCGCCTTAGTGATGACGCCGACTTTCTCTTTCAAAGATTTGCCTGAACCGGATTTGATGCCGATGGCTTTCTTGATCAATTCGGAAGCCGGCGCGGTCTTCAAGATGAAGTCGTAAGTCCTGTCTTCGTAAACTGTGATTTCCACCGGGGTCACTTCGCCGGCGCGGTCTTGAGTCGCGGCGTTGAATCTCTGGCAGAATTCGGCGATGTTCAGGCCGTGCTGGCCCAAAGCCGGACCTACCGGAGGCGCCGGATTGGCGGCGCCGCCTTGGATCTGCAATTTGATTACTGTCTTGATTTTTTTGCCTTTTGCCATATGTGTCAATTTTTAATTTTGTAATTTTTAATTTTTAAATAATGCCGAATTTCTAATTTTTAATTTTCAAATAATCTATAAGTTTCTTATTTTAAGCAAAAGAGAAGCGCAATTGTTTAAAAATTAAATCATTAATAAATTATTTACAAAATTATAAAATTAAAAATTAAAAATTTATTCTTATACTTTCTTAATCTGTAAGAAATCCAATTCCACAGGGGTTTCGCGGCCGAACATGGAAATCTGGACTTTGACTTTTCCTCTCGTCTCGTCGATCTCGATGATCTTGCCTTCCATATTCTTGAAGGGCCCGTCGACGATCTTGACTGAGTCGCCTGCGCCGAGGTCGATCTGGAATTCCGGCTCGCTGACGCCCATGCGTTTCTGCAAGGATTTTATTTCCTCATCGGATACGGGAGTCGGAGTGTTGCCTGAACCGACGAAGCCCGTGACGTGCGGCGTATTGCGCACGACGTACCAGCTGTCATCGGTCACGATCATCTCCACCAGGACATAGCCCGGGTAGATCTTTTCTTCCACGACTTTGCGCTTGCCGTTCTTGATGCGGATCTTTTTTTCCTTCGGGATCATGACGGCGAAGATCTTGTCTTCCATGTCCATGGATTCAGTGCGTTGCTTTAAGTTATGTTCTACCGCTTCCTCCAAACCGGAGTAAGTGTGGATGACATACCAGCGCCTGCCGAGTTGCAATGTTTGTTTAGCCATATAGATTGTGCTTGTTCTCCCGATTCCATCGGGAGGAGTTAAGGTGCGAAAATAAGAGAATTATTTAATGAAAGTGATCAGCTGTCCCAGTCCTAAGCTTAAGACATAGTCGCACAAGCCGAGGAAGGCCGCAGTCGCCAGAGATATCGCCACAACTAATATAGTGTGTTGTTTGATCTCCGCCTTGGTCGGCCAAGTGACATTTTTCATCTCGAAGAACGATTCCTTGAGATATTGAGCTGTTTTTTCCGTGATATTCATATGGATTGGTTCCCCGGATATTTACGCCGCGCCGGGTTACCGGCTTCAGGCGAAAATTCCGAGGATGACATTTATTGATGATGGCTTTTTATCAATTTTAAAACCCCCTCATCGGGAGTCTTTATTACAGATGCATTATATC
>Ga0315268_10002509_pt1 | contig 20665 bp, 16 predicted proteins | sample C1_top_MG_FD_204535 | JGI IMG/M metagenome (GOLD analysis project Ga0315268, IMG submission 204535) | Sediment microbial communities from Yellowstone Lake, YNP, Wyoming, USA - C1_top | ecosystem: Environmental > Aquatic > Freshwater > Lake > Sediment | place: USA: Wyoming | collected 2017-08-01
CAGGGCCGCGCCACGACCGCCGCCGATGCGCACGGCAACGTGGCGCATTGGGACGAGCCGATGCTGCCGCTGCAATACATTCAAGCCTCCTGTGGAAAGTGCCATCAAGCCTCAGATAACCCGAGCGCGCCCGAACTCGCGCACGGCCAGCAGGTATTCGAGGAAAGCGGCTGTCGCGGTTGCCACAAACTCGGCGGCGTTGGCGGCGTCATTGGGCCGGAACTCGACAAGGTGGGCGCGCGCCGTTCGCCGGAATGGTTGAAGAAACACTTTTTGGCGCCGGCGGTCGTCACGCCCAGCTCGGCGATGCCGCCGCAAAAGTTTTCCGAAACGAACCTGGAAGCGATCACGCTCTTCATGCTGAGCCAGACCGGTGAATCCACGCCCGGCTATTATGCCTCGATGAAAGTCATTCCGAGCGCCGCCGAAGGCCAAAACCTTTTTCAGCAAAAGGGCTGCATTGGCTGTCACTCGGTGGGCGGTCAGGGCGGCAAGGTTGGCCCGGCTTTGGACGATGTTGGTTTGCGACGCACGCCCGAGTGGATTATGCAACACTTCCGCGATCCGCGGAGCGTCACGCCTGGCTCGGTCATGCCAAAATTTGGATTCACCGAAACCGAGGCGCGCGCGCTGACGGATTTTCTCCAGCACCTGCGTGAGCGCAACGTTTCCTCCAGCCTGTCGGCGCTCTTGGGGCCGGTCGAGCGCGGCCGCGAAATCTACCGCAAATACGGCTGTGCCGGCTGCCACGGTCCGGACGCCAAAGGCGGGGTGCCCAATCCCAATTCGAAGACCGCTCAGCAAGTGCCGGGTTTGATCCATGTGGCCGATGGCTACACCAAGGACGAACTGAAAATGCGCATCGTCAAAGGCCAGCGGGAAATCCCGGCGCTGGATGCCAAACGCCCTGCGCCTCCTCTCTACATGCCCGGTTGGGGCGGCATCATCAAGGAGGCCGAACTTGACGATCTCGTGGCTTACCTCATCAGCTTGAAGCCCAAGGGAGAAGACGTGGGCTTTTGATTGCGGCATCGCAGGTCGAAGCTGGTGATCTTGCGTTTTTGATCCGCTGTGGCCTTGCCCCGATTTGGTGGACAGTGGATGTGTGATTGTGTGAGCTAAGGGTCAGCACACATGAACACTGCCAGTTGGTCCGCACCGTCGGAGGCGATCAACGACAATGGGACGGACAAAGTTCATCATCGTGAACCCACCCGCAGCGAACTGCTTTTATCGGTTAAAGAAGTAAAGCCGATGAAACGTCGACGGAAACCAGCCAAGAAATGTTGTAGCTTTGACAAGATTGGAAATGCCCATTGTCCTCGACCCTATTAGATTGACCCCGTGAATTAAGCGCCGTCCTGGCCGTCTATCTTATCAGCTTGAGATCATCAGACGGTGACCGGGCTTGGTTCACAACGGAAAACTAAGAACGACTATGAAAAAATCACTGACCCTCACAATCGCCATCATCGCGGTTTCGGCCTTATCGGCCGGCGCCGCGGATGCCAAGGCCAACTACGAAAAAGACTGCGCCAAGTGCCACGGCGCGGATGGCAAAGGCCAGACGAAGATGGGCCAAAAACTGGGCGCGAAGAACTACACAGACGCCAAAGTCCAGGCCGAGTTGAAGGACGATGCCGCGTTCAAGGCCATCAAAGAAGGCCTGAAGAACAAAGAAGACAAACAATTGATGAAGCCGGCGGAAGGCTTTTCCGACGCCGACATCAAGGCTCTCGTGGCTCACATGCGGACGTTCAAGAAGTAGTTTGCCAGTCTTCGCCGTCTTGGAATTCCTGGGATTCAACGCGGTTGGCGGGCGGGGTTCCGATCAGCCCGCCAACCGGGACGGAGATTTGTGTATCAGCGACAAGAGCATCAAACTGACGTCATTCGATGCAGTCAACATAGTCTGAGCAGGTTTCCGCCACACGAACAACATGAGCACTGAGAACCCTCCTACGAAAGCGGCGCGACCGTCGTTGTTGCGCAACTGGCTCAGCTTGACGGGACTAGTCATCATCATCGGCAGCCTGTTCTCGTTTTTCCTGCTGTTCCTGCTGGATACGCTGGCGCATTTCTCGAACCCGTACATCGGCATCCTCACCTACATCATCGCGCCGGGATTCCTGACCTTCGGTTTGTTCATCACCACGCTGGGCGCGTGGCGTGAGCGCCGGAAACTCGGCGTGTCTGCGGGATTGCTGCCGGCGATGGTGGTGGACCTGTCCCGCCCGCGCGACCGGCGCATTATGGGATTCTTCATCGCGGGCAGTCTCGTGTTTCTGCTGCTTTCCGCCGTTGGCAGCTACCACACGTACCATTTCACCGAGTCAACGACGTTTTGCGGGCAGACCTGTCACACGGTCATGAAGCCGGAACTGGTCACCTATCGGCATGGCTCGCACGCGCGGGTCAGTTGTGTGGAATGTCACATCGGCCCCGGCGCCCAATGGTTCGTCAAAGCCAAGATTTCCGGCACCTACCAGCTCTACGCAACCACATTCGACAAATATCCCCGGCCTGTCCCCACGCCGATCAAGAACCTGCGTCCTGCCCAGGAAACCTGCGAGCAATGCCACTGGCCCCAGAAGTTCGTCGGCAATCTGGACCGCACCTACAACTATTTCCTCGGCGAGGAAACCAACACGCCGTTCTCCGTGCGCCTCACGATGAAAGTCGGTGGCGGCGATCCCACGCACGGGCCGGTCGGCGGCATCCATTGGCACATGAACGTCGCCAACAAGGTGCAATACCTCGCCACGGACGCGGCGCGGCAGAAAATTCCGTGGGTGCGCATGGTGGATTCGCAGGGCGTCGTCACCGAATTTCGCACGCCCACCTTTACGAACACGGTGGCCGAGAGCGAGCTGCGCACGATGGACTGCATGGATTGTCACAATCGGCCGGCGCACAAATACGTGTCACCGGACAAGGCGGTGAACCTCGCCATGTCGCTTCCAGACCAGATTGACCGGACGTTGCCATGGATCAAGACCAACGCCGTTTTTGCGCTCACGCGGAATTACACGAACGAGACGCTGGCCTTGCAGGGTATCGCCACAATTCTGGCGGAGCGTTATCCGGCGGATAAATTTCCCACTAAACAGGAAAGCGTGCGCAAGATCATCGGCATCGTGCAGCAGATTTATAGTGACAACTTTTTCCCGGAGATGAACGCGTCGTGGGACAAATACCCGGACAACATCGGACACATGATCTGGCCCGGCTGCTTCCGCTGTCACGATGGCAAGCACAACACGGCCGATGGCAAGCGCAGCATCAAGGCCAGCGATTGCAATACCTGCCACACGATCCTCGCGCAGGGCAAGGGCGACGAACTCAATTTGCTCACACCGGGCGGGCAGAAATTCAAGCATCCCGGGGACGAAGTAGATGGGGCCTGTAACGATTGTCACACGGGCGGGCTGTAGCGGGGCAGGAAACGTGCGCGGGGCAGGGATGCGCGGACTACGCCGTTCAGCGCCGCGCAACAAACGCAATTTGTGATCCGGCGATTTGTGGGTGCTTCGTTCCGCCCGCTGGATTAGGGCGGGGTCGTCGCAGCGCAATGACCCCACTGTGGGCCGCGGCGCGGTGACGCGCTGCAATGGGTTTATTTATGAAATTGGCATCAGGGCTAATCGGAAAGAGACACCTCTTTCTTCTGGGGTGGTTTTTTGTCGCTGTCTCGTGCTCTTTCGCGACCGGGGAGAAATTTCCTAACGCCGATTGCCTCGACTGCCACACCGACCCAGCCAACAAACGCAAGGTGAACGGCAACGACGCGCCGCTGGCGCTTTTCCCGACCAACACCTTCCCGAAATCTGTCCACGGAAAACTAAGCTGTGTGGATTGCCACGTCGGCATCAAGGACCTCGTTCACGATAGCAAACTGCCTCCGCCCAACTGCGTCACCTGCCACGAGGCGAACCCCAGTCACGAGAAGGCCGCGCACGATTACGCCACGAGCATTCACGGCGCGAGCCATACGCTCGGCGCATCGGGCGCGGCGAGTTGCTGGGATTGCCACGGCTCGCACGAAATCTCGCCGGTGAAGCAGGCCGATTCACCGGTCTTCAAACTCAACCTCCCCCGCACGTGCGCCAAGTGCCACAGCAATCCCGGACTGACGACCGAATATCAGATGAAGTTCCCGGAGGCGGCTGCGCAATACAACGACAGCATCCATGGTCGCGCGCTGCTGAAGATGGGCCTCATCGTCGCACCGTCGTGCAACGATTGCCACGGCGTGCATGACATCAAACGCGGTGTGGATCGCGATTCGCCGATCAACCACGCCAATGTCGCCAAGACCTGCGGCAAATGTCACGTGGGTGTTGAACAGATTTACGACCAGAGCGTCCACGGCCAATTGCTGGCGAAAGGCGACAAGCGCGGACCGGTTTGCACCGATTGCCACACCGCCCACGAGGTCGAGACGCCCAAGAACGGCCACTTCAAAATGGCCAGCGACGCACGTTGCGGTAAATGCCACGAGGACCGTCTCACACACTACCGCGACACCTACCACGGCAAGGCGATGGCGCTGGGCAAACCGAATGTCGCCTCCGAAGTCGCCGCGTGCTACGACTGTCACGGGCACCACGACGTTCTGCCGCCGTCGAATCCGGGGTCGCGCCTTTCGAAGACGAACATTCTGGCCACCTGCCAGAAGTGTCATCCGAACGCTACGATTGGCCTCACCGGGTACAAGCCACACGCCAATCCACTCGACCGCAAGAATTACCCGTTGCTCCACCTCGTGTTCCTGGGCATGACCGGATTGCTCATCGGCGTGTTCACGTTCTTTGGCCTGCATACAATCGTCTGGCTGGCGCGCGTGATCTATCTCTACCTGCATGACACGAAGACGTTCCGGGAAGCCAAGGTCAAAACGGAGACCGACGACGTATGGTTCACGCGCTTCGTGCCGTTTGAGCGCTTCCTGCATTTCCTCGTGGTGACGAGTTTTCTGCTGCTGGTCATCACCGGCATGCCGCTGAAGTTTTATTACGCCGATTGGGCCAAGGTGTTGTTCAAGTTCATCGGCGGCGCGGAAACGGCGCGCACGTTGCATCACTTCGGAGCGGTGGTCACGTTCCTCTACTTTGGACTGCATGTCGCTTCGCTCGTGGGCAAATCCTGGAAGGGCCGGAGCAATTTGCGCGACCCGGTCACCGGCAAGCTGCAACTGAAACGGCTGTGGGGCGTGCTGTTCGGTCCAGACTCGATGATGCCCACGTTCCAAGATTGGCGTGATTTCGTGGCGCACAACAAATGGTTCTTCGGCAAAGGCGAAAAGCCCTCGTTCGACCGCTGGACGTATTGGGAGAAGTTCGATTACTTCGCCGTGTTCTGGGGCGTCGCCATCATCGGCTCGTCGGGTCTCATCCTTTGGTACCCGGCGTTTTTCACCCGGTTCATGCCCGGTTGGGTGATCAATATCGCGCAAATCATCCATTCGGATGAAGCACTGCTGGCGGCGGGCTTCATCTTCTCGATTCATTTCTTTAACACGCATTTCCGCATCGAGAAATTCCCGATGGACACCGTCATCTTCTCCGGTCGCATCTCCAAAACGGAGATGCAACACGACCGCCGGCGCTGGTATGACCGCCTCGTAAAACAACCGGGCGGTCTGGAGAAACATCGCGTCAAAGACGATTGGGAAGGGTGGAAGAGCATTGCCCGCTCAATCGGCTACTTCTTCTTCGGCCTCGGCATCATTCTGCTGTTGCTCATCATCTACGCGATGGCGTCGCGGCTGGCGCATTGAGTGGGTTGGGCTGGAAATTCCACGCCCCGGAATCCGCGTCTTGAACCCCTGCGCCCGCGTGGCGTGGATGGCTATTTCGGAATTCGAGTTGTGCACGCGAGAGAGACGGAGCCGACCGGCGGGCTGCTGGAATCAAGTCGAACAAGCGGTGGCCGTTTTCAGCGGAGGAAAAACTCTGCCGCGGCGTCGGCGAAACGCAAGCCGGTGTCGGTCAGTTGAAAGCCGTGCGGGGCAATGCGCCCCCAACCTCGTTCCGCCAGCCGCTGCATGTCGTCCGCCCATTGCTCGCGCAAATCGTGTCCGGTCACGCGGCGAAACTCCTCGAATGGCCAGCCGGCGTTCATGCGCAAACCGAAGGCCGCGGTTTCGCCCGCGCGCGCCAGCGGCGTCAGTTGTTCATGCGATTCGATGGCGCGACATCCTTTTTCCAGTTGCTCGCAGTAAAGCCGTGTATTGGAACAGTTTTTCGAGCGTACTCCGCGAGCGTAACTCGTTGCGCTCGGCCCAAGTCCGTGGAACGAACCACCGCGCCAGTAATTCACATTGTGGCGGCAGGCGTGGGATGGGATTGCCGACGGATCCGCATCGGCGGCAGGGTTCAATGCTTTGTGTCGTGCGAAGTTGGCGATTTCATATTGGTGAAATCCGGCGGTGGTCGCGCGCCCAATCAGTTCGTCGTACATCGCACAGGCCAGATTCTCATCCACAGCGAATTCGTCCGCGTTGAGTTGCGCGAAGAGCGGCGTGTCCTCCTCGTAGATGACTTCGTAACTGGAGAGATGTTCGGTGCCGAGCGCCAGCGCTTCGTCGAGGGTTGCGCACCACACTGCCAACGTCTGCCCGGGAATGGCAAACATGAGGTCGAGGTTCACGTTTTCAAAACCCGCCTGGCGCAAGGTGTCGAAGGACTTGAAAACCATGCCGCGCGTGTGGACGCGGCCAAGACGTTCGAGCAATGGTTCGTTCAGCGACTGCACCCCCATCGAGATGCGGTTCACGCCGAACTCGCGGAGCAGCTTTGCCTTATCGAGCGAGACGGTGGCGGGATTACATTCGACTGTCCACTCTTCGGCGCCGAGCAGATGAAGTCGCTCCATGGTGCGGAGGATTTGTTCCCATTGGCGCAGGTTGAGCAGTGAAGGCGTGCCGCCGCCGAAAAACACGGTGTGCGGGTACAGATCGTCGGCGATAATTTCCAGTTCGCGAACGAGCGCGGTGATATAGCGGTTCACCAAGTCGCCGCTGGGTGTTTCGGAAAAAAAAGCGCAATACGCGCATTTCTGCGCGCAGAACGGAACGTGGACATAAAGATTTGCCACGCGCGATCCGCGTAAATTCGGCACACAGCCAAGCTACCCGGCTGCTGCGCTGAACGCGACGAAAAAGCTCCCAGCCCGGCAGGAGGTTCGTTGCTGGCGGACAACGCGGCTAGGGCGCGCTGAGTCGCTGAACATTCTGGGCTTTTAGTCCCTTTTCGCTCGGGACGACGTCGAAGGTGACTTCCTCGCCTTCGTTCAGCGTCTTGAACCCGGCACCTGTGATCGAAGTATGGTGAACGAATATGTCCTGGCCGGAATCTTGGGCGATGAAACCAAACCCCTTCTTATTGTCGAACCATTTAACTTTGCCACTGGCCATAATTGATCTCCTGAGATCAGGTGACTACACAGCCACAAAGACAAACGGACACGCACCTTCGTAAAAGTTTGTGTCCGCAGATTGCTTCTCGTACTGCATACACCTGAATTCAGGGCGAGGATAGGAGTTCGTCTCCCAAAGGTCAAGTGTTTTCGAGTTGTTTCGCCGCTTTCCCGGCGCCGCCCGCAAGTTTCACCCGGCAGAACCCTGGCGATGTTCCGCCCAAACCAACCTTAACCCCTCCAGCGTCAGCTTCGATTCGACCGCCGAAATCTCCGGAAGTCTCGCCGCGATGAGTTGCGCGCAACCGCCCGTGGCCACAACCGGCAGCCGACGCGCCTTCAATTCACGCCGCAATTCCAGCAGCAGCCCGCGAATCAACCCGCGGTAGCCGTGAACCGCGCCGACGAGCATGGCCGCTTCGGTGCTCTTGCCAATGGCGCTTCTGATTTCGCGGATTTTGATCCGCGGCAGCAGCGATGTCTTTTCATGCAGATAATCCGTCATCGCCGCGAGGCCGGGCGCGATGATGCCGCCGACGTAATTGCCGTGCGAATCCACGACGTCGAACGTCACCGCCGTGCCGAAGTCCACCACTACCACCGGCCCGCCGAATTGGTGCCGCGCGGCCACGGCGTTTGCCAGACGATCCGGGCCAATCGTGTCCGGCCTGGGATAGTCAATTCCCACGCCGCGCAAAACCTTCGGCGTGAGTTCAAGGCACGGCAATTTCCAGAGTTTTCGCACCACCCGGCGCACGAGTGGCGTGGCCCGCGGCACGACACTGCACAGGGCGACCCCGTTGACCGGCGCTTTGCCGACGAAACGTGCGAGTTGAGCTTTCGCTTTCCCGGCCGACCATGCGTCCGTAGGGATGTCGGCTTGCCGCGTCACGCGCCGGTCGTTTGCCAGGCCGACGTGCGTATTCGTGTTGCCGATGTCGAAAAGCAAAATCATGGACGAATTCAAAATTAAAAGTTAGAGGTGCAAAATGCCGAGGCTTCGCGTTGCGTCTGGCTTTGTTTAATTTTTCATTTTTCCAAGGTCACGTCGCCGCCAATGATTCGCTCCAGATGCCCGTGCTCGGTGCGCAACAACAATGCGCCGTCTTCGCTGAGCGACTCCGCGCGACCACGAATGCGACGGTCGCCAATTTGAATCTTCACGTGGCGGCCGAGGGTCGTGCAATGCTCCTCCCACTCGTCGGCGACCGACGCGAAATCTCCGGCGCACACGCGCGCATAATCGCGGTCCAATTCGCGAAGGATTTCCACCGCCAGGTCGGAGCGCGAAACCGGTTTGCCCGATTCGATTTTGAGCGACGTGGCCGGCTTGCGCAGTTCGGACGGAAAATCGCCTGCGTTGAGATTCACGTCCACGCCAATGCCAAGGATGACGTGTTTGACGCGGTCGAGTTCCGCCGTCAGTTCGGTAAGAATGCCCGTGACTTTCCGGCCGCGGAGGAGCAGGTCGTTCGGCCACTTGATTTCCGGGCGCAGTCCGGTTTCGGTGTGAATCGCGCGCCACAGCGCCGTGGCCGCCGCTACCGTGAGTTGCGTCGTTTCCTGCGGACGCAAATCCGGCCTGAGCAGGACGGAAAACCAAAGCCCTTTCCGCAATGGCGATGTCCACGCGCGCCCAAGCCGTCCCCGGCCCTTGGTCTGCGATTCGGCGAACACGACCGCGCCTTCCTTCACGCCGTCGCGCGCGAGCTTCTCAATCACGTCGTTGGTGGAAGTCGTCTGCTCGAATACGCGGATGTCACGGCCAACAACTTTCGTTTTGCCGAGGCGTGCAATTAGATCATCAGCATGCAGCACGTCCGGCGTGCTGAGGAGCCGGTAGCCGCGATGCGGGCTGGCCTCGATTTCGTAACCAAGTCCACGCAATTCCTCGATGTGAGCCCAAATCGCCGCGCGACTGATGCCGAGCTTTTGCGACAGCTCCGCGCCAGACACGCCGCCGTCCTCTGCGGTTCGGAGCGCGGATAAAATTTGTGCGTCAGTGGTCACGATGAGAAGCCTCTGGCTCAAACCGATGGGTTGCCATGTTCCAGTCGAACATCATTTTTGCCGCGCCTTTCTATTGTAAGCAGCAGCAAAACCAATATAGTTTTTGTTGCTGTTGTAGTATATGTCCAGTGTGCATTGCCGTTCTGCGAATGACTCCTTGAAGTTAGATATGTGATCATTATACCCCCCCGGGTGACACCTTCTCGAATAGGTTGGAGGGGTAAACATATGTGAAAAAACCATGTTTATCATAGACGGTTATTACATTCGCATCGGCTTGTATCATTTTCTCTGTCAACACGAGTGGTGGGCGATCCAATTCATAGCCATGTCGATATCTTTGTGGAAGTTTCGAGTAGGCTGCGAAAAGAACTTTTCGTACCTCATCACGGCTCGCACCAAGAGGCACTGTGGAGATAACCTTGATGACTTCGTGAACCGATGGGGCACAACCAACGGCGATCATTGTCAATACGATAAATGTGACCAGGATGAAGAACGCTCTGCGATTTAAGTTTTTCATAAATTTACGTTTCAAAATCCAAACCGATGTCCACCGCCCGCGCCGAATGGGTCAATGCGCCGACGGAAATAAAATCCACGCCCGTCTTTGCCATCGCACGCACGGTGTTCAAGTTGACGCCGCCGCTGGCCTCGGTCTTTGCGCGACCGGCCACGAGCTTGACGGCTTTGCGCAATTGCGCCGGTTTCATGTTGTCGAGCAGGATGATGTCAGCACCCGCTGCCGCGGCTTGTTCCACCTGTTTCAGCGTGTCGGCCTCGACTTCAACCTGAAGCCGCGGATATTTCGCCCGCGCACGGCGCACGGCGGCGGCGATGGCATTCGGTTTCGCGTCGCGCAACGCTGCGAGGTGGTTGTCCTTGATGAGCATCAGGTCGTAAAGGCCGAAGCGATGGTTGCGACCGCCGCCGCAAGCCACGGCGTATTTCTCAAACCGCCGCCAATCGGGCGTGGTCTTGCGCGTGTCGAGGATTTGTGCGCCAGTCCCGCGAACCGCTTCGACAAACTGCGCCGTGAGCGTGGCCACGCCGGAAAGCCGTTGAACAAAATTCAACGCCACGCGTTCGGCGCTCAGGATCGCGCGCGCCGGGCCGGAGATTTCCAACAAACCAGCGCCCGCCTTCACGCGCTGGCCGTCGCGAGCCAGACGTTTGATTTTGATCGAGGAGGAAAGTAGGCGAAACGCGGCTTGGGCAAAATTCAATCCCGCCACTACGAGCGGTTCACGTGCACGCATGGCCGCAACGATTTGCGCGTTCGCCGGCACCGTGGCCAGTGTGGTCACGTCGCCGCTGCCGATGTCTTCAGCGAGTGCCGAACGGACGGCGGCAAGTATTTCCTGGGCACGAAGCCGGTGCATGGCTGGCAGCATGTGCCAAATCGCGAAAATGGAAAAGACGAAACCACACAGACAACTTTGGAAATTGGCGGCAGGATTGTAATCGTCAGGCTGGCCAATCTTCGCTAGAAAGACGAGCGTATGGACGGTGGCGGAATAGTAATTATCATCCTGTTCATCGCGCTCATAGTCGTCGCGGCGATTTACGGCGCGCTGGCGGCTAAGAAGCGGCGGGAGGAATTATCGGCGCTGGCGGCTCGGCTCGGTTTGCGGTTTGACCCGGAAGACAACCGCGCGCTGGCCGACCAGTTTGAATTTCTCGACCATCTGGCCCAAGGCGATAACCGTTACGCGTTCAACGTGCTGTCCGGTGAATATCAGGAGAAAGAAATTCTCGTTTTCGACTATCACTACGAAACACACTCGACCGACTCGAAAGGCAACCAGCAGACGCAGCATCACTATTTTTCGTTCTTCATTCTGATGCTTCCGGTGGCTTTCCCAGAGCTGCGCATCGCCCGCGAGGGTTTGCTCTCGAAGATCGCGCAGGCGTTCGGCTACGACGACATTGATTTCGAATCCGCCGAGTTTTCGCGCGCCTTCTGTGTGCGGTCGAAGAACAAGAAATTCGCCTATGACGTTTGCAATTCGCAGATGATGGAATACCTGCTGGCCAACCGTGATTTGAGCATCGAGATCGAACGTAGCGCGCTCGCGCTCGCGTTCGACTCGCGGTTGTCCGCCGGACAAATCGAAGTCAATCTGCAACGCTTGCTGGAGATTCGATTGCGGTTGCCGGAATACTTGTTTACCAAGACCTGATTATGCCTGCGCTCATCATAGTTGCCGTCGTCGCGCTCGTCCCGCTCGTCCCGGTCATCTGGGTCGTGGTGCAATACAATTCGCTGGTCAGCCTGCGGAATTTCATCAGCGAGTCGTGGAGCAACGTGGACACGGAGTTGAAGCGGCGCTATGACCTCATTCCGAATCTCGTCGCCACGGTCAAAGGATATGCGGCGCACGAACGCGAGGTGCTGGAGACTGTGACCGAATTGCGCAACCGCTGCGCGGCCAATAACGGGCCACCCGCCGAACAAGCCCGGGACGAAGTGCAGCTCGTGGACGCGCTCAAGCGGTTGCTGGTGGTCGTGGAAAATTATCCGCAACTCAAGGCCGACCAGCATTTCCTCAAGTTGCAAGCCGAACTCGTCAACACGGAAAATCGCATCCAGGCGGCGCGGCGGTTTTACAACGGAAACGTGCGGGATTACCGGAACAAGTGTGAAACGTTCCCGAGCAACCTCGTCGCGGGGATGTTCGGTTTTCAGCCGCAGGATTTTTTCAGCGTGCCGCCGTTGGTGAAGGAAGTACCGAACGTCGAGTTCGGCAGTGTGTGAGTAGTGGCACAAGCTGGAAGCTCGCGCCACTTATCTCACCGGGATCATTTTGCGCGTCTGTGTGGCATTGCGCGCCGGTTGAATTTGTAGCTTTGGCCGTGTAAATTGCCGCCATGCCGATTCCGGTCATCACGGTCGCCCAGATGCGGGGATGGGAAAAAGCCACTTGGGCCGCGGGCCAGACAGAAAATGAAGTCATCCGGCGCGTGGGAAGAACCATTGCGCAACGCGCCCTCCAACTCACGCAACCCGGGCAACTGATTCTCCTTCTCGCCGGTAAGGGCCACAACGGCGACGACGCGCGCGCGGCCCGCGAACATCTGGCTGACCGTCAGGTTGAATTGCTGAACGTGGCGGTGCCGGAAACGGATTTGCCGAAACTCGACGCCGCACTCGCCAAGCGTCCCGCGCTTGTCGTGGACTCACTGTTCGGCATCGGACTCAATTGCCCGCTCGATGAACCGTGGATCAAATTCATCACGCGCGTCAATCAAGCCCGATTGCCCGTGCTCGCCGTGGATGTGCCGTCCGGCCTGAACGCAGACACAGGCGAGACGTTTGGCGCGGCAATTGAAGCATCCGTCACGCTCGCTGTCGGCGCGCCCAAGCAGGGATTACTGCACGCAGTTGCGTGGCCGTTCGTGGGGCGGTTGGAAGTGGCGGGCCAGGTTGGTTTGACCCCATGCCCGCTACGGGGCGAATTAAGTTGGACATTGGCGGAAGATTTCACCGGCTTTCCGCCCACCCGGCCCGCGGCAGGTCACAAAGGGAGCTTCGGTCACCTCGGCATTCTTGCGGGCAGCGTCGGGTATCATGGCGCGGCGGTGCTGGCCGCGCGTGCCGCGCAATGTGCCCAACCTGGACTCATCACGCTCATCACGCACGAGCTGACCTACAACGCCGTCGCGTCGCAACTCCAAGCCGTCATGGTCAAGCCGTGGGAAGCAACGGTCAAATTGCCGGGCGACCTCAGCGCGCTCTTGATCGGCCCCGGTCTGGCGGCAGCGGACCTGCCGGACGAAATGAAACTCGTGACGCGCAGGCTTTGGTGCGATTCGTTGCTGCCGGTGATTGTGGATGCCACCGCGCTGGACTGGCTGCCGCGCGATCCGGTTCCCAAGAACGCCATTCGCGTCCTCACCCCGCATCCGGGCGAAGCCGCGCGATTGCTCAAAACCACCCCCCAACACGTGCAGACGGACCGTCCTCATGCGCTACGCGAAATCTCCGAACACTTCGGTAACTGCTGGGTCGTCCTCAAGGGCCAGCAAACTTTGATTGGCCGCAGTGGCGGAGAAATTTTTATGAACCCATCGGGGAATCCGCATCTCGCCCAAGGCGGCAGCGGCGACGTGCTGGCCGGTTTCATCGCCGGTCTGCTGGCGCAACCCGCGTTGCAGGCCGACGTCGGCCGGACGTTGCGTTACGCCGTCTGGCAGCATGGTGCCGCCGCCGACGTGCTGCAAACCCGGCGGACCAACTGGATTATCGAAGACCTGATCCCGGAACTTGGCCAAGCGCGGCCTTGAGACGTGAGATCAAATGTGCCGCGAAAAACATCCGAAGGATTCATCCTCCTTGGCCCGCCCTCATTAACCGGTGTGCGATCGAGGACGAGAACAACTCCGGCAAGATGGCTTGGGATTTAAATTTTTCTTCCTTTGACCGCGGCTATCTGCTAGGAAATCTCCCCGTGCGTGGATTTTATTTTTTCGGAATTGGGCTTTGCCTTTGCGGACTGCTGATCGGGCGCGTCCACGCGGAGACGTTTCAACTCGCCGACGGCCAGTCGCTGACGGGGGATATCATTTCATTCAACGAAAGTGGATTGATCCTCAAGCTGGGTGACGAAAAGTACTCCGATCGATTGCCGTGGGCAAAGTTTTCTCAGGCCGACCTCAAGATGCTCCAACAAAAGCCGAAGCTCGCCCCATTTGTCGAACCGTTCATCGAAATTCCCCAGGCAGAACGTGCCAAGAAAACCGAAGTCCCTCTCAAAGCGGTGGACCGGCTGGAACACCCGGCCAAAGGCTCATTGCTCGGTGCGCTATTCGGCTCGTCGGTCGGGTTGGTCAGCCTCATTCTGATTTACTTGGCCAACCTCTACGCGGCTTACGAGATTTCCGTTATTCGCGCCTACCCGTTGGCGCTCGTTTGTGGCATTGCCGCCGTGGCGCCCGTCATCGGGCCGGTTGTTTTCCTCTGCCTGCCGACCCGGATAGCCAGTGCGGAGGAATGGAAGCCGGGCCAGGCGCACGCGCAGGCTCCGGTGGCAGCCGAGACCGCGCCTGACGCGACGGCGTCCGAAAGCGGACTCAAGTCCGCACCGCCGGAAGCGGCCAAAGCAGCGGCGCCGGTGCTGCCCCAAACCCAGGTGTTTCAGCGCGGCCAGTTCACCTTCAACCGCCGTTTCATTGAGACAAAATTCGCCGGCTTCTTCGGCCTCGTCCGCCGCGATCCGGAAAAAGACATGGTGCTCGTCTTCAAAACGGCGCGCGGCGAGTTCGTCGCCAATCGCATCACGCGCATCGCTGCCAACGATTTGCACGCGGAAGTCCGCAAGGGCTCGGCCACGCAGGAAGTTGCCGTTGCCTTCCTTGAAATCCAGGAAATCCAGTTGAAACACAAAGATGCGTGACGAATGGCGAGCGATGCGTGACGGCCTGCGGTTGCCGGTTCTGCGTCACTCGACACGGGTCACGTGCCACATATGAAATATCGCACCATTCTCCTGTTCGGCGCGCCCGGCGCGGGCAAAGGCACGCAAGGCAAAATCCTCGGCACCATCCCTTACTTCTTTCATTGCGCCTGCGGCGACGTGTTCCGCGCCGCGACGGCCAGCAGTCCGCTGGGTCGCACCTTCCTCGAGTATTCCAGCCGCGGCCAGCTTGTGCCCGACGAGCCGACCGTCGAACTATGGCGCGAGTTCATCGAAAACTCTGAACGCACCGGCCGCTTTCAGCCGGAGCAGCACACGCTGCTGCTCGACGGCATCCCACGCAACGTCCATCAAGCCGAGATGCTCAGCGAGACGCTTGATGTTATCGCGATCATTTATCTGCATTGTACCAACATCAATTCGCTGGTCGAACGCCTCCAAAAGCGCGCGCTCAAGGAAAACCGGCTTGACGACGCCAACCTCGAAGTCATCCGCGACCGGTTCAAGACTTACGACAAGGAATCCAAACCGGTGCTGAGATTCTATGGCCGGAAGCTGGTGCATCGCATTGACTCGACGCAAACGCCGCTTAAAGTCCTGCGCGACGTCCTGCGCATTGTGGATAAAGTGACTTCCTGACGACTTTTAACTTTCGCTCGCCACGGATTTCGACTTGCCTTGGCGCATGCCGCGGTTGCGAATCATCTTCATGGGCACGCCGGAACTGGCGGTCGTCAGTCTCGAAGCGCTCTGGCGTGAAACCGCGTTTGAAATCGCCGCCGTTATCACGCAGCCTGACCGGCCCAAAGGACGCGAACTCAAGCTTCAGCCTTCACCCGTCAAAGTCATCGCCTTACGTGCCGGGTTGCCTGTCCTCCAGCCGGAGCAAGCGCGCGATGAGAATTTCATCGCCGAACTCCATCGGTTGCAGCCGGACCTCATCGCGGTGGCGGCATTTGGACAGATTTTGCCGGGCCGCATTTTGGAGTTGCCGCGCTTCGGTTGTCTGAACGTTCACACGTCGCTTCTGCCGAAGTATCGCGGGGCCGCGCCCATCCAGTGGGCCATTCTCAACGACGAGATCGAAACCGGTGTCACCATTATGAAGATGGCCGCGGGACTGGACACCGGTGACATCCTCACGCAGCAGGCAACGACGATTCGACCGGAGGACAACGCCGAAACGTTACACGACCGGTTGGCGCAACTCGGCGCGGAACTACTGGTGCGAACCATCCCGGACTACGTCGCCGGAAAAATCCAGCCGCGCCCGCAGCTGGCGGGGCAGGCGACCCACGCGCCGAAAATCAAGAAGGAAGACGGACGGATTGACTGGCGATTGTCGGCGCGGGCGATCTGGAATCGCGTCCGCGCCTTCACGCCGTGGCCGGGGGCATTCACGCTCTTGCCGGCGCAGCCGCCACCGCAACTGCTGAAAATATGGCAATCCGAGGTCGTGCCCCAAAAGGGCAGCCCGGGCGAAATCCTGAGCGCGGACAACAGTGGGATAGTGATCGGTTGCGGCCAGGACGCGTTGCGCGTGACGATGTTGCAGCGTGAAGGCGGTCGAAAGATGTCAGCGCCGGAATTTCTCGCCGGCCACCCACTGAAGCCGGGGCAAAAAGTCGGCACGCAATTGTAGCAAGTAGAGGAGTGGACTGGCATGGCAGAACAACCAGATCTTTGTCCAAACTCCGGACACCAACGAAAAATGATGACCCGGACTGTGGCCTATTCGCCGATGATTTTCACCAGCACGCGCTTTCGGCGGCGGCCGTCAAACTCACCGTAGAAAATTTGTTCCCACGGGCCGAAGTCCAGTTCGCCCTTGGTGATGGCCACCACTACCTCGCGCCCCATGACTTGCCGTTTCAGGTGGGCGTCGGCGTTATCCTCGCCGGTGCGGTTGTGTTGGTACTGCGAGGTGGGTGCGTGGGGAGCGAGTTCCTCCAACCACACCTCGTAATCGTGCAGGAGGCCGTCCTCTGCGTCGTTGATGAACACCGAGGCGCTGATGTGCATGGCGTTTACCAGGCACAACCCTTCCCGGACACCGCTCTTGCGAACCAGGTCTTCTACAGTTCGCGTGATGTTGACGAATCCGTGGCGGTTCGGAACTTCGAACCAAAGATATTCGGTAAGACTCTTCATGCGCATGGTATGCCACACAACGGCGGAGACCGGCAATAAGGGATCTTTGCCATCCGCGCAGAAGTTTCCATTGCCAAAGCGACATTTCATTGTTTGGAATAGAGAAGATTTGGAAGCGCTTAGACCGGGATGGTCGTGCATGAGGCTTGGCCATCGCACAGTATGGCGAGGAAACGCATGTGAAGCACTCGATCTTGCAGTTGAACACGATTCTGGTCCTGCTTGTTGCGATGGCGATTCGCGGGCACGGGGCTGAGGCCGTCGGGGACGGTGGCTCGGTGCCGTGGGTGCTGGAGAACTCGTCTTGCCGCGTCGAAGTGGACCGGCAACACGGACGCTTGCTGCGCTTGCTGGACCGCAAGGGGCACATTGATCTGAAATCGCCGGTGGAACTGGCAGAGAATTTTCGCTTCATGCTGCCGCTGCCGGATGACGGCCGGCACTGTGTCTTCGGGAAGGACCAGGAGCTGTCGAGCGTGGAGGCTTCCGCGGACGCGCTGGTGCTGCACTGGGCCGGCCCCATGAAGGATGGACGCGGCATGGCGCACGATCTGGCGGCGACGATGTGGATTGAACTTCGCGGGGAGGCAGTCCAATTCCGTTTCAGCGTCACCAATCGCTCGCAGCTTGTCTTGCGCGAAGTCTGGTATCCGGCGATAGGCGGGTTGCTGCAATTCGGCCCGCCCGACACCGCGAACCAATGCATGCTCAACCCGCCGCCGCACAGTTCCAAGCGGTTTGCGAGACCCTTCGGCCAGCACCTGGTGGGCTATCCGTCGCAAAACATGGGCTTCGTGCAAATCCATAATCCGACGCTCAATCGTGGCCTGTATCTGGGGGCGCACGACGCCGTGGACCGGTTCAAGGGTTTCTATTTTCTGGAGCAAGGCCAGGGCAAGCAGAGCAACGTCGCCGCGTGGCTGATTCACTATCCGTTCACGCCGCCCGGTGGGACATTTGTCGGCGCGCCGTACTTGGCGCAATTCCAGGATGGCGACTGGGTGAGGGCAGGGCGTGAGATTTACCGGCCCTGGTTCATCCGGACGTTCGGCTTGATGAAACCGGAAGATGATTGGATCCGGCAGAACAGTTTCTTCCAGATGATCATGATCATGCTGCCGGAGGGGAACGTGAATTACACCATCCGCCAGATTCCGCAACTGGCGCGCGACGGCCTCAAATACAGCCTCACTTCGCTGCAGATCGCCGGCTGGCAGCGCGGCGGCCACGACAACGGCTATCCCTACTACGAGCCTGACCCGCGGCTGGGTACGTGGCACGATTTGCAACGGGCGCTCCGCGCGTGCCACAAGCTGGGCGTGAAGGTCTATTTCTTCGCCAACCTCCACGTCAACAACCTTGACACCGAATGGTACAAGCGAGAGTTGAAGGACTATGATTTCGAGACGATGAAAGGGCACGCCGCCTGGGTTGACGGTTGGGGCATGGGCACGCTGGCGTCGCGCATGGGCCTGACAAGGCCGCTGATGTCGTTCGCCGATCCATCGTTTCCAAGGTTCGCCGACGCCCAACTCGGTTACTTCAAGAAACTCGCGCAGGTCGGCGCCGATGGCCTCCACATTGACAAAGGCTTTCCGCAAGCGCTCAACTTCAACCCGCGCATCGTCCTCAGCCCCGACCAGTCGCCATGGGAAGGTACCACGCGCCTGGTCGAGCGCATCAGCCGCGAATGTCGCGCACTCCACCCCGACTTCCGCATCTCGTTCGAGACGGCCTACGACCGCATGCTTTCCTATGGAGCCGCCACTTGGTGGGCCGGCAACATGAGCACGGCCCGAAAAGTTTTCCCGGAGTTGGTCGAAACGGTGGGGTTGTACCAGCCCTACGACTACATCGGCGTCAACGACGCCGTCCGCAATAGCTACGCCGTGATGGTGGCGCCGTTCCATTTCAACCGCTCCATGGATTGTGAGTCGTGGCGCGGGCTGGCAGGCTACATTCGCGACGTGAAGAAAGTCCGCGACGAACTGGCGGACTACGTGTTTGCCAGCGAGCAACTCGACCCGGGCGAGGTTTCGTTCGGCACCGTGGAAAAGCCGGCGGGCATCGAGCACGCCGTTTACCGCAATCTCAAAAACGGAAAGCGGGCTTGCATCATTACCAACCGTGGTTCGACGCCCGCCTCGGTAAACTTCGCCGGATTCAGCGCAGCCCGAGCCGGCGAGGTGCGGGCCTGGCGTCCCGGCCAATCGCCGACCACTCTGGCTACGCCCGCGCAACTCACCGTGGACGCCGAGCGCCTTGTGTTCGTCGTGGAAAACTGACGTGAACCTGAATCTGTCAATCCTTCGCAACTATTCATGGTTCGCCGTTTGCCTTACGGCGTTGGCGAACGTGACCATGGTGGGAGTCGCCGCGCCGAACCTGCGGCTCGAAAACGAGCATTATCTCGTCGAGGTCCGTCCGCCCAACGGTGTCATCGTCCGGATTCGCGACAAGGAGAGCGGGCTGGAACTGCTTCAGGAGCCGCGTCTCGCGGACAACTTCAAGTTTTCGCTCCCCATCCGGCGCGAAACCGCTTGGCAATCCACCGAAGCCAATTTCATCCTCGGCCGTGACCAGCGGCTGACCTCGCACCGGCAAACGGCGTCGCGCCTGGAACTGACCTGGGGCAAGCCGCTCAAAAGCGTCCTGGGTAAACGCCATCCCGTGTCCGCAACGATGACGATTGAACTCGCCGGGGCCGACATCCGGTTTGGTTTCAGCATCCACAACAAGTCGAAGCTGGAAATCGGTGAGGTGTATTATCCGATTTTGGGCGGCACGCTTGGCTTGGGCGATACACCGGAGGCGCGGCGGCAGACCGAGCTTGTCCTGCCCGGCTCGCTCGACATCCGCACGGCGAAGATTTTTCACACATTCGCCAGCATGTCGTGGCTCGGCATACTCGGGCCGGAACAGTTTTACAGCTATCCCGACAGTCTCTCCATGCCGTGGATGCAACTCCACAACCCAGCGCTGAACCGCAGCGTCTATTTTGGCGCGCACGATCCGGTGGCGCGCTACAAGGTCATCCACCTCGAAATGTCGCCGGGTGTGGCCGGCGCCCGCGCGGAAGGCAACTGGCCGCGCCCGGAAGAATTGAAAGGCGCTCCGGTCGGGGTGAAGTTTTGCTTTGTGCAGTTCCCCTATGAACCCGCGGGCGAGACCTTCGAGGCCACGCCGGTCGTGCTCCGCTGCCACGATGGCGATTGGCGCGAGGCCGCGCGTCTCTACGGCGGATGGCTGGAAGGGCAAAGTGATTTGAGCCGACCGCGGTTCGACTGGATGTGGCGCGCGCCGGCGTTCCAGCAATGCGAAGCGGTGCCATTCAAGGAACTGCCTCGATGGGCCAGGCAGGGGGCGGCGGCAGGCGTCCGGAGCTTGCTGTTGAACCGCTGGAGCACCGGTGGCGCGGGCAATACCATTCCGCGCTTCGAACCCGACCCGCGCCTCGGCACGCGCGAGGAATTCGCCGAGGCCATCCGCCAATGCCACGCGCTCGGCGTCAAGGTCGCCGTCGTTGTGAGTCTGCCGCCGGCCAGCCAGTTCGATGAAGCCTATCAAATGGAGTTCCACCGCTACGCGTGCGAAGATCGCTGGGGTATTCCTTACACCAGCTTCGGCGTGTTTGAAGCGAGTCCGTTGACCGGCGGTTTTGGGGCCGG
>Ga0315268_10002510_pt1 | contig 20658 bp, 19 predicted proteins | sample C1_top_MG_FD_204535 | JGI IMG/M metagenome (GOLD analysis project Ga0315268, IMG submission 204535) | Sediment microbial communities from Yellowstone Lake, YNP, Wyoming, USA - C1_top | ecosystem: Environmental > Aquatic > Freshwater > Lake > Sediment | place: USA: Wyoming | collected 2017-08-01
CTCCAGGGAAATATTATTTCCCTGATATTACAACAGGTTAATCCAAAAAGTATAGTAAAAAATGCCGGGGTTATGGACTAATTTTCGATGTATTTCGCAACAGTCTCATTTTGTGACCTGAGTAATAATTAGTAGCAATATCTCCAACTACATCGTTTACACCCGGGGAATGACTTATGCCGAAAAATTACCGACCTAAAATCACGAGCTTTTTGGTTATTCCAGATGTCGGCAAAATTGTTCTCACGAATATTGCCAAGTAGATAATCATCGATCCAGTTATCTGGACATAATTGCACATCACCATTCGGCTTGATTACCGCACCGTAATATGGGGCAAAGCATCTCCGTCGGCTCCAGCCATTTTCGGAATAATATTGATAAATCTTATTCGGCAAAAAATCCGGGAAGAACTGGATTTTCCGAAGATTCTTGAGCTGCTCAATTTCCCTGGACAAGATCGATGGGTTAATATTGGCAGATAGTGGAGTAAGATGGCACGCTGCCCCCGGGGCTGAGCAATTGAGATATTGTCGGATGGCTGATTGATGCAGGGCTAGTTCTTTCGGGGTTATAAACCAGAGATGGTGAACCCGGTAACAATCCACTCCATCGTCGGTCGCTTCCCGGATCGCCTCGATGCTTTCCAGTAGGTGCCCGATGATGAAAGGAGTAACGGTCATATTTACCGAAATCACCGGTTTGGGGCGGTTGTACTTTCTTTTGCAGTCGGAGAGTTCCTTTAGATTGGCAGTTACTCTCCGGAAAACTCCCTTACCTCTGATCTCATCATGTATTTTTTCGGGACCGTCTAGCGAAAATATTATCTGATCAACGCCCAGTTGCACCATTGTCTCATTCTTATCAGAGTCCAATAAAGTCCCATTGGTGGTAAAGGCGACCCATAGTCCAAGGTCCTTTAGATGTTGCAAAATCGGCAACAGATCTCCTCTGATAAAAGGCTCACAACCGCCCAAATAAATGCTGGGCCGGGAATCGGCTATCTGGCTGATAAAATTTAGCACTTCGGCGGTTGACAGTTCTGATCCCTTATAGCGGTCGCCGATACCTCCTTCTCCATGAAACCAACACATTTGACAGTTTAAGTTACACCGGTTGCTTAATTCAAGATCAATTTGTTGCGGTGGGGATGAGCGAAAATTGGACAGGAGTAAAGGGAAGAGCCTGGCTAAATCGGCTAACTGAGTTCGCATAACTTAACTCACCGAGAGGCCGGTTGGTATCCGGTCCTCTCTCGTCACTGCGTTCATGAAGGGATGCGGTGACTCGCACAGCCACGACGAATTCTTTGGTTAATAACACTCAAATCATGAATAATCTGCAGCTCATGAACAAATCTTTTCGGGGAGAACCGCAGTAAGCCCCAGAAATACAGGAACGAATTAAGTAATAATGTTTTAATAGTATAATAGGGAACCCCCCATATGGTTCTGTCCCTGGCATCGCCGATCCGAACCGCAGTCGATTCTCCTACATCAAATTTCCACCGGCGAAAATATTCTTGGGAAATTCTATCCCTGGGGATGCAATGGTGAACCACAACGTCCGGGTGATAGAGGAGCTTCTCCCCGCCTTGTAACAATTTCACAAAAAAATCCGTATCTTCCCCGGCAAATAGTCGGCCCGGAATTCGACCCAGATTGGTGTCAAACTCTCCATACCGGTAAAACATGTCGGCCCGCACTGCAAAGTTGGCGCCGAAAAGCCCTGGATAGGTTAAGAGGAGAGGTTTGTCTCCCAGGTCCAATAATGCCAAAATGCCGTACAGCTCCTGCACGAGCCACCTGGGCTTGGGTATTTCCCAGATCGGCAATATTTTTCCGCCAATGCAGGACGGTTGGTACTCCTGGAAGGCTCTTTGCAGATTTAGAAACCAGTATTGGTCGAATATTACATCATCATCGGCGAAGGCAATGATTTCACCCGAGGCGTACTTAAGGCCGCGATTGCGAGCATGGGACAATCCTGGTTTTTCAGCGAAAACATATTCCACATTTTCCAACTCTTGTTGAAATTTTTCGGCTATAATTCTAGTGTTGTCATTAGAATTATTGTCTACCAGGATCAACTCCCAAGTATTGCCTTCTAATCCCCGCATTTCTTTGAAGCTTTTTAGCGTTCTAGCCAAACTTGCCACTCGGTTATAGGTGCAAATGACCACGCTGATCTTCATAACAATAGTAATCTTCCCTGCTAGCGGTGGCCTGCCGGCGTACCTCAGGACGGCTTCAGTTTCCAATTGTCTCTTCAGTAATCAGTGATTTGCAAAATATAAGCCAAATATATCTCATTGAAATATCGCCATAATTTCGCCAATAAATTTTTTCCCCGTCTAAAAAGAGTTTTCTTTGTCCAAAATCCAAACACCATTACTGACGATGAGGCGAGCTGCGGCTGCCGGGGGCCAACCCCTCCCGGCTGACGAGGGGAGTTGCCATAATCGGCATGGCTAGCCTTTAAGGGGGGAGGGGTTGGGGCGGGGGTGAAGGGAACTTACTTTCTGTTCCGAGTAATATTATGCGCCGGCCATCTTACCGGGGTTGGCTCGAAAAACTCAAACTACCTCGCTCCCACCCGAGGCAATTTCATTGACAATGCCCCGGCGGTTGTGAATAAGATAGCCGGAATCGCGCGCCACCCGGGCGGCGAAGTTGGTTTGGGATTACGCAGTAACAAGAGGGGGAATAGCATGAACAGGCTCAAGGCGAAGGTCATTGGGATAGGCCTCTTGGCCCTGGCGCTGGCGCTGGCGCCCGGCCTCACGAGAGCAGGGCACGCCCAGCAACAGGCTCCGGGCAAAAAGCCCAACCTCGTGGTCATCATGACCGATGACGTGGGCTGGGGGGACCTGGGCGTTTACGGCGGCGGCGCCACTCGGGGCGCTCCCACTCCGGAGTTGGATCGTCTGGCCCGGGAAGGCATGTACTTCACCAACTTTTACGGCCAAGCGAGCTGCACCGCTGGCCGGGCCGCCTTTCTCCTGGGGCGGATGCCCATCCGCTCGGGGCTGAGCGAAGTGTTGACCATCGCCAGTCCGGGCGGCCTCCACAAGGATGAAATCACCCTGGCGGAGTATCTGGGCCGGGCCGGCTACCGCAGCGTGCAGATCGGCAAGTGGCACCTGGGCGACCGGCCCCAGTATTACCCCACCGCCGCGGGTTTCGACGAGATGTACCACATGCTGCCCTACTACGCCAACGCCTATACCTGGACCGACCCCAAGATCTACCCGGACTTTCCCAGGAACGATCCCGAGTACATGAAGTTTTTCCAGGCCCGCTATAATGACGGCGAATGGGAAGGGGTGAAGGGCCAGCCCCCCAAGAAGACCAGGGTGTTCACCACCGCAGACCTGGCCACCTGCGACAACCGCATGACCGACACCGCGGTGAAGTGGATCAAGGACCACGCCAAGGGTGAAGCCCCCTTCTTCATGTACCTGTGTTATATGAAGCTGCACAATCCCACCATCCCGGCCCCGGAGTGGCAGGGCAAGGCCCCGGGGGGCCATCCTTACCTGGACTCCCTGATGGAGCTGGACCACAACTCCGGCCGGGTGGTGCAGGCCATCCGGGACGCGGGCCTGGCCGATAACACCCTGGTCATCTGGATGCCGGACAACGGCGCCTGGGTGGATGTCTGGCCGGACTGCGGCTACACCCCCTTCCGGGGCGCCAAGGGCACCAACTTTGAAGCCGGGTTCCGCATTCCGGCCATTGTCTGGTGGCCGGGCCACGTCCCGGCGGGCAGCCGCAATGACGAAATCGTCGCCAACATGGACATCTTCCCCACCGCGGCCAGGCTGGCCGGGCTGCCGGCGCCGCCCCACATCTGGAAAGACAAGGCGGGCAAGCCCATGGTTTTCGATGGGGTCGATCAGACCGACCTCTTCCTGGGCAAAGGACCGTCCAAACGGGACAACTTCATCTATTTCGAGGACCAGAACTTCGGCGGGGTGCGCCTGGGCCATTACAAGCTGCTCTTTACCCAGCGGGACACCTGGCTCGGCGCCAAAAAGGACAAGAATATCCCGGCCCTTTACAACCTCGAGTGGGACCCCGGGGAGAGCCATGACCTCTTTTTCACCGCCGATTCCGGCGACCGCATGTGGAAGGTCGTCTTCATGGGGGATCAGGTTACGAACAAATTCCTTAAAGAAGTTAATGAATATCCCAACCGGGCGCCGGCCGGCGCCGGGGGCTACATGACCAAGAGCAGCATCGAACTGCTCATGAAGAAGGGCATGATCGCCGACGCCTTCAAGAAGATGTTGCAGGAGAAGGCGCAGCCGGCCAAATAGCGACCGCGGAAATGCCCCGGGACCGGGGATTCCCGCAACGCGCCATTGATACCAGGTAGAACTCTGACAAAATGCTCCCGGCAAGCCATCTTGAGGTAGCGCATGCGCCCTCGTGTGCGCTCTGCAAACCCAAGCAATCTTAATGTAGCGTAGGCGCCCTCGCCTGCGCCAAAACACCCGAGGGCCAGTGTTCTACATTTTTTCATCTCCCAATAACCGATTTTTGCAGAGTTCTCAGGTCGCCTGCCAGAAAGAAAGGTTGAGGCAATAAAGGAAACACGGCGGGCGCGTCTCACGCGCTCCGGCTGATTTCCGATCATATCAAGCCTTTTAACAAAAATCTGCTAGGCTTCCATTTTGACAACTTATCTGCACAGAACAAACCTCAGCCTCTTAACTAGGCTGCCTCCTGTAGTAGCCCGGTATCTCCTAAAAGCAAAGAGCCAGGATATGATTATCCTGGCTCCTGGTTTTTGCCAAAATTCTTGGAATTAAAATCAGGTTAGTATTTCGCTATTTCGTCGTCTTTTTTGAAAGCTTTGCGATATTATCGCCGATGACTGCCGCAATGGAAGGACCAGTGGTGGTGGTGTATTCCTTCACGGGTTTAACCGCAGTGCATAGACCACCCGGAAAGCAGACCTGACTGGTAACCCTATAAGGGTATTTGTCAACTTTTTCCATGGCAGTCTTGAGATAGGACAGGGCGACCTGCGGTTGCCCCTCTCTCTCCGCAATTGCGGCTAAGTTGTTGTTCGCATAAGGATTATAGGGGTCCGCTTTGATAACTTTTTCAAATTCCACCTTGGCCAGATCATAAGTGCCCTTAGACATGAGGTCATAACCCCGGCTTAGCGGCGTATAAATATCTTCCGTCATGGGCTGAGGTTGGGCGAGGACCGCGGCAACACCCACAAAAAAGGTTATTAACGCTATCAAGGCCAAAACTGGTATCCGCACCTTTAGCATCTCTTCCCTCCTTTTAAAACCTAGATTGTAAATATGATAGCAGATTAACCCTAAAGAGACAGCATAAAATGGCGGTTTTCGAAAAAAATGGCGCGCCCAGAAGGATTAAAGTTAGCTGGTATCTATCGGCCCTTCCAGAGAAAATTGAAGATGTTGGCTATGCCCATCATATCCAAACCCAAGGCCCTGGCGGCATTGTTAAGGGTCTCGGGCCAGTGAATCTCTGATGGTGGGGGGCCGGCTTAAATGCGGCTTATGGCGAGAGGAGGGTGTCACGGGTATGCCGGGCGATCATCAACTCTTCATTGGTTCTCATGACCCGCACGGTGACCCGGCCGGCCTCGGCGGAGATGATGGGGGCACTGGCTCGATTGCGGTCGGCGTCTAAACTGATCCCCAAAAACCCCAGGTTCCCGCAGATGCGCTCCCGGATAACGCTGGAATTTTCGCCGATGCCGCCGGTGAAGACCAGGGTGTCCAGGCCGCCCAGGGCGGCGGTGAGGGCCCCCAAAAACTTCCGGGCCTGGTAGCAGAACAGGGCCACGGCCTGGGCCGCTTGGGGCCGGCGGCCTTCTTGGGCCAGCAGGTCCTGCATATCCGCACTGATCCCCGAGACCCCCAGGAGCCCGGCCCGGCGATTCAGCAAATCGTTGATTTGCCCCGAACTCAGGCCCTGTTCCTGGAGGAGATAGAGGATGACCCCCGGGTCCAGGTCGCCGGAGCGGGTGCTCATCACCAGGCCGCCCGTGGGGGTCATGCCCATGGTGGTATCCCGGCTTTTCCCCTGATGGAGCGCTGCCATGCTGGCCCCGTTCCCCAGGTGGGCCATGATCACCCGTCCTTGGGCCACCGCCGCGCCCGCCTCCCTGGCCAACTCCTGGAGCAGGTATTCATACGACAGACCGTGGAAGCCGTAGCGCATCACCCCGGCCCGCACATATTCCCCGGGGAGGGCAAATCTCTGGGCCACCTCAGGCATGCGCCGGTGAAAGGCGGTATCGAAACAGGCCACCTGGGGCAAACCCGGGAACAGGCGCTGCAGCACCCGGATGGCCTGGATTTCCTGGGGCAGATGATCCGGGGCCAGGGGCGTCAGTTTCTCCAGGTCGGCCAGCACCGCCGCCGTCAATAATGCCGGCGTCAGGTGCGCCGCCCCGCCGTGGACCAGGCGGTGGCCGATAGCCTGCAAATCCTTCCCGAGCCCCTGGCCTTGCAGCCAGTCTAAGAGGGTCTTAAACGCCGCGTCATGGTCCGGCAAATCCAGGATCTGGTCCAGCAGGCGGCCGCCCCCGGGGTCCCTGGCCTGGAAGATGCCGCCCGTGACCCCGATGCGGTCCAGTTGGCCGTGCAACACCAGGATCTCGCCTGCCCCCATGCGGTAAAGGGCGAATTTTACGCTGGAAGAGCCGCTGTTGATGGTCAAAATCAGCATGCTGTTTTTCTAAGGCTTCAGGCTATTAGATATTTCGGCGATGGCTCTTATAAGTCTTGAGGGAAGGGCCAACTGGATGGCATTTCCCCCTCACCCTGACCCTCTCGTCTATGGGGGCCCATGAGGCGAGACGGGTGAGAAAGGTAATCGATACTCGTTCCTAAATTCCTGCTTAGAAAAAGTTTTTGGGATTATGTGGGACACCCGCCCCCGGGTGTCCGGTGCCTGCGCCGCCGAGGGCGGCGGCGCTACATTTTTATGATTTACGGGTGGGCCGAAGGCCCATGGGAACTCCTTCGAAAAGTTCTTATAAATTGGTGGCACAGGCGTCTCGCCTGTGCATTTAAGCGCGATATACGGACGGCCCCTGCACGGAGGGCGAGGACGCCCGCCCTAACGAACTTTTTATGGTTTATGGGTGAGCCGGAGGCCTCCAAGTGGTTTCCCAAGCTGGAGCTTGGGAACCAGAGAAAAATTCGGGATATCCGAAGATGGCTAAAAAATAAATTAAAAGGCAGATACGGCCGGAAAAGCGCCCGCCGCATCTGCCCAAGCTTAGTTGCTGAACCAGCAACTCTCAGGTCTTTCACTCCTTTCACTTGTGGCATACCTTGCCGGGATTCTGCAACATTATCTGCCTGACGATGCCCCAGAAGGCAGCCTCTTTGAGCTGAGCCTGATGGCTGAGGGTCTTCTTCATCCCGCATCACCTCCTTTCGTGCCTTTAAGGTAAGCACTGGCCCGGGGTCGTCAACCGACCTGTTGGATGACTTTCCTTCCGAGCCCCCCAAGGTTTACATCGGCCTTTTCATTCTTAATTTTTAAAAAGATAATTCAGCGCATGGTGAGGGATCTATCATGATGGAAACTGAAGTGCGACAGGCCAGCCAGGAGTTCTATGCAGCCTTAAACCGTATGTTCCAGGGGGACCTGGCCCCCATGGCGGCGGTCTGGTCCCATGGGGCGGATGGCACCAACATGGGGCCTTTCGGCGGACGCCAGGTGGGCTGGGAGGCAGTCAGGGCCCAATTTGCCCGGGAAGCCGGGCTGAAACTGGGGGGTAAGCTTGTGCCCCAAGAAGTGCAGGCGGGGACCTGGCGTACACGCTGGTTATCGAGCGGGGGGAAAATATGTCCGTAGGGGGACAACCGGTAGCGGTGGAGCATCGGGCCACCAACATTTTTCGCCGGGAGCAGGGTCGGAAGCTGATCCACCACCATACCGACCCGGCGCCGGCGCTGCAGGCGGCCCAAAAGCAGGACTAGGCTGGCAAGATTTTTTGAGCCTGATCACCAGTGATGGTAGGGTGCGCCCTGCGCACCAATCGCGAATGCCCGCAGAAAATCGTGCGCATTGACTTTGAACCTTGAACTTGAGACCTCTGCCAAAATTTAAATGTGGGACACCCGCCCTCGGGTGTCATACGCTATATAGGCGCAGGCGAGGGCGCCTACGCTACATTTTGATTACATAAGTGAATGTTTAGATTTTCGCAGAGGTCTTAACTTTGAACTTTTCAGACCTGACCGGGAGATAGACCATGCCGAAATGGATAATCAATGCCAACCACAGCGATGCGGAGTTCAATGTGCGGCACATGATGGTGAGTTGGGTGCACGGCCAGTTTCACCAGATCTCCGGCCAGCTTCATTTTGACCCCCTGAACGTCGCCGCTTCGTCCGTGGAGGTGGCCATCGACGCCTCATCCATTTACACGGGGGTGGAACAGCGGGACAACCATTTGAGAAGCCAGGATTTCCTGGACGTGGAAAAATACCCCATCATCACCTTCAAGAGCACCCGGGTGGAATTGGCCGGCCTGGACCAGGCCTGGGTCTATGGCTACCTGACCCTGCATGGCGTGACCCGGCCGGTGATCCTGGACGTCCGCTGGGCCGGGCCGGCCCGCTTCGACGACGACGGCAAGATTTACACCAGCTTCGGCTTCCGGGCCGAAACCAAGATCAACCGCGAGGATTTCGCCATGACCTTTAACACCGAAATGGAGCACGGCGGGTTCATGGTGGGCAGGCACGTTTACCTCACCCTGAATGCAGAGGTGGATCTGGTGGAGGACTGAGCCCCCGAAGGCTTTTGCCGGCCGCGGGATAGTGCATTCTGGACTGCAGTCTTCGTAGGGTGCGCACTGCGCACCAAAAATGGCGCGTAAGACGCGCCCTACATTTACTGCTTCGAAAGGTTCCCGCGCAGGGTGCGCGCGGCACACCACTGGATCGCCCCGGAGGCGGGCGGGGACGCCCGCCCTATGAACTTTTCATGGTTTATGGGTGAGCCGCAGGCTCAGGTTCAACTGCCTTGAAAAGTTGAGGCGTAGGGTGCGTCCTCGCCAGGGTGTAGTCAAAAAAACTGCGCGGCATTTAAGCAAATGCCTAGATCAACGACAACCGCTCGTCGTAAATGAACTCCCGCATATGTTTGCCGATCCTTTCCGGCTCGATCTGGATCCGGGCCGACCCGGTGGCCATGGCCGCCCGGGCCACGGCCTCGGCCACCGCGGGGGGCACCCGGAAGTCCATGGCGGCAGGCAGGATGTAGCCGGGCGCCAGCTTATCCCCCACCAGGCCGGCGATGGCGTGGGCCGCGGCAATATTCATGGCGTCGTTGACGGTCCGGGCCCGGATGTCCAGGGCCCCCCGGAAGATGCCGGGAAAAGCCAGGCAGTTGTTCACCTGGTTGGGAAAATCCGAGCGGCCCGTGGCCACCACCGCCGCGCCGGCCGCCCGGGCGGCGTCGGGATGGATTTCCGGGTCCGGATTGGCCAGGGCAAAGACAATAGGGTCAGGGGCCATGGACCGCACCAGTTCATGGGTGAGGACGTTCGGGCCGGAAAGGCCGATGAAGACTTCGGCGCCCTTCAGGACATCAGCCAGGCCTCCCTTCAATCTCCCCGGATTGGTGATTTCCGCCAATTCCTTCTTGATGACATTCATGCCCTGGGCGCGGCCTTTGTAAACTGCGCCGGTGGTGTCGCAGACAATAATGTTCTGGGCGCCCGCCTGAATGAGGATTTTGGCCACGGAGATGGCGGAGGCGCCGGCGCCGCTGAAGACGATCTGCACTTCCGTGAGGTCCCGGCCCACGATCTTCAAGGCGTTCATCAAGCCCGCCAGGGCCACCACCGCAGTGCCATGCTGGTCGTCATGGAAGACCGGAATTTCCAGCCGGTCGATTAATCTCTGCTCGATTTCGAAGCAGCGGGGCGAAGAAATATCCTCTAAATTAATGCCGGCAAAGGACGGGGCGATATTTTCCACCACCGCAATTACCGCCTCGGTCTCCTGGGTGCTGATGCAGATGGGCCAGGCTTCCACGCCCCCGAAGGTTTTAAAGAGGATGGCCTTGCCTTCCATCACCGGCAGGGCCGCCCGGGGCCCGAGGTTGCCGAACCCCAGCACCGCGCTGCCATCGGTGACGATGGCCACCAGGTTATTCTTGCAGGTGTAGTCGTAAGCCTGGAGGGGCTCCCGGAGGATCTGTTTGCAGACCTCCGCCACCGCCTGGGGGGCATAAAGCCGGTTGTAAATGGTTTCGTCCTTGATGGGCACCTTGGCGTAGATCTGGATGCAGCCCTGGTAGCGGCGATGCAGCTCCAGGGCCTCCGCGGCGACGCTCATTTTGCCGTAATCCTGGCCTTCCGGGGGCAGCCAGGCCAGCTCGCCTTCATAGACATAGGCCTCGGTCCGTTCGTGGACCCTGGCCGGGGTGATCACCTGGGGGCCGAGCTGGGCCACGCCGCTCTCCTGGGCCGCCTGGGCCACCGCTTCGGCAATCACCGGGGAAATGTGCAGGTCCATTTGCCTGGGGATGATGTTACTGGCGGTCAATTTCTCTTCCGGGATCATGGCGGCCAGGGCCCGGGCCGCGGCCAGGTACATGGCGACGTTGACCCGCTGGGCCCCCACGTCCAGGCAGCCCCGGAAAATGCCCGGGGTGACCAGGGAGGAGCGGATCTGGTTGGCGCTGCCGGCCAGACCCGTGGCCACCACCGCGGCGCCGCCGGCCCTGGCCTCCGCTTCGCTGATCTCCGGCTCCGGCAGCGCCAGGGCAAAGACGACGGCGTCCGGGGCCATGGCCCGGACCATCTCCCGGGTGACCAGCCCCGCGGCCGACAGGCCGATGAACACGTCGGCTCCCTGGATGGCGTCCGCCAGGCTGCCCTTGAAGTCATGGGGGCGCACCAGGCGGGCGATTTCCGATTTGGCCCAATTCATGCCCACCGGACGATAAACCCGGATGGCCCCATGGCGGTCGCAGATGACGATGTTCTCCACCCCCGCCACGTAAAGCCCTTTGGCCACGCCGATGCCGGAGGCGCCGGCGCCGTTGATGACGATACGCACCTGGTCCATTTTCTTCCCCACCACCTTGAGGGCATTGGTGAGGGCGGCCAGAACGATGATGCCGGCGGCGTGGAATTCATGGTGCAGCACCGCCACCCGGACGGCTTTGCGGATATGGCTCTCAATGGTAAAGCATTTGGGCGCGGCAATCCCTTCCAGGCAAATGCCGCCGAAGGAGGGGGCCAGGGTCCGGACGATTTCCACGATCTCATCCGGATTCTGGGTCTTCAGGGCGATGGGCACCGCCTCCACATTGGCAAAGGTTTTATAGATGACCGATTTGGCTTCCAACTTAGGCAAAGCCGCCAAAGCGCCCACATTGCCGAATTCGTAGACCGCACTGCCGTCGGAGACCAGGGCAATAGAATTGCCCCGGCAGGTATGGCTGAAGGAAGAGATGGGGGTGCGCTCGATCTCCTTGCACACCGCTCCTACCCCGGGGGTATAGATCCGGCTCAACACCGAGGTATCCCGGATGGGCATCTTGCTCTTGATCCCGATCAGGCCGCGATAACGGCGTCGATAAGATAGGGCATCAGATTCCGTGGTCATGTCGGTAAACTCCAAAGAATGGCGTATAAAATAACACCCCCACCCTAACCCTCCCCCCCCAAGGGGGAGGGAATAAGCTGGTTTGCTAATTTAAACAATTCCCGAAATGCGATTATAGGGTGCACACGCACTGCGCACCGAAATCCGGCCGGTGGCGGGGGAGGACTCCCGCCCTACCAATATTTTCAGGCTTTATGGATGTGCCCGGGGTTCATGAATAACTGTTCTGAAAAGTAGTTAAGGTAGGGGGCGTCTGATGCACAAAAATGGTGCGTAAGGCGCACCCTACCCCCGCCCTCCCCTTCTGCCTGGTCCATCAAATTTTCCCCCCGGGTTCGGCCTGGCGAATGGCGGGGTCGAGGCTGGCCGCGTATTTGGAGAAATTATCCCGGAAGCTGCCGATCAGTTTCCGGGCGGTTTCGTCATAGGCAGCCTGGTCGGTCCAGGTGGTGCGCGGTTGCAGGATATGGTCCGGCACTCCCGGGCACGTTTCCGGCACCAGGAGACCGAAAGTGGGGTCCCGGTGAAAGGGCACGTCTTCCAGGTGCCCGGCCATGGCGGCCCGGAGCAGGGCCCGGGTATGGGCGATTTCCAGGCGGTGGCCCACGCCGAAGGGGCCGCCGGTCCAGCCGGTGTTTACCAGCCAGCAGGTCGCCTGGTGATGGGAGATCTTTTCTCGAAACAGCCGGGCGTAATAGACCGCCGGCAGGGCCATGAAGGGCGCGCCGAAGCAGGCGCTGAAAGTCAGCTTGGGCTCCTGGCCCAGGCCTCGTTCGGTCCCCGCCACCTTGGCGGTGTACCCGGAGAGGAAATGGTAGCAGGCCTGTTCCGGGGTGAGGCGGGAAATGGGGGGCAGCACCCCGAAGGCATCGCAGGTGAGCATGAAAATGTGCCTGGGCAGTCCGCCCAGGCCGGAGCGGACGATGCTTCTGAGATGAGTAATGGGATAGGCCGCCCGGGTGTTTTCCGTCAGGGCATCGTCGTTCAAGTCCAGGCGTCGGGTGGTCAGGTCAATACCCACATTTTCCAAAATGGTGCCGAACCGGCGGGTGCATTCATAGATCTCCGGCTCGGCCTGGGGGTTCAAGCGGATCACCTTGGCGTAGCAGCCCCCCTCAAAATTAAAAATTCCTTCTTCGCTCCAGCCGTGCTCGTCATCACCGATCAGCCGCCGCTGCGGGTCTGAAGACAGGGAGGTCTTGCCGGTGCCGGAGAGGCCGAAAAAGAGGGCCACTTCTCCGGCTTCCCCCATATTGGCGGAGCAATGCATGGAAAGCACTTCCCGCTGGGGCAAGTAGTAATTGAGGATGGTGAAGATCGACTTTTTAATTTCCCCGGCATAACTGGTGCCGCCGATAAGGATGAGCTTTTTGGCGAAATTGACGATGATGAAGACCTCGGAGTTGGTGCCGTCCAACTCGGGGTCGGCATGGAAATTGGGAGCGCTGATAATGGTGAACTCCGGCCGGTGGTGCTTAAACTCTTCCCGCTGTTTGATCTGGATGAACATATTGCGGGAAAACAGGTTTTGCCAGGCCTCCGTGGTAATGACCCGGATGGGGATCTGATAGCGCTTGTCAGCCCCGGCGTAACAGTCCTGGATAAAGATCTCTTTGCCCTGGAGATAGGCCAGCAGGCGATAATGCAGAAAATCGAATTTCTCCGGGGCCAGGGGCTGATTTTCCTCTCCCCAGGAAATCTGGTCGGCACTGGAGGACTCATAGACGATAAATTTATCCCTGGGAGAGCGGCCGGTATAGGCGCCAGTGCGCACCACCACCGGCCCCAGGTGGGCAACGTGGCCTTCTCCCCGGCAGACGATCTTTTCGTAGAGGGCCGGCGTGGATAGATTCCAGTCTACGGCGGTCACGTTCTTGATGCCGTGATGTTCCAGGCCATATCTCGTCATGGCATGACTCCTTCCGCTGGGTTGGGGCTCTTGCCGCAAAAGGCAAGCGTCGCCTCCGGCCTAATTTTAGCAGAAATGAAGCCGGCCTAAGGAATTAATTGTCGGTCTGGGAATAAATGATCTATCGGAGAAAGACGGAGCCGCAGACTTTACCGTGAAAGTCCACCTAAAGATTCCCCCAAATTGCCAAAGCTGTTCACTCAATCGTTGGCAATTATCTATTGTAGGGGCTGACCCATGGAACCTGTCTCAAAACCTGGCATAACGAGGCCATGTCATTCTGAGCGAAGCGAAAAATCTAGTCATATCAAGGAGTTCTAGATCATTCACTTCGTTCAGGATGACAAAAAAACCGTTTTGACAGTTTCCATGTGTCCGCCCAATAATAGGGCGCACACGCGGGTGCGCCCCTACAGGCCGACATGCTTGGGTGAGCAGCATGTTTTCATGGTTTAAGGGTGAGCCGAAGGCTCAGGTTCAACTGCTATGGAACGAGTACAAAATATGGTCGCAGGCTTTAGCCGGCGCCCACACCGGCAGAAAGCGGCACCGCCGCATCAGGTTGGTCGGAAGATTCACAAAGCCGGCAGGCGCGCCAGCCAGGCCAGGCTAACCAGGATCCAGGTGCTTTCATTGGCCAGTTCGCCCAGGGCCGCGCCCTTGCGGTTTCGGTCCCAGCCCGCCTCTCTGATGGCAAACCAGAGCTGGCCCAACCGGGTCAGGATGCCGATATGCCCGGCCAGCAACATCGCCCCGGCCATACCGGCGCCCCCCTCGGTAAAGATTTTATAGGCCAGGGTGAGTTGGGGGATGCCGATGAAACAGAGAGCGAAACCGCCGTTGACCAGGGGATCGGTGATTTTCAGGCCCCGGCGTCCGGCCCCCAGCCAGATCAGGACCACGCCCAGCCCCACCAGGATGGTGGTCGCCGTGTCCTTGAGATCCCACAACTGCCTTCCCTTCCAGAGCATGGCCGCCAGATCTGCGGCAATGACCGTGGTCCAGGCGGCGTAGGTCAGCACCGTCTGAAGCGTCACCCGGCTTGGCCTGCTCAGGTGGGCCCGCACCGTCAGGGCCAGATTCATGACCAGGAAGGCGAGCCAGCAGGCCAGCCAGCTCAGGTTCACTCCCTGGGAGGTGGTGAGCAGACGCAGGAATTCGCCGCCGCCGGAAACCAGGGCGCAACCGATTTGCACAACAAAGAAGATATCGGCGGTGATCTGCTTGCCTGAGGACATCGCCGGGGCCTAGCCGGGCCCTGAATGCACTGACCGCAACAGCGACCGGCACATTCCCCAAAAAGCCGGGGACCACGCCGCCAGCGCGGCATACAAAAAGCCCCGGGCGATTTCCCTGAGGAAGGGGAGACCAACGATCCCGGCCAGATACCCGGTGCAGGCCGTATACATGCCCAGAGGAAAGACCATCCGCCAATAGGACGGGGTGTAGGAAATCTCAATGCCCTGAATCGCCCGCCGCCAGACCACCAGAATGATCAGGAGCGGAATCAAGCAGGTGGCGGCGGCCCAGAAGAAGACGGTGCAAGGGGGCATCTGGGCCAACCCAGCCCCGATTCTGTCCGGGAAATTGTGGAACTCAGAGTCCATTTTCGGCGGCCTTTGGCCCCCTGCCCTTTCACCCTTAAACATTAAGCACTAGATTAAAAATGGATACAGGAGGACTGAGATGTACTATCTGATATTTACCATAATTTTTTTCATACTCATGTTTAATGTGCCTTTGGGAATCATCCTGTTGTGCGCGGCTCTAGTCTACTATTGCTTCAAGTCATAGAAACATCATCTTTAGCAGTCTTACCGGCGACCCGAAGGCGAGCATCAGAGGCCGGCGCCGGCCGGGCATCCTCCTACCCGGTGAATACACCGTTTCCCCTCCCAAAATCAGGGATTCCCTCATTGTCCAACAATCACCCCGGAGCTATGTTTATATTGCCCGCGTCTTCAGGTTTTCTTGGCTGGCGCCGGCAGGTTCCCCTGGTATTTAAGGAGAGGAAAATGGCGGAATTCGATAAACCTCCAGTCCTTTCCATTGCCAAGCGTCTTTGGGTCCACGGGTTTTTGGTGGGCTTCGTAGCGGTTGGCCTCTTCCTGGGGGCTTGCTTATCCCTGAGCGGCCGTTCCACCCCCCTCTCCCAGGAAGAGATGAAAACCTTGCCGCCCACCTTGATGGGCGGGGCGCCCGCAATCCCAGGCCGCCAGCCCCTGAATGCAGAACTGGAGGAAGTTCTGAGCCGCCTGCAGGAGGCCACCCTGGCGAAAAACCTGGTCCAGTTTTTTAGTGTATATTCCGCAATCTTTCCCCACCTAAACGAAAAGCGCCGGAAGGTGGCGAAAACCTGGCAGACCCTTGACTACACCGGTATGAGGTTCCGATTAGCCGAGGTCAGCGCCAAGGGACAGGATCAGGCCTCGGCCCTGGTCACCTGGGAGGTTTCCACCCGGGACCGCCGGACCGGCGCCGGCAAAGAACTCACCCGAAGTTATCTGGTGCAGTTCAACCGGGAATTCGGCCACTGGCACATCGCCGCGCTGTATCCAGAGGATTAAAGGCAGACGGGTTATGCCGGGCCCAGAGTTCAGTCAGGAATCAGGGCCATGGCCTCGGAAAGGGAAGACCCGGAAATCATCTAACCCTTACCCAGGCGCCTCTCTCTCACCCTAAACGTAAGGGTGCGACGCATTGCCCGCGAAAGGACGCATTCAATTACGCCGCTGCAAATCCTGGCCAATTAATAAAGAAGCAGGGAAACCCCCGCCCGGCTCAAGTCTCCTTGATGTTCCAGCGTGAGCTGCCGGAGGCGTTCCTGATCCCTGGCGTTCCTGTCCTTTTCCCCGGTCCGGTCGTAGTCAGGCCAAAGATCGCCAGGGTCCGGCAAATGCATGATATAATGATAACAATATTATGCATTATTAATGGGGCGCAGGGTGCGTCTGACGTACCATTAAATCTGGCTGGTGGCGGGCGAGGACGCCCGCCCTACCGAATTGCGCTTGGTGGCGGGCGGACGCCCGCCCTACCGAATTGCGCTTGGTGGCGGGCAGTGCCCGCCCTACATCCTGACCACTGACCACTGGCTACTGACCACTTGAGAAATGCCATGCCCAAAATGAAGCTCTTGTTGGCGCTGCTGCGTCAACTGGAAGACGCCCTGGTGGTCTGCATGCGCTGCGGCCTGTGTCAGGCGGTCTGCCCCCTCTATGCCCAGACCGGCCGGGAAGCCGACGTGGCCCGGGGCAAACTCGCCCTGCTGGACGGTCTCATCCGGGAAATGATTCAAGACCCCCAGGGCGTCTATGCCCGGCTGGACCGCTGCCTGCTGTGCGGCTCCTGCGCCGCCAACTGCCCGAGCGGGGTCCGGGTGCTGGACATCTTTCTCAAGGCCCGGGCCATCCTGACCGGGTACTTGGGCCTGTCTCCCGTCAAAAAAGCCATCTTCCGTAAACTCCTGGTCCAGCCGGAACTTTTCAACCGCCTGCTGAGTTGGGGGGCCCGCCTCCAAGGCCTCTTCATCAAGCCGGTGGACGACCTGCTGGGCTCGTCCTGCGCCCGCTTTCTTTCTCCCCTGCTCAGGAGCGGGCGGCATGTCAAGCCCCTGGCCCAGGTCCCTTTGCACTGCCTGACGCCCTCCCTGGATCGCCCTTCCCGGGACGGTCAACCCCGGGTGGCCTTTTTTGTGGGCTGTCTCATCGACAAAATCTTCCCCCAGGTGGGGGAGGCAGTCCTTAAGATTCTGGAGCATCACGGGGTGGGGGTGTTTATGCCCCAGGACCAGGGTTGCTGCGGTATTCCGGCCCTGTCGGCCGGGGACCTTAACACCTTTAATAGACTGGTGCGCCACAGCCTGGCCCAATTCGCCGCCCAGCCCTGGGACTATCTGGTCACTGCCTGCGCCACCTGCACGGTTACCATCAAGCAGCTGTGGCCCACGATGGTGCAAGACGCCAGCGGGGAGGAACGGACCCGGATCAACGCCCTGGCCGACCGGACCCTGGATATCAATCAGTTCCTGGTGGAGCAGGTAGGTCTCACGCCCGTGGAATTAACCGAAAAAGTTGCCGAAAAGCTCCTGGTGACCTATCATGATCCCTGTCATTTAAAGAAATCCCTGGGGGTGGCGCACCCGCCCCGGGCCCTGCTCCAGGCCAATCCCCGCTACCTCCTGACAGAGATGACTGAGGCGGACTGGTGCTGCGGCTGCGGCGGGAGCTTCAACCTCCAGCATTACGAGGTTTCAGCCGGCATCGGCCGTCGCAAACGGGACAACGTCGTGCACACGGGGTGCGACACCGTGGCCACCGCCTGTCCGGCTTGCATGCTGCAGCTGATCGACATGTTGTCCCAGGCGGGGGCCGGGGTCCGGGTGCAACATACCGTGGAAATCTACGCCGAATCCTTGTGAGGGGTTATGGAGCGTCTGATTAAACCCATCAAACCCCAGCGCGTGTCCGACCAGGTTTACGAGCAGATCCGGGATCTCATCTTCCGGGGCCATCTGCAGCCCGGGGAGCAACTCATGCCGGAACGGGAATTGGCCCAGGCCCTGGGGGTCAGCCGCCCCACGGTGCGGGAGGCGATCCGCAAGCTGGTCACCATCGGCCTGGTGGAGCACCGGCACGGCCAGGGCACTTTTGTGCGTGCCCCCGGCTCCCGAAAGGGCAATCCCCTGGCCACCCTGATCGAGGGCTTTGAAACCACCCTGGAGGAGCTGTTGGAGGTGCGGATGGGGCTGGAATGCCAGGCCGTGACCCTGGCTGCGGCCCGGGCCAACGAGGACGACCTCCAGGCCCTGGGTAAAGCTCTGAGCGACATGGTGGCCGAGCAACGGGCCGGCCGGCTGGGGATCGGTGATGACGTGGCCTTCCACATGGCCATCGCCTATGCCACCAAGAACATCGTCCAGGTGCACATCATGCGCAACTTTTACGATCTCCTCCATTACGGCATCAAGGAGAACCTCGAGCAGCTCTACACGGTTCCCGGCAACCTGGATATCATCCAGCAACAACATGCCGATATCCTGGACGCCATCCGGCGGCACGACCCTGAAGCCGCCTTTGCCGCCATGCAACGGCATATCGCGTTCGTGATGAATTTCGTGAAAGATCGTCGCCGGGGGCGTGAAGTTTAGGGCAGGTGTCTTCAGGACAATAATCAAGGAACTGCCTGATATATTAATCAGAGCACGAAGGAAGTTCCTTTCCCCTGAGGGAGGAGGGTTGAGGTGAGGGTGAATGGAACTTGCTTTCTCCTCCGAGTAATATCTGAACCCTGCCTTCCCTGGCATCCGACAGGCATCAATAAAGGCTCGGGGTTGGCTGCCCTTCCCTTCATCTGGGTGACGGTGGCCGCATCGGATCATCCCAAACCTCGGGCGCACTCCGGCTGACCCGCCTCAGAAAAGAGCCCTGATCCCCAAATACGGCCCGTAGTCTTGGGGCGATACTTCAGATAGCGCCGGGACAGATACTGCCTGTCCTCATATGTTCCTGAGGAACCGCCAGGATAGAAGGACAAGGGCGATCACCCCCAGAATGATCACGGGATAATCTAGCAGGCGGTCGAAAAAACTGGCGATAGCCAATTTGATCTGAAACATAATCTCGCCCATCGCATTCATATCCATGTCACTTCTCCTGTTTTCGCCCTTCCTTCCGGATCTGCCGTGAATCAAAGGTGGTGAACCGTTTTCACTGGACGCGCTCTTTCCCCTTGAAAAAGAAAAGGCCCCGAGAAAGGGGCCTTTGGTAATAAGGCTCCTCTTCGGCAGTACCGCTGCCATGGCCAGAAGGCTTTAGGCCGGTTACTTTGCGTCCTGCCTTTTCGGGCAGTTTGCCTTTATCGGTGAGCAATTCTTGATTGAGCTGTTAGTTCAGCGTCTTGATGCTCTCCTCTGATTATCGAAGTCGGGATGCCTCCTTTTTACGCCCGCCGCTAATAAATGAAATAGGTGCGGGAGGCCCGGTCGATATTCTCTCGGCTCAGAACGGGCGGCAACCGGTGGAAACGGCAGTAATCCACGATTTGCTGCACCAGGTCCCGGGGATGGCAGGCCGCCATGGGCCGCTGGGTGACTTCGTAGTATTGACTCAAGAGATACTCCACCGCGGCTGGGTCAAAATCCAGCTGATATTGCTGGCAGACCCGGCGGAAGATCTCAATATATTGCAAACGATCCGTGGACCTCACCTTCACCTTGGAGCGGATGCGGCGCAGAAAGGCCGGGTCCAGCAGGTTGGCCGGCTCCAGGTTGGTAGCAAAGACCATCAACTGATCAAAGGGGATGGCAAATTTCTGGCCCGTATGCAGGTACAGGAAATCTTGCCGGTTTTCCAAGGGGATAATCCACCGATTGAGGAGCACTTGGGGAGAGATCTGCTGACGCCCGAAATCATCGACGATAAACACCCCGTTGTTGGCCTTCAATTGCAGCGGGGCTTCGTAGTACTTGAGAGATGGGTTGTAGGCCAGATCCAGCATGGCCAGGGTCAGCTCTCCGCCCGCCACCACGATGGGGCGCTGGCACCGGACCCAACGGCGGTCGCCCGGCCCCTGGCCGGCATCCGTTTCCGGCACCGGCCGATGGTTAATTTCGTCAAAAACGCGGATCACATGTCCATGAACATGGATCGCATAAGGTATCAGCACATGATCCTGCCAAACCTCTCCGAGCTTGAGGGCGATGGTGGTTTTGCCGTTGCCGGAGGGGCCGTAGAGAAACAGGGTCCTTCCACCAATCAAGGCCGGGCCCAATTGTTCGAAGAGATCAGGGGGTATCACCAGCCCCAGGAAAGGTGCTTCCAACTCCTCCCGGGTAACTTCGGCAACCTGGATAGACTGTTTGGCTACCTGGCGCCAGTAATCTTCCAAAGCCACCGGACACGGCCCCACGTAGCTGTCATACTCCATCAATTGTGCAGCCCGCTTCTTCCCTCCGTCGGTCAAAGCGTAACGATTTCCCATACTTAAAAGGTTGACCTTGTTGTCGCAGAGATCCGCGCCCCGCACCTCCATGCATTTTTCCTGACGCCAATAGTCCAAAATCTTGGTAATGATGGCCGTATGCAGTTTTAAGCGTTCGGTGAGATCTTTTAAA
>Ga0315268_10002511_pt1 | contig 20651 bp, 17 predicted proteins | sample C1_top_MG_FD_204535 | JGI IMG/M metagenome (GOLD analysis project Ga0315268, IMG submission 204535) | Sediment microbial communities from Yellowstone Lake, YNP, Wyoming, USA - C1_top | ecosystem: Environmental > Aquatic > Freshwater > Lake > Sediment | place: USA: Wyoming | collected 2017-08-01
TCGCCGAATAACCATAGAGCTTGGTGGCGCCCTTATTCCAGTTAAGAATAGTGCCGTCTAAATCTTTGCTCAAAATTGCCTCATTTGAATCCCGGACAATGGCCGCCAGCCTTTCCGCCCTGTTTCTTTCTTCTTTAACATCTTCTAAAACATTTAAAATCGCTTGCTGACGTCTTCTCAGATTTCGTGTCTGGTCATAAACTTGTCTAGCTAAAGTTTTACCCCGTCTAAGAAGTGAAATAATTATTACCAGGGCTAAAAGAATGAATACAATCATCACGGCAATATACATATACTGAAGCCCGGAGATAATTGATTTTATAGAACCCTGGATTTCGGGCACGGGAACCGTTATCACGACTGGCCAAAAACGGTCTTGGGTAATTTGGGCATGCGCATAAGCGGCTAATTTCCATTCTTTAAGATAAACGTATTTTGTGATACCAGTTTTTCCTGCCAAATAATCTCTGACTAAATCCTGCAATTGTTTTGACTCGGCTAAAACCTTGGTCATATATTCATCATGCACATTGTGGGCGGCGATTTCAGGATTGGGATGATAAAGATAATCGCCATTATCATCTATCATGATTACATAACCTCTTTGGGCAAAAACATTGTTTTTTAAATAGTTTTCATAAATATCGGCTAATTTTATTGCGCCGCCCAAAGAACCGACAAATTTTCCATCTGCCGCAAAGACAGGCACATGAATAGCGACTAACCATTCATGATTGCCAGTAAGGCTTTGGAATCTTCGGCTGATGACTGGTTTTTGAGTCTTTAATATCTCAACAATATGGGGAAATTGGGTTCCGTCCTGGCCCACTAATTCCTTTAACGCGGCACAGACATAAACACCATCTTTATTGGCCCGGACCAGGTTATAAATACGGGGAGTAAAACTATTATAATATTGTTCTAAAGCTGAATTGCAATTTGCCGGATCGGCATCCCGGATAGCCGGAATTTTTGCCATTATTTCCAATTGGGAAGTCAAACTAGTAACCATATTTTGCATAATAGTGGCGACATTTTCCGCCATCCTCATTTCCATTTCGCCATACTGCGTTTCAGTTGCCTTTTCAATGTCTTTATTGGTTTTTTGGCCCCAAAACCAAATTAAACTCCCTAAAGCAAGAAAGACAATAACAATAACAATGATAATAACAATGGTATTGTAAGATTTTTTTTGATTGTTCGCTATAAATTTGATATTAATTACCGATTCTTACCCTTTACCCTGTCAAAACTTATTTGACAGGGTTAATTCTTAAGCTTCTTAATCTGTTCTTTTAATTCCACCATCTTCAATTCTCTGCCGACCATCAAGTCATTCAACTTTGATAGTTCATCAACGCGAGCTTTAAGTTCTGTTGTTTTTTCAGCGATGCCTTTTTCTAGATTTTTGGTGTAATCGGCTATCTTTTTTTCAATAGCCTTTTTTAAGGTGACGTCTTCAATCGCCAGCAAAATCTGCTGAGTTTCATCCAACCGCCTGGCATTAAGCAACATGATTTTCAGCCCAATTTCAGGAAAATCATGGGAAACCTCAAAATCATAGAAAACTTTTTTGTTCGGCAGGATATCTTCCAGTAGCTTTCGAAGTTCAGGAATATTCCACTGGCCGCTTCCTAAATCATAAATGAGTTTTTTTCTGTTTGCTCTTTGGTTGTTTGGAAAGTTCTGTAGAAAGAGTCATTTGCCCCGACTACCCGAAGTTCGTGATCAAGAATTATAAACGGCTCTCTTACCGTATTGGCAAAAAAGTGGGAATAATACTGAGCAACATCTTTGTCTGTTTTTATTATAGTTTCCTTGTTTTTTTTCATATAATTTCCTCCTTTCATTTAAAATATTAATGCTTATAATTTAAGGATTGGCCTTTGAAAACGTGCTTAATTATAAGTAGCAATACCTGGAATTATTATACAATAATTTCTAAAATTTCTAAAGCCGTTGCTCTTTTTGGAATTCCGCCTGTTAAAACCATTCATTTTTATCGGATACAAAAATAGCTCGGTAATTTCTTGCTTAATTATTTTTGAAAAAGTATAATGGAAATACTTCTCTTTAAACCATCTGTTTAAAGAGTGAGTTAAATAAGTTATTTGTTCTCTGGCAGAGGAGGAATTATGCCCATAGAAATTCGCCGTATGGAAGAATGTGATCTTCAAGGAGCGGCCCAAGTTCACTGCCTTGCCTTTCCAAGACAGCAACAATCAGGCCTATGGATTCAGTGCAATTTCAGAGCTTTTCCGAGGATGCAATTATTTGTCGCCCTTGAAGATGGCGAAGTAATTGGGTTTATTCTCTGGACTCAAAAAAGTGGATTTAGACCGCAAACAGTCTTGGAGCTTGAACAAATTGCTGTCCGCCCCGATCATCAAGAACAAGGGATTGGTGAAAAACTAATCACTGAATCATTGTCTACAGTGCGAAGACAACTTACAGAAGTGGGCTTTGCCCTAAAAAGTGTGCTAGTGACCACACGAATTGATAACCAGGCGCAGCGGCTATACCAAAAAGCCTTGGGTGCCGAGTCTGTAGCAATTATTCAAGATCTCTATTCGGGAGATGAAGTCTTGATGCTCCGAAGATTCGAGTAGCACCACACAGAGAGTCTTAAAGCCGTATTCCTCGCACCTTATGAGGAATGCGGCTTACTTTTTTAATGATAAACTGCTATACTACACCTTGCTTAATTTTATTTGAAAAAGTATAATGATGTTGTCGTTTTTTTAAGGAAATACCGTTCTTTCAAAACAAATGCTTTTAGGAGGCTTGAAACAAAGGAGGAACCTATGAAATGGGCAGTCTGTTACGGAGTGAATGGTGGTGCGCTGATGTTCGGCCGCATCGTCAGTGAGAACAATGGTGTTGTCGAAATTGAGGACCCGGGAAGAACTGTGGGTGATAACAGAAGTTCATGGGGCCAAGGATACGTGGAAAGATTCGAGTCGCAATCGAAGGCGCAAGAAGCCTTCAGCCTTGGCTATCGAAAGTAAACAAGAGTCCTTTGGGGAGAGAAAAACCTCCTCTCCCCGCTTTCTAAAAATATTTGTTTATTTTTGCCTATTCGTCTCAATTTTTATCGTATACAAAAATAGCCCCGAATTTCAAAGGCCATTTTTTTGTTTTTTTATTCTGACCAGGAAATCGCGCCTTCTGGACAGCTATCAATCGCTGACTGGCAATCGCATTTTTCGCAGGCCGAAGGATTTTTAACATGCGATTTGCCGTCTTCTTGGATTTCAAATACATCGGGGCATAAAGCGGCACAGGTGCCGCAGCCTGAGCATTTTTCTTGGTCAACTTGTGGAGTTTTTGGCATATTTGTTATTTTAGCAGAAATGCTAAATTATTCAATCATCGTAAGTAGCCACATCAACCCGATCCCTAAAACCAAAGAAATAAGCTGCAAGAATGATTTGCCTAAAGCAGTTTCTTTTTTCAATTCTGGGATCAAATCAGCGGTGGCGATGTAAATAAAACCGCCAATAGTTACCGGGATTAAATATTGAGTCAGGTTGGAAATTTTTGAACCAATGAGAATGGTAATAACTGCCCCCAAGACAGAGGCTAAAGCCGATAAAAAATTATAAAGCAGGGCTTTACTCCAGGCATAGCCAGCATGGATTAAAATACCAAAATCACCGATTTCTTGAGGCACCTCGTGCAAAATTATGGCCACTGTGGTTGTCAGGCCCAACACCGGGCTTACCAAGAAACTACCGGCAATAATCATTCCGTCAATAAAATTATGCAGCCCATCGCCGATTAAATTCATCAAGCCAACTGGATGAGGATGATCTTCTGTAGTCGGAATATGGCAGTGCCGCCAACAAATAATCTTCTCTAGAATGAAAAAGATAATCATCCCCAAGAGGATAAATAAAGCCAAATTTATGGCTGGCAGATTCTCGCTTTTCACTTCAGGAAAAAGATCTAAAAACGCTCCGCCCAGTAGGGCGCCGGCGGCAAAGCTGACTAAAAAAAGAAGGGTCTTTTTCAACCTTTCAATTGAGATTGAAATAGTGAAAACGCCTACCAAAGAAATAAGGCTAACCATGAAAACGCTTAAAATTGTATATAACCAAATCTGGGTCATAAATATATTCTATCAAAAAATCGCCGGCTTGGCGATTTTTTGCGTTTTTAGATTTTTGAACCCTTATACTGATTTATTGGCAACGCCCACAACCACCTGGGTCTGCCCTTCGGTCTTGCCGATTGATACAGTCACGGTCCGATTATCTTTTTCTCCAGCCACTGAAGCGCCGTCAGCCACATTCATGGTAAAGGTAATAGTCCAGCCATCGGCTTTCAGTTTAGCCTCATACAAATCTTTTGCTTCGCTAACTGACTTATCTGTCACAATAGAAATGGTGTAGCCTTCATTTGCAGTCAAAGTGGTGGCCGCGGTAATTGTTCCGTCAATCACGTAAACGTCAGAGGGAAAACCAGAAGGTAAATCTATTTTTCCGCCGACTTCAAAAGTGCCGGCATTGGTGTTCACTTTGACACTGTTGGTACTCAGGTCTACATCAGCTTGGCCATTGGTTGATTTTTCAATGGCTTTTTCTGCGGCTGTCTCCGCTGCTTTTTTGCCGCAGCCAGCCACAAAAATCAAAGAAAAACCAGCTACCAGACAAAGAGCAAAAATTAGAGATTTTTTCATAGGGTTTTTAATTATTTTATAAATCTTGTTATAAGTTAAAAAGTTTTTCTAAAAAATTAAGCTTTTCAAAACCACCTGTACATGGCAAATTCATATTATGATATGGTTTACAGGCTACCATTAATTCTTTTCCGGTAATTAAGTTTTTCTTATATTCAGAAGTTCCCGAAGCCACAATCAACCAATCGCCTGAGTGTTCAAAAGTTGTGATATTATCTTCCATTATTTGAAATTCACCAAATATTTTTCTAGGGTTTGTAATCTTATAAACTATAAAATTATAATGGCTTGGGCTAATAATAAATTTATAAGCATATTGCTGATCACTTGTCGTGGCATAGGGTTTGTCAAGATCACCATACCTTATTCTTTGCCAAATTATAATCCCTGATACGAATAATAAAAGAATTAATATAAGTAACAAAATGAGTATAATGCGTTTTGACTTTTTCATGGTTTTTTGTTAGTTATTATATTCTATTATTATTCTACCAAAAAACCGTCAATCTACCAAATCTTGACAAAAAAATAGAAATATGATAACATAACCTGTTATATTTGCAAGACCAATGTTGCTTCTTAGTGACTGTTCATTAAAAAAACAAGGGGGGTGAGAAGAGAATCATTCGTAAATCTTTTCTTTAAGGAAGGCAATCCGTTAAAACAAGCGGCAAAGAAGGAGGAAAAATGAGTAAATCCCTCGCTGTTCTAGAACGCATGTCGATCGAAGACAACACCATGGCTCAGTTCTGGGGAGATCTCCCCGAGAAAGCGGCCAACGCCCTGGGCTATGAGGCCCTTCAGAAAAGAAAACAGCATGTCGATCTGATGAGTCTGCTGGACAAGATGAAGATCAGACCCTTTACCGATAGGTCGGTAGAAAGATACAAAGAGAAGGTGGTTAGGGAAACCAACCCGCGGCTTTGGCGGCGCCAACGTTTTGTTGAAGTCATGGCTATAATCAGCGTTATCGCCTGTTTCTTCTGTGGCGGTCCAGCCATCCTTGGTTGGTTCATCTCGTGGAAAGTGGGACTTCCTTTTGCGGCGGGTTTGGCAACCTTCGCGACAATATTCGGTATCCTTGGCTCTGACCAATTTTCCTACATGCGTCCCGGGTCGTGGCAAATCACACCGCTTAAAGGCTACATGAAACCCGTGCCTGAATTCGCTCTTCACTGCGCTGTTCAAATTAAAGAACAGCTTCCTGAAGCCGAGTTCTCTATCCATGAATTCGTTCAAGAAAAAGGGTTCCTGGATCCTTTTCTAGTGGTTAGCTACAAAGGAGAGCACCATTATATTGCGGTCTGGGACGAGCCGACCTTCGACGCCAAAAAGAAAATCTAATAAGCACCAATTTTCAGGGCTAGTCTCGATTAACCTAACCGGGTATCGAGGCTAGCCTTTTTTATTTACAAAAAATAAATATTTGGCGATTTTTTTGCAAATGAAAAGATGAGGCCAGATGACCTCATCTTCGACTTTTTTTGCCAGAGATCAAATTTTTTGTCTTGTCAATAGAAAACAAAAAACCGCCACAAAGGTGATTTTTTATTTAAATAAATATTATACAACCGCATCTTTCAAAGCACGCTGGCATGAACATTTTCTCTGAACTGGCATTTCTTTTATTATCTCTAAAATCAGTTTTTTAAGCACTGCGGTATTTTTTTGGAAAATTTTAATAATCTCCTGGATGGAAACCGTCTCAATATCCTCCCTGCCCTTTATTCCGACATCATAATCAGTAACCAAAGAAATGTTCAGATAACACATCTGAAGCTCTCTGGCTAAAACTACTTCCGGACACTGGGTCATATTTATAACATCGGCAATCTTTGAATAGTATATTGATTCAGCCTTAGTTGAAAAACGCGGTCCTTCAATGACGACCACTGTGCCTCTTTTCAAAAATGGTATTTTTAACTTTTGGGTATTTCTGATGGCGATTTTCCTTAATTCAGAACAATATGGCTCAGCCGATGAAATATGAACCACTTTTGGTCCATCAAAAAAAGTATCATTTCTCTTCTTGGTCCGGTCAATAAATTGGTCACAAATTACAAAATCGCCGGGTTTAATCTCGAGCCTTAGCGAGCCAACCGCACAAGGCGCAATAATCCTTTCCACTCCTAATTTTTTAAAAGCAAACAAATTGGCCTGGTAATTTATTTTATGCGGCGGAAATTGGTGTTTTTTGCCGTGCCTAGGCAGAAAAACAATCTTTTGGCCAGCATATTCGGAAATCAAAATTTTATCCGAAGGCAAGCCATAGGGAGTTTTAACTAATACTTCCTTTCCTTTTAAAAACTTGTAAAACCCCGAACCGCCGATAATGCCAATCTTAGCTTTCATAAATTAAAATTCTATTAATGATTTCACTGGGTATCCTTTTAATTTGTTTTTGCCCTTTAAATCTTTAAGTTCAATAAAAAATATAATGCCCAAAACAACTCCGCCCAATCTTTTTACTATATCTAAGGTCGCTTTCATGCTGCCGCCAGTGGCCAAAAGGTCATCACAAAGTAATAATTTTTCGCCGGGTCGCACTGCATCTTTATGCATTTCCAAAGTTTCCGAAGCATATTCCAAAGTATATTTTTTACTGATTGTTTTATGAGGAAGTTTTCCTTTTTTTCTGACTAAGGCCAGTCCGGTTTTTAATTTATAGGCTAAAGCGGAAGCCAAAATAAAACCTCTGGCATCAATGCCCACGATTTTATCAATTTTTTTTCCCTGGCAAAGCCTTGACATTTCGTCAATCAAAAATCTAAAAAGCTTTTTATCTTCCAAAACGGGTGTTATATCGCGGAAAATAATGCCTTTCTGCGGCCAATTGGCAATCGAGCGGATTTTTGATTTTAATAAACTAGGGGGCATAATTTTGATTAATCAATTGTTAAGCCTGTTCCACATCATGCGGCGCGTTTTCTCGAAGTGAAGCCTGAGTTATTTTGACAAACTCGGCTTTTTGCCAAAGCTCTTTGATATTCTTGGCGCCGCAATAGCTCAAACCAGACTTGAGTCCTCCCTGCCAAGCTAAAAGTAAATCTTTAACCGGTCCTTTGTACGGAACAAAAGCCTGATCAACTCCTTCGGCGGTAAAATATTCAGTCTCCTTGTTGTTCAAACCTTTATTCTTATTTTCATAAGCAGCAAAAGAAGCCATGCCCCGGTATAATTTTACTTTGCGGCCGTTCCACATCGTTAGACGGCCTGGCGCCTCATCAGTCCCTGATAATAAATTACCCAGCATCACGGCTTGCGCCCCAGCTGCTAAGGCTTTAACCATATCGCCTGATGTTCTAATTCCTCCATCGGCAATAATTGGAACATCTTGCGCGCCTTTTTTCGCTGCCAAAACAGCGGTTATTTGCGGCACCCCGCAGCCAGTCACTATTCTGGTAGTACAGACCGCGCCCGGGCCGACTCCGACTTTGATAATATCTGCGCCAGCCTCTCTCAAATCACGAGCGCCTTCTTCGGTGGCGATATTGCCCACCATTAAAGGAATCCAAGGAAATGATTTTTTAAGCTCTCTGGTTGTTTCTAAACAAACTTCCAGATGCCCATGGGCAATATCTAAAACTAAAATATCAACTCCGGCAGAAACCAGTTCCCTGGCCCGTTCGTAGCAATCTGATTTTACTCCCAAAGCTCCGCCGACCAAAAGCCGGCCTTTCTTGTCCCTGACTGCCCTAATATTAGTTGCTTGAATCACATCTTTAGCTGTAATCAAACCTTTTAATTTCCCGTCTTTTTCAACCACTGGCAGTTTTTCTATTTTATGCTGGCGGAAAAACTGTTTGGCATCAGGCAGGCTGATAAAATCATTGACGCAGATTAATTTCTCAAAAGGCGTCATCATTTCTTCCACCTCTTTTTCTAAATCGGTTTCAAAAATATAATCTCTTTTGGAAATCAAGCCCAAGAGTTTATTTTCAGAATCAACTATCAAAAAACTTCTGTTGTTCAGTTTTTCGGACAACTCTATTATTTGCTTCAAACGGGTTTTCGGAGCAATAGTTAATGGCCTTTCCAGAAAATAATTTTCTTCTCTTTTAACTCTTTTGACTTCCTCAGCTTGTTTCTCAATCGTGTTAAAACGGTGAATTACCCCCAAAGCCCCCATCCTAGCTAAAGCAATCGCCATCGCGCTTTCGCAAACCGTGTCCATCGCCGCCGCCATGATCGGCAAGTTTAGCTTAATTTCAGGAGTCAATTCAATGCTTAAATTAATCTCCTTTCTTGATTTAATCGGAGAACGCTTGGGAATTAACAAAACGTCATCGTAGGTTAAGCCCTCCATGAATTCCTTGTGCATAAATCAAACAATAAAAATTAGACCATAAATAGTATACAGCAAAATCATCCAGTAGAAAAGGGGTTGAAATTTTTTGGCTCTCCAATAAGGCTAGAACCTATAAAAGAATCAATAATTATTAATTTTCCTAATTATATAAACCCGCCTGCCTGGAGCCGCCAAAGTCGTTTGTATAATCCGCCCTCTTTTCTTACCAGCTGGTCGTGGGTTCCTTCTTCAACAATAACGCCGTTATCAATGACTATAATTCGGTCCATTTTTTTGATGGTTGAAAGCCGGTGGGCAATGGCAATTACTGTTTTATTAACCATTAGCTTATCAAGGGCGTCTTGTATCAAACGCTCTGACTCAGAATCAAGACTTGAAGTCGCTTCGTCAAGCACTAAAATCGGTGCGTTGTAAAGAATAGCTCGGGCAATCGCCACCCTTTGGCGTTCACCGCTTGAAAGTTTAATGCCGCGCTCTCCCACGTGAGTGTGGTAACCTTCAGACAAACCTATAATAAATTCATGGCAGTGGGCGGCTTTGGCAGCGGCGATCACTTCATTATCACTTGCTTCTGGTTTGCCATACCTTATATTATCCATCAGGCTCCGGTGGAATAAAATAGGATCTTGGGGGACTAGGCCAATATTTTTGCGATGGCTTTTCTGAGTCACTCTGGCAATATCCTGATTGTCAATTATAATCTTGCCAGCAGTAACGTTATGCATACGCAATAAAAGTTTAACCAGGGTTGTTTTTCCTGCTCCAGAGGAGCCGACAACGGCTAGCCGTTCATGCGGCTTTACCACAAGAGTGAATTTTTTAAGTATCCGCCTGGTTTGGCGATAATTAAAATCAACCTGATCAAAATTTATTTTGCCCCCTGAAACTATCAAATCTTTTGCACCAGGCACATCAGTAACTTCGTAAGGTGTTTGTAATATGACCGTCATTTCTTCGGCATCAGCCAAACTTTCATAGATATGACGGAAAATTTTACCGAAATCCCAGATGCGGGAAAATATATTTATGAGATAGGCTTGGATTAGAACAAAATCACCGACAGTCAAAACTCCTTTTTTCCAGAGATTTATGGCTAAGAAAAAAATAGCGATTTCCAGAAACGACATTAAGAATCCCTGCACTGCTTCAAAAATATTGCCGAAGTCCCAAGTCAGTTTTCTCAGACGACGCAGCTTTTCATTAATCTTACCAAAATTACTTACCTCTCTTTCATAGCCGTCGAAAAACTTGACGGTACTTTGGTTGGTAATTGAATCAGCAATAAAACCGGTTGTTTCTGTTTCCGCTTGACTTCTTTTAATATCATACTTTAGTTTATACCGGATAAAAAATCCATTGACTGTTAAAAAAATAATGAGCCAAATCAACACGCCTAAACCTAAGTATATATCTCGCTGGAATAAAACTATAATTATAATGATAACATTTACCGCTAGCGGCAATAGATCCCAAAGAACACGATCAGAAATAACTTCAAAGGCTCGGCCAAACCATTTTATTTTCTTGACTAAAGAACCGACAAAATTATCGGTAAAAAAACCGTATGAATGTTTTTGGAGAAAAGCAAAGCAATAATTGGTCAAATCAGTCATGACCTTTGATTGAAAGTAGGCGGCGCAAAAAGTGGCGATCCGCCAAAATACCCATTGGGCCAGCCTCAAAACAGCAATCACTATTAACACCGAGATTAAACTGCTGACAATCTCAGAAATTATTTTACCGCTGGTCAAGATATCAAAAAATTTCTTAAAGTATAGAGGAGTGATTACAACCATAACAGAGGCGCCGATCGCGCCGAACACGGCAAAAAACACAGTCTTCTTGTATTTTAAACTGCTACGCCAATAAACAGATAATGTTTTTTTGGTATTATTCTGCATAATATTAAAAATTTAATGCCGATCTTCTAAGAAAAACAAATATATTCAGTTAAGTTATTATCCCGAAGAATAAGATAAAAATCAAGTCAAGTTAAGAAAATATATAACAAGTGTTGTCTTCCCAAGCTCAGGGGGTAGGATTCGGACCTACGATATCCGCGTTAACAGCGCGGCGTTGTACCACTCAACTACCCCTGAATTTGAGAGACAAAAAATCCCGCCTTTGGCGGGACAGTTGATTTTTATAACAAATCAAATCATCCCGTCAAAAAACAGTTATTATTCAAGTTTTGCGGCTGATAAATCATAGTATTGATAGCTTAGCGCAACTTAAAAAATCTGTCAAGTTAAAACTTGGGGGGAGTTCGAACATTAAATCTTTCTTAATTCAATTATGAAAAGAAGTTTAAAAAAGTACTATTTTTCTGCAAGGTGGTGAGCCAGCTCGTATAGTAGTGTAACGAAGTTCTCTTGATAGTCGTAGTACCCAGAAACAATATGCGCCACCTCATGCAGTGATACCTCTGCGAGATTGCGGTGTTTATCCCCGAGCAACAACGCTTCATTGAATATAACACCCTTGTCTGCCTTTCCATGATATGCCGAGCTGATGGGGGCAATCGCAACGGCATTTCTGTTTTCGATAGTGGCGGCGTTATCCCATTGACTAAGCCGATCTTCAAAAAGAGGGAACCGTTTAAGTTGTTCCGCCGTCAACGTCTCTTTCGCTTTTTGAAGCATATCGGAAAGCACCTTAGTACTCTCGGCAACCACTCTACTCAACACTTTTTTTACAGCTGGTGGTGCTGGTAGTACTTCTGTTTCCATTTTCTCTATTACACTCTCTGCAGTAGCCAATAGTCTGGAGAAACCCGCATAGCTCCTTTGGGGGACATCTAGTACCCTGCTTCTATCTAGATGTGCCATATTCGCCTGTATATGCCTTGCTTTCTCGCGCTGTTGCTCTTTTCTTTTTATATCATCAATGCTCGTAGACGCGAAAATGTCATGACCATATATTTCCTCATGGATTCGTTCTGACGAATACACAAAATAGTCTGGCCATACTTTTTGAGCAATTTCTGCCCATATCGGTGCGGCGTTTTCGCTCCTGCTAATAATCGCTCCGATATCCAAGTCTGGAGTCTTGGCGTTAGCATTTGCCACCTTGCGTAAAATTTCTTCCACCACTGATGGATCCGTGATATTCGAAATTGCATGTCTCATGTACTGCTCGAGCCGAGCAGCATTATATGAATTACGTTCACGGGTTGTCACTATCTCAGGAACATCATAACCGAAGGACAGCGACCGCCCCTTCTCTGCTTGCGGATTTATTCTCAACCCATTTTCATATACAGCACCCGGTTCATCTAATAATATCGATATACTCCCAACGGTGTGAACGCGCTCCGAACCCGATTGCCTCAATTGGCGCACGTAACGAGCTAATCCGCCATTACCGTTAGTGTCCTTATGCCGCGGATCAATAATAGAAACCCACTCTGCCCATTGTTTCTCCTGCGCCGGCGATACCTCTGGTGGCAAACGAAGAGTAGTTGCAGAACCCGACACCGATCGTTCAGAATTAGGAATGACATTGAAAGCAACCAGTTTTTTCTCAACTTCTTTTCCATCAAGCACAACCAAACGTGCTTCGCTAACCGCCTGCGCACTCCAACCCCGCATACCAGAACTACTTTTCGTCGTAGATTTGTATGTAAGTTCAAGGCCATTTCGCAGTGCGGCAGCTGCTACCATCTTTTGTCCCTCGCCATACTTGCCGGCAAACAGTGGGCTTTTCTTACTGCTTGAACCCATAGTAGCAATATCGTTCGGGAAATATCCGGAGCCGCCATCTTCAATGGTAAGTCCAGTTATTTTATCGGAAGGCAGTAAACCGCTTTCGCTTACCAACATTCGATTCCCGTTGCGATCTACTTCGTAGGTAAGTCGAACTTTTTTACCCTCTTCGGATGCATCAATATGGTTTTGGACGACATCTTGGAATACACGAATAGGGTTATCCCACTCCTCTTGACCATACTCAATTGGGATGGCCGCTGAATAAATGCGCTTGTCAATGCTACCTTCGCGCTTGGCAGTACCCGTAGAATAGTAAGTGTATTCTGAGAGTTGTTTTTGTAGGTAATCCTCTGGCGTAGCCGAACCGATTTCTTGCAAACTGCTCCCTAACCTAGAGAGAATAAAACCATCGGGGTGAACCGCAACATCTTCACCGTATCTATTTGCATATTTTCCGAATCCAACATCAGACAAACCAATATGCAAAAAGTTGTTGCCTTCAGAAAACGTATACTCGCGTTTCTTGCCTTCCCCCTTGGCAAGCACAGCACCTTTTTGCATAGGCGCTGGGATAAAATAGCGTCCATCATTCAATCTATATACCGGCAGTTCGTGCCACTTTGTAATCGGTCTTGTTTTTGTCAAATCTTGCTTTTCCCACAATCCTTTTTCAGAATTATAATAGGTAAGCGTCTTATTGCTTAAAAAGACTCTGGATCCAAGAATGCTTTTGACTATGTATGAGTCACTATCTTGAAGGCTTTTATACATTTTTTGAGCTTCAACGGAAGTTAGTTGAGTGTCCAGAGCTTTTCGGTACGCTTCATAAGTTACTTTTTTTTTCTCGCGCTTCATTTCTATCTTACCAAGGATAGCTTCAGTCAAGCGTAACAGTACAACGGGATCTTTTTCATATTCAAATTGTTTTGGTATCGCCTCAAGAATTGGCGAGCCCTCGGGAATAAGTTTTGTAATGAGTGTATCGAGAAGTTGCTGTGATCTTTTAAGCATACCCTCTCTGTCATGCCAACTACCCTCGTGATGCGCAAAGCCACTAAGAAGATATATTTCAATTTCCCTTTGAACTGCACGGGGGCCAAAGTATCGGGGATCTGAAATCCTATCCGGATTTATGCGTACCGTGTAATCTTTATTATCCGCCCAAGTAAGTACAACCGGAGGCAAGTCAATCTGACTATGCATTCTGAAACTTGAGCCATAATAGTCATTCTCTTCCTCCTCTCCCTCATAATCACCAAAATACGAACCCCGTCCTCGGCCGAGATTCACCTTTTTAGGCATATCAAATTTCAGTTCAAAAGTTTTGGGTTCCATGCCCGCTCTGCTGATAAGCCTATTTACAGAGGCTACCGCTGGGAGAAACAATTCACGGATTGCTTTTTCTCGCTTTCCCTCAATCGTCTCTTCTACTTTGTCCTCCGTTGACTTATCACTCATTTCATTACGAATATCAATGAAAGTAACAACTTTGTACTCATTGGGCAGTCGCTTTGAAAAACCTGCAAGCGCCCAACTTCCAATGTCAGCCGCCGTCGTCTTTATTTCATACCCCTGTTCTTTGGCATACGAAATCACGTCTCTGAAACTTTTATCCTTTTGATCCCTTGAAGCCATTACCAGAGTGTGTACATTTTCCTCAAGTTCCAATTCATGCAGCAGGGCCTCATCAACAATTTTTTGTATACGTTCTGTCATAAAGGATTCTGATTCATCCCCTGCGGCAAGTATTTCTTGAAGCGCGGATAATTCTGGACTAGAAAGAATGCCCCCCTTATTCCTACTGGCATCTCGCACTGCAGTACGAACAAGCTCTTTCAGTAATTCGGAGCTATCCGCATGATGCCAAAATGATTTTATTCTATCCGTTATCTCCGCCTTTATTTCATTACGATCTCTTCCGCTAATAATACTGGAATCAAGGAAGTTGTATGAAAACCATGGCTCTTTGTATCCGAATGATTCCTTTGCTAACTCCACCCGAAGCCCTTGCACATACTGTACCTCTCCGTTACCCGAAACATCTACGCCAGAGAGGTATTTTTCTGTAATGGGCATCGGATAAGAAAATCCTTGCGAGCTAAAATCTGCAATGTTTTTTTCAAGACCTCCGAGACGAGGATCAACATTATCTATAAAATCTTTGAGAAAAACCTCGTTTGCTCCACGTAGAGAGACGATTACTGTTGATCCGGTACTCTCGTCGCTTTCTTGTTCAACTTCTACCCCGCGTGATACGAGACGGCCATCTTTGACTTGAGGACGAGTTTGCCACACCCGGCTTTGTTCTCCTTTGTGATCATCCTTTACCATATAGCGTGAGCGCATTTTCAGCGAAGCCATGTTACGCAAGAGATGCAACTCGCTCATTTTCGACCCCTCGCCAAATTTTCCCCGCAGATGCCGCTTGCCGGTCTTACTCGTGATATACAGCGCTGAAAGTTGAGAGTCAAAACCCGATCCATGGTCTACAATCTTCATGCCCGAGATTTTATAGCGAAAACCATTTTTATTCTTTAACTGATATAGCGATTCATCACGGAATGTCTCATAGGCAACCCAGCCAGCCGAAGTATTGGTTTCGGTGTCCATCACCTCATATGAAACTATGGGTCGTTCTTCTGATATTGATCGTACCACCTCTAAAAAATGCTGCGGTAACAAAGCATTCTCTTGCCGTAATGAGTTATTGATTGATAGACCAGAAGATAAATTCACAAGGTACTGCTCGGACTGACGGCGGGCTTCAGGAGTCATGTCTTCTGCGTATTTTGCAAACATAAATGCGGCGTGAAGTAGATCATCCGCTTTTTTCCGTTCGATAGCACCACTATTTAAGTCAAAATATTGTTTTAATCCATCCTCTCCGAAGATGGTTTTGGCAACTTGTTGATAGTATCGTTCAGTCTCAGCATCCAAGTGGTTCTGCATAAGATCGCGCACGGTTTGAGCCGTCGTCCACGTTTTCTCTCCATACTCAATACTCGTACTTGCCTCGTGGGATACTTTTCGAGCTCGATATGGTTTTTCCTTTCTCCCCTTTTGCTTCCATGGTTCGCCAGAAAAAGGTTGTTGTTCAAATTTTTCACTCATAAATATGATTTTAACATTTCAATTATATCTCTAATAAGTCGATTGGTAAAGATAAAATTGTTTAATGGAAATTCCAAATATTTTATAAATAAAAAATTCCCTCGCTTGCTCACCGCTACGGTCTGGATTCTGCCTTTCTAAGGGGTTCTAGCGGTCTTTTTGGCCTTTAGCAGAATATGAGGAAATATAGAACCTTGGGACAAATGAGACAGTATAACGAACGTTTCAAATTTGACTCATTTGGCTTTCTTCAGCGTAATATTTTCCTATTCTAGGCCTTTATTTTATTATCCCACTTCCTCAACTTTATCGTCTGATATGACTATTGCCTGATTATCGTTCAAACGTTTGATTCTACAATTAAACTTGGCTTCGGATTTTTTTATCTCATTTTCTACTTTACTTTTGTAATGGGGATAAATAATAATATCCGTTAAACCCAGTCCTGTTAAATCCTTGAGTTTAACTATATTTAATTTTTTATCAAAATAATTAACAATATCAATATTCGGGCCCAGGACAACTCCCCCGCCGCTGACACCAACAATAATAATGCCTTTGGCGGCAAGCTCACTTATTATTTTATCGGCTCCACTCTTTTTTAGATGGTATAGGAGATAAAATGGGTTTCCTCCACTGATATAGATAACATCATAGTTTTCCAAATTCTTAGGATTTTCAAATTCTATATCCAAAAATGCTACTTCTTTAAATCCAATGTCTTCTAGGACTTGTTTTGATTCTACTGCATGTTTATTTTTTTCTTTCCATTCCGCAGAAGCGGTGGTGATAATAACGGCCGACAGCGCGTCAGCTGAACCTTGTAGTAGCTCAATCAGCTTTTGTCTTAGAGAGTTATTTTTTTGAAATCTATGAGAGGATAATATTATTCTTTTCATATACCTCCTTATTTTCCCTCAAATTAAACAAAAAATCAAGCCCAAAAAACACGAATTTTATTCCGCCTTTTTACTTTAAAACCAATGCTGTTTAAATTCTGTCTTTTAAAAGAGTTAACGCTTTCTTGGATCTCTAACTTAAATCTAGAGAAATACAAAACACGAAACAAATGAGATAGTACAATGGGGTAAGGAGACTTGACAAAAAATATATATAGTGTATAATGCTATATTAATGCTATATTATGATTATGCACATTGAACAACCCAATAAGCTCATTAAACAACCCACTGTAAACCCTGGAGGTCCGTCATGAAAATGAAGAAAGAAATTATGCCCGCTGACAAGATTGGACAAGCCTTAGCAATTAAGGATTTGTCTGATCCGCAAAACGGCGTCCATGCGTTGAACTTGGTGATCGACGAAATACGGAGGTCCCTTTTCTGAAAAGGAAGGATGGCCCGAGCCAAAAGTCATTCGCAGACCGCCTATCACAACCGTAGTGAATAACTACGACTTACTGCTCTATCCGCCAGACAACCTAAGCAGGTCGTCTGTGTACACCAGGTACGTATCTGAAACGGAACTTCTCAGAACACATACCACGTCGATGATTCCCGGGATACTTTCCGAACTCGCTCAAAAAGGGTTGCGAGACGAGATTATCCTTTGCCCAGGCATCTGTTACAGACGTGACGTCGTGAACAAGACCCACACCGGAGAACTCCATCAGCTCGATATCTGGCGTATCAAACGCGGGGAACCTCGTTTGCAAAGGCCGCAATTGATCGAACTAATTGAGACCATTGTCCAGTCCCTTTTGCCAGGAACAACATACAGGGCCAATGAAACGACTCACTACTATACAATCAACGGGTTGGAAGTCGAAATTCTCGCGAAAGGTCAGTGGCTCGAAATTCTGGAATGTGGCGAAGCACATCCCGATGTTCTTGCTCACGCAGGCCTTCCACCAGAAGAATATTCAGGTTTGGCCATGGGCATTGGTCTTGATAGGTTGGTTATGGCAATCAAGGGAATTGAGGACATACGCTTGCTCAGGGCATCAGACCCTAGAATCAAAAAACAGATGGCTGATCTGAAGCCCTACAAGCAAGTATCCAAATATCCCCCCATCAAACACGACCTGTCCATCTCGATTGCAGCTGATCAGACGCCGGAGGACGTCTGTGAAACGATCCGAGATGCCATTGGTGAAGATATCCAGATCCTTGAATCAGTAGAGATTCTTTCTGAAACTCCCTACGAAAAATTGCCGCCCGTAGCAATTGATCGCTTGGGAATTAAAAGGGGACAAAAAAACATTCTGGTTCGCATCATTCTACGATCACCAGAACGTTCCTTACGTCAGGAAGAAGCGAATGAACTTCGGGACAAGATTTATCTGGCTGTCGACCAAAGTGGAACAGGAGGATACCTCAAGTACAGGCCGAGCGCCTGAATCGTTTGACCGCTAACACGTTTAACACGTTTAGCGGTCATTTCTTATAAATTTATACAAAGGAAGGTTTCTCCAGCTACTGTAGATAAGGTAATTATTTTGCAACGACGCCTTGTTCAAACCCACTATCAGTTGGTCCGGATCATAAATCTCAAATAGCCAAGAAATTTTGCTATCACGACAAATGCTTTTTAGTTCCAGGTACTCCCTGTATAAAATTTTATGACTTCTATAATTGATACCATTTTTAAGATTTAACTTAAAATTTTGTTCTAATTTTTTTATGAATAAATTTATTTCGGGTATCTGGGAAATTAATTTCAGAAATTTATGCTTTTTGTAAATAGATAGCAACCCGTTGGCAATAGCTAGGGAAAAACTATTAAAGTTAGTGATTTTGCTTAAAACTGCCGGGTATTGAGGTAAGTTATACCTACAGAATCCAAGGACAGATTCCGCGCTTAAAGATTGGGGACTATTTTTATCCCAAAATTCTTCATTATAAAGAGTGATATTTGATAAACCAACTAAAGACAAAAGATGAGACATAGAAGTATCGCTTGTCAAAGCTAAATCAATGCCCAATCTTTTTATTTTTTTGACTAAATCAGTTAAATTATTGTCTGAGATAATATATATTTTCTTTTTTAGAAAATTGTATTTTTTATTATCTAACATTTTCATCATGCTGTTTAACCACAGAATATTACTTTTAATTTTTGAGTTCTTGGGTATATATATATCCACCTTGCCATTTAGATGGATCAAATGTGCAGCCGTCTTTAAAAATAATATCTTTTTCATTTGTTTTAACTTATGGGAACTAAATGGATTAAATAAAACTTTTACTCCCCTGCGGGCTCCCCGCCTTTTGACATACATTGTTTTAGTTATCGGTCGGACCGTCTTTAAAAAAGGACATAAACATTCATCCATATAGTCTTCTATGTTTTTATTCCTTAATAGGACATCAGGGGATTGAAAATGATATATGCTACAAGTATCATGGTCTGTTGAAATAATTAAATTCCTGCTTACTAGAAAAATAAATAATTTTTTCTTACTCGCTACGTCCAGTAAATTTAAGGTTGGGCGTAAGTGATTGTCTAGTAAATCAGATATTACTAAGCATCTTGTCCATTGTATTATCTTTCTAATATTGATTTTATTTTTGGGATAGGCATCGAAAAAATAGTTCAAATGATTGTAGGCATTTGACAGAACTAAAATTTTACTGAATCTGTATTGTGTCTGCAATTTTTTAATGAAATATAATCCTACCAATGAATCTCCTATGAAATTATATCCATCAATATATGCTACTTCCTTGTTGTTTTTAAAATAACCATCAGCGATTCTTTGAAAATCGTTAATATCACTTATGGTATGCCACTTGAGAATTTTATATCTTGCCTGGAAGAATTCTTTAATGATGAGCCTCTGTCTGATTCTTAAAACCTCACCCCTTAAATAGAAATTAATTTGAAGACCCAATAAATAACGATTTTTTAGCGGTAATTGATATTTTTCGGAATAAATTGGAAATGGATATCCAATATAAATTTTCACAATACTATTAGTATTTGTGGTTAAAACCATTACTATCTCAGAAGACAACTCGAAAATACCGTAATGCCTCTTGTTTTTTAAAAATCTTTTAATTATACTATCTATAGACTTACTATTCTTCTTAATACTTGACTTTAAAAAGTTAACTAGGTATTTCAACGAATCACTTGATAAAGTCTTGTAGATTTTGGGGTAATTTTTATCAACAAATCTGGTCATTTTCTTTTGATTGATTAAATAAAATTTAAATATGGAAAAAGAGGATAGTCAAAATTTTGAAAAGGAAAGGTTTATAGACTATACAGATCAAGGATGGGAAAATATTGACTTTAGGGAAAAAACAGTTGAATTATTAGGCATTGATAAATCAAAAATTAAACAGTTTTCTGAACTAGAAGGCGGATTTTTCAACAAGGTACTGCTTGTTGAAACCGAAGCTAACAAACTAGTTATAAAAATTTCACCTCATTGGAACAAGCACGGTTTGTTGAGAGAAAATTTTGTCAACGGCCGGCTAAAAGATCGCCCGGGTAGCTTCAGAAAGCCTGAAATTTTATCATTCACTCCTCCGGAAAACGCAATTTTACCAGGACATAATATTATTGTAATGGAATATATTGATGGACGCAGTATCTCTGAAGGAGAACTAAATGCCGTCGATATGCATAGGAAATTCAGTTCATTTTTAAACGCAGTTCATGAAATTCCTGTCCAGGGTTATGGCTGGCTTAATGAAAATTTAAATGGTAGTGACGAAACTTGGCAAGATTTTCTACTAAATATTGATAATTTGCAACTTACGAAAAAAAGTAACCTATTATCAGTAGAAAGCCTTGACCGTTTAAAGAATGACTTATCAAGAGAATGCAGAGAAGATTATCCTCCTAAATTACTCTATGGTGATTTAAAACCAGA
>Ga0315268_10002512_pt1 | contig 20650 bp, 21 predicted proteins | sample C1_top_MG_FD_204535 | JGI IMG/M metagenome (GOLD analysis project Ga0315268, IMG submission 204535) | Sediment microbial communities from Yellowstone Lake, YNP, Wyoming, USA - C1_top | ecosystem: Environmental > Aquatic > Freshwater > Lake > Sediment | place: USA: Wyoming | collected 2017-08-01
GATTGCGGACTGGGAGTCCCAGGGTGGAGTCGACCTCCTAACGCTCTATGAGATAAAGAGCACGAACCAGATGAACGGTATTTGGGCAGCTGCAGACTACGACTGTTGGCTCTGGGACTGGGATTTCGCGCCCAACGACGAGATATCCGTGGACATCCTGGAGGTAATGACGACAGGATCGTTCGGCAGCTGGCAAGACATATACTGGAGCAACTCGACATATGACGCCCTGTACAACCAGACGCTCGTCACGATGGACCCTGTGGCCCGGAAGCTGATAACCGACGAGATGCAGAGAATCGCTTATGAAGCGATGGCATGCCAGCTTGTCGCATGGAGGGCGACCCTCTACGCCGGCAGCGGCCGTGGCACTGAGCACTGGGGCAACTACGGCAACTGGGCTTCGCAATGGACGCTGATCCCAGACCAAAACTATCCGTACCTGTACATGAGGGTTCAGCCGGCGGACAACTTGGTGCCGAGGATATCTGGTGTATCGATTCCGTCGACAGGCCAGGTCGGGACTTCCGTGCCCTTCACGGCCACGTGCGTAGACACTCCTCAAGACCTTGAGTACAGATGGTTCTTTGACAACAAAGGCTCCAACTCTTCATGGAAGGCGAACGACGCAACGGAATCATGGACATACACCAAAGACGGCGTGTACACGGTCTGGTTCGCGGTCAGAGAGCGCACTGGTGCGGACAAGTTCAGCAACTTCACCAGCGCGAAGATCACCATCTCGGACAATTCAAACACCCCGCCGCGTCTCGTCGACTTCGGCTATACCCCGTCAACCGGAATTGACGCAAGCACGGTCGTGACGCTCACCGCGACGGGCATAGACGACAATCCCGGTGACCAGATCTACTACCACTTCGACTTCGGTGACGGGTTCTCGCTCGACGGCAAAGTCGTACAACACCAGTTCATACTGGGTCAGCCTGCGATCGTGAACCTTACCGCTACGGACAACAGGTACGGATCCGGCACGAGGCCTGCCAAGGCCAGCCACACGATCAACGTGGCTCCGAACGACGCGCCATCGATATCGGTGCCTGACAGGACGGACCCACAGCCCAATGCTATCACAGACTTCTGGGTCATTGCCAGTGATACCGAGAACTATGCCACGATGAGGTACACCTGGAACTGGGGCGACGGGTCCTTGTCGGTCACGAACGGACTGTCCGGCAACATGACCACCCACAGGTACAGGAACCAGGGCGTGTACACGATGACCGTCTTCGCTGACGACTTGACGAACATACCTGGCCACAACAAATCTGACACGGGCCAGATCCTGGTCCAGCGCAAGGCCAACGCGGCACCTGCATGGGGAGCCTCGGGCAGCGCTGATGGATTCGGTGTCTCACCGACGACGAGGCCGGTGCGGTTCCAGACGCTCACCTTCACCGCCAACGCGACGGACGCGAACAAGGACGATCTGACGTTCACGTTCTACTTCGGTGACGCAACCAGCCAATCCATGACTGTGGTATGCGGCGGACCTGGTGGCGACAATGCGTACGCCACGGCTACGCACGCATACACGACCACCGGGGCGAAGAGCGCATACGCGACTGTGACCGATGGTTTCGCGACCAACACCTCATCCACCAAGCTGATAATCGTGGCTGTGGGAGACAGGGAGCCAGTCATCACGCACATACCGAACAGGAACTGCACGGTAGGCACCACGCAGACGTTTACGGCAACGGCCACCGACCCTGACAGCGACACGATGGTCTACTCCTGGCAGTGGCAATACAGGAACGCCACTGGCAGGCTGCACTTCGACGGCAAGGGCGGACAGACCACGACCTACTCATGGTTGAACGCGAGCGGTGCGGCCGGATACCTGTTCAGGGTCTGGGTCAACGACACGAATACAACAAGCATCGTCGGCCCGATGAACGTGTCTGAGTCAGCCTACGCGTACGTGAACTGGGTCCCGTGGATCGAGTACGGCTTGCAGCCCGTGAGCTCTCTCAAGGGCTTGACGGACCGTGTGTTCAATCTGACGGTCTGGGACAACGACTCGCTCGACAACACGTCGTTGGTATGCACATGGAACTTCGGCGACGGCACGATTGTCAGCGGCGTCGGCTTGAGCTCCGTGACCCACCAGTTCGTGAACCCGCTTGTGTCGCAAGACTATACAGTGCGCGTGTGGATCGATGACGGATTCCACGACGATTACGGGGTGGCGCACAATGTCACCATGACCGCCTTGGTGCACGTCGTCCACAAGGACACCATAGCGCCTGTAACAGACTCCGGTGGCCCATACAGCGGAGCGATGGGCCAGCTCATGACGTTCGACGGCTCCGGAACAACGGATGCCGGCGGGTCGGTCGTGCTGAACTACACGTGGACCATCACGAACGCTACCGACACACTCATTCTCTGGGAAGAGACGGCACAATATGTGTTCTGGTCGGAGGGAAGCTGGACAGTGTCGTTGAACGTGACCGACGAGGACGGCAACTACGATGTCGACACGACGACCCTAGTGATCGCGGGCCTCATACCCGAGTTCCCGGCACTCATACTGCCAGTGATTGGCGTGTTGGGCATGTTCGTGGCTATAGAGGCGTACGCGCACAAGCAGAAGTAGTCGTCTCGAGCGGACCGAAACCCCTTAACAAACTTCTCTTTTTCAATTTCAACATTGTAGCGGGAGCCATGTCTAGACGGGAGACTGCGGAGCTCACACCTCGGATTCGTCCTCTCCCAGTTCTGGATGTGCTCTGTACCGGTATCGAGCAGCTTCTCGCGCGCCCCTAGCCGAGCTCTCCTCAGCGATGACCTTGATCATGTCGAGCTGAAGGCTTGTGAAAAGATAGTCGAGGTTCATGTCTGCGTCCTTTACGTACTTGACCGAAGAGGGATGCTCCATCATCATCGCCAACAGCCCGTCGATCCTGTTGGAGGTCTTTCCCCCGGATCTCATGACGCCGCCGCTGAGGGCGAAGATGCTGGTCCCCTTGTTCGCTTTGTCAGAACCATCTTTCGGGCCTGTCTCGCCCTCGGACCACCGTTCTACCGCTGGCTCGGCGATGCGCTCGTCCTTCTCCAATTCCCATCCCTTCTTTGGAGCTGTGATATGTATATGTCGATTTGTATATATATGTTCCGGATTAGGAGCTGAGCATCAAACCTCTTGCGAATCACCCTTTCGAGAGCACCTGCAAGGCCATGGTTGTCGCGCCTTCGACGAACTCTCCGCATCTCGTTCTATGCTCCGGTGACCTGAAGTCGCTTTTGTTGAGCACCTTGCAACAGGTAGAGCCATACCTCTTCCGGAATTCTTCGAACAGGTCCCGCGCGGCATCGTAGCTCCTCACCTTGTCCTCATCAGGACTCGTGCGGCCGGTCGCCGCGCCGATGGCTAGCACTCCTCCGACCAGCGCTCCACAGATGTCCTCGGAGCGCCCAACTCCGCCTCCGAACGGCGTTGCCATCCTCTTTGCGACATCAGGCAGCTCGACGCCCCTCGCATGGCAGACTCCTCTTAGAACGGACTCAGCGCAGTTGAATCCCGATTGCCAACACTCTTTGGCATGCTTGACGCCGACGGATTCGCTTGACATACTTCAGAAGGAATGTCGTCCGCCCAAATAATCATGCGTCAAGCAGGTCAAGTGAAGAAGAGGTTCAAAGCGGGAGAATTCGGAAAGAGAAAGGGTTTTCTTCAAGCAAGAGCGACTTCCTCGAAGATCTCTTCCGAGCTTTGAATCTCCTCAAGTTCGCCGGTGATCTCCAGCAGTCCAAGTTTGACACTCGCCTCGACGTAGTCGAGCTCGTTTGCCATATCGTCCGTTTCAGCGAACTCGGGATCTCCGTCCAGCTCCTTCATCAGTGTCTGAAGTCTGTCGCGGTTCTCCGCGAGCTTGAGCATCATCTTCAAGTCCTCGGGGTCCTCGTCTTTGAGGGCTCTTATTCGTGTGGCCCTGTTTGTGTGGTCCTTTTGCAGGTTCCCGAACGCGATAGGTACAGCTAGCTTCCTGTTCAATCCGGCATCCCATCCCATCGTATGACGATTGTCTGACAATATTCATTTCATACTATATATATGTTGCTCCAAGTCAGGATTCAACGGATTGGAGGCCCGGCCAGCTGGTTGGCCCTGCGCTCAAGGTCGGCGATCTTCCTCTGCAGGCTCCGTATCTTCGAATCATGCTTGGCAACCTGCTCCCTCAGCTTCGCAGCTTTGGCCCTTAGCTTCGCGGCCTTCGCAAGCTTCTTCGCGGACACCTGGTGCTCGTTTACCCTAGCTGTGTATCTCTTCGCCTGCTTCATCGAGGACATCGTATCCCGTGGAAATGAACGGAATGTAAGAATAAGAAGCTTGTTCCAGGCTTGTCACCTCCCGTGGCGATGAAACCTGAATATAGCCGATTGAGATGCGTGTCATGCGATGAAGGCGTACGTCGAGGCATACGGCTGCACTTTAAATTTCGGCGAGTCGAGGGAGATTGAGGAACTCCTTGCGGGCAATGGTTGGGACCTCGTCGATGATCCATCGGTCTGCGATTTGGCAGTGCTCGTGACTTGCGTCGTGATCGACACGACCGAGAGGGCGATGCTGAAGAGGGTGAAGGAACTCTCCGAGACGCCGGAGTTCATCATCACTGGGTGCATGGCGACCGCCTGCAAGGACAAGGCCGAGCACCTCGCGCCGCATGCGAAGTTCGTCGCGCCTGGCGACTTTGCGGCGCTGTCAAAGCTCCTTGGACCTGGGACTCGAAAGGAAACCCCCTCAAATGCTCGCGGTCCGTACAGCATTGTCCCAATCGCGACTGGATGCAAGGGAAAGTGCTCCTACTGCATCACGAGGTTCGCGAGGGGTGAGCTAAGAAGCAGACCCGTTTCACAGGTCCTTGAGGCGATCGAAAGAGCCGCTTCCAGTGGGCCGAGGGAGATCCAGCTGACCGCCCAGGATACTGCCTCCTTTGGCGCGGACATTGGTGAGGATTTGCCTTCACTGGTCAGACGCGCATGCGAATTCCCGCTGGACTTCCGCCTCCGGATAGGCATGATGAACCCGAAGAGCGCATTGCCGATGTCCGATCGCCTCGCTGAGATGTACCTTGAGCCGAAGGTCTTCAAGTTCCTGCATCTTCCGGTTCAGAGCGCGAGCGACCGCCTGCTCGAGGACATGGAACGTGGCTATGCGGTTGAAGACTTCAAGTCAATAGTCGACAAGGTTCGCGCCAAGGTTCCCGATATCACATTCTCGACGGACCTGATCATCGGGTATCCAGGGGAGACTGAAGAGGATCACAGGCTGAACCTTGAGCTCGTCTCCGAGATCAAGCCGGACATTGTGAACGTCACGAGGTTCTCCCCTCGTCCAGGCACGAAGGCGGCGAAGGCGAGTCATCAAGTGGTTGGCTGGAAGGCGAAGGACAGGTCCCGGGAGATCACGGAGCTGAGGTTCGACGTGGCGCTTGAGAAGAACCGCCTCTGGGTCGGGAAGGATGTGACGGCTCTCTCTACCGAGATGGGGAAGAGCGGCACCACGATACTCAGGAATGATGAGTACAAGCAGATTGTTGTACCGGAAGTGCTTCCGCTCGGAAGGTACTTCGAGATCAAGGTCACGGAAGCGACTCCGACGTACCTCCTCGGGAAGAGAGCTGGTCTTGCATGAAGCGCACGACTTACCTTTACCTCGCGCTCGCCCTTGTCATCTTGATATGGGGCAACTCCTTCGTGCTCGTCCAGATTGCCATAGACGATGGCGCATCCCCTATCACTATAGCCATGGGCAGGTTCCTGATCGCGTCCTCGATATTTGGCGGATACATGGTCTGGAAAAGGCCGAAGTTGCCGGATAGGAGGGACTGGAAGATGTTCGGTTTCCTAGCGTTCGTAGGAGTGGGCGTGTACTACATATTCCAGTACTACGGGATCAAGTTCGCGGGCCCCTCGATATCCTCGATCCTCGTTACCCTGCTGTGTCCCGTCATGATATTCCTGTTGTCGAGAATCATGCTCGGAGAGAGGATGAACGCGGCGCAGAGGACCGGCCTGGCAATCGCTGCCGTTGGTTCGTTCTTCGTCATAACAGATGGGAGGTTGGGGTTCATCTCCAACATGACACAGATTGTTGGCGGCATATTCGGGGTGGTATGTGGCCTGTTCTGGGCGATATACACGGTCGAGGGGAAAAAGATCGTCATCAAGTACGATCCTTTCGTGAGCACCGGCCAGCTCGCGCTCATTGGCACGATAATGCTGGCGCCTTTCGCGGCTCTGGAACTCAAGTACGCACAGCCAATAGAGTTCCCGCTGAGCTACTTCGTCGCTGCAGCTTACCTCGGCATCCTGTGCACTGTCGTTGGCTATGTCTTGTGGTTCAAAGCGCTGACGGGATTGACCGCATCGGCGACCGGCGCGACCCTCTACTTCGAACCGGTGGTGACGGTGATATTCGCATACGTGCTCTTGGGCCAGGGGATAGGCTGGCTGGCTGCGATGGGTGGTCTGCTGGTGATGTTCGGCGTCATAATGATTTCCAGGAACAGATGAGGTCAGGAAACCGTTAATATGAGTGGCGCCCCATGTCGCCACATACCACCAACCAGCCCCGTAGTGTAGCGGTCAATCATGCGGGCCTTTGGAGCCTGCGACGGAGGTTCGAATCCTCCCGGGGCTACTCCTTCCTTCCGATCCTGCGATTGGCCGCCTCAGTCTGCTACTCCTTGGGTCCACGTTTCAACCATAGGGCGATTCTCGCAATGAATACGAAGAAGAGGATCCAGGAGAGAACGATGAGGAAGAAGCTCTCAGCAAGGAACCCGCCCTCGACCGCCTCCAGCAGGAACAGACCGGTGAGGGTGGCGACTACGCCAAATGAGATGCCCCAGAGCGCCATCACCTTATTGATTCTCCACTTTGTCATCAGTCACCAGACTTCCCTGTGGACGATCTTCTCCTGCGACAGCCTCCTTCTAGGGACGCCCTGGTCGACGGAATACCCTATCGGGACTATCGCAACTGGACGAGCGTGATCGGGCAGCGAAAGCAACTTGCTGACCTTCACCTCGTCGAAGGCCCCGACCCAGACCGCTCCCAGACCTTTGCTGTGCACATAAAGTAGAATATTCTCCACCGCCGCAGCCACGTCCTGAAGGCAGTAAAGGTCCTTTCCGCGCTGCCCGTAGTGCTTGATGCGCTCCAGGTTCGCGCAGCATACGATGGCAACAGGCGCCGTGGCGATGAAATCCTGGCGATATGCGGCCTCAGCGAGGGCTTTCTTAGCCCGCGCGTTCTTGACAATGACAAAGTCCCTTGCCTGGAGATTGCCCGCAGAAGGCGCTCTGTTCGCCAACCTGAGTGCTTCGTCAATGACAGAGTCCTCGACTGGATCAGACGCGAAATCACGGATGCTGTTCCTCCCCTCGATGCAAGTCACCAAGTCCATTCTTTCACCGGAACGATGAGGCATGTGCGACAAGTTCTAAGTATTTTGTCTGCGCTGGTCGGATGGACCGTATGGAGTCCAATCGGATGAGTTCGAGAGTCAAGTGTGCCCTTCTGCTCGAGTTCGCATCCCACGAGGAGGCGCTTCATGTCCACCGCTCCATCGAGCTGGACAATCAGGGATACCTGTCGACGAAGGTCGAAGGCACCGCTATCCTGGCCGATATCAGTGCGGAATCCCTCAACAGCCTCCTGCACACGCTTGACGATTTCCTTGCCTGTGTTGGAGTCGCCGAGAAGATCGTCTCGAAGTAGTCCTAGTCCAGGGAGTCCTTCACCCTGACCGCCATGCCTCTCTTGAAGGCGAGCATCTCCTCCCTGTTCATCAGCGCTCTCCCCACCGCTGCCAGTTCACCCTTGGTGTTGACAACCAAGACATCGTCCCCAGGCCTGACTTCAGGATCGCAGTCCAGGACAAACTTGGCGAAGACGTTGTTGCCCTTTGCTGCGAACTCCGCTGGCTCATCCTGTATCTTCACCCTCATGCTCGGTCCAGGCAGAATCCGCATCATGAGCCTCGCCCCCTCGAGTCTGAGTGAGAACCTGCCATCGGAGGCGCGCATCGAGAGGACGTGTACTCCGTCGATCATCACAGTCCTGATCTTCCCCGTCCTGGGCGATTTTGCGATCTCCACCTTCCCGAGGTCGAGCATGTCTCCCGCACCCCTTCCGAACTGCATGTCGAGCACGGCCTTGCACCTGAGCAGGTCGAAATCTCGTTTGCCAGGGCCTCCGCTGACCATGTCCTCGAGGAACTTCAGTGTCTCCTCGCCCTCCCACATCAAGGCGAGCGGATACCCGTGCTGGTGAGCGTGCCTCTCCATCACGTGATTCATCTTCACCTTCACATCCCCATCGAGAGCTTTCGGGATGACAGACTGAGCGATAGGGTAGAACTCGTCAAGCTCCGTGGGAACCGGCCCGAAGAACGAAGCGACGATGAAGCTCCCATCCACTTTCGCAAGCACCTGCGAGATCTCCTTCGCATAGGTCGTCGAGTATGGTTTTGTCGCTTCCTCAAAGCCGACCAGGACCTTCGCATCGGGTCGTCTGTATCTTCCGAAGTACCTTTCCTGATACCTCGACACCGTGGGGCGGTCGTAGCTCTCGGGTCCACAGTAGAAGAACGCGCCTCTTCTGCTCACCGGTTCGAACCTTTCAAGGTAGTCCCTGTGTCGTTCAAGCGCCTTGAGAGCCTCGAGCAGAGCCGGATGAGCCCTTGCACGCATCTCCGCGTACTCCCAGATCGAGCCCTCATGGATCGCGTTCTTGATGCTCTTGATCTCCCGCAGCAGGACGAAGAGGTTGTGCTCCGCTATCTTCTTCGTTCGCTCACGCGGAGTCGCGCGCTTCAGCTCTTCGATCGATGTGCTGGAGCAGGCAGGGCAGTGGCAGGCAAGATCGTGGAGGTCTCGGAGGAACCTCGTGCCCGTCGAGTACATCAGCCGCTCCTCCCGAGCGTATTTCGCGTACGAGGCCGAATCGAACATGTCACAACCGAGGAGCACGGCGAGAGGGAAGATCATTGGGTGTCCAGCTCCGAAGAGATGCACCGGCCTGGATGGGTTCAAGCCTTTCTTCGACGCGATGATGATCTCGGCCAATTGGGTGAAGTCGTAGTTCTCGAGGAGCGGCACCACACCACCAATCGGATGGACCCCGAAGTCGAGTGATGAGAGTTCGCGAGCGCACCTCTCCCGGACATCTGGAAATACTCCGCCTTGGACGGTACCCGCGAGGATCATGTCGTCCTTGAACTCGATCGAGAGCTTGGCTCGCCGAAGGGTTTCGTCGACCGCCTTCACTGCCTGGTCCTTCGTGAACTCGGGCTCGGAGAAGACATCAAGGATAGTCCCTATGTCCGAGCCAATCGCAGCCTGGAACTTGACGATCTCGGAAGGATCCACCTTCACGTCGCCATACACGTGGTCCTGGAACGTTCCGCTGTCGGTCATCACCGGTCCATCGAAGCCAAGGAGTCTGTGGACGCCCGACTTCTCCGCATTGGCCCGCAGCTCCTCGCTCGTCTTGATTATGTAGGAATTGGTGATCAGCATCTGCACGCCGATGCGCTCGCGCATCTCGGCCGGGGTGATGGTGAGCAGGTTCGGGTTCACGACCGGTAGCAGGACGGGTGTGGTGACCTTGCCGTGCTTCGTCGTAAGCTCGCAGATCCGGGCCAAGCCGTCCCGCTCCTTCAGCTCGAACATCTAGGCTGAGTAGCGCATCTATGATAATTATTGTTTCATGGCGCTTCGACGATGTCCCATCTCTCCAAGCCAGCAAATGCTTAAATACGCTCCAGCATCTGCTCGTGGAATAGGGACGATGTCCAACCCGCTACAGGTCCTCGCCGGCATTGCCATCGTTTTCTTCCTGCCAGGATTCACGATGGTTTGCATGATGTTCCCGCGCAAGGGAGAGCTCGATCCCGAGTACGATATCGTGTATCGTCTCGCGTTGGGCATGGGCGTGAGCGTTGTGATTTCTATCATCGTGGGCTTCGCACTCAACGCAATCAGCACCGAGGAGCACGCATACGTGAAAGCGGGGCCGCTATGGGCCTCTCTACTGTCCGTCACGGGCATTTTCACTTTCGTGGGCTGGTGGAGAGGGGCTTACCCGTCCGCGGGGCGTATCCATCCCATGTTCTATCGCGCCCCGGCTGTGCCGGGGGCGCCTCGGAGAAAGGGCTCGGACTACCAAAGGCACAAGAGTACGGAGAAGCTGCTCGTGGAGAGGGAGCAACTGCTCAAAGATCTCAAGACATTCGCGGGTCGTTCATCCACATCAAGTCCTCAGAGGAAGCTCTACTACACGAAGCGCATGGAGCAGGCAAGGGATAGGATAAACCATATCAACAACGAGCTCCGCTCGCAGAGCCCGGGGGATTCCTGAATGGGCGTCAAGAAAGGTGAGATGCAGTACAAACTCGTGATTGTGGTCCGCGATGACCTGAAGATGTCCGTCGGGAAGCTCTCGGCACAGGTGGCCCACGCAGCAGTGTCTTGCGCTCTCGAGGCGAAAGCGAAGAAGACAAAGTGGTTCTCCGAATGGTACAACGAAGGGCAGCGGAAGGTGGTTCTTCGCGCGAAGGACCTCGAAGAGCTGCGTGAGCTCAATGCTCTGGCGTCCAGGGCGAAGCTTCCTCACGCGCTTGTGACCGATGCTGGCCTCACCGAGCTACCGCCAAGCACGACGACCTGCCTGGGCATAGGCCCTGCACCGGAGAGGGAAGTCGATTCGATAACGGGCTCCCTGCCTTTGGCGTGATGGTGCGATGAAGCAGCAGATAAGGCTCCTGGGAATCGACGACTCTCCCTTCAAGTTCGGTGACGGAAAAGCGCTCGTGGTAGGCACTTTGGTCAGGGTCCCTAACTACCTCGAGGGAGTGATGAGCACCGAAGTTGCTGTTGATGGTTCGGATTCCACAGACAGGCTCCTCGAGATGATCTCGGGCTCTAGGTTCAAGGCCCAGGTCAAGGCCATCATGATCGACGGGATTGCGCTTGCGGGATTCAACGTGATCGATATCGAGAGGCTCAGCAAGGAGCTTGATGTCCCTGTCCTCACGATAACGAGGGACGAGCCGGACTTCGCAAAGATGAAGTCCGCCCTGATGAAGTACTTCACGGACTGGGAGACGAGGTACGCACTGGTCACGAAGCTCGAGCTGAGGAAGGTCGAGACCCAACACAAGCCGCTGTTCGTGTGCGGCATCGGAGCGGACTGGGACGAACTCGTGGAACTGATCCGACTCTCGACCGTTCGGGGCGTTGTCCCAGAACCTATCAGGATCGCTCACCTCATAGCCGCGGGCATGGTCCGGGGCGAGTCATATGGCCGTTCATGAATGCCGTCGTACGTGACAATCCTGAAGAAGTGGCAGCTCGATTTGCAGGGAGAGATGGTGCAGATATGATCAAGAACTTGTTCACGAAGAGGGACCACAGGAGCGTCTCCGGGCTGACAAAGGAGCAGGCGATGCAGGCCGCGAGCTGGTTCTGGAGGTCGAGGCAGTTCGGCGTCAACTTCTCCGCACCCTACAGCGTCCACGGAGAGCAGTTCTATTCCAAGCTAGGCCTGAGGCAGTCCATAGACGTCTTCGCAGTCGACGAAGGCGGAAGCGTGGGCGTGGACCTGCAGCTCTCAGCTGAGCTCACGGACACTGGTGGCTTGGTAGGCATCGCAGGTGCGATAATATGGCTCCCGATAACCGTCGCTGTTGGGGCCGTCTCCTACATCGAGTACGAGAACGACGCCCAGAGGCTCATGTCCGAGTTCTGGAGCTACCTCTATTCCTTCCCGAAGAACCCGCAACCACCATCCGGTCCCGTGCCGCTCCCGTCTTGGGCCCAGGGACAGTCGGTTCAGCCGTTCGCACCGGGAGCGCCTCCGCCTGCGCGGACCTGCCCGAGCTGTGGTACCGTGCCTGACCCCGATGCGAAGTTCTGCAAGCGCTGCGGTGCGAAGCTCTGATGATGCCAACTTTCACCTACTGGCACGCCTCACGGTACAAGCGTAAGTTTTAATAGGGCGACTCATTTGTAGGGCTTACCTCGCAGAAAAAGGTGAATAATTGCCAAGAGGACTTTACACAGCCAGGAAGCTGAGCCTTGACCGACAGAAGAGGCGCTGGAGCGACAGGTACTACAAGCGCCACACGCTGAGGCTCAAGGAGAAGTCCGACCCCTTGGAGGGCTCCGCCCAGGCGAAGGGCGTGGTGCTCGAGAAGGTGGGCATCGAGGCGAAGCAGCCCAACTCTGCCATCAGGAAGTGCGTCAAGATCCAATTGATCAAGAACGGGAGGCAGATAACGGCCTTCGCTGTCGGTGACGGCGCAATCAACTTCATAGATGAGCACGACGAGGTCCTGGTCGAGGGGATCGGCGGGCGCATGGGAAGGTCCTACGGTGACATTCCAGGCGTGAGGTACAAGGTAATCAAGGTCAACAACGTTTCTCTGAACGAGCTCGTTAAGGGCAGAAAAGAGAAACCCGTGAGGTGAGCGAATGGAGCAGGGAGATCAGCCCACTCAGGATGAGAAGGCCCCGGAGCCGGCCGCAACGGCCCCAAAGGCAGCTGCTGCACCACCTGCACAACCGGAAGCGCCGGCCGCTCCAGCCGCTCATGTAGCTGCGCCGCCAGAGCACAAGGCTGCGGAGACCCCCAGCAAGCAGGAGGATGTCGTTCGTGTTGGAAACGTCCTCCTGTTCGGCAGGTGGGATGTCTCCATGGTGACTCTGCGGGATGCAGGCATGGCCAGGTACATCGACATCTCCGCAGTCGCTGTGCCGCATACGGGCGGGAAGCACACGAACAAGCCCTTCGCGAAGTCCAAGATGAGCGTCGTGGAGCGCCTCATCAACAACATGATGAGGACCGAGGACTTCACGGGCAAGAAGCTCAAGTCGTACAAGGCGGTCGAGATGAGCTTCGCAATAATCGAGAAGAAGGCCCAGAGGAACCCCTTGCAGGTGTTCGTCGACGCCCTGCAGAACGTTGCACCCAGGGAAGAGGTCACCCGGCTACAGTACGGAGGCATATCCGTGCCGAAGGCGGTCGACGTGGCCCCTGCACGGAGGGTCGACCTGGCTCTCAGGTACGTGTGCCAAGGCGCCCTCGACTCGTCCCACAAGAGCAAGAAGCCGATTGAGGAGTGCCTCGCGGACGAGATCATCTCAGCTTCGAAGAACGACCTTAGCTGTTTCTCGGTGGCCAAGAAAGAAGAGATAGAGAGAGTGGCCTCCTCAGCGCGCTGATCGGCTCGAAGCCGCTCGCCAAATTTCCACTTTCATTTCATTATGAAATGCTGAACCCATGGTGATCGTATGGGAAGAAAGGAAGACAACATTCGCAGGGCTCAAGCGCTGATGAGGCAGACGAAGTTCATCAGGAACATCGGCACAGCAGCGCACATCGACCACGGCAAGACGACGCTCTCGGACAACCTGATCGCAGGCTCGGGCATGATGTCCGAAGAGCTCGCTGGCAAGCAGCTGCTGCTCGACTACGACGAGCAGGAGCAGGCGCGAGGGATCACGATCAACGCTGCGAGCGCGTCGATGGTGTACACCTACAAGGGACAGGAGTACCTGATCAACCTAATCGACACGCCTGGGCATGTCGACTTCGGCGGCGACGTCACAAGGGCGATGAGGGCAATCGACGGCGTCATCATTGTATGCTGCGCTGTCGAGGGCGTGATGCCTCAGACCGAGACGGTCATCCGGCAGGCCATCAAGGAGAAGGTGCACCCGATCCTGTTCATCAACAAGGTGGACAGGCTCATCAACGAGCTGCAGGTGACACCAGAGCAGATGCAGCAACGCCTTTCGAACATCGTCAACGAGGTGAACGAGAAGATAAGGAAGCTGTTGCCGCCGGAGCTCAAGGAGAAGTGGGCGCTGAAGGTGGAGACCGGCAACGTTGTCTTCGGCTCAGCCTTCAACAACTGGGCAATCACGGTCCCGTACATGAAGAAGACTGGTATCAACTTCAAGCAGATCTACGAGCACTGCAAGAATCAGGACCAGAAAGCACTCGCGAAGAAGGCCCCGTTGCACGAGGTGCTCCTGGAAGAGGTCATCTCTCACCTCCCGGACCCGCTCGAGGCCCAGAAGCTCAGGATACCGGTCATCTGGCACGGTGACCCAGAATCGGTCTTCGGCAAGGCGATGCTGACCTGCGACCCAGAGGGGCCTGTCGCGTACATGGTCACGAAGATCATAGTCGACCCGCATGCTGGCGAAGTCGCCGTGGGAAGGCTGTACAGCGGCAAGATCGTGAAAGGCCAGGAGCTCTGGGTCAGCGGCATGCCCAACCCGAACCGGGCACAGCTCGTCTCCCTTACCGTCGGGGCCGACAGGATTCCAGTCGACGAGATCGACGCAGGCAACGTCGTTGCGGTGTCAGGGCTCAGGGACGCGATTGCGGGGTCAACCGTGTCGAGCGACCCCCTGATGGCCCCGTTCGAGAGGATCGTCCACTACTCCGACCCAGTCGTCACGGTCGCGCTGGAGGCGAAACACACGAAGGACCTGCCGAAGCTGATCGATGTCCTCAGGAGCATCGCAAAGGCAGACCCGTCGATCCAGGTCGAGATCAACCCGGAGACGGGCGAGCACCTGATGTCCGGCATGGGCGAGCTCCACCTCGAGATCACCAACTACAGGATCGTGAACGAGCACAAGGTGGAGATCAAGACCTCGGAGCCGATAGTCGTGTACAGGGAGTGCGTCTCTGGAAAGGGCGGCCCGTTCGAGGGGAAGTCCCCGAACAAGCATAACAGGTTCTACATAGAGGTCGAGCCGCTTCAGCCCGCAGTCGTCCAGGCCATAAGGTCGGGCGAGATAGAGACGGAGGGCAGGATCAAGGATTCCAAGGGCATGGCCAAGAAGCTCCAGGAGCTCGGCATGAGCAAGGACGAGGGCAAGGGCATCGTGTCGTTCAAGGGGACCAATGTCCTGCTCGACATGACCAAGGGCATTCAGTACCTCCACGAGACGATGGAGCTCGTGAAGGAGGCCTACGAAGAGGCCATGAACCGGGGCCCGCTCGCGAACGAGAAATGCATGGCTATGAAGGTAATGCTGGTCGACGCCAAGCTTCACGAGGACAGCATTCACAGGGGACCAGCACAGGTCATCCCTGCCGCAAGGTCCGCTATCTATGGTTCGATGTGCCAGGCGGGCAGGGCCTTGTACGAGCCTATCCAGAAGGTATTCATCAACGTGCCCGAGGACCAGATGGGCAATGCGATAAGGGAAATCCAGCAGAGGCGAGGCATGATCGAGGACATGAAGCAGGAAGGGGACATCACCGTCGTCCAGGGCAAGTGCCCCGTCGGCGAGATGTTCGGCTTCGCCGCGTCGATCAGGAGCGCCACGAGCGGCCGCGCGCTTTGGTCCACTGAGAACGCAGGCTTTGAACCGATGCCCCGCGAAGTCCAGGATAAGGTAGTGCTCAAGATCAGGGAGAGGAAAGGCCTCAAGCCCGAGCCATACGACGCATCATACTACGCCGGCTGAGTGGCCTAGCCATCATGCTGGAGACATGGAAAAAGACTAATATACCAAGAGCATCATGCTCAAAGAGAAGCCAATGGAGTGGAAAACATGGCAGAAAAACCGCACTTGAACTTGGTGTTCATCGGACACGTCGACCACGGAAAGTCGACCACTGTCGGCCGACTCTTGCTTGACACAGGGCACATCGAGCCCCACGTTATCGAGAAGTACAAGAAGGAGGCCGAGCAGAAGGGCAAGGCGACTTTCGAGTTCGCATGGGTCATGGATGGGCTCAAGGAAGAGAGGGAGAGAGGTCTCACCATCGACGTCGCCCACAAGAGGTTCAACACCCAGAAGTACTACTTCACCATCATCGACGCACCTGGTCACAGAGACTTCGTCAAGAACATGATCACTGGTACGAGCCAGGCTGACGCTGCGGTCATCGTCTGCTCGGCCATTGAAGGCCCGCAGGCACAGACCAAGGAACACATCTTCCTAGCGAGGACCCTGGGCGTCCAGCAGATCGTGATCGATATCAACAAGATGGACGCGGTCAACTGGCAGCAGTCAAAGTACGATGAGGCCAAGAAGGGCGTTAGCGAGCTGCTCAAGACGGTCGGCTTCAAGCCAGACGATATCCCGTTCGTGCCGGCATCCGGCTACAAGGGAGACAACGTCGCGAAGGCGTCCACGAACATGCCCTGGTACAAGGGCCCGACGCTGCTGCAGGCGCTAGACGCCCTGAAGGAGCCGCCGAAGATGACCGACAAGCCGCTGAGGCTGCCCGTCCAGGACGTCTACACGATCACCGGCGTAGGTACTGTCCCCGTGGGCAGGATCGAGACAGGCGTGCTGAAGCCTGAGACGAAGATCATCTTCATGCCCGCGAACAAGGTGGGCGAAGTGAAGTCCATCGAGATGCACCACGAGACATTGCTCCAGGCAGTACCTGGAGACAACGTCGGGTTCAACGTGAGGGGCCTCGCGAAGACGGACATCAAGAGAGGCGACGTCGCAGGCCCGGTGGACAACCCACCGACGGTCGCGAAGTCCTTCACGGCCCAGATCGCGGTCCTGAACCACCCGAGCGTCCTGACTGTCGGCTACACACCTGTGTTCCACTGCCACACGGCGCAGGTGGCGTGCACATTCACCGAACTGTTGAAGAAGATCGACCCGAAGACCGGCCAGACGAAGGAAGAGAACCCGCAGTTCCTCAAGACTGGCGACATCGCGATCGTGAAGATCACGCCGACGAAGCCGTTCGTGATCGAGAAGGCCAAGGATTTCCCGCAGCTGGGACGGTTCGCCGTCAGGGACATGGGCCAGACGGTCGCTGCCGGCTCGGTCATAGATGTGGAAAAGAAGGAAATGTAAAACCCCTTCCCTTTGATTTTCATATGTTTGTGAAATGAGGTTTGTTGGATGGTGCAGAGGGCCAGGATATCGCTGAGCGGGACCGACCCCAAGAAGGTCGACAACGTCTGCAAGCAGATCAAGACGATCAGCGAGAAGACTGGAGTAGCCATATCAGGCCCGATCCCACTGCCCACGAAGCGCCTCATCGTGCCCTGCAGGAAGGGCCCGGACGGGGGCGGGTCGAGTACCATCGACCGGTGGGAGATGCGCGTTCACAAGAGGCTCATCGATCTCGACGCCGACGAGCGCGCGTTGAGACAACTGATGAGAATCCAGGTGCCAGACGGCGTGAACATCGAGATCGTCCTCAGGTCGTAACACTGGCGTTTTGATTCTGTTTTTCTCAGGAAAGCTATTTAATAGCCATTTCCAATGAGCTTCTCTCATCGCTCGTTGCGGGCCGATAGATCAGCGGAAGATCGCCTGCTTTGCAAGCAGGAGGTCAGGGGTTCAAATCCCCTTCGGTCCATTCAGACTCTTGGCACGGTTACAAAAGGTACATTCAACACACTTTCTTAGGTCCGTGATATCACATCATTTTCACGATTGGATTTTGCGACCTCAGATTTCCCCCCGACATGCGACCTCACGCCTCAGATTATCGTACTGACTAATCAGAACAATTAACTATTGTTAGGTATATTCCGCCAGGCTAGGACCCTATTCGAGGGTCTTATCATAGGGGGGGGTTTGACTGAAAGCAACAAAGATAGCATGTTTAGCGTTAGTCACGCTAATGGTCGTAGGGGCTTTCACCACTTTGGTCGTGCCCTGCGCAGCGCTGGTCTCGAGCGTCCCACGCATTGCCGACGTGGCGGTGAAGGATATTGGGCCTGAAATCCGGGCCTTGCAGCCTAACAAGGCCGAGGCCTTGGCTGCAGCCTCAGAGGTATCCTGTTGGTATGGCTCGGCCGACATATACGAAGTCGGCGACAAAGAGTTGTACTATGTGAACGGAATGGGTCTGGATGATTTCATTGAGTTTGAGAAGAGGGGAGAGGGCAGCCGAGTGGAGGTATGGATCGCAACAGACCTAAGCTTCCCGGCCGGAGACCCTCGCAATGACGACCCGAACCAGATCACGATATATGACTGGCAGGTCGAGTATATCATGGATCAATTCGATACCGTGATCTATCCCATTGAGTCGGATTACTTCGGCACACCTGATTTCCACGATGGGTCAGATTCCATTTATGAAGAGGATGGATATCCCTTCTTCAGCGATGCTGAAGGAAGGCTCATGATCATGGTGTGGAATATGGTCGATGCAAGATACTATGATCCGACCTATCCGTGGTATGTTGCCGGTTACTATGATCCGTCTATTGAGTCTTACTATGATCGCAATGTCATACATCTCGATAGCTGGGACTGGACAGACAGGATCGGCGCCGACGTTGCCAAACCGTTCCTATACGAATCCGTGGTTGCTCACGAGTACCAGCACCTGCTGCACGACGACCTCGACGAGGATGAAGTATCATTTGTCAACGAGGGTTGCTCAGATTACTCGGAGATGCTTTGCGGCTACGGAGCGCCGTGGGGACACATTGAGTCCTTCCTATACACTCCTGACAACTCCTTGACCGAGTGGGGCGACCAGGGTGACATCAACAGCCTCGCTGATTACGGCGCTGCTGCGTTGTTCGCCATCTACCTTAATGATCACTTCGGGGGAGCGGACTTCATCTCTGCCCTGGCTGCTAATCCAGCCAACGGTGAAGAGGGCGTGACCGCGACCCTTGCCGCTGCTGGCTATACGGACTGGGACTTCGAGAGGGTCTTCTTAGCATGGAGAATGGCTAACTTGATCCATACCAATGCTTTCGGGGATGGATTGTACAATTACGTGTCGATTGACCTGAACGATCCCAGAGCGGGGAAGCTTACCACCCTGAAGATCAAGCCTGGAATGGGCCTCGTTACCCAGTCCTATGCCTTCCAGTACACCTGGACCAATGACGGATACAATACCGGGACTTATCTGCTGGGGCCCTACGGTACCGACTACCTGAAGATCCAAGGGGTTAGAGCTGGACAGCTGCTCAAGCTCAACTTCAAGTTCGACGGCAATAACTACTACGATCCGGGTTGGAAGCTCACCACAGCCCCTGCAGTCCCAGGACTCTCAGGCATGGTCTGGTACTCAGGTGCTAGCGACCTCAGAGACGTCGCCATCGTTGGAACGGTAGATTTGAGCGGAATGGCCGATGCAACCCTCACTTTCGACACCTCCTATGCGATTGAAGAAAACTGGGACTTCGGCTTCGTGCAGATATCGAAGGACGGTGGGAATACGTGGATTTCGCTTGAGAACGACTACACCACCTATGACATTGTCCCTGATGGGCACCCTGATATCTTGGCAAACTTGCCAGGATTCACCGGATTTGGCTCTGGGAACATGGAATTTGATCTGTCTGACTATGTTGGCGGCAAAGTGATGATTGCGTTCCGGTACATGACCGATTGGGGGTACACAGAGCAGGGTTGGTTCGTGGACAACATCGCTATCAATGGAGCGATCGTCGACAATGGCGATGACATAAACTCCTTTGCATCGATGCAGCCGCCTGTAGAGGTTGACTTCTCGGTCACTATCTACGCTCCAGCATACAGCAACGATGAGATCTCGCTGCCGTACAAGATGGTGAATCTGAATCTGGAGGATGTTGAGGAGAAAGTCACCCAAAGCCTCGCGGGCTTCGCTGAATATCGGGACATATACATCGTCATATCACCCGACCACGGGCCAACCAACTACAAGTTCGGTCTGCTCAAAGCCTGAGCCAAACCTGATCCAAACCTCTTTCATTTTCATCTTTTCTTATCCAGTGACTTGGGTGGCTCCAAATCTCCTTTTATCCTCTCTTCTTGAAAGGAAAAGGGGTTTGTGGAGGGGCTACTAACCCCTCCTTTTCGATACTCTTCCCTTCATTCTTCCAAGTTTCATCAAATGTTGATATTGCCATTCTCGTTCTTTGGTCGTAGCAGCGTCAGCATTGGCTGGGTGGGTAGCGTCACGAATAGCAGTGGCTGCGTAGACTGCAGCGGCGAGAGCATGTGTAGGGACGTGTGCCGTTGCCACCGCCTGTCCTGCAGCACGGGCAGCTGAGCGGGCTACTTCATCATCTTTCACCTCACGGGCTGCGGAGTGAGAATCAAGTGCAGCTTTGCGTATAACCGCCATCCTGAACACGCCCGTCTTGACCCAAGCTCGTCCTGTTTCAATTGCCACTCTGGGACGGTCATCTTTTGGATGTTTACTCTCAAAGTAAGGCAATACACGCTCGGCGCAATCGAGAGCCCATGTTGCCAGCGTCTTGTGATCGGTCTTCTTTGCAAGCTCGGCGATCTTTCCCTCATGCAGATTCCTAACGGCCAACTTTGATTTCTTCACCTTAACAAATCCCCAATTGAAACGCCCAACGCTTTGGCGATTTTAGCATAGACCCCCAACTGTATCCCTGAAGGCAGCTAGGGATAAGGGGTTTGCGAGGGGCTATGACCCCCTCCTTTTCGTTACCCTTCCCGAGATGCCATTCTGGAAGGATTTTGTACCTTCTTGAGTCGAGCCAGTCGGAAATGTGGGTAGAAATCCCCTTCGGTCCACCTTGAATCTCAAATCCGAATTCCTATGCTGTTTCTATCCAATCAACGCACGAGAAGACTGCGCTCGAAGAATCCGCAGCATCTTCCGAAGTCCGCCCGATCTGCTCGAA
>Ga0315268_10002513_pt1 | contig 20639 bp, 24 predicted proteins | sample C1_top_MG_FD_204535 | JGI IMG/M metagenome (GOLD analysis project Ga0315268, IMG submission 204535) | Sediment microbial communities from Yellowstone Lake, YNP, Wyoming, USA - C1_top | ecosystem: Environmental > Aquatic > Freshwater > Lake > Sediment | place: USA: Wyoming | collected 2017-08-01
GGAGATGACCTTCACCCTCATCGAGCCCCTGCGCTATCTGTTCAAGGACGAGGTGCGCCAGGTGGGCCTGGCCCTGGGCCTGCCCGAGGAGATGGTCTATCGCCAGCCCTTCCCCGGGCCGGGCCTGGCCATCCGCATCATCGGCGAGGTGACGCCCGAGAAGCTGGAGATGCTGCGCGCCGCCGACTGGATCGTGATGAACGAGATCAAGCACGCCGGCCTCTACCGCGAGCTGTGGCAGTCGTTCGCCATCCTCACCGAGAGCAAGAGCGTGGGGGTGATGGGCGACTTCCGCACCTACGGCCAGGTGGTGGCCATCCGCGCGGTGACGGCGGAGGACGCCATGACCGCCGACTGGGCCCGCCTGCCCTACGACCTGCTGGGCCGCATCTCCAGCCGCATCGTGAACGAGGTGCCCGGCGTGAACCGCGTGGTGTACGACATCACGTCCAAGCCCCCAGGGACGATTGAGTGGGAGTAGGGGCGCTATGCCAGCGGCGGGAGCCGGGTTCCAGGCCTACGTTGCGGCCAATATGCTTGGACGCTTGCCCTGGAGACGGCGCTACCTGAACTTGCTTGGGCCGCGGGTTGCCACCAGCGTGTTCGTCATTGGAGCGCTAAAGGCCACATTCTTAATCGCGGCTGCACTGGGGAAAGCACGGCCCGGCCTCGTTCAGCCTATCCTCGAGTCGTCTTCCGGGCCTGGGGGAGACCTGTACGGCTTTGGAGAAGGGCGGGTCCTAGAGCTGGTCTGTCAGTTCCAGCGTGCGGCGTACAGAGCCACCATCGCCAACAAGGACCCCGTCGAAGCCCTCAACCATCTGCGCGCCGTTCGCACAACTTCGGAAAGCTTTGACCCAAGCCCAGAGAAATATGAAGATCTGTTTCCCGATGATGCAAAGGCGCTTCAGAACGTCGAAGCCTGGAGGACTGTCCTACACCGCGATTTCTCGTTCATGCTGGCCCAAACAAGGGTGGTAGAGGGACTTGTGTTTGGGGAGAAGTTCCCGGAGGTCACGCGCCAATTGCTGGAGACTGAGATTAGGGAAGGCCTTTCCACCCGGGACAGGGCCCGAGCGGACGGGGTGGGTTTCGGACCCATGTGGGAGCGGGTTGAAGACGCCGAGAGAGATGCCACGGAAATCGCAGTGACATGGCAATCGTTGGCGGGCAGCGGCGTTCACCCGGCGTCGCGGTAAGTTGCGGGAGCCACACCAAGCGTGCCGGCTGAGGTCGGCGGCTTGGCCCGCCAAAGCCCCGGGGACGACTGTGTGGGAGTAGGACAGGTCAGTGACCACAGTCGGATTTCAGGCGTATGTTGCAGCTCAGGTGTTTGGGCAACTGCCCTGGAAACGGCCCTATTTCAGATTGTTTGGGCCCCGGGTAATGCCCGCGGCCACCGTCGTAACGACATTGAAAGCGATTTTTCTGATGACGGCGGCCTGGGCACGACTCATGCCAGCCCTGGTTCGCCCAATCTTGAAAGCGTCATCTGGGCCCGGTGGCGACGCCTACGCCTTTGGACTTGAGCGGGTCGTCGGTCTTATGGACGGCACTTCTGACCACCCGAGAGGCTATAAAGATCTCTTCCCGGATGACGCACACCTACTCGCAGACCCCAAGGCCTGGACTTTGCGAAAGGCTCTGACGTTCGATTTCGCGTTCATGATGGCTCAGTTGAGGGTAGTGGAAGGGTTGGTGTTTGGAGAGCGACATCCGGAACTCACCCGACAGTTACTAGAAACTGAGATTAGCGAAGCCCACGGAGCGTACGAGGTGAGCTTTATCATTCCGTCCGTGCAGGCGGTGGGCAAGAAACATGGGGTTAGCTTTAGTCCGCCCCCATGGGAGCGCGTTGAAGACGTGGAGCACTACGGCATCGACTTTAGCGGCGCGTGGATGAGGGATACCGGCCTCACCGCCGAGCGATTCTTTGAGCTGCTGGACCAATGACCTTGCATCACCACCTCCTCTGCCTCCCCGGCACTGCTCCGCGCCGCTTCTTCTATCTCGTGCCGTGGTATCATATGACCTGCCATGAAGTTCACGGTTGTCCTCTCGCCTGAAGCCGACGGCGGCTATTCCGTCGTCTGTCCCGCCGTCCCCGGCTGCGTGAGTCAGGGCGACTCGCTGGACGAGGCCCTGGCCAACATCCGGGAGGCCATCCTTCTCTGCCTCGAAGTGCGCAGCGAGGAACGGCTGCCGCTTCCCGTCGAGACGCCCGAACTGGTCGCCGAGGAGATCCGCGCCTGCTTGAAGGACCGGGCAGAGGAGGGCCTGCCGCTCACCATCGAGACCCGTGAAGTGGAAGTGGAGGCCGAGGTCGCCGTCTGATGCCCCGGCTGCCGAAGATATCGGGGCGGCAGGCGGTGGCGGCATTCGAACGAGCCGGGTTTGAGGTTAGGCGCCGTCGCGGCAGCCACATCGTGATGGTCAAGCCGGGCTTCCCCGACACGCTGTCGGTGCCGGACCACGGCGAACTCAGATCCGGCACTCTACGTGCTCTCATTCGCAAGACCGGTCTCAGTGTTGAAGAGTTCATAGCATTACTCCAGTGAATGTCGTTGTTGACAACAACAACACTTTCTGGTACCATTGACTCGCTATGATGCCTCTCGATGGCATGATCACGGTCGTCGAGGCCGCGCGCAGGCTCGGCCGTTCGCTGGAGCAGGTGCGCCGCTATCTGCGTGAGGGCAAGCTCAAGGGCCAGCGCGTCGGCGGCCAGTGGTTCGTAGAGGAGGCGTCGCTCCCGTTGCGATATCAGCTTCCCCGCGGCCCGAGCGCAAGCATAAGAGAACGAGGTGCAGTCATGGAAGCCACCAAAATGACGACCGAAGAGATCGAGGCTTTGATGAAGCGCGTCAGCGATAACCGCGAAGCCATCAGGCGCCGCCTGGGCCATGGCTTCGATATCAGCCGCCTGATCGAAGAGACACGTGAGGGCCGCTAGTGGCCCGCATATGCCTCGATGCCAGCTTCGTTCTGGCCTGGCTGCTTCCGCCGCAGAGAACCACAGAGATAGACGACATATGGGGTGACCTCCTGAGGAGCGGACATGAACTGTTCGGCCCACCCCTGCTCTTCATCGAGGTCACCTCAGTTCTCCGCGAAAGGTTCGCCCAGAAGCACATCACCAGTCAAGAGGCGGAGATCGCCTTTTCCATCTTCCAGGACTTACCGATCGAGCGTGCCTGGCCCGACGAACTGCACACAAGGGCCTGGGAGATCGCCAAGGCTCTTGGCCAGCGCAAGGCCTACGACGCTCACTATCTGGCGCTGGCGGATATCGAACGCTGCGAGCTATGGTCCATGGACCGGCGGTTGTACAATGCGGCTGGCGGGCGGATACCGTGGCTCAAGCTTGTAGGTGAGGCATGAACATCCTTCTTGTCGGCGGGGGCGGGCGCGAGCACGCCATCGCCTGGAAGCTGCGTCAGAGCCCGCGCGTCACCGACCTCTTCGTCGCTCCGGGCAACGCCGGCACCGCCCAGACGGACGCCGGTCTGGGCGCCGCGATCGCCGCCAATCTGCCCGTCAAGGCCAGCGACCTCGACGGCATCGTTCGCGCTGCCCGCCAACACCGCATTGACCTCGTGGTCGTCGGGCCGGAGGACCCGTTGGCCCTGGGCCTGGTGGACCGCCTGGCGGCCGAGGGCATCGCCGCCTTCGGGCCGTCTAAGGCCGCCGCCGAGCTCGAGGCCAGCAAGGCCTTCTCGAAGCACATCTGCCGCCGCTACGGCATCCCGCACGCCCGCGGGGCGTCCTTCACCTCGCGCGTCGACGCCCGCGACTACCTGCAGCGCTGGGACGGCGTGCCCGTGGTCAAGGCCAGCGGCCTGGCGCTGGGCAAGGGCGCCTTCCTCCCCGATACGAAGGAAGAGGCGCTCCAGATCATCGACCAGCTCATGGCCGAAGGTGCGCTGGGCGACGCCGGCCGAACGGTGGTCATCGAGGAGCGCCTGTCGGGCCGGGAGGTGAGCGCCTTCTCCTTCACGGATGGCCGGGCCGTCGTCCCCATGCTCTCCGCCTGCGACTACAAGCGCGCCTTCGACGGCGACGAGGGTCCCAACACCGGCGGCATGGGCTCCTACTGCCCGCCGCCCTGGTACGACGCCGCCCTGGCGGAGACGGTGCGAACGGCCATCATGCAGCCCACCGTCCGTGCCATGGCCGCCGAGGGCCGCCCCTATCGCGGCGTGCTCTACGGGGGCCTGATGGTGGGCGACGACGGGCCTAGGGTGATGGAGTACAACTGCCGCTTCGGCGACCCGGAGACGCAGGTCGTCCTACCCCTGCTGAAGTCGGACCTGGCGGAGATCCTGTGGGCGGAGGCCAACGACCGCCTGCACGAGGCGACGGTAGAGTGGAGCGACGGCGCCTGCGTGGGCGTCGTGATGGCCTCCGGCGGCTACCCCGACCAGTACCAGACTGGCTATCCCATCGCCGGGCTGGGCGCCGTGGAGGACGCCATCGTCTTCCACGCCAGCACCCGCCTGGACGACGACGGCTCGGTGGTGACCAGCGGCGGCCGCGTGCTGACGGTGGCCGCCGTGGGAGCGGACCTGAACGAGGCGCGCATGAAGGCCTATCGAAACGTGCAGCGAATCCACTTCACCGGCTGCCACTACCGCAAAGACATCGCCGCGCCCAGCCAGCAAGCGGTGGTGGAGTGATGCCTCTCGTCACCATCGTCCTCGGCTCCAAGTCCGACGCCGCGATCATGGAGGAGTGCGCCCGCACCCTCGACCGCCTGGGTATCCAGCACGAGACCCGGCTCATCTCCGCCCATCGCTCGCCGGAGACGGCCCGTCAGTTCGCGATGGAGGCGCCCCAGCGCGGCGTGCAGGTCATCATCGCCGCCGCCGGAATGGCCGCCGCCCTGCCCGGCGTCCTCGCCTCCTACGCCCCCACCGTCCCCGTCATCGGCGTGCCGCTGGCCGCGGGCGCCATGGGCGGCCTCGATGCGCTCCTTTCCATCGCTCAGATGCCCCCCGGCGTGCCCGTGGCCTGCATGGCGGTGAACGGCGCCCGCAACGCCGCCCTCTTCGCCGCTCAGATCCTGGCCCTAAGCGACGACGCCGTGCGCCGAGCGCTGGAAGACTACCGCCGCGAACTGAGCCGGGGATAAGGGCTAATTGCGTGCGGCAATTCATGCCTTGCGGGATGAAGGACTCCACCGCAGCCTGAAGGCTGCGGCATGGGAATGGACTGACGCCACACGCTTCAGCATGTGGTCTTGTTTCCAGCAACGCCACGAATCGCGAGACAACACCCAAGGGTTGCCCCGGCTGCCGCGCGCCCCTTAAAATGACCGATGATTCCAGGAGGTGCGATTTGAAACTGCGATGGATGCTGGGCCTGATCGTTCTGGCGCTGGCTCTTGGTCTGGCGGCTTGTGGCGGCGGCGGCGACAACAACGAAAAAGAGAGCCCGACCGCCCAGAAGGGCACGCCGGCCGCCACAAAGACTGCTGAGGCTGCGGAGACACCCAAAGCCACGAAGACGGCTGAGGCGTCGGGCGGCGGAGCTAGCCTGGAGAACATCCCCGTCTATCCCGGCGCCGACAAGGTTGGCGACTACTCCGGCGACGCTCCCATCCCTCTGGTAGGCCAGGACTTGAACACCACCGACTACAAGGACAACAAGTGGGTCGTGTACGAGACCGACGACTCGGTGGACGATGTTGCCAGCTTCTACAAGGGCGGAATGCCCGACAAGGGCTGGCACGAAGAGAACTGGTTCGACACGTCCGTCCTCGGCGGCGGAGCCGCCTGGGGCAGCTACACGCGCGACAACGGCGATACCGCCGCCTGGGTCTTCGTCGGAGGCAGCAACGACAACAGGACCGAGATCGTCGTCGGCACGGGCACAAAATAGGGACAACACGATCGCCTGCCGCCTGCCGGGGCGCCTAGCGTCATCCTGCGGCTAGCAGTAGCATGACAAGGGGCCGCAGCCTCGACGCGGCTGCCCCGGGAGTTGCTGCTATGCTGGTTCATCGTTCCTCCGTCACGCCGGTGGAGATGCTGCCCGGCGTCGTGCGCCGCACCTTGAGCGAAGGCGAGCGCATGATGCTCATCGAAGTCACCCTTGACCAGGGCGCGGTCGTGCCGCCCCATACCCATCCCCATGAGCAGATCGGCTACCTGGCCAGCGGCCGCCTCCTGTGGGAGTTGGGTGACGAGCGCCTCGAGCTCTCCGCAGGTGATTCCTGGCTGGTGCCGTCCAACGTCCCCCACCAGGTGATCGCCCTGGAGCCCTCGGTCGCCATCGACGTTTTCTCGCCGCCCCGGGAGGAGTACCGCGGATAGGATTGGCTTGGCTCGGCTTTGCTGAAGGCTCTCACCATGGATAGAACGCACCGAACACCACTGACGAAGTCGCTGAGGTTCCGCATTTTCCGTCGAGACGGATTTCAGTGCCAGTACTGCGGCCGCGTGCCACCCGAGGCGGTCCTGCGCGTGGACCACATAGTCCCCGTTGCAGATGGCGGGACGAACGACGAAGACAACCTGACTACGGCATGCCAGGAGTGCAACGCGGGCAAAGGCCGGTCACCGCTAGATCCGTCTTTGACGCCGGTCGACGCCGACCTGCAGTTCCTGGAGACACAGCAGCGGCTAGCTGAGCTGCGGCGGTACCGAGAGGCGAAGGCCGCGCTCGAATCGGAAATGGCGCCCGTTATTGGCGGGTTGAACGACTATTGGCGCTCTAGGGTTAGCCCGAACTGGGCGCCAACGCAAGATGACTTTCGCTACCTGCTTGATGATCACGATCCTGGTGACATCGAGAAGGCGATCTGGATCGCGTCCAGGCGGACACAGGGCCGACAGTCGTCAGATTCCTGGAGCTACACGCTCGCGATCTTGCGGAACTGGCGCATGGACACGGAAGGAAAGACAAGAGGAGCCGAGCAGAGATGATCGAGCGTTACACTCGGCCGGAGATGGGGCGCATCTGGTCGCCCCAGAACAAGACCCAGAAGTGGCTGGATGTCGAGATCGCCGTCTGCGAGGCGTGGGCCGACCAGGGTGTCGTCCCCCGCGAGGCCATCGACAAGATCCGCCGCGCCTCGTTCGACCTGCAGCGCATGGCCGAGTACGAGCGGGAGACTCACCACGATATGACCGCCTTCCTGCGGTCGGTGGCCGACAGCCTGGGCGACGAGGCCCGCTTCATCCACCTGGGCCTCACCTCCTACGACATCGAGGACACCGCCCTCGGCCTGCTCCTGAAGGAGGCGGCGGAGCTGCTGGAGCGGGACGTAGCCGAACTCACCGCCGTCCTAGAGCAGCGAGCCGTCGAGCACAAGGACACCCTCATCATGGGCCGTACCCACGGCGTCCACGCCGAGCCCACCACCTTCGGCCTGAAGCTGGCGGTGTGGGTGGACGAGATGCGCCGCCAGGCCCACCGCCTGGCCGAGGCCAAGCAGGGCGTCGCGGTGGGCAAGATCAGCGGCGCCGTGGGCACGCACGCCACAGTCCCGCCGCAGGTGGAGGAGGCGGTCTGCCGCCGCCTGGGGCTGGCCGTAGCGCCTCTGAGCAACCAGATCGTCCAGCGCGACCGCCACGCCTACTTCATCGCCACCCTGGCCGTCGTCGCCGCCTCGCTGGAGAAGTTCGCCACCGAGATCCGCCACCTCCAGCGCACGGAAGTGGCAGAGGTGGCGGAGCCTTTCGCCGCCGGTCAGACCGGCTCGTCGGCCATGCCCCACAAGCGCAACCCCGAGAAGGCCGAGCGCGTCTCGGGCCTCGCCCGCCTGATGCGAGGCTACGCCGTCACCGCCCTGGAGACCGTGGCCCTCTGGCACGAGCGCGACCTGAGCAGCTCGGCGCCGGAGCGGATCGTCCTGCCCGACTCTTGCATCATCCTGGACTACATCCTCGACATGTTCACCTTCATCATGCGCGGCCTCGAGGTCTACCCGGAGCGGATGCGCGAGAACTTGGAGGCCAGCCAGGGCGTCGTCTTCTCGCAGCGGGTTCTTCTGGCCCTCATCGATAAGGGGCTGGCGCGTGAGCAGGCCTACAAGATCTCCCAGCGCAACGCCCTGGCCGCTTGGCGCGAGCGGCGGCCCTTCGCCGACCTGCTGGCCGCCGACCCGGAGGTTACGGCCCACCTCTCGCGGGACGAGCTGGCGGCGCTGTTCGATTACGGGTACTACACGCGCTATGTGGACGAGAGCTTCCGCCGGATAGGGCTGGCGTGAACCCCCACACCGAACCCCACGCGCGCTCCGCCGCCCTGCTGACTATCGACGTGCAGCGGGACTTCGCGCTGGCCGGTGCTCCGCTCGAGATCCCCGGCACCGTCGAGGTCGCACCCCGCATCCGCCGCCTGCTGGACGCCTTCCGCGCCGCCGGCCGGACCATCGTGCACGTCGTGCGGCTCTACAACGAGGACGGCAGCAACGTCGACCCCGTGCGGCGGGCCGCCGTCGAGGGTGGCGAGCGCATGGTGGCGCCCGGCTTGGAGGGCGCCGAGCTGCTGGACGAGCTGAAGCCTGATCCCGCCCTGCGCCTGGACGCCGAGGCCCTCGTGCGGGGCGAGTTCCAACGCCTGGCGGAGAACGAGTTCGTGATGTACAAGCCCCGCTGGGGCGCTTTCTACGGCACGTCCCTAGAGGCGTTCCTGCGCGAGCGCGGCATCGACACTATCGTCCTGGCAGGGTGCAACTTCCCCAACTGCCCGCGCACTACCATCTACGAGGCCAGCGAACGCGACTTCCGCATCGTCGCCGTGATCGACGCCATCTCCGGCGCCTACGACCGCGGCGTCCAGGAGCTGCGCAACATCGGCGTGGCCGCCCTGACCACTGACGCGTGCCTGGCCTGGTTCGCCGGCGAACGCCTTTCGGTTCAGAAGGGAAGGACGTAGCCATGGCCGTTCTCGTGGAGACTGCCCTCCCCAACGCGCCCCTGTTCCATCGGGGCAAGGTGCGCGATACCTACGACCTGGGCGATCACCTCCTCATGGTGGCCACCGACCGAATCTCCGCCTTCGACGTCGTCCTGCCCAACGGCATCCCCGACAAAGGAGCGGTCCTCACGCAGTTGTCCGCCTTCTGGTTCCAGCTCACCGGCGACGTCGTACCCAACCATTTCCTCCGCCTGGTGGACAGCACCGAGATCGAGGGCGTGCCCTTCTCCATCCCGTCGGACCTCCTGGGCCGCTCGATGCTGGTGCCCAAGGCGCGCCGGGTGGACGTGGAGTGCGTAGCTCGAGGCTATCTGTCCGGCTCCGGCTGGCAGGAGTACCGGGAGACGGGCAAGGTCTGCGGCATCCGCCTGCCGCCGGGACTACGGGAGAGCGATGAGCTGCCGGAGCCCGTCTTCACGCCCGCCACCAAGGCCGCCAGCGGCCACGACATCAACGTCTCCTTCGAGGAGACGGTTGAGCTCGTGGGCGCCAAGGCGGCCGACGTGCTGCGCGTCCGCACCCTGGCGGTCTACAATTTCGCCCGAGATTACGCCCGCGAGCGCGGCATCATCATCGCCGATACGAAACTGGAGTTCGGCTGGCTGGGCGACGAGCTCATCGTCATTGACGAGCTGTGCACCCCCGACTCCAGCCGCTTCTGGCCCGCCGATGGCTATGAGCCCGGCCGCTCCCAGCCCAGCTTCGACAAGCAACCCGTCCGCGACTGGCTCATCGCCTCCGGCTGGAACAAAGAGCCGCCGCCGCCGGTGCTGCCGCCGGAGGTCGTCGAGGGAACGGCCGAAAGGTATCGCGAGGCGTTCCGGCGGCTCACCGGCCGGGAGCTGTGGCGACCATCGTGAAGCCCCAGATACTCTTCCCTCTCGTTGCAGTGGGCCTCGGCACCGTCGCCCTGCTCCTGGCTTCGTGTCTCGGTGGAGACGCTGCGCCGGTGGTACCGGCCGCTACGCCCACTCCCCTTCCCGCCGGCGAGTGGATGAGCTTCTGGGAAGCGGACGCCCTCTGGCAGCAGATCGCCGGCAACGCCACGCTGGTCAAACCCGTCCTCCGTCCCGGCTACCTGCCGCCGGGGCTCACCGAGGTGCAACGCCTGGTCTCTGAGAAGCCGCTCTTACAGTTCGCCATCGTCTATGCGGACGCCGGCCATGAGCGGTGGCTTTCCCTGACCGCGGGCAGCGTCGGCAACACGGCCCTGTACGGCCCCCGCAGCCTGCAGCAGGAGGTAGTCATCAGGCATACGTACGCCACCTACCAGCTCTACGACAACGAGAACCCCACGGGCACTGCCTGGCTCTTCTGGCAGGAACCGGGGAGATGGGGTGCCCCGGGCGATTCCAATCTGCCCAACCTGGACCACGTGCCGTATTTCATGTCCTCGAACGGCCTGTCCAAGGACGATCTGATGAAAGTAGCGGATTCCCTGCAGCCGGCCGTTCAGCCAGTGGAGGAGTGAGCATGTTCCTCGCCCGCGTGTACGTCACCCTGAAGCCCACCGTAAACGACCCTCAAGGCCTGACCGTCCGCGGCGGACTGCACTCGCTCGGCTTCGCCGACGTGGAGAGCGTGCGGGCGGGCAAGTACATGGAGATCCGGCTGCAGGCCGACGACCGCGCTCAGGCCGAGCGCCAAGTGGCCGAGATGTGCCGCCTCCTCCTGGCCAACCCCGTCATCGAGGACTACCGCTTCGAGCTGGAGGAAGTCGGAGAACCCAGAACCTAGAACCCACTGCCTCCCCGATTCTGGGTTCTGGGTTCTACAGGATCTCCTTCGTGCTGGGGATCTCCCCGCCGATCCGCGGGTCCAAGCGCACGGCGTCGCCAAGGGCGCGGGCCAAAGCCTTGAACGCGGCCTCCCCTTTGTGGTGGTCGTTCGTGCCGACCGGCACCTGCACGTGCAGGTTGAACCGCCCCTCGATGGCGAAGGCCGACAGCAGGTGGCCGATCATCTCCGTGGGCAACTCCCCTATTCTCTCGCTTGTGAAGGCCATGTCCACCGCCGCGTAACCCCTGCCCCCCAGGTCCACCGCCACCACGGCCAGCGCCTCGTCCAGCGGCACCATGGCGTGGGCCATCCGCACGATGCCGCGCCGCTCGCCCAGCGCCTCGGAGAACGCACGCCCCAGGCAGATACCGATGTCTTCCACCAGGTGATGCGGGTCGCGGTCGATGTCACCGCTGGCCTGGAGCGTTATGTCGAATAGGCCGTGGCGCGGCAATTGCTCCAGCAGGTGATCCAGCATGCCGATGGAGGTTGCGATCTCGCTGCGACCGGCGCCGTCAAGGTTCACCTCCACCACCACCTTCGTCTCCTTGGTCTCGCGGCGAATGCTACCGATTCGTTGGGGGCTCAAGGCTCCCTCCTACCCTGCCAGGCAGATCTCGCGCAGGGCGGCCAGCAGGCGCTGACTGTCCTCCGGCCGACCCACGCTGATGCGGATGCAGTCCCTGACCATAGGCTCGTCGAAGTAGCGCACGAAGATACCCTGGCGCCGCAGGCGCTGCCAGACATCGCGAGCCTCCGGCGCTTCGATGCGACAGAGGATAAAGTTAGCCTGCGACGGGAAGGGCCGCAGGCCGGGGATGGCCGCCAGCTTACCCAACAGCCGCTCTCGCTCCCGCACGATCAGGGCCACCCGCTGGCGCAGCAGAGCGGTATCCTCCAGCGAGGCCAGCATCGCCAGCTGGGCGGCCACGCTCACGTTGTACGGCATCTTCACCTTGCGCAGGAGCTCGGCCACGGCCGCGGGGAAGATGCCGTAGCCGGCGCGCAGGCCGGCCAGGCCCGCCCACTTGCTGAAGGTACGCAGCACGGCCAGGTTCTCCCGCTGAGGCACGAGTTCCACGAAGCTGCAGTCGCAGAACTCGGCGTAGGCCTCGTCCACCACCACCAGCGCGCCGCTGGACAGCAGCGCCTCCAGCTCTTCGCCCGAGACCGGGTTGCCGGTGGGGTTGTTAGGCGAGGCCAGGAAGATCAGCTTCGCTCCCTGGCTCGCCGCTCGCAGCGCCGGCAGGTCGAGCCCGAAGTCCTGCCGCCGCGGCACCGCCGCGACGCGCCCGCCCCAGACCTGCGTGGCGAAGCTGTACACGCCGAACGTTGGCGGGGCAATGACCGTCACGTCTCCCGGCGAGAGAAAGAGGCGGGGAACAAGCTCCAGCAGTTCGTCGCTGCCGCTGCCCACCACGATGTGCTCAGCGCCGACGCCCACGTAGTCAGCCAGCGCCTCTCGCACGCGCCGCTGTTCGGGGTCGGGATAGATGTGATAGCGGTCGAAGTCCGCCAGGGCCTCCTTTACCCGCGGCGAGGCGCCGTAGGGATTCTCGTTGCCGTCCAGCTTGAGCACCTGCTCCGGCGGGATGCCCAGCTCCTCCGCGAGCACGTCCAGCGGTTCGATGGGTTCGTAGCCCAGAAGAGCCAGCAGTTCCGGCCGCACCAGGCGGACTACGCCCGTCTGGGCTGCTTCGCCGCTGGCTTTCGTCGTGTCCATGCGCTATATCGCCTCCGGTAGTGTTGTTTCAGCGAGCACGCGGCACTGCGCTCACAACGCGCGCAACGACCTCGCGCACCCGAGCCGCCACGTGTTCCACCTCACCGCTGTCACTATGGATAGTTACGCCGAAGGAAGAGCCGAGCCCAGGATCAGACACGCCGACCGATAGATTGATGGCCCTCGCCAACAACGCGTCAGTCTGAGGAAGCATCCCCTTGCGGTATTCAACAGGGGTGGGAAAAGAAGGACAGCCAAATGGACAGCCTTGCGGAGTAACAGTGCGCTTCTCTAGGATGTGTTCCATGTTGGAGTAGACATGCCAACCCGAATCGGCAACGACCTTGGTGCCAAGTTCCGCTGCCACCGCCCGCGCGGTCGCTTCATCCGGCAAGAAGAAGGTCAGCAGGGTGGCGATTTCCCCCTCCGGGTCGGTTATCTCACGGAACTCAACGCCAGGCAAGTCGGCGAGCGCGGATTTCAAGGCGCGCTTCGTGTCGCGCAGGCGTGCCACTATCCTTTCCATTTTCGCTAACTGGGCGAGCACGACGGCCGCGGTCAGTTCCGTCATGCGAAAATCCAGGCCGATGAAGGGGCGCTGGCCCACCTCGACCCCCTTGCGATGCGGTGAGTGCCCCTGGTCATGGAAGGCAAAGGCTCGCCGATAGGTTTGTTCATCGTCCGTAATCACTATGCCGCCGTCCCCTGCGGTGATCGTCTTGTAAACGTTGAAGCTGAAACAGCCAACCGCTCCAACGGAGCCAACCGGCTTCCCCCGATAGGTTGCTCCCGCCGCCTGGCAGCAGTCTTCAATGAGCAGTAGCCCGTGTTGGTCGGCGATTGATTTCAACTCCTCCAGCCGCGCAGGGTTGCCAAGCATGTGCACAGCCAGGATGGCCTTTGTGTGAGGCGTGATCTTGCCCTCCACGTCGCGCGGGTCAAGGTTTAGTGTCTTGTCCACCTCGGCTAGAACCGGAACCGCGCGACTGAAAACCACGGCGGACATGCTGGCAATAAACGTATAACCTGGGACAATGACTTCGTCTCCGGGGCCCACTCCCAATGCCGCCAGCGCCGCCAGGAGAGCGGAGGTGCCGGAGTTGACGGCCACGGCGTATCTGACCCCGCAGCGTCGCGCGAACTCCTGCTCGAGTTGGTACACTTTCGCCAGGAACTTCGGATTGTCTTCTGCCCCGTAGCGAGAGAGATGGCCGCTGTCAATCACCTCCAGCACAGCCTTCTTCTCTTCTTCTCCGATCCACTCCATACCTGGCCCCGGCATGGCCGAAACCCTCCTCTTCTCCCGAATTCTGAGTCAATCGCCCCACCGGCTCCCGATTTCATCCTGGAAGAGCCGCACCGAACGGCGACGACCGTGCCCCTAGCCCCTCTCCAGCCGCCGCTCGATGGCACGGGCGTGGGCCGTCAGGCCCTCGGCGCGGGCAATAACGGCGGCGGCGGGGCCCAGTTCGGCCAAGGCGGCCTCGTCCAGAGTCACGATGCTGCTCACCTTCAGGAAGTCGTGCACGCCAAGCGACGAGGCGAAGCGAGCGCTGCCGCCGGTGGGCATCACGTGGCTGGGGCCGGCGGTGTAGTCGCCGATCGCCTCCGCCGACAAACCACCCACGAACACCGAGCCGGCGTTTGTCACCTGCTCCGCCCAGCGGGCGGCGTCCCGCACTTCCAGGCAGAGGTGCTCGGGAGCGTATTCGTTGGCTAGCGCCAGCGCTTCCGCCAGCGAGGCCACGATGACCGTCAGGCCCTGCGCTTCCAGCGCCGTCCGTGCGATGTCGGCGCGCCCCAGGGTCATCAACTGGCTCTCCACCTCGGCCAGCGTGGCCTGGGCCAGCGCCTCCGAGTCCGTGATCAGGATGGGGCTGGCCAGGGCATCGTGCTCCGCTTGCGCCAGCAGATCGGCGGCGCAAAGAGAGGCATCGGCGTGAGCGTCGGCCACCACCACCGTCTCCGTGGGACCGAAGAACCCGTCGATGCCCACCACACCGTGCACCGCTTTCTTGGCCAGCGTAACGAAGATGTTCCCCGGCCCGCAGATCTTGTCCACCCGCGGTATGCTCCCCGTGCCGAAGGCCAGCGCCGCGATGCCCTGGGCGCCGCCCGCCCGAAACACGCCGTCCACCCCGGCGATGTGGGCCGCCGCCAGCTTCAGTGCTGACACACTCCCGTCCGCAGCGGCGGGTGTGGCCATGTACAGCTCGCGCACGCCGGCCACCCGCGCCGGTATAGCTGTCATGAGCACCGAGGACGGGTAGACAGCGAGCGTCCCCGGCACGTAGATGCCCACCCGCTCCAGCGGCCGCACCCGCTGCCCGAAGGGCCCTTCCTCGAAGCTGGCGGCTGCGTGGCGGAGCTGCGCCTCGTGGAAAGCGCGGATGCGATCGGCGGCGAATCGAAGGGCCGCCATCACCTCCGCGTCCACGCTTTCGCAGGCGGCCGCTATCTCTTCATGCGACACCACCAGGGAGGCGGACGGTGGCACTCCGTCGATGGCCTCGTTGTAGCGGCGCACAGCGGCGTCGCCGCCGTCGCGCACGTCGGCCAGGATACGCTCCACTACCCCCTGAGCGCCCAGCTCAGCCCCGAAGACGCGCCGGATATCCTGGCGCACGGCCGCGGGCAGTTCCACGCCCGTCAGGGCGCCGCGTCGGCGGGCCAGTAGCCGCCGTCCCTCCTCGGCACCACGCACGACCCTCAATCCAGGTACCCCCGGATGGCCTCGCGGGCCTCCTTTACGGACCGGTCGAGGAAGGCCTGGATGCGTTCGCGGGTCAGGTAGGCGGTGGTCTGGGCCAGAAGGTCGGGTAAGCTCTTCAAGAACTCGGCGTAGTCCTGCGCGCCGTCCAGACCCGCGGCCCGCAGCGCCCGACCGGCCAGATAGCGGAAGCGCTCCCAGTCCGGCGGCTGGTTCACCGCCTCCATGGTCAGCGCCCGCCAGCGGGCGATGGTGTCCTTGTCGATGAAGCCCACTTCCACCTCCAGGGCAGTGCGGGCAAGCTCCTTCACGATGTCGGTCACCGCCTCTCGATCGGCGCGCGTCTGGCGGTCCAACTCGTATTGGATGACGCGGTCCATGATGTTGGCCCGCACGTCGCCGCCCTGCGGCGAGCACGGCCCGAAGAAAGGACGATAGATGTCGTTGATCCAGATCTCGTCCATCACCAGGTGGGAGAGGTAGCCGGCCACGAAGGCGACCGTCGCGGGGTTCAGGCTGGCCGGTTTGGCCAGCGCTGGATAGGCCTCGAACATCGCGGCCACGCCGTCCTGGCGGTCGAAGTTGTGCAGGTCGAAGAAGTGCGTGCGTTCCCGTTCCCAGCGGGTGAGGATGCGGATGTCAGGAGCGGTGGAGCCCAGGTAGAAGCTGCCCGGATCCTCATCCAGCAGGCGGTCGCGCAACTCGCCGCCCACGCGCTTAGCGATGACCGTGTGGAGGGTCAGCGGCGGCATTCTGGTCTAGTTCCTGCTATCGGTTCAGGATGAATTCCACCCCCGCCTAAAGGCGGGGGCATCGATTTGTGCGCCCATGCCGCAGCCTTTGGGCTGCGGTGCCATCGAAACCCCGGAGTGGCTCCTAGTCCTTCCACCGTCATTTTATCATCCGCCAGAGGCGCGCCGGCCCGCCGCCCCCTGGAAGCGCTCGATGAGCTGCGCCAGGAGCTTCCCCTTTCGCCCCGAGGTCTCTCGCTGGCCTACCAGGAGACAGGTTGTGGAGCGCAAGAAGCGGTCGATGGTCTTGAGGTTGTTCTCCACCAGCGTCCGGCCGGTCTGGACGCCCTCGATGAGGAGCTCAGCGTCCTCGGGCACAAAGCCCTCCGACGCGCCGCCGATGGGTATCACCTGATAGCGCCAGAAGCGGTTGGATCGGGCGTAGTTGTCGGCGATAGCCGGGAACTCCGAGGCCACCCGGATGGAGCCGACTCCCTGGCCCCGCCAAATTGCCATGGCCCCGGCCAGGCTCTCGGCCGGCAGGTCCTGGCTCACCACCGCCGATAGGTCAAACTGGCCGCCGCCCAGGTCCACCACCTCCGCCACCGGGCTCGCCGGGAAGCGGTAGCGGTGCTCCAGCAGACAGTCGCGGCCGCTGATTGCCAGGTCGAAGTTGCCCAGCGCCACCTGCTGCGGCATGTCCTGAGGGCGGATGACCTTCACCTCCAGCCCAGCGATGGAACTCGTCGGCCGGCGCACCCATCCTTCCTCATCGTAGCCGCCGAGGAATAGCCCGGCGGCGCGCAGGATGGACACGGCATTGGGCTGCTGGTGCCCGTCGGGCAGGGCAAGGCGCACCTTGTCGGAGGCGGCGCGGGGGGCGGGCGCGGTGGCCACCGACACCGGCGCCGCGGGAAGCTCCAGCCGCGTCCCACCCAGGCGGACGGCCGCCGGGCCAGCGCCTTCCAGCGCCATAAGCGGCCCCAGCAGCGCGCTCAGATCCTTCGCCCAAAGGCTGGGCCCGTGAGCGACGAGCCACGGTGGACCCGACAGCAGACGGTGCAGGGGAATCATCCCCTGCCCCAGCACTTCCTCATCGCTGGCGGCGGCCACCACCGCCAGGTCGGCGTCCTCGGGCGGATAGGCTTCGGCGGCGCCCCACACGGGAAAGATGCGGTAGGCGGGCAACCGGGCGGCCAGCGCGAAGGCCTCGGCCAGGTCGGGAAACTCGCTCACCAGGCGCAAGCCCCGGCGGCCGGCCAGGTCAGCCAGGCTCGTCGGGCCCCCGTTCACTGGGGCCGCTACGTACAGCCCGACGGGCGGCAGGGGCAGCGGCCGCAGCATAACCAGCGCCTCGCTGGGGTAGCGCACGAGCTGCTCCTCCACCCAGGCCAGGCCACAGATCCCCAGGTGGTAGTTGCCCAGCGCGATCTGAATGGGGATGTCCTTCTCGCGGAACACCCGAAGGAGCACCCCGTCTCGCTCCTGCAGCTTGGGCCGGTAGGAGCGCGAGCCGTCGGTGTAGCCGGAAGCGGTCAGGCCCGCCCGAGCCAGGACGGCATCGACCGGTCGGGCGAGCTGGCCGCCGGGAAGCGCCAGCTTAAGAGGCACCGGCCATCGCCTCCAGAGCCGCCACCAGCCCGTCCAGATCGGCGAACGAGCGGCGCTGGCGGGTCGAACCGTCGTAGAGCGCGAAAGTCACGCCCTCGCCCTTGCCCTCGATCATCACCCGCCAGCGCCAGGCCGACGCCTGGGCGCCGCCGATAGCGGGTCCGCCTCCGGCGGAGGCGGCGAGGGCCACCTCCGCCCACAGGCCCAGTCGGCGGAGGGCATCGGCCGTGGCGAAAGCGGCGGCCAGCACAACCGACTCCTGCGAGGCGGGATGAACGCTGACGGCCTGTTCCGGCGCCCCCTCTTCCTCTGACGGCAGCAGAGAGGCCAGCTTGTCCGCATCCAGGGCGAAGCCGGAGGCGGGCAGGCTGGTCCCTCCCACCAGGGCGACGAGTCCATCGTAGCGGCCGCCGCTGCCAACGGATTCGCCCTGGGCCTCGAACCGGAACACCGGGCCCGTATAGTACTCGAAGCTGCCCACCGCCGCCGTGGCCACCCGGCAGCGCACGCCCAGGGGGGCCAGCGCCTCGACCACCACCGACAGCTCGTTCAGGGGCGCGGCCAGGGCCGGCAGCCCGGCTGCGAAGGTGCTGCGCAGATTCGCTAGATAGGCGCTGCCGCTACCTTCGCCCTCGAGCAGCAGGCGCAGGGGCGCCCCCAGGTCCGGCAGCCGTCCCTCCAGCCCGCCCACGACCGAGCGATCGCCGTCCAGGATGCGGTCGTACGTGCGCACCTGCTCGGGGGGTTCCAGACCGGCCTCAGCCAGGACGGCCCGCACGATGCCGGGATGCGACAGCCGTACCTCTACGGCCGCGAGACCCAGGCTGGCCAGTACCTGCCGGCCCAGCAGAACGAGCTCAACGTCGCCACGGGGCTGGGTGTCGCCCAGGAGCTCGACACCGCACTGCCAGCCCTCGCGGGCCTCGTCGCCGGCGACGAAGCGGAAAACGTTCTGAACGTAGAACAGCTTGGCCAGCTTTTCGCCCCGCATGTGCTCCACGAACAGCCGCGCCGCGCCGATGGTTGCTTCGGGCCGGAGGACGACGCGCTCTCCGCTCCAGCCGTCCCAGTCCAGGAAGCTGTAGACGCGACCCAGCATGTGCGGCGAGAGCGTGCCAGCGGCCGTGAACAGATGCAGGTGCTCGATGGTGGGCGTGCGCACCTCGCGGTAGCCCCAGGCCAGGCACGCATCGCGGAAGGCAGCTTCGACGCGGCGGAAGCGGGCCATATCGGCCGGCAGCAGGTCGCGCATGCCGCGGCAGCGCTGCGACTCATCGGACATAGGAAAACCTCTCGTATCGGGAATTGGCCCCATTCTACCGCAGGCCCCACGCGCATTCAAACGCGGGCGGTCTTTCAGCCCGCTCGTCCCGAGCCCCCCGCCTGAGGCGGGTCCGCTTCCGGCGGACGTCGAAGGATGAGCGGCGAGCCCGCTCATGGTTCGACGAGCTCACCATGAACGGTTGGTAGGCCGGAGGCGCGGTCGCGAGTATAATTGGGATGGGTAGCGCATGACGCTCACGTTCTTTCGGAAAAGGCGCCGGCTGCCTTGGGTTGGCAGCCTGGGTGTGCTTTTAGGCGCCCTGGTGCTGGCGGCCGCCGCCTGCGGACCCGGCGGCGAGCCGGGTGCTATCCATATCCTCACCACCGACGGCGAAGTCAACCCGGTGATGGAGCGCTACATCGACCGCGGCATAGACAACGCCGAAAAGCACCAGGCGAATGCGGTGGTCATCCGCTTGGACACCCCCGGCGGTCTCTCCACCTCCATGGAGGCCATCGTAAAGCGCATCCTGGCCGCCGACGTGCCGGTCATCGTTTACGTTTGGCCGCCCGGCGGCAGAGCGGCTTCGGCCGGCACGTTCATCACCATGGCCGCTCACGTGGCCGCCATGGCGCCAAGCACGCGCATCGGTGCCGCCCATCCGGTGGGTGCAGGCGGCGAGGATATCCAGGGAACCTTGAACGATAAGGTGACCAACGACGCTGTCGCCCTCATCAAGAGCATCGCCCACCAGCGCGGCCGCAACGAGCAGTGGGCCGAGGACGCTGTGCGTAAGAGCGTTTCTATCTTCCAGGACGAGGCGGTGCAACTCAACGTCGTCGACATGGTGGCCAATGACCTGCCGTCGCTGCTGACGCAAGTGGACGGCCGCACGGTGGAGCTCCCCCAGAGAGAGACCGTCCTCGCCACCCGGAACGCACCCCTGGTCTACAACGACATGAACGTGGTAGAGAACTTCCTGGACCTGATCAGCGACCCCAACATCACCTTCCTCCTGTTGAGCCTGGGGGGGCTGGCCCTGGTCTACGAGATCGTGGCTCCGGGCCACATCTTCCCCGGCGTGTTCGGTGCCATCGCCCTGATCATCGCCTTCTTCTCGTTGAGCGTGCTGCCCTTCAACTGGGCGGGGCTGGCCCTGATCCTGGTGGCCTTCATCCTCTTCGTCCTCGAGCTGTTCGTCACGAGCCACGGCATCTTAGGAATCGGGGGCGTCGTCGCCCTCATCCTGGGCGGGCTCCTGCTCACAAACGGCAACCCGTCGGAGTTCCAGGTGTCGAAATGGCTGATCTACGGCCTAGCAGCGGGCATGGGCGCGTTCTTCCTATTTGTGGTAACCTCCATCATACGGGTGCGCCGCATGCCGGCCGTGGTGACCACCACCCTCGTCGGTCGCCAGGCGGTGGCCCGTTCGCCGCTCGACCCCAGCGGGATGGTGTTCCTGGACGGCGAATACTGGTCGGCCACCGTCGAGGAAGGAAGCGTGGAGCCGGGGGAGCGAGTGGTGGTCACCGGCATGCACGGCCTTAGGCTCACCGTGAGCAAGCAGAAAGGAGTCGACGATGGCTAGCGGTCAGGTGAAGGAGAGCAACGTCGTCGCAAAGATCCTCACCGCCTTCGGCTACATTCTCCTCATTCCCCTCTTCCCTCTGGCCGTGAAGATCGTCCAGGAGTATGAGCGGGGGGTCATCTTCCGCCTGGGCCGCCTACAGGGCGCCAAGGGGCCGGGCCTGTTCATCATCCTGCCCATCGTGGATCGGATGGTGAAGATGGACCTGCGCGTGTTGACCCTGGACGTGCCCAGCCAGGAGATCATCACCCGCGACAACGTGACGGTTAAGGTGGACGCCGTCATCTACTTCCGGGTGGTCAATCCCG
>Ga0315268_10002514_pt1 | contig 20631 bp, 17 predicted proteins | sample C1_top_MG_FD_204535 | JGI IMG/M metagenome (GOLD analysis project Ga0315268, IMG submission 204535) | Sediment microbial communities from Yellowstone Lake, YNP, Wyoming, USA - C1_top | ecosystem: Environmental > Aquatic > Freshwater > Lake > Sediment | place: USA: Wyoming | collected 2017-08-01
TATATTTTTGTCGGGTTGCGCAGTTGTTACATTCCCCTACAAGGTAGCTAAAGGAGCGATAAAAGGTAGCGTCTGGGTAGTAAAAGGGGCATATGAACTGACCACTGGGACAACGAAACTCGCATACAGGATCGGCGAATTTACTTTTGACGTGGTACGAGCCCCTATTGAATGGGCACTTGTTAATGAGGACATTGAGACAATAGATGGTCTTCCGGTTAAAGAGGCTATTCAATCAGGCAGGGTAAAAAATGCACCGTATACAGTCAAAGGAAAGACTTATTTCCCTATGTCTGTTGAAGAAGCCAAAAACTACAATGAAATTGGAATTGCTTCATGGTATGGATATGAGACCTTACACAAAGAAGGGGGGTATATGACAGCCAATGGAGAAGCATTTAATCCACATGGGTTAACAGCTGCCCACAAATATTTACCCCTCCCTACTCATGCGAAAGTCACAAATTTAGAGAATAACCATTCAATAATAGTAAGGGTAAATGACCGTGGACCTTTCCCAAGTGAACAGAATCCAAAAACTCGTGATAGAATTATTGATCTAAGCATAGGTGCCGCAAAAATGTTGGGATTTTATGAAAAAGGCACAGCCAAGGTTATGGTTGAGACAATTCAATTGCAACAGGGCTAATAGAGTGCCTAACCCATTTTATTCATAAATTTTATGCATACTGGCAGATATAGTATTTTCGCTCATTCTCGGCCTGACATACGTCAGGCCTCCGAGGTAAATTCTTTCTTCGAAAGAATTTAAAACCGCTCTAATACTATATCTGCCAATAATTTTATGAATTAAATGTATTAGAGATTCCTTTGTATAAATTTATCTGAATTTAAACAATACTTTATTTCGATTCCAAGGCAAAGCGCTTATTAAGAGGTAGAACAGGTCGATTATTATCAACCCCCATCAGAGTCCTGAATTTCTCTACCTGTGCCTCAGATACCTCGATTGGTGTTTTCAGTACACTCCAATTGACACCCTCACTACAGGGAGGAGTGGTGAGAGAACCAAAATAGTGGTAGTAACTTCTATCTTTAGGTAAGAGGCCAGAAGCATTTACAGAAATTCCGCTCACTACATTTTCTTTATCTACCTCTTTAAGCATATTATCCCAGAGTACCTGGACTATGTTATTCGGCTTTCCCTTTTTCATAAACACACCTAAAACAGCAAGTTCATTGCGTTCATTTTTATGAACTAAGTGCAACTCCATGTCGTAGAGTTTACCTTTTACCTTATGCTCGCTCGGAGCGTGAAAATGAAATTGGACAAGCTCATATTTTTCTCCATCTACCGTTATAAAACTCCCTGGGGCATAATTTACCTGAATAGAATGGCCATTGTTGATTATTTTTAACGGTGTCTCATTGTAAGAAACCTGGATTACGTCCAATGTAGTCTTATATGTCTTGTCAATGTCAATCGGAGATTGCGACATGCCACTGCCACATAAAACAAACTCTGGTTTCAATGTGCCCCAGTGTTCAGGCCCACCTTCTCCTTCATATCCCCAGTGGATTTCATGTTTTACCTGCTTAGCAGGTTTTTCAGCAGGTTTTTCGGCAGGCTTACATCCAAATATAAAGCTCAACAACAAAGATAAAATAATACAACTGATTTTTGTCCTCATATTTACCTCCTCCAAATGATAGTCTATAATGTTTTGTGGTGCTCCTGTACCTGTTGATTGATGAACATTCGTTAATAAGCTATAAAAAATGTTTGTCCTCCGATACCACCCCCTTTTGGGAAATCGACTTGCTGCAGAATAATATTGATAAACTATTCTGCTATTTTACAGCTTATAAATCATACAACTCCAGAAAATAATTTCGCGATAATTTTAATGGCATCTCATTGATTTCCAATTGTAATATTATATTGTTTGGGAAAATTTAAAAGCAATATTCAGAAAGAAAGAGTTAAACATAAAGAAATGAAATTTTGGTGACAGTCTGATGACGACTCTATGATGAGTTTCATAATAACTAAATAATTATTTCTAAAGGAAAAGCATGGCGGAGAGAGTGGGATTTGAACCCACGGTACGGGTTTAGCGTACACACGATTTCCAGTCGTGCTCCTTCGGCCGCTCGGACATCTCTCCATTATCTCTTTAAGTAAAATAAAAATGATGTGTACTAATCAAACGCAATTATAAAAAACTGCATAATAATGTCCGTTTTGTCGTCATTCCCGCGAAAGCGGGAATCCAGAAAGAAAAGCCTGGATTCCGCATCAAGTGCGGAATGACAAGAATACTATAGGTATAGGACACTAAATTACAGGCCTCATTAATAAGTTTATATACTGCAATATGGTTCTATTAAATTAATGAAAAGCAGCTATAAAATCAAGGTTACCTCTTTCACTATTTTTCTATCCTTGGAAATAGTGCAGGACCTTTATTAATTTTTGTTCCTGGTTTTATTCTTCCCCATTTCGCCTCGGAATCAAGATTTATTCTTAATAGCTCTTCTTCAATATTAAGCTGCTTCCATATCTTTTCTGCTGTGGACGGCATAAAAGGGAACAGGAATATAGCAATAAGGCGTAAGGCTTCAGATATGGTATAAAGGATATTAGAAAGTGTATCCTGATCTTTTTCTTTCCATGGAGTTGAATGCTGTATATATTCGTTTGTCTCATTTATTACAACCCACAATTGATTAAGGGCATTGTGAAATTCAAGGTTTTTAAGAAATACATCAAAGCTGATCAGAAGACCGGTTTGCAGATCGGTAAACCATGCCTTAATTCTTTCCTCTAATCCTTCTCTATCTTTGTCATCTATTGGGGTTGGAATAATTCCATCTCTATATTTTTCTATCATGGTTAAAGAACGACTTAATAAATTCCCAAGGTCATTTGCAAGGTCAGTGTTGATACGTTTAATCATTGCCTGCTCAGAGAAATCTCCATCAAGACCAAATGGTACTTCTCTAAAAAGAAAGTACCTGAATGCGTCAACACCATATTTATCAGCCATCTTCCTGGGATCAACAACGTTACCAATGGACTTTGACATCTTTTTCCCTTCAACAGTCCACCATCCATGTGCAAAGATGTTCTTCGGCAGTGGTAAGCCGAGTGCCATTAGCATAGTTGACCAGTATATAGCATGTGTTGTAAGGATGTCCTTCCCGATTAACTGATGATCAGGTGGCCACCAATCTTCAGATTTGAGATTTGTTTCCTGGGGGGCAAGATACTTTATCGCTGAGTAGTAATTTGCAAGTGCATCGAACCATACATAGGTTACAAAGTTGTCATCAAATGGGAGTGGTACGCCCCAGGAAAGTCTCTGTTTTGGTCTTGATATACAGAGGTCACCGAGGGGGTTCTTTTTCAAGAACCCCAGAACCTCATTCTTTCGTGTCTCAGGGAGTATGTAATATGGATTTTCCTCAATATAGTCTATAAGCCTTTTCTTGTACCTTGACATCAGGAAGAAGTAGTTCTCCTCCGCAATGTGATCTACAGGCCTTTTGCAATCCGGACATTTACCTTCTATAACTTCCTTCTCTGTCCAGAAACGTTCATCTGGTACACAATACCAACCTGAATAGAGCCTTTTTTCTATTTCGCCCTTTTGGAAGAGCTCCTGCAGTATCTTCTGAACAGTCCTCTTGTGTTCTTCGTCTGTTGTGCGGATAAAGGCATCGTTTGTAATATCGAGTCTCGCCCAAAGGTTTTTGTAGTTCTCCACCATGAAGTCAGCATGTTCTTTTGGTGTCAGGCTTTTTCCCTGTGCGGCTTTTTCAACCTTCTGGCCGTGTTCGTCAGTACCTGTCAAAAAAAATACTTCTCTCCCTTTCAGTCTGTTATACCTTGCAAGAATGTCGGCAGCTATGGTTGTATATGCATGGCCGATGTGGGGCACATCATTTACATAATATATTGGTGTGGTGATATAGAACTTATTGATCACTGTTTGGGAGGCTTTCTTTTATGTCTTTTCCTGTGCCTTTTAAACTTCCTGTGTTTTCCTTTATTTTCATGTATCTGAGGTTGTTGTGTGGGTTGAGTTACAGACTCATCTACTTCTCCAAATGAGTCACTTGAGTCGATAAAAAGTTCACTTGCTTCTGTAACTTCTGAAACAGTTATGGTATTAGCTTCTGTTGGGTTAATATCCTCCTCTGAATATGTTTCAGAATACTCAAAGCCCAAGCAGCACATAAGCCTTCCACAGACTCCAGATAACTTCCCGGTGTTGAGAACAAGTTCCTGTTTTTTTGCCATCTTGATAGAGATGGGCTCAAACGAAGTCAGGAATCTTGTGCAACATAATTCTCTGCCACATATACCTAAACTGCCTGTTATCTTTGCTCCATCCCTCACACCTATCTGCCTCATCTCTATCCTTGTCTTGAATTTTGCAGCAAGGTCTTTAACAAGTTCCCTGAAGTCGATCCTTTTTTCTGCAGTAAAATAGAAAATAATTCGTTTTCTATCAAGGGTTGCCTCAGTGGAAATAAGCTTCATCGGGAGTCCTCGTGCCATTATCCTCTCAAGGCAGCTATCCATTGCCTCTCTTTCAAGATTTTTGTTTTCCTGTTTCTGATGAAGGTCTTCTTCCGTTGCCTTGCGGATTATTTTTTTCAGCTCTCTTTCATACTCTTCTACTGAATAGCGATCTATAACGACATTGCCAATGTTGAGGCCAAGTTCAGACTCTACGACGACAAGGTCACCTTTCTTTACATCTATTCCGTTTACCTCAAAGTCGTATATCTTTCCGCAGGGTTTGAAGCGAACTCCTACTATCTCGGGCATATCCTTTACCTCATAAAGTTCAAAATAAAAGATTTAAAATTTCAAGCCAGAATTTAAAAATTCCTTGAATCTCAGCTTCGGGGTTTCAATATACATAACGTCATTCCTGCGGAAGCAGGAATCCAGAAAGAGAGAATTACTGGATTCCGCATCAAGTGCGGAATGACAGGCTGATACAAAGTCTTTTATATTTTTATAACTCGCAGTTTGCTGCGTCATAGTTCATTTGTCAATTTTTAATTTCCTTAAAATAGAGCCTGTATAGTTCCATGTGAGGGATTTATTTAGATTGAAATTGAAGTACCCTCTCAGCATATTCAGTTTTTGATAATTGTCTATTATAACCTTTAAATCTACAGAACTACCTACCTTTTTCAAATAGTCTTTAAGATCAACATTAATGAGATTTGTTTCATCCTTGGTTATTTTTATTATTGCCATATCTCTGAGTAGGATTAATATAAGATTAAACCAATTTTCCATTTCTTCTTTTGAAGTCCATCCGTCTTTTTCCGCACTCAGCATTCCTTTCAGGAGTTTTAAAGACCATGCCCGCTCTTCAATAAGGTCTTCTTCAATTGCGAGGCCAGGTCTCCCCATCGAAAGCCTGACAAGAAGCGATAGTCGGGAGTCAGAAAGCATGGAAGATGGTGAGTTTTTTGCACTTCTGGACTTCTTCTGTAAGTTGGCTGCTGACCGTTTCATGATGGCTGTCTCTATGACCTTTCTACATGCTGCATAAGAAAGCGGGGTAAAGTTTACCCTTGAACATCTCGACCTTATTGTATCAGGCAGACGGTCGGGATTTGATGATATAAGGATTATAAGGCTGTCTTCTGGAGGTTCTTCAAGGGTTTTAAGAAAGGCATTTGCTGCATATGGATTCATCGTATCTGCATCATCCACAATGACAATTTTTTTCCTTCCTTCAAATGCTTTCAAAGAAAGCACATCATCAATTGCACGGATCTCTTCAATCCTAATCTGACCACCTTCGGGTAAAATGGGTAAAAAGTCGGGGTGAACTCCAGCGTCAATTTTTTTACAGGAAGTGCATTCATCACAGGTATCAAAGTGATTTAATTCGGAGTTTATAATCCCCTCCAGCCCCCCTTTAGAAAAGGGAGGTAAGGAGGAATTCGACTGATGAATATTGACTGTTTTTAGACAATTCACTGCCTTTGCAAGGTTAGTGGCAGTAAATTTTTTGCCTATGCCTGATTCTCCTGCAAAAAGATATGATGATGGCAACCTACCTCTTTGAATAGTTCTCAGAAGTATGTTTATGGCTGTGTCTTGTCCTACAATGTCCCTAAATGCCATTTTTTAAATTGATATTCCAGTAGCTTACTACAGTATTTCATTCGTCATTGACCCGAAAATAGAGTTATGTTTTGCCGTCATTCCGCACTTGATGCGGAATCCAGTCTGTCAACGAAACTGGACTCCTGTTTGCAAATAAAGAATTCCTCTCAGACTGCGTAGGTCACATAGAAGTCTTCACTTTTTATAGAATAAGAAATTTAATGACTATTGGTTGAAACATGCAATAAAAAGGGCGAGATGTTTTAACTCTCCCTATACAGATTTATGAGATAATTTTATTTCAATTTCTTTACAAGTTCCTCTATTGGAATTGCAGGTAAAGTAAGGATATTTACAGAACCTCTCGATCCAATCTCTGTAGATGCCTTCATAATAGTCAGATTATCTGGCGCCTCAACGATATTCACAAAATCATAAGGACCTAACACAGCAAACTGCTCTTTGACCTTTACCCCCATAGCCTCTAATTCCTTGTCAACTTCAAATATTCTCGAAGGTTTCTGTTTGAGGGTCTTCCTCCCTTCATCGGTTAACTTGCTGAGAATTATATAATATGCCATTTTCCTAACCTTCCTTCCCAATATATTATTCAATCGTTACTTTTTTCTCTTTCTTCTTAGCCTCTTCAGTCTTTGGTATCCTTATCTCCAATACCCCGGTTTTGAATTTCGCAGATGCCTTTTCCGTCTGAACCTCTGAAGGAAGACTGAATGAACGCTTGAAAGAGCCATACGAACGCTCAAAACTGTAATAATCCTTTTTTTCAATCTTTTCCTCTTTTTTCTTCTCTCCAGAAATGGTTATGGTATCTTCAGTCAGACTCACATCAATATCTTCTTTTTTCATCCCTGGCAATTCTGCCTTCACCACTATATCATCGCCTTCTGTAAAGATATCCATGGATGGAGAGACTTCTTCTATTTCATGCATCCTCAACCGTGGCATCCAGGATGGTAGCGATGAAAAGGGTCTTCTGAAAAAATCTTCGAACCGTCTTTCCATCTCCTGAAACCGTCTTTCCATCTCCTGAAAAGGTGACAGGGCTTTTGTTGATTCAACCTTCGCCAATTCTTTTTTCTCTTTCTTTTCCATAATATGCCTCCTGTTATCTAAAAGCAGAAAAAATTACAATTGAACAAATTATACCAAAAAAAGAAAGTTTTAATAACTGCGCAGAAAATCTGAAATTATCTTAACGATTTTACTCTGTACTTCCTCTATGCTTCCTGAGGCATCTATTAATTTTATTCTCTCAGGTTTTTTTGCTGCAATCTCATGATAACCGTTTCTTACCCGTTTGTGAAACTCTACATCCTCAAGTTCAAGCCTGTCCATCTTGTTGATGCCCCTGTTTCTCTTTAATCCGGTCTCTACATCGAGGTCAAGGAGTATTGTAATATCAGGCTGTAAACCAGATGTTACTATTGTCTCAATGGAACCTATAAGGTGTAGATCTAATCCTCTTCCATAACCCTGGTAAGCAACAGTCGAATCAGCGAACCTGTCTGTTATAACTACAGAACCCCTGTTCATTGCAGGCAGGATAACTTCCTTAATATGCTGTGCACGTGAGGCATTATATAATAGCAGTTCTGTAATGGGTGTCATCCCTTTATGGTCTATCGAGAGGAGTAATTCTCTAATCTTAAGCCCGATTTGTGTTCCACCAGGTTCTTCTGTAAGTATGGCGTTATATCCTTTTTTTATGAGATATTCGCAAAGGAGTTTCGACTGAATGGTTTTACCAGTACCTTCAATTCCCTCAAAGGATATGAGGATGCCCTTCATAGTTATATTTTCACTTTTAAATATTTATTCATATTAGAAACTTTTTCAATTCTACCAAAAGACGAAAAACCTTTAATGTCTCCTCTATACTCCTTGAGCCTGTGCCGCATGAAGGTGTCAATAGTATCTGTGATAGTAAGAGATCTGCTGGTATTGACTTTGATAATCTCTCCATATTTGTATCAAAGCGCCTCTTTATAGAGTCAGAATTTTCTTCACTGATTGAGTCAGTTGTCGGTATGATACCCCATGCAAGGTATCCACCACCCTTAAGAAATCCGCTAAACTCTTCTGGATACAACGAAATTGTATCGATATAGTCATATGCATCAAAACTGATAATATTTGTCCCACTCTTTATTACCAAAGGCCAGTCAGCCTTACCACAGCAATGTATTCCAGGGATACCCCCTGCATATTTTATTGCTTCTGATATTTCCCTCAACAACCTCAGGGATTCTTCAGGATCCACACCAATATAACTTGTACTGCCAAGTGCCGAGAGAATAGGCTCATCTACGAAAATGATTATACGTTCAGCATATGGCTTTAATATTTCTATCTGCCATTTGATCTTTGCTTTCAGAACCATAAGGGAAATCTCTCGTAGTTCCTCATCAAAATAAATCAGCTTTCCAGCGGCATCTTTAAGCCCGAGGGTGAAAGTCAGCGGTCCTGTAACCTGTCCTTTAAGGAACCTAAAATGTTTATCTTTTACCATCTCTATAAAGGTATAAAGCCCCTTTGCATAGCTCTCAGAAATAGCAATTTTCCAGTCTTCTGCATAGGTCTCATAAAATTTTGCAAGGGCGTCACTGTTGTCCCTCTCAATCCATATTTTTTCTTTCTTTTCATCGATCTTCAAAAGTGGTATGCCCTCAGAGAACTGGGGTATCATCGATTCATGAAATGATAATTGAGGAAGCTGAGGCCAAAAAGGCATATCAAAAGTCTCAAGCGTTAGTTCGCATGCCTCTTCAGGATTTGTATGCGGTAGGCTGCCAATACCTGTTGTCATAAATGGAATAAACATTTTTAAATAATACCCTATTAATTAGTTTTTAAGTCAACAGTCGTCGTAGTCCTTATGGCAAAGAACAATACCTGACTTTATGTTACACTATTCAGGAAATGATTAACCCAAAAAATGCAAATACATAAATAGTAAGTGCCTGACATTAACTGCATTTTCTGGATTAACGAAAACTTTTCGCGTGAAAGGATATTCCATGGTCGAAAAAAATTCCTCAAAAAGAAAAGCAGACCCAGTAAGAATTCGGATATTAAGGATGCTGCCCTATGAAATAAAGAAATCTCTCACTTCAGAAGAGATAGATGCGGTCCTCTACGAAGATATTTGGCCGGATTCTCTTCATGAAAAGCTCAAAGATTATATCATGGAAGATTAAACTTATTTGCTTTTTCTCCTCTGGAATTTTGTCTTCTTTCTCAGTTTATCGTGTTTGTGTTTGCTCATCTTCTTTTTACGCCATTTTACAACATTCCCCACACATCCACCTCCTTTTTAATCGGGTTATCAGTAAGCAGTAAAAAATATAAAAAGACCTTTACTGCATAGTGCTTACTGCATACTGCGTACTTTTTTATATTCTCTGGCCTGATCCATAAATGCCTCGAGTTGTATCTCTATCGTAGGTGACTCTGTTCCATCATAAGGTATACTTATGCATGGAATACCATAGTCCTTACTTACACCCCTTAGAATAGCAGTAACAATGGTACCAGGCATGCAACCAAAGGGCATAGCATTGATAATGCCTGAGGCGCCTCTTTCTAAAAGGTCAATACATTTCCCGATACTCAATATAGCCTCACCTTCAAATGAGCTATGGATATAAGGTGATGCCTTTTTAATTATCTCTTTCGTTTCAGGCTCTTTTAATGTTTTTAGAAAGCCCTTAAAATATTTTGCAAGTTTGTGCTCAATCCTCTTTTGAAAGAACTTCTTCAAGAGAAAACTAATAATAGCAGACCTTTCTTTTTTTAACAATGCCTTTTTAAGACCCATAAGGTTTACATAGTATATCCATTCCTCTACTGGTGCAAGCCATACCTCACCACCCAATGCCTCAACCTTTCTTATAAGGTTTTCATTAGAAAATCTATGTGATCTGACAAATATCTCACCGATTATCCCGATCAATGGTTTTTTGCCATTATACCGAGGCAGATACTCAAAGTCTCTCCTTATCCCTTTAAGTGTCTCTTCCAAAGACTGATTGTTATTTCCGGTACTATTTTTGAGAGATTGGTATAGCTTCTTGATATAAACTTTATATAACTCATCTGCAGACCCGTTATCTTTTTCGTATGGTCTTGTCTCATTGAGACATTTATTTAGCAATTCGTAAGCGATAATGCCCTTCCATGCATGCATTGTAAAATCCTTACCAACAATCCCAAGGTCTTTGTAAAATGTAGTGTCCTGGTTTGGTGCAAATATCGGTACATCCTTATAACCAATACTGTCGAGGACAAGGCTATGGAAGACATTGTACTGGCCGAATCTACAAGGACCTGTACCTGAGGGCATGAAAAAGGCACTTTTCTCAGGAATGAAGTCAGGTTGCATTACCTTTTTTATCATATCACCTGTAGTAATGGTGCATGGATAGCATTCCTTGCCCGAGACATATTTTCTTCCCATATCCGCGGTTTCCTTATCAGATTCGGGGAGAACTTCGGCTTCTATGCCGCAGTGTTCAAACGCAGCGGCAAGGGCGAATGCATGGTCTGACATTCGAGGTATATAGATGGTGCGTTCTGAGTGGTAATGTATGAGTGACGAGTGACGAGGGATGAGGGATGAGGGATGAAAATCTTTTTCTTCTTCTCTCTTCCTTCGTCCTTCTTCCTTCAGATTTGACAGGCTATCAAGAAATGCTTCACACCTCGTTATGATACCGGCGTCTGCACTGTGTTCATCAATCTCTATATGGAGAAAAGGTTTTCCACTCATATCTTTCTTGAAATATTTTAGGATGAACGAATCAGGCCCACACAAGAAATTTCCTATATAGATCGCATTGAGATTTTGAGTATTCCTGACGAATCGTGCTGCCTTTAATATCCTTTGTCCTGATCTCCAGTACATATTGGGCCATTCATTTTCTATTGAGTATCGTTCAAGAGGCAGAAAATCGAAGGGGATCGATAAAATACCGAGATCTGCTAATTTTTTTGGAATCTCAAGATTTAAACCGCTGTCAAGGGCATTATACGACCTGCCAATAATGACAATTGCATCGTCTCTCATGTTTGATAGAACCTCTGCACCTTTTGCCTTGATGGCGTTGGTGAAGGTATCTTGTGTCTCTTGTGCAATATTTATTGCCCTTGATAGGTAGGATGTCTTTATCCTAAACGGTCTAAAAGCTTTTTTGAGTTCATGTAAGAAGTATTCCCTGCCACGCCTCAAGTTAATGACAGGTGCAACTACCTTGATCCCATTAAAGGTGACCCTCGATACATATGGGATTGTCTGTGTATATGGGCATGCTAAACCTCTATCGAAACTGTCTTGGGGTGTATTCAGATTAATGAAGCTTGGGAGAAATACGGCGTCTACTTTTTTATCTAATAAGTACTGTATATGACCCTGTGCAACCTTCACAGGAAAACACGCCTCTGCAAGGACCACTTCAAGGCCGAGGTTTACAATCTGTCTGTTTGTTCTTGGAGAAACTTCTACATCAAAACCAAGCTCCCATAAAAGAGTTGTCCAGAAAGGAAGATAATCGTTAAAGTAGAAGATATAGGGAATTCCGATTTTAATATTAGAGTCCGGAGTTCTGGGTTCGGAATTTGCCTTGCGCTTTTCGTGTTCCTTCCACAGCATTTCATCTCGAAACGAAAAGAGGTCAGGGATAGCAGTTGCCTTTTTCTTTCTCATATCGTATTTTTCACATCTTCCTCCGTAAAAGAGGAACCCTTTCTCACCGGAAATCTTCACTCTATTGACCTCGCATACATTCGGACACCCCTTGCATTCAAAGGATGATATCTCATATGGTCTTTTTGACAGTTCGAAACCCTTAAAGGTGGTCTTTCCCTTAACATTTCTCATGGCAATCAGTGCCATGCCTATCGCACCTGTAACATCATGGTGAGGAGGGACTGTTATCTTTTTATTAAGGTATTTTTCGAATGCAGCAACAACAGACTTATTAAAGGCGACTCCACCCTGAAAAAATATATTCTCACCTATCTTTTTACCAGCCACAACCCTGTTTATGTAATTTTGGACGATAGAATATGCAAGCCCTGCAAGAAGATTATTTTTGTCAGCACCTCTCTGGAGGTTTGCCATCAGCGAATTCTCCATAAACACAGTACACCTTTCACCGAGTCTGCAAGGATTCTGAGCAGAAAGTGCACACTGTTCGAACTCATCATTTATCGAGATATTCAACTTTTCCGCTTGCTCCTCAAGAAAAGAGCCGGTACCAGCTGCGCATGCCTTATTCATCTCAAAATCAATGACTACACTATCTTTAAGGGAGACATATTTTGAGTCCTGTCCCCCTATCTCGAATATTGTGTCAACATTCTTGTCTATAAAGACAGCTGCGGTAGCCTGAGCTGTAATCTCATTTTTTACTATGTCTGCACCGACATAATCAGCAATCATATATCTGCCTGAACCAGTTGTGCCAACACCTATGACCTCGATTTTATTTCCAATCTCATCACCTATTTCTGCAAGCCCCTGTCTAACTGCATCGATAGGACTACCTGCGGTCATGAGATATCTTTTTGAGAGGAGTCTTGCATTTTCATCTATGACAGCAAGATTAGTGCTGATAGACCCGACATCGATGCCAAGGTAAGCCATGATTTTAGAAGTCGACAGTCGAAAGTCGGGAGTCGAGAGTCTATTATTTTCTTCTGACTGCTGGTTGCTAAATTCTGACTGATATAATTGGTTCGGATCAATGAGGGGTTGGTATCCTTCCTCTGCAGTCCTGGTAGATTTTAAAAACTCTTCAAGCTTTAATAGATCAAAATGATGTATAGTGCCTTCATTCATATTCTTTAATACAGCACCGATTGCTCCAAAAAGTGCATAATCCTCAGAGACAAATAATTCTTCAAGTCCAAAGATTTCTTTGAAAGCCCTGACCATTCCTTTACTTGCTGCTACCCCTCCTTGGAATGACACAGGAGGAAATATATTTCTGCCCCTTGATATAGAACCCTTAAAGTTTCTCGCAACCGCAAAGCAGAGACCTGCAACGATATCCTCCATAGGGGTTGCTATCTGCTGGAGGTGGATCATATCAGATTTTGCAAATACACTGCATCTTCCTGCAATCCTCGGAGGCCTCTTTGATTTCAGTGCGAGAATACTGAATTCTTCTATTGTGAGTCTCAGTCTTTCTGCCTGCTGGTCGAGAAAAGAGCCTGTTCCGGCTGCGCAGACAGAATTCATAGAAAAGTCTCTTATAGAGCAACTATCATCGCTTAACAGTATGAGTTTTGAATCTTCGCCTCCCATCTCAATTATCGTCTTTATATGAGGGAAGAGTTTCTGTGTGGCGTATGCCTGAGCAACAATCTCATTAACAGGTTCTATGCCGAGAATGGAAGCGATTAATTTTCCCGCAGAACCAGTGATAGACAATGAAAAGTGCTGGAGAGATGAAGTGGTGGAGCGGTGAAATGGTTCTTTTACTCCAAGAGTTTTTAACTCTATGACTTCTCTTAACAGCGCAAGGGCAATACTGACTGGATGTCCTTTATGTCTCTCATAGTGACTGTAAAGCCTATTTCCCTTTTCGTCAAATACAACAAGCTTTATACTAACAGAGCCTGCGTCAAGACCAATAAAATACATGCTTGCTCCAATTGTTAAGATTATACCACAGACGAATCTCTCCTAACCCATATTATATATATTACTCATAAATCAAGGATCACATAAGAATCACGTGAGAGAATGATTGGTGAAATGGAATTATAACTGATATAATTTAACTATGAAAGAGGCTTTGAAAGAGGCAATGCTGTATGAAAAACTTGATGAGAAGAAAGTCAGGTGTTCCCTCTGTGCACACAGATGTATTATCAAAGATGGGAAGAGGGGCATTTGTTCTGTTCGTGAAAATAGAGATGGTACTTTATATAGCCTTGTTTATGGCAGGGTTATTTCCATGAATATTGATCCTATTGAGAAGAAACCACTTTTTCACTTCCTGCCTGGTTCAACCTCCTTTTCAATTGCAACTGCAGGCTGCAATTTCCATTGTCAACACTGCCAGAATTTTGAGATATCCCAGTATCCGAAGGAACATAGCGATATCCCTGGCCAGTATGTTACTCCAGAGACTGTAGTTGGAGCAGCAGAACGCAATGGGTGCAAGAGTATTTCGTATACCTATACCGAACCAACCATATTCTTTGAGTTTGCCTATGACTGTGCACGACTTGCACATGAGAAGAGCATAAAGAATGTTTTTGTGAGTAATGGATACACAAGCCCTGAGGCAACAAGGATTATTGCACCTTATCTGGATGGGAACAATATAGACCTCAAGGGGGATGAGGATTTTTATAAGAACATTTGTGGCGCGAGGCTTGAGCCTGTAAAAGAGACGATACGGCTTATGAAGGAGCTTGGTGTATGGGTTGAGGTGACGACCTTGATTATCCCTGACCATAATGATTCAGAAAAAGACCTGAAGGATATAGCAGAGTTCATCAAATCAGTTGACCCGTATATACCATGGCATGTAACCCAGTTTTATCCAACATATAAATTAACTGATAAACCCAGGACGCCTGTAAAAACACTGCGGAGGGCGAGAGAAATCGGTTTTGAGATAGGCCTTAAATATGTGTATGAGGGCAATATCCCCGGGGAGGGTGGAGAGAACACATATTGCCCGGATTGCAAAGAACTTCTCATCAGACGCTTCGGTTTCAGCATTATGGAGAACAAGGTTAAAGATGGAAGATGCTCAAAATGTGGGACAGAGATTAAAGGGGTGTGGAAATGATCACAACCCATATGTCATGATAACCGCATCCTCCATTGGCATAGTATAATAATTTTTTCTCATACCTATAACCCTGAAGCCGAGGTGTTCATAAAACTTTCGCGCTCCAAAATTTAAAGTCCTTACTTCAAGGTATATATATCTGCAATTATTTTCTTTCAATTCATTCTGAACTTCTTTCACAAGTGTTTTTGCAATACCTTGCCTTCTAAAATAAGGATGAACTGCAAGGTTCAAGATATGGCCCTCATTGGTAATGCAATTTGCACATATATAGCCGATGATTCGATCTCCAAGAACAGCAACATTTATCAGAGAATATGGCTTGTAGATTTCATTCAAAAAAGAAGTCGCAGACCAGGGTGTGGAAAAGGACATATTCTCAATCTCCAGAACTTTTGGGATGTCTATTTCACGCATCTTTCGTATGAATAAATTAAGCATTGTTTTTAATCTCAGCCTCTGACCTCCGTATATAAAATGGGATCAAGCTTACAGGTTCAGAAAATTCTTCTTTCGTAGCTTTTCTTATTCCGATGGATGCCACATTAGCCGGTGAAGGTATCATTTTCTCAGGCGGCGCAAAGATCGCCTTTTCACCCATAACTTCGATTATTGTATCTCTGTAAAGAAGTGCCCCTTCGCCTGTAAAGACAACTTTTCCATGGATATAAGGCACCATTTGTTCTAACAGTCTGTCCACTTTTATCGACATCTCATCTATTAACCTTAGAAAACCTTCCTTGTCCCATTTGAACAACGCCGTATAAACCTCTTTTTTCCTCGCATCCAACATGGTACAAACAGGATATCTGCAATAAGGGAAATTCCATGAAAGTGCCTCGAGGGTTGGAACAGAGACTATGGGTTTTCCTGTTGAATAGGAAAAGCCTTTCACCGTGCTCAAGCCTATTCTTAGTCCGGTAAACGAGCCAGGGCCGATGGCTACTGCAAAGACATCAATGTCAGATATCTTGAGTCCTGCCTGCCTTAATAAGTGGTCTATCTCTGTCATCAGTCTCTCCGAATGGGTTGATTTGACATTAAGTCTCACTTCAGCAATCAGGCCAGATGAATCATCCATTAAGGCTACTCCACCGAGCATTGTCGACGTCTCTATTGCAAGAATTTTCATTGTTACAAGACTAATAAATAACTATCTGTTTTTCAAGTACTTAAAAAAGAACAGAGCTGATGCAACCATACAGATTATGGCTGAAATACCCACTGTATTGGTGGTTCCAATGGAATCCGCTAAGAGGCCTATTAGTGAATTGCCAATAGGAGCTGTTCCTAAGAATACAAATGTATAAACACTCATAGCCCTTCCTCTCAAATTGTCAGGAACAGAAAGCTGTATAAAACTGTTTGCAGTTGCAAAAAAACTTACTAAACTCCAGCCGATGAATAGAAGGGTGACTATGGAAACAGAGAAGATCTTAGATACCGAAAAACCAGCGAGCAAAATCGGAAAAGTAAGAGCAGACAGAGACATAAACCTGTTTTTTTCTTTTATATCTCCCTTAAATGCAAGGAATAAGGCTGCTGATAGGGCTCCTGCTCCTGTAGCACCTACCAGAAAACCAAAACCCTCAGGTCCTGTTCTGAATACTTCTCCTGCGAATACTGGAAGCAAGGTTATAAACGGCATGCCAATGAGACTGAATACAGCGATGAGAATGATAACTCTATAGATATCTGATTTGCTTTTTATGTATTGTATGCCATCAATGAAATCTCTCATAATTCCATTAGAGCTTTTAATTCTTTCACCTCTCACTTTTATCTTTGACAGGGCAACAATGACCGCAAAAAAACTCAATGCATTCAGATAAAAACATACCGGGAGTCCCATAAATGCGATTGTTATTCCTGCTATAACTGGACCGACCATACGTGCACCATGAAATGCAGCAGAATTCAATGCTATAGCATTGGTAAGATTACTTTTTCCCACCAATTCTACAAAAAAGGACTGCCTTGCAGGAATATCAAAAGCATTGACTGTTCCAAGGAGTGCCGCAAGCAGAGCGACCTGCCAGACAGCAATTAAATGAATATCAGTGAGTATACCGAGAAGAAGGGCTGGTATGATTGACAATGCCTGAGTAATTAAGAGAAGATTTCTCTTTCTGAATCTATCTGCTACTATGCCGCCTACGAGGGTAAATAAAAGTATTGGTAACGATCCGGCGGCTGCAACCATGCCAAGATAAAAAGGTGATTTTGTAAGGCTGTATACAAGCCATCCCTGTGCTATTGACTGCATCCATGTGCCTGACAGGGAAATGAGCTGGCCAAACCAGAAGAGCCTGAAGTCTCTGTAATATAAGGATGAAAAACTTTTTACATTTACCATCTTCTTATTGTAACGAAATGTGAGTAAGTATTCACTCATCACCTAAACCTTTTAATCCATAAATTTTATGCATATTGACAGATATAGTATTGTCGCTCATTCTCGGCTCGATAGAAGTCGAGCCTCCGAGGAAAATTCTTTCTCCGAAAGAATTTAAAGCCGCTCTAATACTATAATCTGTCAATAATTTTATGAATAATATGGGTTAGTAGCAGATAACTAAAAAAGTTGCCTAAGACATTTCTGAGATCATCGCGGAGTTTCTTTTTTAAGAGGAAACGTATTAACTTTCAAACAAATTAGGAAAGATCAAGGAACTTATAAGGCCATTAGAATCATCACCATCTGGCGGCCTTCCATCTTCGGCTGTATTTCCACTTTTGCGATATCCTCCAGTTCCAAAGCCAACCTGTTCAGAACCTTCATCCCCAGTTCCTGGCGATTCAATTCTCTCCCTCTAAAACGGATTGTCACTTTAACCTTGTCCCCATGCCCGATAAACTTCCGCGCATTACGCTTCTTGAACTCGTAATCATGTGTATCGATCAACGGGCGCATCCTGATTTCTTTGAGGGTTAGCGTCGCCTGTTTTTTTCTGGACTTCTGAAGTTTCTTGCCCTTATCGAACTTGAACTTCCGGTAGTCCATGATCTTACAGACCGGCGGATCGGCCTCGGGGCTTATTTCCACAAGATCCAGATCTCGTTCCGCAGCCAGCTTCAATGCTGATTCAATATCCATGATGCCGATTTGCCCCTCATCGGCGACAACCCGTATCTGTTTGGCTTTAATCATCCGTATCTGGTTGTTTAGGCGGGTATGATCAACGACCCTACTGGGCAACACTCGGCTTCGATTAGCTATTGTTTATTTCTCCTTTTTGCTCGGTATTCTTTGCGGGTAGAAGCCCGGAACAACCCATGCTACTAACCCTGAAGGCAACACTATCCACGGTAGTGTAAAATGTTAACGGGAAAAGATTATGTATATGCCTTTTTAGAATCTTATCAAAATCTTCTGTATTTTTTAGCCTTCGCCCTTTTCTTGCGTGCCTCTGCGCGTTTTCGTTTTTCTTTTACTGAAGGCTTTTCATAGGCACTTCTCGTCTTGATTTCTTTGAGAAGACCGTCAATCTGAACTTTGCGTTTTAGGGTTTTAATGGCTTTTTCTATATCATTGTCGACTACTTTTATCTCTATAATAATTTATCTCCTATCTCTTCCATAACCTGATCCCCTTCCTTGTCCAAAACCGCCCCTGCCTCCGCCGAAACCTCGCCTTTCTCTTGGCTGCTGGGGCCTTGCCTCATTAACGATCAAATCACGTTCCATAAATTTTGTGCCGTTTAATTGTTCTATAGCTTTTTTGGCATCTTCTTCGGATGACATTTCAATAAAGCCAAAACCCTTAGAACGCCCCGTGTCCCTATCAGTTATTATTTTCACCGACTCAACCTCTCCAATACTTGAGAAGAGATCTTGAAGAGATTCCTCTGTTGCATTGAAAGAGATACTTCCTACATACAGTTTCTTACCCATAATTTAACCCCTCTTGATAAAATAAAAAGTCCCTAAGTCCTTAATGCTTTGAAGCTTCTCTAACTTCAAAGTTAGAATACTATAACATATTTTCATAGCTTTCAAATAAAAAAATAAATGTTTATGATCCAATCGACCGATCCTTAATCGTTTCAATTTTATAAAACTGCGGAATATATGTAATCTACTTTGTATATTTTATCCAGGAATTCTCAATATTTTCAAATCACGCAACTAAAGCTTAGCAGTAGAGTAGAGAACTGGCGTAGTAGCCGGATAGCTCTATCTCCAGTTGCCCATCACAAGGAGCTGGTGATCAGGATAAGCTTTGCTCTGCTGCTGGTCAGAAAAACTAAGGCCATCTGGACTTAGATGTCCAGACAGCCTCTAATCTATTGGAATACAACCTTATTTCATTGGTGGCGGGGGATAGATTTGAACCACCGACCTTCGGGTTATGAGAATAATCTTATCTTAAACAGGAATAAGCAAGAACAAGCAAAAGGCTTTATTATCAAGGGTTTTCACCCTTCAGATGGTAAAGCCTTTATGCTTATTTTGGGGTGTTTTTGGATATTTTGTTAGAAGATTGTTAGAAGATAAAACAATACTTATTCTATGACCCCCCAGTATGAACCTCTTTTTAAAAAGCACCCCTCCCTCATTAAGTTACTCCCTTCCATGCATATGAAAAACACTTTTTGAAAAAAGAATCCTTTAGCCCTTTTTTGAGTGAACCTGGAAAATATTTGTAGCTGGAAAAGTCGATTCCCAAAAATTGGGGGTTATTTTTGAGGTATCCTTATTATGGAAAGAAAGGAAGAAAAGAAAAGCTGAGAATATACTAAAAAAGTAATAAAAGGATAACAGACCGAAGGCTGGGATTTAGTATTTATCAATTATGCCTCTTGAACTTACCAGTTCTATCTTTGAAGGCCGTAGCTTCTTATTTGAGTCCTTCTGAAAAATGGTCGAAAAATAGGCATTTTGGGGGTATTTTGTGTATAAATAAAGATGATTAACAAATGAAACACACATAAAAAAGGGCAAGATATTTCACTCGCCCTCTATGAATATATTGTAGAAAAACTTCTGTATTAATTTTCTGTTCTTTTCCTTCTCCTCATAAAATAAATTGACCCAAGTCCTGCAACTACTGTGAAGATGATCATTCCCCATTCGGTTATGGTAGGGACTGCCTGTTGCCGCTGGAAATGAGCTGTTATTGTACAAGCGGGATCTTGTTCGCTCCAACCAGAAGACCAAGGATTTTGTTGAGGAGAAATCTGCTGTCCACAGATATCAAATCCAAGAAATACATATCCTGGATTTGTATTAGCGACATAATCTGCCTCGCAGACCCCTTGAGTATTGGGCACCTGACATGTTAATGAACAATTAGGGAGACATGTAATTGGGGGAGCGGGACTACAAGTACCCTCCGAACATGATGTGATACTTATAGTACCTCCCCCTGTCGGATCTATTTGAAAGTTTAGAGTTCCATAAGCATCACCCGTGATATATAAGATGAATATCAATATAGAAGAAAGTAACATAGATATAAACCCTTTACCAAGATACATGTTTCCTCCTTATTGTGATTATCATAAAATATTTGAATATACTACTCCTATGACTTTCATTAGTCAATGTTGGAAATATGTCGTACCTTTCTAATTTAGGTAATAAATAAGTAGTTCAGTCGTGTCCCGTGTCCTGTTACACCAAAATGATAATGTCCTATTTAGCCAAAGTAAAAATGTCCTAATGTGTAGCTATAATTTCTCCCTACGAAAG
>Ga0315268_10002515_pt1 | contig 20630 bp, 21 predicted proteins | sample C1_top_MG_FD_204535 | JGI IMG/M metagenome (GOLD analysis project Ga0315268, IMG submission 204535) | Sediment microbial communities from Yellowstone Lake, YNP, Wyoming, USA - C1_top | ecosystem: Environmental > Aquatic > Freshwater > Lake > Sediment | place: USA: Wyoming | collected 2017-08-01
GGTGCGCAGCAGCACGATCTCCTGCTTTTCGGCTTCCTCTCCCAATTCCTTGAATGCCTGCTCCTGCCGCTTGTGGAATTCCGCCTTGATCGCCTCGGTCTTGGCGCGGTAGTCGTCGCTCTCGAACGCAGCGGGAATCGCGCTGCGCAACTCTGCCACCAGCCTCTCCATGTGGTGGCGCAAGGTTTCTCCCCTGCCGCTCGGCATCCTGAGCGCATGGGGCTTGTGCGGCAGGGAGAAATTGTTGATATAGCACCAGTCGGGGGCGTGATGCTCTTCACGCGCCTTTTGTTCGAGAAACTGGCGCACTAGGGTGCTCTTGCCCATACCGGAGGGGCCGAGCGCGAAAAGGTTGTAGCCTTCGCGCCGGATGCCCGCGCCGAAGCGCACCGCATCCATGGCGCGCATCTGGCCGATGACCTCGGTCAGATCCTCAAGCTCGGCCGTGGTTTGAAAGCCGAACTGTCCCGGATCGCAGGGTTGATAAAGCTGTTGCGTTTCAAGCGGAGGAATGGTTGCCATTATTATCTTTCTGAAAGAATGAGGCCGCCTTACATTTTCATTATAGATGCCACCCGCTGCTGCGACGTCCGCCGGCCAGATCGCGCAGCTTCTGGTAAAGATCCCGCTCCTCGGACGAGAGGCGCTCCGGGACATGCACCCGGATACGCAGGTAAAGATCGCCGTGCTGACCGCCGCCGAACTCCGGCAGCCCCTTGCCCCGGACGCGCAGCACGCTATCCGGCTGGGTGCCGGGCGGAATAATCACCTCGGCGGGGCGATCCAGGGTCGGCACCTTCAGCTTCGTGCCGAGAACGGCATCGGCCACCGCAATCACTTCGTTGCGCCAGAGATCCGCGCCATCGCGCTCGAAGCGTGGGTCGGGCGCGCTGCGCAACACCACGAACAGATCGCCAGGCTGGCCGCCCGGCTCCCTGCTCGGCATGCCGCGTCCGGGAATGCGCAGGGCCATGTCCTCCTCCGCCCCGACCGGAACAGTGACGCTCAGCGTTTCTTCGCGCTCCGTCTTGCCCGTGCCGCCGCAAGATTGACAGGGCTTGTCGATGACGCTTCCCCGGCCGGAACAGGCGGGACAGACGGTGACCTGCTGGATCACGACGGTGCCTTTGCCGCGGGCTTCACGGCGGCTGATGGTCTGGCGGCCTGTACCGTTGCACGCGCTGCAGCTGCGGGGCTGGGTGCCCGCCGCCGCGCCGCTGCCATGACAGGCCGAACAGGCCGTCTGATACGGCAGGCGAACCTTCTCCTCGCCGCCGGATACAACCCGCTCCAGCGGAATGGTCAGCTCGACCTCGATGTTGGCGCCGCGCACCGGACCGGCCTGGCGGCGCTGAAAAAATTGGTCGAACAGCCCGCCGCCGAAACCGAAATCGAAGTTGAGGCCGCCGAACAGATCGTCGAAATTGATGCCGCCGATCAAGTCCTCGCGGCTGAATCCGGCCACCGCTTCAAATCCCCGTGCATCGTATTCGGCCCGCTTCTTCGGATCGGAGAGTACGGCATAGGCCTCGGCAATCTCCTTGAAGCGTTCTTCGGCGCCCGGTTCCTTGTTGCGGTCGGGATGGTACTGCAGGGCAAGTTTGCGAAAGACATCCTTGATCGCCTTCCCGTCAGCGTTCTTCGGAACGCCAAGCACCTCGTAGTAATCGCGCTGCGCGGTTGCGATGATAGTTCCCTAAACTAAACAATTAACCGCCAAGACGCCAAGAACGCCAAGTTTAAAAACCGCATCGATTTTGCCTTCTTTGCCTTCTTTGCCTTCTTTGCCTTCTTTGCCTTCTTTGCCTTCTTTGCCTTCTTTGCCTTCTTTGCGTTCTTTGCGTTCTTGGCGTCTTGGCGGTTAACAAAGTGGTTTTATCGCTCTTCCTTGTACTCGGCGTCCACCACCCTGCCGCGCGGCCCTGAGCCGCTTGGCCTGGCTTCTCCGGTATCGCCCTCGTCGGCTTGCGGTCCCGGATAGGGCTTCTGCGCATAGACCCCGGCGCCGGGTGTCTGGGAATAAATCACCGCCCCCGCTTCCTTCAGCACCTTCTGCAACGCTTCCGCACGTTCGCTGGCAAGCTGGGCATCGCGCTTCGCGAGCACTTCTTTCACCTCGCGCAGCGCGGCCTCGACCCGCCCCTTGAGTTCGACGGTGAGCTTGTCGCCGAAATCCGCCAGCATCCTTTCCGCCTGGTAGCAGGCGGAGTCTGCCGCATTCAGCTTGTCCGCTTCCTCGCGCCGTTTCTTGTCCTGGTCGGCATACTGTTCGGCTTCCCTGATCATGCGCTGCTTCTCGGCATCGGAAAGCCGCGTCGAGCCGGAAATGCGGATCGACTGGGATTTTCCCGTGGCGGTGTCCCTGGCGGTGACGTTGAGAATGCCGTTCGAGTCGATGTTGAACGTCACCTCGATTTTCGGCATGCCGCGCGGCGCAGGCGCCAGGCCGTCGAGGTTGAATTCGCCCAGGCTGGCATTGTCCGGGGCCATCGGACGCTCGCCCTGGAATACATGGATGGTGACGCTGGTCTGCATGTCGGCGGCAGTGGTGAACATCTCGGATTTTTTCACCGGCACCGGCGTGTTGCGCGAGATCAGGGGTGTGGCCACGCCGCCCAGGGTTTCGACGCCCAGCGTCAGCGGTGTCACGTCCACCAGCACGATGTCGCCTACCTCGCCCGCCAGCACGCCGGCCTGGATCGCCGCGCCGGCGGCAACGCACTCCATCGGATCGACACCCATTTCGGCCTTGCGGCCGAACATGTCCTCGAAGAAAGTGCGCACCGCCGGCATGCGGGTCGGGCCGCCGACAAAAACGAGGCGATCGACGTCGCGCGGCGTGATGCCGGCATCGCGTAGCGCCTGTTCGACCGGGCCGCGGCAGCGCTCGATCACGGAGCGCACCACCCGCTCCAGGTCGGTGCGCGTCAGATCCAGCTCGAGATGGTGCGGCTCCCCGGCTGCTGCAGCAAAGTAAGGCAGGCTGATATGAGTGCTGGTGCTGGTGGTGAGTTCGATCTTGGCCATTTCCGAGGCTTCGAGGAGGCGCGCTGCGGCTTTGCGGTCGCCGCGCACATCGATGCCGGATTCGGTTCTGAAACGGTCCGCCAGATGCTCGAAAATGCGCTGGTTCATGTCGGTGCCGCCGAGCTGGGTATCGCCCGATGTGCTCTTGACCTCGAACACGCCCTTGCCGAATTCCATGATGGTGACATCGAGCGTGCCGCCGCCGAAATCGATCACCGCGATACGCAGCTCCTGACCCGCGCGGTCAAGTCCGTAGGCGAGCGCGGCCGCAGTGGGCTCGTTCACCAGTCGCGCCACCTCGATGCCGGCGATATTGCAGGCATCCTTGGTGGCGTTGCGCTGATTGTCGTCGAAATAGGCGGGAACGGTGACCACCGCCTTGGTCACCGGCTCGCCCAGAAAGGCTTCGGCGTCGCGCTTGATTTTTTGCAGCAGAAAAGCGGACAACTGCTCGGGAGAATACTCGTTGTTGCGCAGGCGGACCTTCTCGCGCCGCCCCATCTGCCGCTTGAAGGCGGTGGCGGTGCCTTCCGGGTTCGACGCGGCCTGACGCCGCGCCGGTTCGCCGACCAGCACCTGCCCGTCGGCGGTCACCGCGACATAGCTGGGAAATGCCTTGCCGCCCAGGCTCACTCCCTCGGCGCTGGGGATGATGACCGGCCGACCGCCGCGCAGCACGGCGGCTGCGGAGTTGGAAGTGCCGAGGTCGATCCCGATCATAGCCATCTTTTAATCCTCCTGAATTTTTTTGTTGCTTTGCAGGGCGACCGAAAATTACAGCCTAACCTATACTTTATTAAATAATAGCAGGAGAAGCCGAAATGATAAGGAATCCACGTATGCGGCGCGCCAGCGCAGTGATCATGGTGGTGCTGGGCGCAATCCTGATGCTCCTCGCCCCGGAGGTCTGGCCGGGCGCGCTGCTGCTTGCCTTGGGCGTTGTTCTGGAACTGGTCGGCATCGCGCTGGAGCACAAGGCCAAATAAGGCTTCCTAGCGGCCGCGCTGATAAAGCCCCATCAACTCGGCCTGACCGATGATATGGCCCCGCATCGCCTTTTCCAGCGCGGCCTTGGTGGGGCTGCCCAGATCCGGCAGAACGGTGTCCAGGGCATACAGCTTGTGAAAATAGCGGTGACGGCCAACCGGCGGGCAGGGTCCGCCGTAGCCGGTGCGCTGCCAGTCGTTCAGCCCTTGCCGGGTCCCCGGCGGCAGCGCCCTGGACGGAATGCCCTCGGGCAGGCCGTCTGTGGCGGGCGGGATGTTGTACAACACCCAGTGCACCCAGGTCATTTTAGGCGCGGACGGGTCAGGCGCATCCGGATCGTCCACGATCAGTACCAGGCTCTTTGTTCCGGCAGGCACCCCTGACCAGGCCAACGGCGGCGAAACATCCTGGCCGTCGCAGGTGTAGCGTTGCGGGATCATCCCGCCCTGAAAAAACACCGTGGATATGAGCAACATCACCATTTTTCTCTCCTCCTGTTTGTTGCCGCTTCAGGAATGGCGCAGCGCGCCTTGCCGGGCATGCAGGAACCAGCGGTCGAGCACCACATGCCGGGCGAACCAGGGGCTGGCCAGCAGCTTGCCGCCGATGAAGCGCAGCGCCCCTTGCGGCAGCATGCCGGCAGCGCGCCTGTCCGGGCCGAAGCGCGCAGCCAGGCGCTGTTGGTAGGGCGCGAGGTTCTCCCGGCGATAGTCCCGGCCGGCCTGGGCGATGGTTGCCGCCGCCAGCAGGCCGGATTCCACTGCCGGGCGGATGCCTTCGCCGCTGCGGGGATAAGCCAGCCCTGCTGCGTCGCCCACCAGCAGCACCGCGTCATCCACCTGCTTGCGCACGCCGTGGCCGTAAAGCAGATAGGCGTGGCCGTGAAACCTGTCCGGGATAGTGGCGGAGACCTTGCCGCGCCGCTTGAGAAAATCGCAAAATGCCGCCAGGTGTTCCGCCAGGCGGTGGCCGCCTTCCCGGCCCAGGCCGATGTTGAGATAGCCCCCCTTGCGGAAACACCAGCCATAGCCCTTCAGGTCCCGGCAAAAAAACAGCTCCGGCGTTTCGGACTGCACGCCGCATGCGTCCGCCTGCTTCTCATCCATGGCGAACTCGACCTCCCTGGCCGCCACTACCGGCTCCCGCCCACCTGACTTCGCCCCCAGAAAGCGCGCCACCGGACAGAAATGCCCCCCGGCGCCAACCAGCATCGGGGCCTCGATTTCCCCATTGACGATCCAGCCGTTGCCGCGCCGCTCCAGGGAGTGCAGCGGCTCGCCCAGGCGCAAACGGGCGCCCGAGCGCTGCAGCAGGTAGTGGTCGAATTCGCTGCGCCGGATGCCGTAGCTCACATCGTGCCGGTAGCGGGTTTCCACTTCGCTGCCATCGATATCGATCATGCCGGTGCGAAAACCGGTGATCGGCTGCAACACCCGGCCCGCGACATAGCCGGCGCAGTCGATTTGCAGGGCGTCGAGCACGGCGGGGGTGATCCAGCCTGCGCATACCTTGTCCCGCGGAAAGGCCTGGCGGTCCAGCACCAGCACATCCAGGCCGTGCCGCCGCAGTTCCCGGGCGCAGGTGGAACCGGCCGGGCCGCCGCCCACGATCAGGACATCACAGGTTTCCATCGCCTTGGCCTGTCTTGTAGAGGAATTCTCGGGTCCAGGGGATGTCATTGTCACCGGCCCGGGCGAACACCACCTGGAACAGTTGCAACTCGCCGGCGGTGAAAGCGGCCAGCGACCCGCCCAGATACAGACGCCAGGCCCGCACGAAAGATTCGCCGAACATTTCCGTCACGCTCGGAGCCGCCACTTCAAAGCGTTGCAGCCAGTGGTCCAGGGTCCTGGCGTAGTGCAGACGCAGATTTTCCACGTCCAGAACGGAAAAATTCGCCGGCTCGAAAATGGCCATCATTTCCCCCAGGCTGGGCGGATTGGCGCCGGGAAAGATACGCCGCTCGATCCAGGGATTGAGCAGGGAGGGCCGGTTCACCCCGATCGAGTGGATCAGGCCGCGGCCGTTCGGCTTGAGGCAGCGGTCGATGACGCCGCCCAGCGTCTGGTAGTGCGCCACGCCAACGTGCTCGAGCATGCCGACCGAAACGAAGGCATCGCACGCCCCGGTGATTTCCCGGCAATCCCCTTCGACGAACTCCACCCGGCCTTCCAGCCCTTCCCGACGCGCCCGCTCCCGTGCGTAGGCGATCTGCTCCGTGGCTATGTTGTAGGCGCGTACCTGGACGCCGTAGTGCCTGGCCATATGCAGTGCCAGGGCGCCCCAGCCGCAGCCCGCTTCCACGACCTGGTCGCCCGGCACCAGTTGCAGCTTGCGGCAGACATGCTCCAGCTTGGCGATCTGGGCTTGCTCCAGGGTTGCCGCCGGGGTCGGGAAGTAGGCGCAGGTATAGACCATCTGCCGGTCGAGCCAGAGCCGGTAAAAATCGTTGCCGATGTTGTAGTGGTGATGAATGTTCTCTCGCGCCCGCAGCAGGCAGTTGGAACGCGGGCGATTGAGCCAATTGAGCAGCGTTTCCCGCAAGCTGCCGGGCGCAAGGCGCATGCGGGAGCGGTAGAGCGCATTCAGCAACGCCACCAGGCTAGGTTCCACCTCGATGCGGCCGGTACTGTACATCTCGCCGAATTGCATGTCAGGATTGGCGACAAGATTGAGCAGCGCGCCCCGGTCGCGGATCACGATACGCGCTGCCGGCGGCTCTGCCGAAAGACCGATTTCCTGCCCGTCCCACAGCACGAAACGCAACGGCGGCGAACCCATCAGCGCCAACAACTTTTCCAGCAGCCATTTTTCCAGGATGCCGGTATTGCCGCCAGCCCGCTTCGGCCTGTATTGCAACGGCCCGTGATGGCGGTGGGTAGCCGCGCTCGCTCCATCGGGTTTGACTTGATGTCGGTTCATGGTCGCAGGTTCCGCAGTCCGTTAGAGTGTCTACGCCTTCTTAATCCTTTTATTAAGGTATGTGCCGGATGCTTCCCGTTCGCGACCGCTTTCGGGCGCTGACCCAAAGCGGCGCCAAGGTCGGCGCGCTCGGTTTTGTTGTTGCCGGCCCGCAGCAGCGTCCAATAACCGAAAAGATTGACCGGACGGGTATCCAGCACTTCCAGTCCGGTTTCATGAATAAATGTGCCCAGCACGAAGTCGGGACGGAAACCCATCACTTGCGACAAAGGCGCGAGCAAATTCTCGATGCCGCCGGCTACGGGATTCGAACTGTGAAAGTGATTCACGATGAACAGTTCTCCGTTCGGCCGGCACACCCGGCGCATTTCGTCCACCAGGCGCTCCGGGTGGGGCACCACCGATGCCACGTACATGGCCACCACCTTGTCAAAGCTGTTGTCGTCAAAATCCATGTTTTCGGCGTCCATCAAGCGCAAGTCGATCACCTGCCCGAGTCCGCCGCGAATTTTACGTGCCTGCGCACGCCGGAGCATGTCAGGCGAAATGTCGACCCCGGTGACGAGCGCCTCTTTTGGATATAGCGGCAGGGACAACCCGGTACCAACGCCCACTTCCAGCACCTGTTCCCCGGGCCGGCAGTTCATGCGGTCGACAACTGCCTTCCGGCCCGGCTGGAACAGCGCCCCGAAGTAAAAATCGTACAAGCGTGCATAGCGTCTATAGGCTATGCAAATGGCGTCAATATCCAAGCAAGTTCCCCCCGGTGCCAACCACATGGAGCGATGCAAGCCCGTCACTCCTGGCGGAGTGTTTGTGAATTGCCGGGCAGAACCTCCTATGTCAACTTAGTTCAGTGATGGGCATTATTCAAGCCGGACAGGCCGATTCGTGCGATTGCAGAGGCTATTGAGGCGTGCAGGCCGAGCTCGCTTGGCCGGACGGATAGACTTGCGCCGTGATGTTGCTCTTGCAAACCGGCCCAAAGGAAAGTACCATTACGCGTTTCATCTGCTGCCCGGCAGTTAAGTAATATCCAAGGAGTTTCTCAATGGCAAACACCGCACAAGCCAGAAAGCGTGCAAGACAGTCCGAAACACAACGCGAGCACAACACGAGCCAGCGTTCAGAATTCCGCACCGCAGTCAAAAAGGTGGTCAAGGCTGTGGCCGCAGGCGACAAGGAAGCCGCCAAACTGGCTTTTCAGCAGTCGACCAGCGTGATCGACAGCATCGCCGACAAGAACATCGTGCACAAGAACAAGGCATCACGCCATAAGAGCCGTTTGAGCGCTGCCGTCAAGGCGATGGCCTAAAAAAAATTGCGGCAGCGCACGCTGTCGCGTACCCGATTCGCTCTTGCTTGCCCGGCAGGCTTACGCTTGCCGGGCATTTTCTTTTCCCTCGCCTGCCTGTTCCCCTGCGCCTGATTCGAAGACAAATTTCACTTGCAAGAATCGGCTATTTCGGCTAAATATAATGCTTTTGGAGCGTCAACCCAAGTACACGGAAGGGCCTGCCAGGGAAAAAAACGGGTTGCTTGAACAATTTCGGACCGACCACACGGCGGCGAATGCCGCCGTGTGCATTTGTACTTTCGCGTAGACCTACGTCCAACTTTATAAAGCTGAAGCGATATCACTCGATATGTCACATTTAATGAACACCTATACCAGATTGCCAGTCGCTTTTACCAGAGGGGAAGGCGTCTGGCTCTGGGATGAACAGGGCAAGCGCTACCTCGACGCAGTCGCAGGCGTCGCTGTCAACGGTCTGGGACACGGCCACCCGAAATTGACCCAGGCAATCTGCGAGCAGGCCAAGACGCTGATACACACGTCCAACCTGTACCAGGTGCTGAAGCAGGAGCAACTGGCCACGAAGCTGGCCCAGGTGTCCGGCATGGACAAGGTATTCTTCTGCAACTCCGGCGCCGAGGCGAACGAGGCTGCCATCAAGCTCGCCCGCCTCCATGGCCACAACAAGGGCATCGAGACTCCCACCATCATCGTGATGGAACAAAGCTTCCACGGCCGCACCATGGCTACGCTGACAGCGACCGGCAACCGCAAGGTGCAGGCCGGCTTCGAACCGCTGGTGCGCGGTTTCGTGCGCGTGCCCTACAACGACATCGACTCCGTCAACCAGATCGCCGAACACAACCAGAACATCGTTGCCATTTTGGTCGAGCCGGTGCAGGGCGAGGGCGGCATCCAGGTGCCGCAACCCGCCTACCTGCAAGAGTTGCGCCGCATCTGCGACAGCCGCGGCTGGCTGTTGATGCTGGACGAGGTGCAAACCGGCGTCGGCCGCACCGGCACCCTGTTCGCTTTCCAGCAGACCGGCATCGTGCCCGATGTGATGACCCTGGCCAAGGGCCTCGGCTCGGGCGTGCCGATCGGCGCCTGCCTGGCGAACGGCGTTGCGGCGGAGGTGTTCAAGCCGGGCAACCACGGCTCGACCTTCGGCGGCAACCCGCTCGCCTGCGCCGCTGCGCTGGCAACGCTGGACGCGGTCGAAACGCAAAACCTCTGCGCCCAGGCCAGCGAAATCGGCACGTTCATCCGCGAGGGTTTGGGCAAACAGCTTGCCGGCACGTCCGGCTTCGTCGAGGTGCGCGGCATCGGGCTGATGATCGGCATCGAACTCGACCGGCCCTGCGCCGACCTGGTTAAATTGGCGCTGGAAAAGGGCTTGATCATCAACGTAACTGCGGACAGCGTGGTGCGCTTGCTGCCGCCCCTGATCATGACGCGCGACGAGGCACAGCAGGTTGTGGACATGCTTGCACCGCTGATCAAGGATTTTCTCGCGCGGAAATAAACTCGCGCTAGGTGGCATCTATGCAAATCAAACATTTTCTGCAATTCAAGGATTTGTCCCGCGACGAATTCGAATACCTGTTCCAGCGCACGCGCTGGATCAAGGAACAGTTCAAGGCCTACCAGACCTACCACCCGCTGCATGACCGCACGCTGGTGATGATTTTCGAAAAGGCGAGCACGCGTACGCGGCTCTCGTTCGAAGCCGGCATGCAGCAGCTTGGCGGCGCGGCAATCTATCTCAATACCCGCGACTCGCAACTGGGACGCGGCGAACCGGTGGAGGATGCCGCCCAGGTGATTTCGCGCATGAGCGATCTCGTCATGATCCGCACCTACGAGCAGGAGATCGTCGAGCGCTTCGCCGCCCATTCGCGCGTGCCCGTGATCAATGGCCTGACCAATGAATATCACCCCTGCCAGATCCTTGCCGACATCTACACATTCATCGAGCACAGGGGCAGCATCAAGGGCAAGACGGTGGCATGGATCGGCGACTCCAACAATGTTTGCAATACCTGGCTGCAGGCAGCGGAAGTACTTGATTTCAACGTCCATGTTTCGACCCCGCCCGGCTATGAAGTCGAACCGGAGCGCGCCGGGCTGTATGGCACCGACCATTACGAGGAATTCCCCGATCCGATGGAAGCCGCGCGCGACGCCGACCTCGTCACCACCGACGTGTGGACCAGCATGGGCTTCGAGGCCGAGAACGAAGAGCGCAAGCGCGATTTCGAGGACTGGCAGGTGGACGCCGACATGATGCGGCTGGCCAAACCGGACGCCCTGTTCATGCACTGCCTGCCCGCACACCGCGGCGAGGAAGTCGCCGCCGAAGTGATCGACGGACCGCAAAGCGTGGTGTGGGACGAGGCCGAGAACCGGCTGCACGCGCAAAAGGCGCTGATGGAATACCTGCTGCTGGGGAAAATCGAGTGAACCGCCAAGACGCCAAGAACGCCAAGAGAACCAGAATCGAATTTCTTGGCGTTCTTGGCGTCTTGGCGGTTAGTTTTTCTTTTTTCACGAGAACATTATGAGCAATGTAAACAAAGTCGTCCTCGCCTACTCCGGCGGGCTGGATACCTCGGTGATTCTGAAGTGGTTGCAGGACACTTATCAATGCGAGGTGGTCACCTTCACCGCCGACATCGGCCAGGGCGAGGAACTCGAACCGGCGCGCGAGAAGGCGAAGAAATTCGGCATCAAGGAAATCTACATCGACGACTTGCGCGAGGAATTCGTGCGCGACTTCGTTTTCCCGATGTTCCGCGCCAACACGGTTTACGAGGGCGAATACCTGCTCGGCACCTCGATTGCCCGCCCCCTGATCGCCAAGCGCCTGATCGAGATCGCCCGCGAAACCGGCGCCGTCGCCATTTCCCACGGTGCCACCGGCAAGGGCAACGACCAGGTGCGCTTCGAGCTCGGCGCTTACGCCCTCAACCCGGCAATCAAGATCATCGCGCCGTGGCGCGAGTGGGACCTGCTTTCGCGCGAGAAACTGCTGGCCTATGCCGAGAAGCACGGCATCCCGGTGGAGATGAAGCACAAGGCCGGCGGCAGCCCGTATTCGATGGACGCCAACCTGCTCCACATCAGCTACGAAGGCCGACACCTGGAAAACCCGGCGGCGGAAGCCGAGGAAGACATGTGGCGCTGGACGGTGTCGCCGGAGAAGGCCCCCGACCAGGCTGAATACCTCGATATCGAATACATCAACGGCGACCCGGTGGCGCTCAACGGCAAGAAGCTGTCGCCCGCCGAAATGCTGGCCGAACTCAACCGCCTCGGCGGCAAGCACGGCATCGGCCGGCTCGACCTGGTGGAAAACCGCTATGTCGGCATGAAATCGCGCGGCTGCTACGAAACCCCGGGCGGCACCATCATGCTCAAGGCCCACCGTGCGATCGAATCCATCACCCTGGACCGCGAAGTGGCGCATCTGAAGGATGATTTGATGCCGCGCTACGCCAGCATGATCTACAACGGTTACTGGTGGGCGCCAGAGCGTCGCGCCCTGCAGGTGCTGATCGACGATACCCAGCGGCACGTCAACGGCTGGGTGCGCGTCAAGCTGTACAAGGGCAACGTCATCGTGGTCGGCCGCGACTCCAAGACCGATTCGCTGTTCGACCCCACCATCGCCACCTTCGAGGATGACGCCGGCGCCTACAACCAGGCAGACGCGGGTGGCTTCATCAAGCTCAACGCGCTGCGCTTGCGCATCGCGGCGAAATTGCAGAATCGTTAAAGCCAACCGCCAAGACGCCAAGAACGCCAAGAAATTCTTCTTTGGCTCTACTTGGCGCTCTTGGCGTCTTGGCGGTAAAAAAATGGAGCTAAAAATGACTCAATTCGACAATGTCAGCGTCGTCAAGAAAGCCAATGTCTACTTCGACGGCAAGTGCATCTCCCACACCGTGCTGTTCCCCGATGGCACAAAAAAAACCGTCGGCGTGATCTTCCCGAGCAGTCTCACTTTCAATACCGGCCTGCCGGAGCTGATGGAGATCAATGCCGGAGTGTGCAAGGTGCGCCTGGCGGGGAAACAAGACTGGAAAACCTACCGGACGGGCGATAGCTTCAGCGTGCCGGGCAATTCCAGCTTCGATATCGAAACCGTGGAGATGCTGGATTACGTCTGCCATTTCATCACCGAATCCACCTGCTGCGCCTAATAGCCAGCGCCAGAGGAGTCACGCCATGCCGACATTCGATATCGTTTCCGAAGTGGACAAACAGGAACTGAAAAACGCGGTTGACCAGGCCAACAAGGTCATCAGCGGCCGTTTCGATTTCAAAGGCTCGGATTCCCGCGTTGAGCAGGCTGAATACGTGCTGACGGTATACGCCGACGACAACTTCAAACTGGATCAGGTGCACGACATCCTGAACCAGACCTTCGGCAAGCGCAATATCGACGTGAGCTGCCTGGACAAGGGGAAGGTCGAGAAAATAAGCGGCAACAAGGTCAAGCAGACCGTGACCGTCAAGACCGGGGTGGAAACCGAACTGGCCAAGAAAATCGTCAAACTGATCAAGGACTCCAAACTCAAGGTCCAGGCCAGCATCCAGGGCGAGGCGGTGCGCGTTTCCGGCGCGAAGCGGGATGTCCTGCAGGAAACCATCACGCTGATCAAGAAGTCCATCACCGACTTCCCGCTGCAGTTCCAGAACTTCAGAGACTGACCTCTTCACCGCAGAGGACGCGGAGGACTCTGTGGGAATCTTTTCTTTACCCTGCGTCCTCCGCGTCCCTTGTGCCCTCTGGGTATCTGCGGTTAGTTTTTTCGGATTTCAAACATGCCAAAGGTGCTCGTACCCCTCGCCCAGGGCTGCGAAGAAGTGGAAGCTGTCACCATTGATCCCCGGCCCCCAATGCCGCATAATGGATACCTGACTAATTTACACCGGTATTCGGCCATCCATGACGTTCCGCATTCGAATTCTGCCCAGCAGCAAGGAGTTTTCTGCCGAAAAGACCGAAACCGTGCTCGAGGCGGCGCTGCGCTCCGGGATCGCGCTCAAATACAATTGCAACAACGGCACCTGCGGCGGCTGCGGAGGAAGGCTCGTAGCGGGAAAGACGCGTGATGCCTTTCATCACGATTTCGTCCTGTCCGACACGCAAAAAGCCCAAGGGCACGTTCTGTTATGCTGCACCAGCGCGGAAACCGATCTTGAAATCGAAGTCAACGAGATTGGCCGGGCGGAGGGAATCCCCCAGCAGCAGATTGCAACCAAAGTGGAACGTCTGGAGCGGGTACAGGAAGACACCATCATCCTGCATCTGCGCACACCGCGCTCGCAGACGCTACGCTTTTTCGCCGGACAGCATCTCAGCCTCGCCATCGAGGGCGTGCCGCAACGCAGCAAATCCCTAGCCAGTTGCCCGTGCAATGCCATGCACTTGCAGTTTCACATCCGTCACGTGCCCGGCGAACCGTTCTCGGAATACGTTTTCAGGCAGCTCAAACCCTCCCAGACCGTCATGATAGCAGGGCCTCAGGGCAGTTTTACCCTGGACGAATCTTCTCGCCGGCCTATCATCCTGCTTGCCTACGAAACCAGCTTCGCCCCGATCAAAAGCATCATCGAGCACGCCATCGCGCTGGAGCTTGAGCAGCCCCTCCACCTCTACTGGATGGCGCACAAGCCCGGTGACCACTACCTCAAAAACCTGTGCCGTTCCTGGCTCGACGCCCTGGACAACTTCAAGTTCACAGCGCTGGACGGGGGATCTTCAGCCGGCGAATCCAGCTGGGAGGCATCCGCCGACCCGGCGCTGGGCCTGCACGACATGGAGACCGCTGGAACGGCGATCACCGCCGATTACCCCGACCTTTCAGGCTACGATGTCTACCTCACGGCACCGGATTCATCCGTTCATGAAATTGCCAGCCTGCTACAACGGTCTGGCCTGCCCAAAGATCAACTGCACCTGGACGTAATGAAGCACTTCTAATAGTCAGTCATGTTGAATTTGCGTGATTTTCTTGTAGGGCCGAATTCATTCGGCCAGATGTGCGAATGAATTCGCACCTACAAAGAACGTACAGTCATTTTAAGTTGACTGACAACTAGGTCGGTCCCGCCCGATTAATCTTCCACACAGATATGGCCGCGTTGCAGCGCCGCCAGGGTCTTCGCCGCCAGCACCAGAATGATCAGCGTCAGCAGGACCAGCATGAAGCAGGACAAGGCCAGGAGGATGCCTGTCTGCAACTGCTTGTACATCAGCATGCTGGCAATGGCGAATGCCGCGACCGGGAAGGAATAGGCCCACCAGGACAGGAAGAAGCGGATTCTCATGAACTTGCGGTAGAGAGACAAAAGCAGGATCAGGAAAAACAGCGCGGTGTAAAACAAGAAACGGCTGAAGCTGTCCAGCCCGCCGGTGAGTTTGAAATACGAGATGAACCCGGCTGCCGGCGGGGCAATCAGGATAAAAAAGGTGGGCACCAGTTTTTCCGGCAACGGCGCATGAAAAATCACACGGTTGATGAAGATGGTCAGCAACACCAGCCAGAACAGCACCCCGATGCTGAAGAAGAACCAGGATACTTCGGGAAAGCCGTGGGCGACGCCCCCTATCGGCACCAGGATATTGCCCACCATGGGAATGAACCAGGATGGATTGCTGTGCTGGATATCGAAGGTGGTGTGATTGATCCAGCGCGACAGCACGAATAGCGTGAAACCCAGGTGGAAGATCGTGCCGATAGCCCATAAGGGGAAGGATGCCTGTATGCTGAAGGGCAACAGGGCGATAGAAAGAAGGATCAGGCTGATGGAAAAAGTGGGGAAAAAACTCAGCTTGATCGGGTGATTCATCTCCTTCACCACCGCCTCGCGAAAACGGATGATCTTGGCGCCATAGGCGGCAGTCAGCAGCACGAATACAGTTGCGCTCAGCGCCAGCATCACGCCGCTGAAATGGAACGGCAGGACAAAAATCTCTTCTGCTTTCTCGAGCGCAATGGTGAAACCGGAAAGCCCCATCACCACGGAAAAGAACGAAACGGGTAAAAACTCAAGTTTCGATTGCTCGCTCACGCTACCCTCCTGACCAATCGATTAAGCTGCAAACGAAAACTTCATGAAGCATGCCGGAACAATCTAAATATTATTCAAAATTCCGGCTGGCCCGTCGGATAACGGATGTGACAGCTACTTGGGCAGCGCTTCTATCCAGTGCCCGTAGAGCCGATCCGCTACCGTATGGAGAAGAGCCACCCGGTGCTCCAGATTGGCTGAAGCGGCTTCCGCATCCTGCACCGCCGGGCTGCTTAGTGCGGCAGCCACTTCATCGGCACCGAGGGCATACCATTCCTTCACCATTTCTTCCGTCATTTCCACGTGGCACTGCAAAGCCAGGTGCTTGCCCAGAACGAAAGCCTGATTCCGGCAATGGGGGCTGCTCAGGATGCAGGTAGCGCCCGGCGGCAAGGTGAACGTTTCGCCATGCCAGTGGAAGACATTGAATTTCATTTTGTCGCCGAACCATTCCCTGGCAACGGCACTGTCCGCCACCGTAACCTCCCCCCATCCGATTTCCTTAACCGGGTTGCGGATCACCGTGCCGCCCAGCGCTCTGGCCATCAACTGCCCGCCGAGGCAGTGGCCGAGCAGCGGAATATCGGCCGATGCCGCCAGGCGGATCAAATCGAGGGCAGGGGGTATCCAGGGCAAGTCGTCGTTCACGCTCATCGGGCCGCCCATGAAGGCCAGTCCGCTGAACCGGTGAGGATCAACCGGCACGGCATCGCCGGCGTCTATCCTAAAAAGCTGCCAGGGAATGCCGTGCCGGTCGAGAAATGTGGCAAAATAACCGGGCCCCTCGCTGGGCGCATGGCGGAAAATCGCAACTGGCTTCATGATAGTGGAGATTTAAAATGGGTTTCAGATGGCGAAATTCTATCCTGTTCGGGCTGTTTTTCCTATTCGCCGGTGCCCCCGCCGGGGCGACGAACGTCGATGTGGTAGGCCTGTTCAGCGGCAAGGCCATGGTCATCGTCAACGGCGGCAAGCAGCGCGTGCTGGGAACAGGAGAAATTTCGCCCGAAGGCATCAGACTCATCAGCGCCGATTCCGACTCGGCGGTGCTGGAGATCGACGGCAAGCGACAGACCCTGCGCATGGGGCAAGGTGCCAACATCAAATCCGGGGGCGGAAGCGGCAACCCGACCACGGTGCTGAGCGCCGATTCCAACGGCCATTTCCTGACCACCGGCACGATCGATGGCGTCAGCACCCGCATGGTGGTGGATACCGGCGCCACGCTGGTTGCCGTGAGCAGCGCCGAGGCAAAACGGATCGGGCTTTCCTACCTCAAGGGTGAACGCATCATGATCTCCACGGCCAACGGCATTATTCCCGCCTACCGCGTCATGTTCAACGCAGTGAAGGTGGGAAACGTCACGCTCAATCAGGTTGAAGGGGTGGTGCAGGAAGGCAGCATGCCGTTCGTTCTGCTCGGCATGAGCTTCCTGAAACGGCTGGAGATGAAGCGCGACGGCAGCGAGATGACGCTGATAAAGAAATTTTAGGCAACATCTTCTTGAAGATCAACACAACTTTGCGAACATCAGAATGAACAAAATAATGACCAACAATTCGCTCAAGGATGTTTCCCGGAAATATTGCCCCCGATTCGGCCAGCTTGCTGTCGAGATGGGCTTTATCACCGAGTCTCAGCTCAGAGAGGCCCTTGCTTCCCAAATTCACGACGAGCTTTCCGGTCGAGGGCATCGTTTGTTGGGCGCAATTTTGTTCGACAACGACTGGATGTCAGGCGCTCAAATCGACCAGGTGTTGAATGCGTTGGCCCAGAAAATGAGAGGCGAAGAATGTTGATTGCTTCCGGGCCTTATTTTCCTGTAGGGCCGAATTCATTCGGCCAAATGCGCGAATGAATTCGAACCTGCAAAGAACGTACAGTCGTTTTAAGTTGCCTGCCTGCTAGGCAGCCGTCTTGTCCCGCTCGATCAGGGCGTAGGCTGAATGGTTGTGAATTGATGAGAAGTGCGGCGCCGTAGCGCAGAGCAGGGGCCCCGCCATTGGCGGGGATGCGACCGCGAAGGCGACGCGGACTTCGAGTCTCGACTTACTTTGCAGTCTTATCCCGCTCAATCAACGCATAAGCCGAATGGTTATGGATGGACTCGAAGTTCTCCGCTTCCACCACATAGGCATCGATGCGCGCATCGGCATTGAGCGCGGCGGCCACGTCACGCACCATGTCCTCGACGAACTTGGGATTGTCGTAGGCACGTTCGGTGACGTATTTCTCGTCCGGCCGCTTGAGCAGGCCGTACAGCTCGCAGGAAGCCTGCTCCTCCACCATGCGCACGATGTCCTCGATCCACACCATTTCGTTGGTGCGTACCGCAACGGTCACATGCGAGCGCTGGTTGTGGGCGCCGTAGTTCGATATTTTCTTCGAGCACGGACACAGGCTGGTCACCGGAATAATGGCCTTGATGGTGAGCTGGTACTTGCCCTTGACGATTTCACCGATGAAGGTGACATCGTAGTCGAGCAGGCTCTGCACCCCTGAAACCGGCGCCGTCTTGTTAATGAAATAGGGAAAATTCATCTCGACGTGACCGGATTCGGCTTCCAGTCGCTCGACCATCTCGCGCAGCATGGCCTCGAACGATTCGACCGAGATTTCGCGCTCGTAGCTGTTGAGTATCTCGACGAAGCGCGACATGTGCGTGCCCTTGAAGTTGTGCGGCAGGTACACGTTCATGTTGAACATGGCGACGGTATGCTGCACGCCCTCGCTCTTGTCGGCCACCCGGACGGGATGGCGGATGGATTTGATGCCTACCTTGTCGATGGCGATCCGGCGGGAATCCGCGTAATTCTGCACATCGGCGATGTCATCCTTCTCGCAGGTGGGCGAGGTCAGGTCACAGGTCGCATTACAGTCGCTCATGATTGAATCCTTGAATTGATTTAGACCAAGTATAACACTCGGCAATAGTTGAGTAAACTACTCGGCTAATTTTTCCCGCACCGCGCGTACGATCCCGTCCCTGTCCAGACCGCAGTTCGCCAGCAGCAACGCGGTGTCGCCATGCTCGATGAAGCGGTCAGGCAGCCCGAGTTGCAGCACCGGCACATTCACGCCCATCCGTTCCAGACATTCGATGACGGCACTGCCCGCACCGCCCATGACTACATTTTCCTCGACCGTGACCAGGAGCTTGTTAGCCCTCGCCAGCTTGGCCACCAGCGCCTCGTCCAGCGGCTTGACGAAACGCATGTTGGCAACAGTGGCGTTCAGCTCTTCCGCCGCAGCGAGTGCGGGTGCCACCATGCTGCCAAAAGCGAGTAGGGCGACATTCTCGCCCTCACGGCGAATTTCGCCCTGGCCTATCGGCAGCGCCTGCATTTCCTTGCAAACCGAAGCGCCTTTGCCGCCGCCGCGGGGGTAACGCACGGCTGTCGGACCATCGTGCATAAATGCAGTGTAGAGCATCTGGCGGCACTCGTTCTCGTCCGACGGCGCCATCACCACCATATTGGGCAAGCAGCGCAGATAGCTCAGATCGAAGCTGCCGGCGTGGGTCGGTCCGTCCGCGCCGACCAGCCCGGCGCGATCCACGGCCAGCACGACCGGCAGGTTCTGTATGGCGATGTCGTGGATCAGCTGATCATAGGCGCGCTGCAAGAAGGTAGAGTAAATGGCCACCACCGGTTTGAATTTTTCGCAAGCAAGGCCCGCAGCGAATGTAAGCGCATGCTGCTCGGCGATGCCGACGTCGAAATACCGTTTGGGGAATTCCTCGGCAAAGCGCACCATGCCGGAGCCCTCGCACATCGCCGGGGTGATGCCGACCAGGCGCTCGTCCTGCGCCGCCATGTCGCACAGCCAGTCGCCGAACACCTGGGTGTAGGTGAGCTTGCCGCCGCCTTCGACGAGGCCATCTTCCGGGTTGAATTGGGCCACGCCGTGGTAGCGGCAGGGATCCTCCTCGGCCAGCTTGTAGCCTTTCCCCTTCTGGGTGACGACATGCAGCAGCTGCGGCCCCTGAAGATGTTTCAGGTTGTTCAGGGTGGTCACCAGCACGTCGAGATCGTGGCCGTCGATCGGGCCGATGTAGTTGAAGCCGAACTCCTCGAACAGCGTGCCCGGAATGACCATGCCCTTGACGTGCTCCTCGGCGCGCTTGGCCAGCTCCAGGATGGGCGGAACAGCCCCCAGCACCTTCTCGCTGCCTTTTCGCATCGCGGTGTAAAAGCTCCCCGACATGAGCTTGGCCAGATAGTTGTTGAGCGCGCCGACATTGGACGAGATGGACATATCGTTGTCGTTCAGCACCACCAGCAGGTTGGCGTCCATCGCACCGGCATTGTTGAGTGCCTCGAACGCCATGCCGCCTGTCATGGCGCCGTCACCGATGATCGCCACCGCGCGCCGGGCGGAGCCCTCAAGCTGGGCCGCCACCGCCATGCCCAGTGCGGCGCCTATGGATGTGCTTGAATGGCCGGTACCAAAGGCGTCGTACTTGCTCTCGGCGCGCTTGGGAAAGCCGGCAATGCCGCCATAGGTGCGCAACCCGCTCATGGCCGCGCGCCGGCCGGTCAGTATCTTGTGCGGATAGGTTTGGTGGCCGACATCCCAAACCAGTTTATCGTCGGGCGTGTTGAACACATAATGCAGGGCGATAGTCAGCTCAACCGCACCCAGGTTCGAAGCCAGGTGCCCGCCGGTGCGACTCACACTTTCCACCAGGAAGGCGCGCAACTCGCTTGCCAGTTGCGGCAGCTGCTTGCGTTCCAGGGCGCGCAGCTGGACGGGGTCGTCTATGCTATTAAGTAATTGGTACATCTAGAAGGGCCTGTTAATGGATAAATGTTACACGCGGCGGGGAGAATTCGGGCGCATGGCGTTGTTGCAGGCTCCCGGTGTGGAATAACCACACGGCGTCGCCCGCGCCTAGCCCTGCGCCCGAATTCTCCCCGCCCCGGAGGGTTATCCCCCAGAAAGCCCGCATGCAGCGTTGCGGCTCGTCGGCGTGGAACAACCACGCCTTCCTCGCCGCGCCTTGCCTGCGGGCTTTCTGGGGGTAACGCGTGTAACATTTATCCATTAACAGGCCCTAGGGTTAGAATTCCCGCTGAGTAATAAAATCGGCAAGCTGGCGCAACCTGGCCGCACGCTCGCCGAAGTGCTGCAGAGACGCCAGCGCATCATCGTGCAACTCGGCGGCAAAGGCGCGTGCCGCGGCTGAACCCATGATGGTGACGTAGGTCGGCTTGTTGGCCACGGCGTCCTTGCCGGCCGTCTTGCCCAGTGTGGCAGTGGTGGATTCGGCATCGAGGATGTCGTCCACCACCTGAAAAGCCAGCCCGACGC
>Ga0315268_10002516_pt1 | contig 20628 bp, 17 predicted proteins | sample C1_top_MG_FD_204535 | JGI IMG/M metagenome (GOLD analysis project Ga0315268, IMG submission 204535) | Sediment microbial communities from Yellowstone Lake, YNP, Wyoming, USA - C1_top | ecosystem: Environmental > Aquatic > Freshwater > Lake > Sediment | place: USA: Wyoming | collected 2017-08-01
TCGGGTATTTCATCATGAGCCTCTGGCTCGACCGTCCCGGAGTTTTCACCCGCTATCCAGACCTGGTTGGTATTACCATCTGGAGGATCGCCGGGGACAAGTTCATCCTGGGTCCGATGGCTATCACAGTCGGAGGTTTGATGTATACTGCCGGTCAGACTCTTCGCAGTATGACCCTAGTCCTGATGGTCGCGGTTTTTGTTTACAGCACACGCCCCAATGACCTGGTTTACCTGCTTTCCAAAGCCCACTTTCATCCGAAGTTGGTGTTCATCGTGATGGTGGCTTATCGTTTCTTTCCTCATATATTTCACAAACTTTCCATAGTTATTTCCGCACAAAGGTTGCGCGGCTGGAAATTAACATTGGATAACCCCATCAAGATGGCCAAACAGTTCCTGCCCATCACTGTCCCGGTCCTGACAGAGACGGTCAGACTGGCAGATTACACCACCTGGGCGGTAGAATCGCGCGCTTATGGCAGTGGTCATTTCACCCTGCATCATGAATTAAAAGCCACTCCCCGCGATTGGATCTTCTCTGCCTTCTGGCTGGTTGTCATGGGGATCTATTTGTGGTTGTTCATCGCTCACGGCATTGGACCGTTATGACCTATTATTTCACGAAATTCCTGGTTCTCTGGAGGTACGCATGCAAAAGGTGATCGATCTGCGCTTGGACGTCCCCGCTACAACGGAGAAGATAATAAAGAAGATCAGGAGCATTTTTTTCACTGAGGAAGCGCGTGGGCTTTCCAATTACAGACGGATCTTCGGACCTCGTTGGGCTGCGATCATGGGTACTTCTCTGGAAGAGATCGATGCCAGGCGTCGCCAGATGTCCGAAGCCGAGTTTTCCAGCATGCTTGCAAGTGTCGCCGGTATGCTTGCAGTTACTCCCGCAGCCTTTATAGCCGAGTTGGACCGCGCCGGGATCGAATGGTGCCTCGTCAGTTCAGATACCATCGAAGAGACCGCTGCATTCCTCCAGGATTGGCCGGGTCGCGCCCGCGGCTTTGCCAACCTGAATCCATTTAATGGCATGCAGGCTGTCCGCGATCTCGAAAGAGCGGTCAAAGATCTGGGTTTGTCCGCTTTTTATGCCTCCCCTTTTGACTGGAAGATCCGTGCTGACAATGCCCTCTTTTTTCCTCTCTACGCCAAGGCTGCCGAACTTGATATCCCTGTCTTCATTTATACAGCCATGAACTACAACACCGAACTACCAATGGACCTCGCCCGTCCACTTTACCTGGACCCCATTGCCATGGCTTTCCCCAAGCTAAAGATCATCGCTGATTGCGGAGGCTGGCCCTGGGTGCCTGAGCTGGTCGGTGTTGCCCGCCGACATTCGAATATTTACATTGATACAAGTTCGCACCGACCCAAGCACCTAGCAACACCTGGTTCGGGATTTGAGATGCTCTTTCAGTTTGGCAACACCCTCTTGCAGGATCAGGTTGTTTTTGCCTCCGGAGCGGATGATATCGGACTACCGGTCAGCCAGTTGGTGGAAGAAATGAAAGCCCTGCCTCTCAAGGATAAGGTCATGGAGAAGTGGCTTTACGGCAACGCTCAAAGGATCTTCAAATTGGATTGATCTGCTTTCTCCCGGGTGATCATTCGATGCCAGAAAGCTGCTTTTTAGGAGAATATGAATAACATCGACTTACCCAACAACATTGGCAGCCTGGTTGAATCTGCTGCCCTGCATTATGGTGAAAAGAAATTTTTCATTTTCGATAAAGAAGCGGTCAACTTAAGCTTTAAAGAGTTGAATTCGCGGGTCAACCAATATGCCAACGCTTTCCGGCAGGCAGGAATTAACCAGGGGACGCATGTAAGTGTGATGCTTCCCAATTGCCTCGAGTTCCCGCTGACCTGGTTGGCACTTGCCAAATTAGGCGCGATCATGGTCCCGGTCAACAACCGCTACCAGGTCAGGGACCTGGAGTATCTCCTCAACGATTCGGATTCAACCTCGTTGGTCATCCATACAGACTATGCCGATATTTTTCGCCAGGTTTCAACTGCCAGTCACAGGCTCGAAAAAGTCTTCCGGGTCGGTCCATGGAACGAAGACCTTGGTCCTTCGCTATCGGATCTTGCCAGGTCTGCGTCCGAGGAATTCGCTAAAGTTGATTTGAAATTGGATTCGATCATGAACTTGCAGTACACTTCCGGGACGACTGGCTTTCCCAAGGCTGCCATTACCACCCACGAATACTGGCTCATGCTGGGTGAGTTTGCCGCCCGTTCCATGACCAGTGAGGATGCCTTCCTGACCATGAGTCCTTTCTATTACATGGACCCCCAATGGGAGCTTCTAATGGCTTTATTCTCGGGATGCGGCATCGTCCTTGTCGACAAGATCACTCTGGAAAGTTTCGCCCGATGTATCAAGCAGTACCCGGTCACCTCCTGCTGGGCTTTCCCCGAGATGTTGTACCTTTCCAATTTCAAGGAAGATCGTGATCATCACCTCAAGACCGTGTTGCTGAGCGCTTTTCCCGCCACACTTCATAAAGAATTGGAAGAACAATTCCATGTTGTTGCCCGTGAGGTTTACGGGATGACCGAGATCGGTGCAGGGGCTCAGGTCCCCTTTGAGGATGTCAACCTGGTCGGATCCGGTTCGGTCGGTCAGCCACCAGAATTCCGCCAGTTGCGCATCGTGGATGATGGGGGCGTGGATGTCCCCCCGGGGGAAATGGGTGAATTATTGGTCAAAGGTCGCGGCTTGTTCAAAGGATATTACAAGAAACCCGAAGAAAATGCGCGTGCCTTTTTGGGTGAGTATTTCCGTACGGGCGACATTTTCCGGCAGGACGAAGGCGGCAATTATTACTTCATCAGCCGCAAGAAAGATATGATCCGCAGGATGGGTGATAACATATCCGCCACAGAAGTAGAACATGTGCTCATGAGTCACCCGCGAATACAAGAAGCCGCGGTTGTCCCGGTCAAGGATACTCTTCGAGGGGAAGAGGTCAAAGCCTACATCCTGCCCGCCCCCGGAGAAAGCCCGGATAGCATCCCCCCACAGGAGATCATTGCCTGGTGCCTCGATAGGATTGCAAAGTTCAAAGTGCCACGCTATATCGAATATGTGCAGGAATTCCCACGCAGCTCCAGTGAAAAGATCCAAAAGACCATCCTTACCAACCGCAAAAAAGACCTTACCGAAGGTTGTTTTGATCGCTTTTCTGTGTAAGAATAACCTGGTGTTTATTACCTATTAAACAGATGAATATTTCAACCCATATCGCAGAGGCAGGTTTCTTTACTTTCACCTGGACAAATTTCCCACCACATTTGGAGAATTGGAAAGGATTCGGTCTTTTTATACCAAGTATTACGGATGGAATTTTTTCTTCGAAAAATAGAATTACTAATGAAAAAAATTAAACCTTGAGTTCTTCTTCGGTCTCAGAATAAATTACCTCGTCATTTGACAGGTCAAACTTAAAACCTTTATTCAGGAAGAGCCTTAAGCATGCATCAACCACTCGTTTATCATATAAGATACCTTTATTTTTTGTGATCTCATCCATCGCCAGTTGAACACCCCGAGATGGACGATATGGCCTGTGAGAAGCCATCGCTTCCACCACATCTGCAACCATCAACACTTTCGCTTCCAACAAAATTTGATCCTTTTTAAGACCTGCCGGGTAACCCGAGCCATTTATCCTTTCGTGATGCTGAAGGACGATTTGAGCAATTGGCCATGGGAAGTTGATGCTGCTCAGAATCTCAAAACCTTTTTGAGGGTGAGTGTTGATCAAGGAATGTTCAATTAAACTGATCAAACCTGGCTTGCTCAGGATTTCAGATGGGACGGTTATTTTACCCAGATCATGAACGATCCCTGCAATGCGAATTCCTTCGATCTGGTCATGGGATAGTCCCATCTCAGTCGCGATAGCCCGTGCCAGGTTGGATACACGACGTTGATGACCCGCAGTGTATGGATCGCGGATTTCGACGGTCAACGCCATGGCCTGGATGGTGCCCCCGAGAGCTGTCCGTAAAGTTGAGACGGTCTCATTGAGTTTATCATCCGTGTGTCGTTGTTCAATGATCCCAGCCAATACATCTACTACGGACTGGAAGAATTCGTCTTCTTTTTCAGTAATTCGATTTTGCCCATTCAATAATAAATTTAATACCCCCAACCGCTTGTCACCATATTTAATTGGTAAAAAATAATGGACCTCAAATTGCTCTCGGTTAGACTTTACGAGATGTTTTTTTCTCGACTTCTCTATTAACCAGTTTTTGCTTAATCCCATTGCTTCACCACACAGGCATAAGCTACCAGAATTTTCAGCGAATGAAGAAACCATCGATTGATGCAATCCTATGTAAGCGTTCAACTTGAGGACTTCTCGATCCTCATCGAACAAATAGATGCACCCCTTGATCTTCATCTCCAGCCAGGTAATGGAATTTATTTGAGCCAGGACCTCATCCAATTGTTCATCCAGGGTTAAATTGGTTAATGAAATACGCAACAAGGAACTCAGCAGGATCTGAATCTGGTAATTTCGTTTGTATTCATCTTCCAATTTTGTTTGTTCGATAAGTCGCTTTTCAAGTTTGGATATTTGTCCTACACTCTCTTCGTTTCTTGAGACAAGCACATGATACGTGCGCCGGTATAGAACCAGAATGTATAGATAAATGAAAACAAAACTCAGTCCAATTCCACCCCAAATAATGATAATTACCTCGCCGGTATGGTCTTTCCCCAAAAAAAGAATAACATTATTTCCGATCTTGGTATAAATTACGTTTGCCAGGATTAATGCAAGACTGGCAAGAAGAATGAGACTTATCTTGGGAAATTCAAAGAAATGATTGATCTTCTTTTGAAACCAGGGTTTCAAGTCTTTCATAAGTTTTATTATTCGTTCAGAAATTTGTGACATTTCCTTCTTACAGACTTACTCATTCAATATAATCTTTTTCCGAATATTACAATTCCTTTGCCATAAAGAAAGCTTCGAGATTCAACATTTTATCTTTGAGTAATTTTTAAGTCTGATTTATTAAACCTTTCTGCAAATTACTTTAAAGATACTAATTTGATAAATTAATTTAGATTTATAAAAAGAATCTTCCCTTCAGAAACAAGCCAATTCGATTATTTTTCAACGTTGGGGGGTTTATTATTACCCCCACAGGCAGATAACCTAAGATTATTATAGCGAATGAATTGCTTTTATACAATGGAGAATTATATGGTATTCAGGGTTTACTTCCCTACCGTTCGTTCAAGATTTTTTTCGATAATTATTACCTTCGAGGAAAAGTCAAATAAGGCAGATGGAATGATTCGGCACACTGAATCTTGGACACCATTAAACTTTTCCGCACAATTTGGATTATAATCCTCCTAAATTGTGAGGCACCAATGGATAAAACCAAGACTTATACAGAAACAGAAGCCGAACGTTTTTTCGCCATCAAGTTCAATGGATTAACCTGGGGATTGCTGGAAAAACCCGATCGAACATCCCTGGAGAATGAATTACTAATAGACTATGCGCATGCATCCCTGGCGCACTGGCGGACCGCCGGGACGCCTCTACACCTGCAGCGCGGATTGTGGTTGCTCAGCCGTGTCTACAATGTGCTTGGACGGGTGGATTCCTCACTTTCCTTCGCAAACCGTTGCCAGGAAGTGACCCTCCAGCATAAGGATCTGATGCTGGACTTTGACCTAGCCTATGCATTCGAAGCCCTGGCTCGCGCCCATGCCCTGGCAGGGAAACGTAGCGAAGCAGAAAAATACCTCACCCTGTCAAGAGAGGCTGGCGATCTCATCCGGAATGAAGAAGACCGAATGATCTTCCTGGGGGACCTGAATGGTGGCAACTGGCATGGATTGAAATAAGATCGATTGCAGATTGTTCCTGGTTCAAGATCAATAGCGGTACAGTCTTGCTGTTCCGCTATTTTGTTACATAACTGGTTCGAAGCATTGACCATGTGAATGATTGTCCCGGAAAATTCCTCCCCCGTCATGATATACTGCCATTTATGAAAAGGCTCCAACATGTTTCCCTCTTCACCCGCATTGCCGTGGGTAATGCCTTTGTGATCGCATTTGGAGCAATTTTCGGTACCCTGCTCACCCGCCACTTCTCAGATATCCTTGATGGCTGGCTTATCGGCCTTTTCGCTGGCATGGGTATTTCCCTCAGCCTGCTGGTCAATTTTTTAATCCTGGACGCAGCCCTACGCCCACTGCGCGAGCTTCGAAAACTGGCTGAAAAGATATCGCATGGAGATAAACTCCAATTGGAACTTCTTAAGAATCCGGACGCGGACACGGTCAGCCTGGCGTCCGCCCTTCGGTCTCTGGTCAATCAGTTGGGAGACCGCAACCAGGAGCTGCATGCCCTTTCTGGTCGCGCGATCAACGCCCAGGAAGAGGAACGCAAGAGCATCGCCCGCAGCCTGCACGATGATACCGGTCAGGCTCTGACCATGCTCATCATCAGTCTTGATCAGCTTGAAACCCGCCTGTCTGAGCAACAACAGGACCTGAAAGACGACATTCAGCAGCTTCGCACATTGGCCGCCAACACTCTGACAGAACTGCGCCGCATCGTTTTCGGTCTGCGTCCAGCCATCCTTGATGACCTGGGTCTCGTGCCTGCCATCCGCTGGTATGCCCGCTCCAATCTCGAACCGGCCGGTCTGAAAGTCGAGGTGCAAGCGCCAGAACCGATGCCGGATCTCCCTCCCGAAGTCTGTATCAGCCTCTTTCGGATCTCCCAGGAGGCTGTCAACAACATCCTGCGGCATGCCGCCGCAAACCTGGTTCACATCGTTCTCTCTCTGCAACCAGGCTCCATCTCCTTGCAGGTCAGGGATGATGGACGCGGTTTTAACCAGCAGGCTGCCTCACAAGATGCACTTTCCCGCCATCACCTTGGTCTGCTTGGGCTAAGGGAACGCGTGGAGCTGCTCGGAGGTCAGATGAGCCTGGTTTCTGCTCCCGGGCAGGGAACCAGCCTTGAAGTGCACCTCCCGCTTTCGGGTACAATGGATAATAATGAAGAAGATCCGCATCCTGCTGGCTGACGATCATACCATCCTGCGTAACGGCATCCGTGCCCTGCTGGCGGTCGAACCCGACCTGGAAGTGGTCGCCGAAGCGGAAGATGGGCGTGCCGCAGTAAGCCTGGCCAGCCAATTTGAGCCGGATGTGGCTATCATCGATATTGCCATGCCCCTGCTGAACGGGTTGGAAGCCACCCGCCAGATCAGGAAACAGAATCCAGCGGTGCGGGTGCTCATTCTTTCCATGCATGATAATGAAGAATATATTCGCCAGGTGCTCGAAGCTGGGGCCATGGGTTACATCCTTAAAGACGCGGCTGCCAAAGAACTTATCAACGCCATCCGCTCCGTTCACCAGGGTGAGGCTGTCCTTTCTCCCGCCATCACCCGATTGGTGATAGAAGATTACCTGCGTTGGGGGGGTATCCGTCCAGCCGATCAGGATGGGATCCTCAGTCCGCGCGAGCGTGAAGTGCTGCAGCTTATTGCCGAGGGATACACCAATAAACAGATCGCCGGGATCCTTACCCTATCGATTAAAACGGTTCAGGCTCATCGTCTGAACCTGATGGGGAAGCTCAACCTGCACGACCGGGGGGAACTCATTAAATACGCCATTCAGAAGAAGATCATCGAAATTTGAAACGCATTAATTTCCAACCGGGTTAGCTATGAAATCATTTATGCGGATCGCAAAATTTGCCAAACCTTACTGGAAGCAGAGTCTTATCTCCCTGGCCTTTCTTATCACAGTAGTTTACCTGGACCTGCTCATCCCGCAGTTGATCCAAAAGATCATCGACCAGGGGATTTCAAAGAAGGACATTCCCCTGGTCATCCATACCACCTGGTTGATGCTGGGCATCTCCATCATTGATACTGCCCTTGCGATCGGTAATAATATCTTTTCCGTCAGGGTGGGGGAATCCTTCGGCCGTGACCTGCGTGAACGCCTCTTCATTAAAATTCAATCCTTCTCCTTTGGTAACCTGGACCGCATGAAGACCGGGCAACTTATGGTGCGGTTGACCAGCGATGTCAGCATCGTCCAGCGCGTCATCCAGGTCTTTCTGCGGATCGGCACGCGCGCCCCCATGTTGATGATCGGCAGCATGTTGCTCATGTTCATGACCAATGCCAGGCTGGCTTTCCTGATCCTGGTGTTGCTGGTCTTCACCACCCTGGTGATCGTAGTCTTCACTACACTGACCGGCCCTCTCTACCTGCTGGTGCAACAAAAATTGGACAAATTAAACACAGTTCTGCAGGAGAATATCTCCGGCGTACGTGTTGTCAAGGCATTTGTACTCGAAGATTTCGAAAGCAAGCGTTTTCAATCTGCCAACAAGGATTATTCCGAACGAACCATCCGGGTCACTCAGGTAATGTCGATCTTGATGCCCATCCTTTCGGTCATGATGAATATCGGTGTGGTGGTAGTGATCTGGTCTGGTGGAATCAGCTCTATAAAAGGAGCGCTCACCATCGGTCAGATCGTAGCTTTTGCAAATTACCTGTTGACCACCATTGGACCTCTGGGGATCATGGCACAGTTATCCACAGTCATCGCCAGCGGCATGGCCTCTTCCGGGCGCATCGAGACTGTCCTTAACGAGTCACCGGAAGTGCCAGAACCTCTGGTGAGCTGGCCAGCCGACCGGATTCTGCAAGGGCGGGTGGAATTTGAGAATGTCAGCTTTCATTACGCTGGCACTTCCGAAGAGCCGGTTCTTCAGGATATTTCATTTGTAGCCAAACCCGGTCAGTCCGTTGCCATATTGGGAGCCACCGGTGCCGGCAAATCGACCTTGATCAACCTGATCCCGCGCTTTTACGATGTCACCTCCGGTATGGTCCGCATCGATGGTGTGGATGTACGCGAAATCCCGGAGGACACTATTTTGCAGAATATTGGTCTGGCACTACAGGACACCGTTCTCTTTTCCGGTACCATCCGTGAGAATATTGCATTCGGAAAACAGGACGCCACGGAAGGCGAGGTCCAACAGGCTGCGATGGCTGCCCAGGCGCATGATTTCATCATGGAACTCCCCGATGGTTACGATACGCTTGTGGAACAACGCGGCGTCAATTTATCAGGAGGTCAGAAACAACGTCTTGCCATTGCCCGCGCCATCCTGCTCAAGCCGCGTATCCTTATCCTGGACGACAGCACCAGCGCAGTGGATGTGGAGACTGAGACCAGGATCCAGGATGCCCTGGAGGGACTTATGCAGGGTTGCACCAGTTTCATTGTTACCCAGCGCATCAGCACGGTCTTGAATGCGGACAAGATCCTGGTCATTGAAAAAGGTCGCCTGGCTGCCCAGGGAAAACATGCTGAATTGATGCATTCCAGTCCCATTTACCGGGAGATCTACGAATCCCAGCTCGGTAGTGGCGTGGATGAGATTCCGGGGAGACCTGCCAATGAGTAAACAGGATTCCCGCAATAATAGAATCTCCAGCGCACCTCCGCCTCAACTGCACCAGGGTGGTGGTGGTCGTCCCACCGGCAGGATCGAAAAAGCCAAAGACTCGCGCCAGGCTCTGCTCCGCCTGAGCACCTACCTGCGCCCGTTCACCAAACAACTGCTGCTGGTGCTCCTTTTCGTACTGATCTATACTTTGCTCGATCTGGCCGGACCATATTTGATGGGGCGCGCCATCGACCAGTTCATTTCCAACAAGGACATTTCTGGTCTGGTCAAGATCTCTGTCTTCATGTTGATTATTTATTTGCTGGATACCGGTTTTCAGATCGCATCCAGCTGGGTCATGGCCAGGGTTTCTCAAGAAGCATTGCGGAATTTGCGCCAGGACCTGTTCACTACCCTGCAAAGATTGTCCCTCAGTTTTTTTGACCACAACCCTGCCGGTGACCTGATGAGTCGTTTGACCAACGATATTGAAGCAATCAACCAGGCTGTCTCCCAGAACGTGACTTCCATCCTGGCCAGCATATTGGGAATGTTGGGCATCGTGATCGCCATGTTCGTTTTGAATTTTTGGTTGGCGCTGGCTTCCTTGATCGTCATACCCATCATGTTCTGGTTCACCAACTTTGTCGCACGTTACACCCGCAAAGGGTTTCGAGAGCTTCAAAAACAGCTTGGCAACCTCAACGCCAACATGGAAGAGACCATCAGCGGGCAGCGAGTGGTCACAGCCTTCCGGCGCAACGAGAGTGCCATCGCAAGTTTCCGAATTCATAATGAAGCCGTGTTCAAAGCAGGGGTGTTTGCCAACAATTACGCCATGTTGCTCATGCCGTTGACCAATCAACTGGGCAACCTGTTCGTGATCGTGCTGGCAGGCATGGGTGGCGTCCTGGCACTACGCGGCATAACCACGGTGGGTACCATTGCCACTTTCATTAGCTACGGTCGCAACTTCATCAACCCACTGCGACAACTCGCCAACATCTACAACTCCATCCAGGCTGCCCTGGCAGGCAGCGAGCGGGTTTTCGAAGTATTGGATACCAGTCCGGAACCTCGGGATGCGCCAGACGCTTATGAATTAAATAATATCCGCGGTCATGTCCAATTCCAGGAGGTTCAGTTCGGGTATGCTACAGATACCCCCATCCTTAAGAACATGAACCTGGAAGCCCACCCGGGAGAAACCATTGCCCTGGTCGGACCGACAGGGGCGGGCAAGACCACCATCATTAATTTACTCACTCGTTTTTACGACATTCAGTCCGGTAGCATCCAGATCGATGGGATCGATATCCGCAATATCCGGCGCGATGACCTTCGTTTGCAGCTTGGACTTGTGCTGCAGGATACTTTCCTGTTCTCCGACACCGTAATGGAAAATATCCGTCTTGGACGGCTGGGAGCCAGCGACGATGATTGCATCCAGGCTGCCAGAATGGCTGATGCAGATTACTTCATCCGGCAGCTCCCACACGGTTACCAGACCGACCTGGCTGAACGCGCCAGCAATCTCAGCCAGGGTCAGCGCCAGCTTCTCGCCATTGCCCGCGCCATTCTGGCAGATCCAGGCATCCTGATACTGGATGAAGCCACCAGCAGCGTGGACACCCGCACCGAAGCTCGCATTCAGACAGCCCTCCTGCGGTTGATGGCTGGGCGAACCAGTTTTGTGATCGCCCACCGCCTCAGTACCATCCGCGAAGCCAGCAAGGTGATCGTTATTGATCAAGGTGAGATTGTCGAGCAAGGCAGCCATGCTGAATTGCTGGCTGCCAGAGGTTTCTACCACCACCTGTATATGAGTCAGTTCAAGGGGCATGCCATTTAGTCTGGCTACCAGGTATCCATTTCCCTCCACGATTCCGATCCAGGAATTCGAAACAAAGACCGGCCTACAAGCCGGTTTTATCTGTATATCTATTAATTAAGGTCTACACCTTAGGGTTTCTCAGGTGGGGGATGGATGACAGTTTATACCCATAGATCGTATGCTTTGTTCAAGACCCAGATGGGAAAGATTTTCATTTGTGGATGAAAAAGAATTGAAATTGCTAAAGCAGATCCATTCGCAATTCGAGGTGGTCTATGAACAAAACTGTACGCAGAAGTTTATTTTTTGGCCTGGCGATCGTTCTGGTATCCGGGGTTATCCTGGTCGCCATGACTCTGCACGCCCGTGCCAGGACTGGTGCTGCCGGGGAAGTTGCAGTCCTCGGTGCTCCGGTACAGGCTGCCAGCCAGGGCAGTGCCTCCCTCGAGGTGCCACCACCCAAGCAGGAACCCTGCCTGTCCTGCCATATTACCGGTCAGGATAAGAACCTGTGGACACCTGTTGGACGTTGGGCGATCTTTGGCACGTTTGGCTTGATCTTCGTCTTCGGTATTTACCGCTCGGCTTCGGTCTGGACACTACGCAAGCCCTGGGTACCGCTCACCACCCGGGTTGTGGATTGGGTGGACAAGCGTTATACCGTCCGCGAGCCGATCGCCAAGGTATTGAACAAACCCGTACCAAGGTATGCACTACGCTGGTGGTACTGCCTGGGCGGTATTACCGCCTTTCTGTTCGTGGTACAGGCTGTCACCGGCATTATGCTGGCTTTTTACTATAAGCCCACTGCCGCGGAAGCCTATGCCAGCATCCAATTCATCGAGACCCAGGTACGCTTCGGCTCAGCCATCCGCATGATCCATAGCTGGTCCGCCAACGGGATGATCGTAATGTGTATTGCCCACATGCTGCGGGTTTTTATTATGGGTGCTTACAAAGCTCCCCGTGAATTGAACTGGTTAAGCGGCGCAGTTCTGCTAGTCCTGACCCTGGTATTTGGTTTCACCGGCTACCTGCTGCCCTGGGACCAGCGAGCCTACTGGGCTACCACGGTCGGTACCGATATCGCCGGTGCTGTGCCAGCCATCGGCAGCCTGGTGCTGGTCATGCTCAGGGTCGGTTGGGATGTCAGTGAAGCCACCCTTGGACGATTTTATGGGCTGCATATCATCGTTACACCCTTGCTGACAATAACCTTTATGCTGGCGCACTTCATCATGATCCGCCGGCTGGGCGTCAAGAAACCGTTATAGGAGGCTTATCATGGCGTCGACAGATCCAGAACAAGAAAAAGACAGCATTCCTTTTTATCCCGACCATATCCGTACCGAATTATATGTTGTCATCGGGATCATGGTATTGGTGATCATCTTTGGGGTCCTGGGCATGTTCCATCCGGTAGGTTTGCAAGCCCCGGCTGACTCATTGAATACCCCTTTACATGTCAAACCGGAGTGGTATTTCCTTGCACTCTACCAGTTGTTGAAATACATCCCTCCTAAGGTTCTCGGGATCGATGGCCCTGTTTTCGGTGTGGTCGCCATCCTGCTGGCTGTGATGGCGGTGATATTCTGGCCATTCCTTGACAAGAAGGAAGATACAAAAAAAGCCATGTTGATCCGGGCGATCCTGGTCATCATTGGCGTGGTTGTCGTTATAGCCATGACCATCTGGGGCGAGGTAAGTTAAGATGAATGAAATAACAAGACGTGACTTTTTGAAATTGGTCAAAGGCGCTGGTGCGCTGGTGGGTGTAGGCGTGGTCGCCACCCCGGTAGTAGCCTACTTCTACCCTCCAAAATTGGAGGAAATGCCCACAGAACCAGTTCTTGTCTGCCCGGAATCAGAGCTGGCGGTGGGGGAATCCAAAACCATAAAATTTGGACGCTACCCGGCCATCATCATCAACTTGAAGGACGGGTTGAAGGCATTTTCAGCAGTCTGCACCCATTTTGCCTGTATCGTAAAATGGGACACCACCTCAGGGACGCTCAAATGCCCATGCCATGAAGGTGATTTCAGTGTAGTAGATGGCAGCGTGATCTCAGGTCCGCCCCCCGCTCCACTGATAGCACTCGAAACAGAAGTTGTAGATGGACAGATCTATGTAAAAGTTGGAGGTGGCTCATGACCACGGAAGCATTGACTGGCACGCAGAAACCATCCAACAAACGTTGGGAGAATCTTGGTCCTCAAGTGAAAGACTTCTTTATTAACATTATTGGGCAGGTCCGCATTCTCAAGAAGATCTACCCGGGGATCATGCACTTCCTGCTTTTCTGGGGAGTGACCATCCAGGTGCTTGGAACCATATTGAACATCCTGCAGATGAAGTTATTCCTGCCCTGGACGATCAATACTTTTCCCCGCAACAATGCCTACCTGGCTTATGAGCTGGTCATGGATATTGCCGGGGTCTTCATCCTTTTGGGTGTTCTGATGGCAGCTTTCCGCCGTTATATCCTGCGACCCAAAACTCTCGAGACCCATTGGGATGATACGGTCGCCCTGGTACTTTTGTTCCTGATCGCGTTCATAGGGTTCACCAATGAAGGCATACGCCTGCTGGTGACCAATCCACCCTGGGCACAATGGTCACCGGTTGGAAATTGGGTGGCAGGCTTGATGAGAGGGATGGGTTTCCCGGTCGCCGAAGCTGCCTCCGTGCATGATGCCCTTGTTTGGACACATGTCGCCATGGCTCTTCTCCTGGTCGGACTGATCCCTTTCACCAAAATGCGTCACCTGGTTAATACTCCCCTCAACATCCTGTTTCGCACACGAAGACAGGTTGGTGAGCTTGAAAAGATAGAGGAAATTGAAACCACCGAGTTGTTGGGCGTGGGTAAGATCACAGATTTCACTTCCCAGCAATTGCTCTCATTCGATGCCTGCCTCCGTTGCGGACGCTGCGAAGAAGCCTGCCCTGCCAATGGCAGCGGCATGCCCTACTCGCCCCGTGAGTTGATCCAGGACCTGCGCAAATCCATGCTTGGAGGACTGGTTTATGGAACGGTCAGCCCGGACAATGAACTGACCCCGGGTGTCTTTTCCGATTCTTATGCCTGGTACTGCACCACCTGTGGAGCCTGCACGGTCAAATGCCCGGCTTTCATCCGTCCCGTGGATGAGATCGTAGATCTGCGTCGTTACCAGCTCCTGACCACGGGCAAGATGCCAAAATCGGTCGGAGATACCATGCGCAACCTCGAACGCCAGGGCAACCCATGGGGTATGCCGCCCGAGAACCGCATGGCCTGGGCAGACGGATTGGAAGTGCGTGAATTGGCTCCCGGAGAATCAACCGATGTCTTGCTCTTCACCGGTTGTGCGGCTGCCTTTGATGAACGCAACAAGAAGGTGACCCGTGCCTTTGTAAAGGTCTTGAAAAAATTGAAAGTGGATTTTGCCGTGCTTGGTTTCGACGAAATGTGCTGCGGTGAAACCGCCCGCCGCATGGGGCACGAATACATCTTCCAGGAATTCGCAAAGCAGAATATCGAGACTTTTAACAAGGTCAAGTTTAACCGCATTGTGACCGCCTGCCCGCATTGCTTCAATACCCTTAAGAACGAATACCCGCAGATGGGTGGCAATTTCACCGTTCAACATTACAGTGAATACCTGTCCGGGTTGGACCTTTCAGCGATCGGCACTGAAAAGTTGGATGGTCGCCTGACCTTCCATGACTCCTGTTACCTGGGTCGATACAATGAGATCTACAATGCCCCTCGCAAATTACTGGATGACACTGGCGTCCAGCGCGTGGAAATGGCACGCCAGAAGGAGAACAGCTTCTGCTGCGGTGGCGGCGGGGGTGGCATGTGGATGGAAACAGATGCCAGCACCCGTATCAATCATCGTCGCTTGCAGGATGCCCTGGACGCCAAGGCGGACGTAATTGCCACAGCCTGCCCGTACTGTTTGCTGATGTTCGATGACGCGATCCGCTCAAAAGGCATTAGTGAGGAAATCAAGATAATGGATCTTGCGGAAATTCTTGCGCAAGGATTGGAATAGGTGCATATGGCGACGCAATGGGTATTATCTACAAAAGGTGACCCACTCGGATCGGTCAACAATTTTGTGATGGCAGTCTGGCAGGCTGCCGGTTTGCAGGGTATGATCCTGCCCTCCTCCAGAAAGAACGAGCTGCGTATTGTGGAAGATCCAGCTTTGTTGGGTGAGATCAATCCTTTCCAACCCCTCATGTTAATGAATATCGCCGGATTGGTACCGCCGGTAATGCAAGAGCATCCTCATGCCCGCTTCGGAATCTTGCTGCGACCGTGTGAGTTGCGCGCATTGAAAGAAGTGATAGAACGAAAAGCCATCCATCCCGGTCAACTTCTCACCATTTGCGTAGACTGCCTGGGTACCTTCCCGGATGAAGAATTCGAATGGCGTTCAATTCGCAAAGGTTCGGATGCCAGTCTGACAAAAGAAGCCCTTCAATTTGCTCCGCAGGGAGGCATAGCAGCCTATCGCTACCGGGCAGCCTGCCAAATGTGCGTTTCACCCGGTGCACTGTCCGCAGATATCAACCTGGGTGTCCTGGGACTTCCTGTCAGGCAATCCATCCTGGTGGATGGCGACCCGGGATTACTGGATTGGTCGAAAGTGACGGACAAGAAAGCTGACCCGGCGCTGAGCACCCGGCGGGAAGTGATGCTCTCCAAGCTGGTGGAACGACACTCCGAAACTCGTGAGCGTGTCCTATCAGGATTGGCTGAAGTCCTGCCTGCCAATGTGGATGTACTGCTCGATCAATTTGAAGATTGTGGTGGCTGCCAATCCTGCATGGACGCCTGCCCGATCTGTTTAACGGATTACCCCCAACGCGCAAAGGATGGCCGGTATGAGCGTCAGGATGTGGTCAATTGGCTGGTGGATTGCGCAGGCTGCGGGATGTGTGAACAATCCTGCCCAAAGCATATGCCCCTCAGCATCATCTTCACCCATGTCAAACAGAGCCTGAAAGAGACTTTAGTGGTCTGAGTCCATTAGAGAATAAATACTTTCCTATAAAAAATCACCGGTGGGTTTTGTCACCCCTCCGGTGATTTTTATAATTTAAAACTGAAGCAGGGCACTATAAGATCGATTCAGGGGTTCTTTCCTTTACCATCCAATAATTGAATCCTTTTCAGTGACAGAATCTTCCCCGGTTAATTTCCTTATGCCTTGATCATCGTCAAAAGCATCATGAACTTCTTGACCGCTTTGAGGGCATGCGGATCGTTGGCGGGCATGATAAGGGCTTCTCCGGTTTTTAGTAAAAAGGGTTTGCCGGAGATCCTGATCTCCACCTCCCCATCCAGGACATGCACCAGGGCATCATATGGGGCACTGTGCTCGCTCAGTTCCTGACCAAAGTCAAAGGCGAACAGGGTCACATTCCCGGCTTCGGATTTTAAGATGACCCGGCTTACGATGGAGCCTTCCTGGTAATTGATCAAACTGCTCAAGGGCAAAACTGTGGAATTGGGTGTTGCAGGCATATTTTTCTCCTTTATTTCGAAAACAAAAAGAATGGTCCCTGGATACGCGTGATCTAACTGGATTTCGAAATTACCTCATAATTACTTTTTTTCGCTTGTTTCTGAGTGAGGGTAATTTTATGGATGAACCAGAAAGTTAATGCTCCAGTAACAGCGCCACCAATAATGGCAACAATGATCCATTCGAGGAATTGACGGAGGATAATTCGATCGAACATCTGCCAGTAATCAGGCCAAAATGTCGCGTATTTATCTCCAAAAATATTGAGGTGTTCGAGGTGGAATAACATTCCCTTTGAAAGCATGATAGCGTAATAGACATAGTAACTGAATATGGCACTTGACCATGTCAACATGCCGGAAAACATGGCGTAAATATTCCTTACCGCAAACCTGGATTCATAAATTTCCATTGGTAAGATGGGAACGAGCCATATACCGTAATTCATGCCGATGATGATGGGAACAACCAGGATGGATTCACCCAGGCTGCCCCACGAGATGTGCGCCAGCCATTCCAGGTAGAACCAATCGATCACGCCAAAAAGGAGACCTATAATGGCATAAAGGAGGAAACGGATTTTGGGTTTCTTCATCAGACCTTTTGTCAAAAACAAAACACCTGGCGCGATCAGTGGATCTCGAATTGATAGGACGCTTTTTGGTCGGTAAATCGATTTGTGCCGGTCACCACCAGGACAGCCTGCCGGACATCCCCGTCAATTTTCAAAGGGATGTTCGCGGTCTGGTCCGGGGTCAGATCGATCGTCTGAACGCTGGTTGTTTTTCCTTCCAATATAAGTGCCAGGCGGAAGGTTTGTGGCAGAGAATTCTGGATGTGCACAAAACCATCCGGTTGCCAGCCGCCATTATCTGTTTCAAAGTTTGAAAAATAATTGATCGCCGGGATGGTGACATCGTCCAGCATGAAGCCTTCTCCATTTACGGCTGCATCGGTCAGATATTCGAAGCGCAGAGTCACCTTCTGACCGGCGAATTGGGAAAGATCAATGTTTTCCTTTAACCAACCATTCGACTTTCCATTATATGCCCAGCCGAAACTATTTCCTGACTTATCCAGGTCGGTGCCCGAGGGAGTGTGCAGGATCTGCCAGGATTTGCCATCCGTGGATGCTTCCAGGTATAGATAATCGAAATCCTGTTCAAGGTCGTACCAGGTTTCATAAGACATCGAAACCGGTCCGCTGACCTGGGTCAGATCGAATTCACGCGTCAGGGTCATATCCGATTCATCCCCCTTGTTCGACCAGAATGCATAAGTCCCCGAATAGGGGTTTTCAGGTAGCAGGTTGGTCTCGGTGGAGCCTTCAAAATGCAGGGTGTAATTTCCTGCACAGTTTATCCGGATGGTATCCACTCCATATTGGTGGACAGAACGCAATACAAGCGTCTGCGGACAGTCGGAGATCGTTTCTGTGGTTGCCGCTTTTGGGACACTGGATAGATTATGGTAAGAATAGCGTCCATCTGCGACAGTTCCATCTTGAAGATAATTGGTAATTGCCCAATCCATAAATAGATCATCTGCGCCGATCTGCTTCCCGGTCAATGGATCGGTAGCCTTGATGTCTTTTAAGGTGCTGTCAACACTGTCCAGGCCGTTTAATGGGTTGGTAACCAGGGCACGCGTATCCTGTTCCCCAAATCGATCGAGGAAGTAGGCTGTGAACAAGAAACCAGCCCCATAATGCGCGGAGGTGGCATAGCGATCATCAGGCCAATCATTCAATTGCAGATCGGTATTGGAGGTGTAAAGATAATCGAAACCACCGGTGTCATATCCGTTCAGGAAAGCGGATAACTCGGAGAAGCCTTCATTCAACCAGGAGGATTCATCCCTGTCCACATTCCAATGGATCATATGCTGGAATTCATGTGCCAGGACCCCAAAAGTGAAGGGGTCTTTGAGAGAGCTATTATCGGCATTGAAGATGAACATCTCATGGGCGTTTGAATATTTATGGACGAGAGGATTGTACTCATCTGCCGAGGAGAAATATCCTGCAATGGAACCTCCCAAACCGGTGGCATACAGGATGTAAATATGAGGATCTCCATCCACACCCGGAGTCCATTCGCTGCCAAAGAATGCTCGTGTGGTCGGGTAGATCTTGTTTTCAAAAGTGCTGGTCATTGCATCCAGCTCATTCGGTTGATAATCCACTCCATTTTCCACCCAAAAATACACATGCTTGCTGATCGAACGCAGGCTGGCAGTGACCTGGTTATTTTCGTTGGTATCCATATTGCTTACCCAGAAGGTGGTCTGATCCCCCACCTGAAGTGGGACGCCCGGCGGAGGAAGAGTTGCCGGGATGTTGCATTTTAACAACAGGCGGCAGGCCAAGGCTGGCAGGTCGTTGCCGGGGACGATCGTATTCTTCAGGAGATCCTCGGTTCCGGTCGGGATCGTCTCGATGGGTGGACGGTTGACCACTACGGTGGCTGTGGGGCCGAAAATATCTGTCGGCATCTGGGTCAGGATAGCTCCCCCGTTCTTATACAGATAAACAGACCCGGCAGTTACGCCAACCAGGCAAGCGCAAAAAACAGCCAAGAGACACAGGATCATAACGGTGATCAATACATAAATAGGTTTCATAATTTATAAAAAAACGCCTCACACGTTTTATCAGAATGTAAGGCGTTATTATAAAGAACAATCGGGCTTACAGGAAGGTCTCTTTCAACTCCAGGACCTGTTCCATGTTGAAGACCGGTCCATCCACACAGATGAGCTTCTCACCCAGGTTACAGCGCCCACATTTTCCAAGCCCGCAGTGCATGCGTGCTTCCAGGGTGACATAGTTATTTTCTGGTGAAAATCCCATTTGCGCCAGGGATCTGCTGACATAATGGATCATGATGGGCGGACCGCATGTGATGGTGACAGCTTTTTCAGATCTGGGAGCCACCTTCTGCAAGAGCTCAGTGATCAAGCCAACATTTTGCACCCATGTTTCATCAGGTTGGTCAACGGTCAGGTGGAGGCTGGTATTGGGAGCTGCCCGCCACTCATCATATTCTTCCGTAAAAACCAGCAGGCTGGGATGGCGCGCAGCCCACAGGATGGTAAGGTTTCCATACTCCGAACGGTGATCGAGGACATACTGGATGACCGGGCGCAAGGGGGCTCCACCAATGCCTCCCCCCAGGACTACCAGGTTCTTCCCTTTAAAATCTTCCATTGGAAAGGAATTCCCCATCGGTCCGCGCACACCGATGGTATCTCCCTCCCCCATTTCATGCAACCCGGTCGTGACCGAGCCTAAACGGTTGATGGCGAAATCCAGGTATGGTCCGCGTTGCGGTGTATTGGCAATTCCAAATGGGGCTTCACCCAGACCAAAAGATGACACGAAAGCGAATTGCCCAGGTTTGAAATCTGCAAAAGCCTCCTTGCCTCCATTCTGCATCTGGACCCGGAAGATCTTAATTTCGTTGGCCAGGTCACGGACCTCGACCAAAGTGCCCAGGTAGGGCTGCATCGGGTTGACTCCAGAGATCATCATGCCGACCTCCCAAAATCAGAAAGGATTTCAGTGATATCCACGTTGACCGGGCAGGCATCCACGCAGCGCCCACAACCGGTGCACGAGGTTGTTTCATTGAGATTGTATTGTGAGGCGTAATAATAGAACTTGCACAGGAACCGGTTGCGCAGACGTTCACTCTTCTCTGAGCGCGGCCGGTGCCCGCCAGCCACCATGCGGTAATTGGCACCGTTGCATGAATCCCAGCAACGGATGCGCTCA
>Ga0315268_10002517_pt1 | contig 20621 bp, 11 predicted proteins | sample C1_top_MG_FD_204535 | JGI IMG/M metagenome (GOLD analysis project Ga0315268, IMG submission 204535) | Sediment microbial communities from Yellowstone Lake, YNP, Wyoming, USA - C1_top | ecosystem: Environmental > Aquatic > Freshwater > Lake > Sediment | place: USA: Wyoming | collected 2017-08-01
GCGCGCCTCGTTGCCGAAACCGGCTTGGCGCGCAAGCGCGAGGTCGCCGCCGTGCAAGAGCTGCGGCAGGCCCAAAAGATGGAATCCCTCGGCACCCTCGCCGGCGGCGTCGCCCATGACTTCAACAACATCCTCGGCGCGATCATCGGCTCGACGGAGCTTACGCTCGCCAAGCTGCCGAGCGAAGGCGAAGGCGTGCAGAATCTGCGCGACGTGCTCACCGCCTGCGATCGCGCCAAGAGCCTGGTGCAGCAGATCCTCACCTTCAGCCGCGGCGGCGACGAAGCGCGCCAGTCGGTGGCGGTCAGCGCCATCGCCCGCGAGGTGGTGGCGCTGTTGCGCTCGACGCTGCCGAAGACCATCGCGCTGACCGCAGAGCTCGAATCCGACGCGAGCGTGGTGCTCGCCGATCCGACGCACGTACACCAGGTGCTGATGAACCTGTGTACCAACGCCTCGCAGGCCCTGCGCGAGAGCGGCGGCTCACTGCGCGTGCAGGTCAGCACGATCGAGGTCGGGCCCGACGAGGCTGCGCTCGTTGCCAACCTGCGCCCCGGCCGCTACGTCAAGCTCGTGGTCGCCGACTCCGGCTGTGGCATGGACGCGGCGACGCAAGCGCGCGTTTTTGAGCCCTACTTCACGACCAAGGGCGTAGGCGGCGGCACCGGCCTCGGACTCGCCGTCGTGCACGGGATCGTCAAGAACGCCGGCGGCGCCATCGACGTGCAGAGCGCACCCGGCCACGGCAGCACCTTCACGGTGTTTCTCCCCGCGCACCAACCGGCGGCGATGGTCGGGCCTGCGCGCCTCGGCGCGACCGCGGCGCCGCTTCTTGGCGAGGGCCAACAGATTCTGTTCGTCGACGACGAGCCCATGCTCGCGCATCTCGGCCAGCGCCTGCTCGAAAGCCTCGGCTACCGGGCCGTGGCCCTCACCGATGCGCGCGAGGCCTTGCGGCTCATCGCGGCCGATCCGGCGCGTTTTGCGGTCGTTGTCACCGACCAGACCATGCCGGGTATGACCGGCGTCGAGTTCGTGCGCGACGCCCTCGCCCTGCGAGCGGACCTACCGCTCATCCTGTGCACGGGCTACAGCGACGTTGTCGACGAGGAGTCGGCGCTGCGCCTCGGCGTGCGCGCCTACATGCAGAAGCCGCTCGATCGCGCCGCACTCGGCGCCGTCGTGCACCGGGTGTTGGCGGGGCGATCGTAGGCAAACTCAGCTACCCGTATGAGCCGCGCGCGCTCGTGCTCGAGCGATCGGGCCGTGCGGCTAGGGCGCTGTCGCCGTGAGCTCGTGCTCGAGCGTGCGGTAATGCGCGAGCAGCGCGCTCTGTGCGGTGCGGTCTGCGCGTTGGTCCCTCTTCGTCAGACCGCACAGAGGGGCGTTGGCTGCGATCTCCTCCGCGCTCGAGCCGGGATCGTACCAGAAGATGATCTCGCGCGAGAACGCGGGTTCGCTCGCCGCGAGCGCCGCTTCGACGAGCGCGAGCTCGGCCAGCACCCCTTGGGCATGCGCCTGACACCACAGATCTTGTCCGCTGCTCGTAGCGAAGAGAGCCCGGTGGCGCGCCATGATGCGCGCCTCATGGTCGAGCTCGTTGGCGCAGGCGGTGACCTGACGTTCGAGAACGCCCGAGGCGGTGAAGGGATCCATCTTCGCGAGGCGCAAGCACGCGGCCTCGGTCGACAAGTGCACGAAAGCGCGTAGGCCCGCGAGGCCGCCGGCGAGCAGCGCCCAAAGACGAGCCTCATCGGGGGAAGGCGGCGCCGCTGCTACGGCGGCTTCGAGCACTCTCGCGTTGGTGAGCGACTGCGAGAGAGGAGTCACATCGAGCCGGCGTGCCAGAGCGGCGCAGGCGCGTTGCAAGTTCGCGACGGCGGAGGTGACGGTGTTCGGTGTCAGCTCGACGCGGGGGTTTTCCGCTCCTGGTGCCATCGACAGATCACCGCGTTAGAACGTGAAGCGAAAACCGACCTGCACACCGTCGCTCCCAATGCCGATGTTCGTATTGGCAGGGTTGGCGATGAGCGCCATTGCCTTGTAGAGCGCGTTGCCGGTGACGTCGTAGCGCTCGCGCGCCCACAGATGCGCCTGGTAGAGGCCCTCGCCGAAGAGCGTGCCGTAGAACGTCGTGCGAGCGATGTCGCCGTAGCTCGTGCGATGGCCCGGTTCGAGGGACTGGCCGAGCTCGATGCCCATGCCGAGCAGCGCCGCCCCGGCCGAGGAGACCGCCGGGCTAAAGCCCTTGCTGCGCAAGGGTAGGTAGCCGAGCACCGCGCCAGCCGTGCCATGCATGAAGATGTCGCGCTTCGGGTCTTGGCCGGCAAACGTAAAGTCGGTCGTGCCGCCCCGCCAATTCGCGCTCATGTTGGCGACGCTCAGGCGGGTATAGGATTGGCCGCGGATGAGATCTTCTGCGCGCGGCCCGAGAAAGCCCGCAGCGAGTGGCAGCAAGAGATCGGCTGCGCTCGGATCGTCGCGCAGCCGCTCGGCCGCAGGCTCGGCAGGGGTGCGCGACGCTGGGCCTCGCGGCGCAGAGTGCGTCAGCGTCCGGCCGCTCGTGTCGAGCAGCGTGCTCGCGTCGTTGCCAAGGGTTAGTCGTGTGGTGGCCATGGGACCGTTCCTACCTGCATTGGGTTGCGGCAATCCACGCGCGCAGCAGCGCCGAAACTCGGGGGAGCTGGTCGGGATCGTCTTTGGCGAGGGCGAGGGGCGTCGCTCTTCAGGGTCATCACGCTGCGCACCCGATCCTTTCGCTTCTTCTATTGGTCAGCTGTGCCCGCGCAGTATAGCACGATGGCGGACCTCTTGGCAGCTCTCGCTTCAACCAAAGCGCCCAGCGGACCGCTCGTCGAGCCGCTCGGCCGGGTGGTCCTCTACGCTATCTTAGGAGCCCCAAATTGAGCTTGGTGGTCTCACCTGAGCTGATGGTGACCTTCCTCACCACGCTGATCCCTGCCCCTTCATTGGCTAGGTGCAGGGAATGCGGCCCCGGCGCCAGCTCGACCTTGTACAAGGGCGTCGAGCCGTACGGCTTATCGTCGATCGAGACCTTGACCCACGGCTCCGTGTTCAACGTCAGATAGCCGTTCGCCTTGGCCGGAGCTGGGGCCGGTGGGGTGGGCGCGGGTTCCGGACTCTTGGCGGGCTTTAGTTTCAACTTCGTGAGCACAAGGCGCAGCGCTTTGGTCTCCCGCGCCGACAGCGTCAACGTCTGCGCCAGCGACTCGTAGCCGGTCCGGGAGACGTCGAGGTCATGGATCACGCTCGGCTCGAGGGAGTCTAGCTTCAGGGGTGTAAAGCCCACCGACCGACCGTCCACCTGCACGGTCGCGCCCTCGGGTATGGTCTCCAGCATCAGGGTCGCCTGGTCGGTGGTCGCCGCCGGCTGCACGAGGATAGGCGTATTGGCGAGCAGCTCGAGCTGGCGAACGACTGGCCGCTGCCCTTTTTGCACGATCTCCAAGCGGTGACTGCCCGCGGTCAGCCCCGTAACCACCGTCGGAACGAGTTCGGGCCAGGGTTTGCCGTCGACCACCACCTGGGCGCCCGGCGGATCGCGAATGTCGAGCACGCTGCCGCTGGCCGGCGGTGGTTCATCGACGACGCGGGGCTTGCCAATCTCGACCATGAGCCGCTTTACGAGTGTCTTCTTGCCCGGCAGCATCAGCTGCACCTCATGGGCCCCAACCGCCAGGCCGCGCACTTGCGTGGGGGTCTTCTCCGGCCAGGGCGTGCCGTCGATGAGCACCGTCGCGCCTACGGGCTTGCGAATGTCGAGCGTCATTCCTGCACTCGCGCTCGGCGGCGCCGCGGGAGCAGGAGCGATCTTTGGTGCGGCGCCGCGAAATTGCCGCACGGCGACCATGCCGGCGACAGCCGCGACCATGAGCACGGCGAAGCCGAGGGCCACGAGACGCCGCCACTTGCGCGCCCCGCCGACGACCCGGGTCTCCGCATCCGGCCCGCCGACTCTGATCTGGCGCAGCGGTGAATGCAGCGCCGCGAAGCTTTCCTGGCTCGGCGTCAGGTCGCGCGTGGCGTCCGAGAGCTCCTGACCGACGTACTTTTCGATGATGGTTGCAACTTCGCGTTCGGCGACGTCCCCGCCCGTACTCGTCAGAAAGCCGCGCAGTGCCTCCGCCACGTCGCCGCAACGCGGATAGCGCTTGTCACGCTCGCGCTCGAGCATGCGCATGGTGATGGCCTCCAAGTCAGTATCCACGACAGGATCAACAGTGGAGGGCCGGGGAATGGGCTGGCTGAGGAGCAACTGCAGGGTCTGGAATTCGTTGTCGCCTTTGAAGAGGCGCTCGCGGGTCAACAGCTCCCACAGCACTACGCCGAGTGAGAATTCGTCGCTCCGGCCGTCGAGATCGTCGCCACTCACCTGCTCCGGGGACATGTACTGGAGCTTGCCCTTGATGACCCCGGTGCGCGTGCGGCTCGAGCGGTTGGCGGCGCGCGCAATCCCGAAGTCGACCACCTTCGTCACGCCGTCGATGCGCACCATGATGTTTTGCAGGCCGATATCGCGATGCACGATGCCGAGAGCCCGGCCGTCGTTGTCGTGCGCGCTATGGGCGTGCTCTAAGGCCGACGCGGCGTCGAGAACAATGCGCGCCGCCACCCGTGCCGGTATTCTTGCTTTGGCGCGCACGAGTGCGGACACCAAGCGGGCGAGATTGTCGCCGCGAATGTATTCCATCGCGATGACGTACATGCCGCCCCACTCGCCCACTTCGTAGATATTGACGATGTTGGGGTGATTGAGGGTCGCGGCCACCCTAGCCTCATCGAGAAATTGCTCGACGAAGGTCGGCTGTTCGGCGAGCTCCGGGAGCAAGGTCTTGAGGATCACCAAACGGTCGAAACCCGCCACCCCGACCTGGCGGGCCAAAAATATTTCGCCCATGCCGCCGACCATCAAGCGACGGATCACCAGATACTTGCCAAAGATGAGCGAGGTATCGCGGCTGGGCTCGCTCATGGGGATCTCTTCTCCTGGCCCCTAGGGAAGGTCGATGCGGCCGGCAGTTTGGGGTAGGCTCGTTGCTTGACTGTACAGGAGATAGCCGCTCGCTCCGCCAGCGACCACAACAGCCGCAGCCGCTGTCCAAAACCACCACGAACGATAGAACGGCTTGACCTCGGCAACCACGCCAGCCTCGACCGGCAGCGCGAGCGGCGCCCTCGGCCCGCCGAGGGTGACGAGATCGGTGGCCTCGGCGTCACGCGTCGTGAGGTAATACTGCAAGGTGAAACCGTCTTCGCTGGCGGTCCACTCGCCAGGGAGCTCGGCCCTCCAGAACCCCCGATCATCGATGGTCAGGGCCAGCGACGAAAAGGGCGCGCTCGGCGACTTGCGATAGCTCAGATACATCGCCGCCACCGAGCCGCGGGGATCTTTGAGCTTGTATTCAAACACCAGAGGCACCCCTCCTCGGGCGGTGGCGAGCGGGTTCGGTTTCAACTCGAGCTCTCGGATCGCCCGCTGCCGTCCGAGCTCCTTCAACTGCCCGACGATCGCTCTCTCCTCTGCCTGCACCTTGCGAAACACGCCTAGAATCTTCGGCGGAGTTTCGGCCGGCATTTCGTACGTCGGTCGGCCCCGTAGCAAGAAGCGGAAGGGCTTCTCGGCCTCGATGGCGTCACCTACGATCGCGAGGCAACTGCCTTGCAGGAGATAGGCGTCGAGCCGCTCATCGACCGTTCCGTCCGTGCGCGCGAGCAGCTCCTCGGCCACGGGGATGGCGTCGGCATATTCCATTGAAGTGTACAAAGCCCGGGCCTTCGCGAGGAGGCTCTCGGTGCTCTGCACCACAACCGTCGCCGCGGGGCTCGGCGTCGCTGCCGCCGGCGGCAACGCCGAGTTGGCGGCTGGCGGAGTCGGGTCGCTTGGTTTCTTCGGCTTGACCTTGCCGGCCGCGGCGCCCGCGGCGCACAGCTCAACGACCGCCGCCGCGAAAACCATCGCGGCCGCGCAGCCAGGGCCCCTGCGCCCAACCTCACGAGTCGTCATCAAGAACCCCCGCAAGCGCCCGCCGTGGCACCAGGTGAATTGTATTCGTGAATGCCGGCCCGTGCCAGCACCAAACCGGCCTCACAGACCCGGCCGCACGCAGCGCGCGCCCTGCGGCGTGTCGGCGGGAGCGAGCATGACATAAGCCTCAGCGAAGTTGACATGCGCCACGTACCACGCATTGGCGACCCAGGGCGTCGATGTCCAGAAGGAATCCAGCACCGATGTCGCTGGAAACGCCGCAGCATCGATCATCGGGTTGTACTGGCGGGCGTCGACGATACTCGCGAGCTCGGCGCGATTCGGTAATCGCCAGTTGGAGTAGCCAGCCCACGTCAGACCCTCGCAGTAGGCGAGCGCCGCCTGCCATGTGTAGAGAGCGGAGGTTCCAGTCGCGCACGCCGCGCCGCTCTGACCTGCGGCGCATCCCTGCCACAGGAGCTTGGTCCGGCTGTCGTTGACCACGCGCTGCCCGGCGACGGGCTCGCTCGGCGAGAAGCGGGGCGCGGCGGCCCACGGACGGGTCGAGCGCACGCACCGAACGTATTCGGCGACGTTGCGGTCGTGAAAGTAGACGTAGCCGTCGTTGTTGTTGACGTCCCACGCAAAGGTAGGGTTGCCGGTGCGCACAGTGGACGTCCAGAACCAGTTCGCTGGCGTGCCCGGGAACGCCGTCAAGTCGATCGCCGGGTTGGTGACGCTCGCGTCAAGGATGGATTGGAGCTCGTAGTAGTCGGGCAGGCGCCAGTCGCCAAAGCCGTCCCAGGTGAGTGTGTTGCAGAACGCGACGGCATCGGTCCAAAAGAACGCCGCCAGCGTGCCGCCGTCGCAAGCGCTGCCGGTCACGCCCGCCGGACAGCCCTGCCACACGAGGTCCGTCAGGCTGTCGGTCACGACAGGCTCGGCGTCCGCCGTGCGGCTCCAGCGCAGCGACGCTGCGTGGGTTGTGTCCCAACCGTATTGCGCGTCCTGACCACAGAAGGCAGGGCCGCCGATCGCCGTACAGGGAAATGTGGCGCAGGAGATCGCGACCGCAGTGTCGTAGCAAATCCGTTGATTGGTGTCCGGGTACTCCCAACCTACGGTCACGTCGGCGTGTGCGAAGCTTGGCCCTGGCGGATTGCATGCGGCGATGGCGCAGCCAGGCGAGACGCACGCCCCCGCCACACAAATATCGTACCAGCGGTCCGGCGCGGTTACGACCCGGCACGGCATGAAGTCCGGCTGGCCTGCACACGTGTTGGCAACGCAACCGGCTTGGGGGCCGCCGCACAGTGGGGCGTTGCCGGTGCTGACGCACGCGCCGCAATCCTGACCGCAGTTCGTTTCGTCGCCGCACGGGACGCAGGTGGCGCCGCTGCAGCGGGCGCCTCGGCCGCAGGAGCCATTTGGGGTAGGGGTCGTGCTGCACACGCAGCCCGTCGCGCTGCCGCCGCACAGGGGGGTGTCTCCACCGCAGCTCGCGCAGCTCGGGCCACATTTTTGGGGCGTCGCGCAGTCGACGCATTGACCTTGGTCGCACCAGGTAGCCCCAAGGCACGCCCCCGGCGCGGTACAGACGCAGCCGCGCTGGCAGTCGTTGCGGCAGCCGTCGCAGTTGTCGGTGTCCTGATCGTCGCACTGCTCGAACAACGCTTGCACTAGCCCGTCCCCGCACAGGTCGTTGCGTTGGCAAGCGCTGCTGCAGCCGTTACCGGTGTCCGCGGCAACGCTGTCGTCGCAAGTCTCGTCGCCCACATCGAGATGGCCGTTGCCGCAATAGGGCGCCCAGCCGCTGCAGCTCGCATTGCAGTGCCGCATCGGTGACCAAGCATCGCTGTTTGGTGGCCCGTCGTCGCAGGCCTCGTTCGCCTCGACGAAGATGACGCCGTCGCCGCACTCAGACAAAGCGCAGCCGCCTTTGGCCGATACGCACACGCCGGGCTCCCCGGTCATGGGGATAGTGCAAGCGCTCGAATCGAAGCTCGCAAGCGCCAGATGGAAGACCGGCTGCGCGCCAACGCTCGTCCGGCCGTCATCGCAGCCGTCGAGCGTGCAGGCATCGCCGTCGTTGACGAGAGGGGGCATCCCCGCGGTGCACACAAAGTTGATGCATCGCTCGGCGCCATTGCACTCGTAGGTGTCCTGACAATCGTCGTCCCCCTGACAACCTTGGCCGGGAATGCAGCCGGCCGCCGGGTTGCAGTACTCGCCGGAGGCACACGCGAGGTGGTCCACGCTAACGCGGCACGTGCCTTCACCGCCGCCGAGCTCGACGCAGGTGGTGTGGACGCAAGAAAAGCTGCTCACGCACGGCAGGCCGGTCGAAACGCACATGGCGTCCAGACATTGCCGGGTCCCTTGGCAGAACAAACCAAGGTTGCACTCGCCGTTGCGCGTGCAGGCTGCGGCGAGTTGGATCGTCGCCGTGGGGGTACCCTTGCTGGCGAAACGAGCCTGTGTCTTGCCGCGGGCCAGCGCGTTTCCATCGCCGTCGCGAGCTTCGAGCCACAGGGTCTCTTCGCCGGTGCGCTTGCTCGTCACGGTCAGCGCGAGGGGGAACGACGAAGTGTTCACCGCAACGACGGAGAGGGCATCGCGTGCGAAGCCGACGTGAAGCGTGGCAAAGCCCGCGGCAGCGCCGGAGGCGTCTTCGATGCTCAAGACCACAAAGGGCGGCGGACCGACACACGCAGTGAGCATCGCCAGCAGCAACAACGGTGACAGCCAGTGCATTGGGGCCCCTGTCGCAGGACGTGCACCTACAGCATAGCACCTGCTAAGCCCGCATCAGCATCAAACGACCGCGGCAGGCGATCCGCTACTGACGTGGGGGCCAGCCCCCCCCGAACCCGCCTTCGCCGGACGCGAGTCTTGGCCGCGATGCCATGGTTCGTCGTCAGTCCTTGGTCGCAGCTCCGACAGTGGTCTTGACGCGACATCGCCGAGCGGGCGTTCGTCGATCGCTACGCGCCCTAGCTGCGACGCCAGTGGCGCAGACCCATCGGCCCGGCAAAGATGACCTCGTGGGCCATGTGCAGGAACAGCCCGTGGGCGCGCACCCCGGGACGTGCATCGAGCAGGGCGGCGAGGGCGTCGGCGTCCGCGATGCCCTCGGCGAAGCGGCAGTCGAGGATGACGTTGCCGTTGTCGGTGACGAAAGGCGCGGCCTCTGCGCCACGCTGTACGGGCCGACAGCCGAGCGTCGCGCAGTAAGCGAGCTCGGCGGCCGCGGCACTGCGTTCGACCTCGACCGGCAGGGCGAAGGCAGTCCCGAGCCTCGCCGAGAGCTTGCCCTCGTCGACGACGATCACGAGGCGGCGCGCGCGGCGCTCGACCGCCTTCTCGCGCAACAGAGCTCCGCCGCCCCCTTTGATGAGATTGCCTTCGGGGTCCACCTCGTCGGCGCCGTCGATCGCGAGATCGAGCGCGCGCGTCGAGTCGTGCGCGGCGAGCGGGATGCCGAGGCGCCGGGCGAGGGTGGCTGTCGCCTCCGAGGTCGCGACACCCGTCACGTCGCGCAGCGTGCCCGCCGTGAGGCGCGCGCCAATCTCCTCGACCGCAAAGGCCGCGGTTGAGCCGGTGCCGAGGCCGAGCCACATCCCGTCGCGCACCTCGGCGACAGCGGCGAGCGCCGCCGCTCTCTTGTATTCGGCGACCCGTGAACTGCTCGGCTGCATGAGGCGCAAGATGCCCGTCGCGCGCCGGTCATGCAAGCACCCGCCCTTCATCGCAGGGTGCCCCGGTAGCACGGCACAAACTCGACCTGCGAAGGCAGGTATGAACGTTGACAGGATCGAGCGCAGTCTGGTCTAGCCAGGGCTGGCTTTGCCAGGGGGCGACACATGAAGCTGTTCCGCCGCGTATCGTTTTGCTCCAGTTTGGGCTTTGTCTGCGGCGCGCTGCTCGGTTGCGGCCACGGTGAGGTCAGCGGCGGCGTTGCCGGCGCGGTCCAGTCCTGCGACAACGGTGTGTGCCTGACGCCGCCCGCCAACAGCTGTCAGGGCGGCGCGCTGCGCGCCTTCGAGACTGTCGGCGAGTGCACGGCTGATCAATGCACCTACCCGAGCGCCGACATCGCGTGCGCGAACGGCTGCGCCGACGGCAAGTGCCAGGGCGACGTGACGCCCCCCGAGGTGCGCTTCATCAACGACGGCGATGGCGCCACCGACGCCGACTACATTGCTTCGACCACCGAGTGGCAAGGCTCGTGGGAGTTCATTGATGCCGAGAGTGGCATCATCGCCTACGAGTGGGGCGTCGGTTCCGCGCCGCTCGCCAGCGACATCGTGCCCCTCGCGCCCGTCGGCAGGCGGACGAAGGCGACGGCAACGCAGCTCACCCTCAGCGCGGGCGGCACCTATTACATCACGGTCAAGGTGACCAACGGCGCCGGGCTCTCGAGCACCGCGAGCTCTAACGGCGCCCGGGCTGAGCCGTCGCCGCCGAGCGTCGTCTTCATCCACGACGGCCTCGGTGCTGACCTCGCCTACCAGATCGATACCACGAAGCTGTCGGCCAATTGGCAATTCACCGACCCCGAGACCGGCGTCGTCAACTACGCCTGGGCGATTGGCACGGCGCCGAGCGGCACCAACATCTTGGCGCGCACCGATGTCGGCACGGCAACGCAGGCCACCGCGGACAACCTCAGCCTCGTCGGCGACGCGGTCTACTACATCACGGTATACGCCACCAACGGCGTGGGTATGACAGGAGTCGGCTCCTCGAATGGCGTAGCCATCGAGAGCTCGCCGCCCGTGGTCGTGGCGATCAACGACGGCCGTCTCTTTGGCGATGCGGCCTTCTCGTGGTCGATGAGCGAGCTATCGGCCAACTGGCAGATCGAGGATCGCCAGAGCGGCATCGCGCTTTACGAGTGGGCGATTGGCAGCACGCCGGGCGCAACGGACATCCTCAGCTCTACGAGCGTCGGCACGGCAACGAGCGCCACGGCCCAGGGTCTCTTCTTGCTCGACACCCGAGATTACTTCGTCAGCGTCCGCGCCACCAATGGCATAGGCCTCGTGACGAGCGGGACCTCGAACGGCGTGCGCATCGACGTAAGCGGTCCGAGCGCCGTTTTTGTCTACGACGGACTCGCGGCCGACGAGACGTACACGAGCTCGACGAGCACTCTGTCGGCCAACTGGAGCTTCCTCGACCCCGAGAGCGGCATCGACCTCTACGAGTGGGCCATCGGCACGAGCGCTGGGCTCGGCGACGTCGTGGCGTTCACCCCTGTTGGCACCGACACCTTTGTCACCGCGACCGGCCTCGCGTTGGCGGACGGCTGGTACTTCGTGACCGTGCGCGCCACCAACGGCGCCGGCCAAACGGTGCTCGCGAGCTCCAACGGCATCAGTGTCGAGACCACGGCGCCGGTGAGCGTCTACGTGCGCGACGGCCTTGGCGCGGATATCGCGTACCAGGGGTCGCAGACGTCGCTCGCGGCTGCGTGGCACTTCGTCGATGCCGAGAGCGGCATCGTCGGGTACGAGTGGGCCATCGGCACCGCGCCCGGAGCTGTTGACGTGCGCGGCTTTACTTCGACCGGTATGGTCGAGAGCGCCACTGCTTCCTCCCTCTCTCTCGCTGACGGCCTCACGTACTTCGTGACGGTGCGTGCCACGAACGGCGTTGGCGTGGCCGCGACCGCGAGCTCGGACGGCGTGACCATCGACGTAACGCCGCCGAGCGTGTCGTTCGTCTACGATGGCCTCGGCGCCGATGTCAGCATGCAGACCTCGAACACGTCCTTGTCGGCGAATTGGTCGTTTGCTGACGCCGAGAGCGGCATCGCGCTTTACGAGTGGGCGATCGGCACGATCGCCGGTGGCACGACGATTCAACCCTTCACCGGCGTCGGCACAGCGACGAGCGCCACGGCCACGACGCTCAGCTTGATCGACACTCAGACCTACTACATCACGGTCCGGGCGACCAACGGCGCGGGGCTTACCACGACGAGTAGCTCCGACGGCGTCACCCTCGACGCGAGCCCGCCGAGCGTCGTGTTCATCTACGACGGGTCGAGCGCCGACCAGAGCTATATCGGCTCGACGAGCGCTGTGTCGGGCAACTGGAGCTTCACCGATTCCGGCAGTGGCATCGCTGACTACGCGCTGGCGATCGGCAGCAGCGCTGGCGGGAGCGACGTGCGCGGCTTTGTCTCGCTCGGCACGTCCACCTCCGGCAGCGCCACCGGCCTGAGTCTCAATTCCGGCTCGACGTACTACCTCACGGTGCGCGCCACCAACGGCATGGGCGCGTCGACTACGGCCAGCTCGAACGGCTTTATCGCCGATGGCAGCGCCCCGCTTGGCGGTTATGTCCGCGACGGCGTGGGTGGCGACATTGCCTATCAAGTCTCCAAGACCACGATCTCGGCCGACTGGAGCTTTAGCGACGCCGAGAGTGGGGTGACCCTCTACGAATGGGCGATTGGCACCACGTCCGGCGCCACCAACGTGCGCGCCTTTACAGCGGTGGGCACGTCACAGTCGGACGCGGCCGCCGGTCTTTCGCTCGTTGACGGCACCACCTACTACATGACGGTGCGCGCGACGAACGGCGCCGGCCTCCAGGCGACCACCAGCTCCGATGGCGTCCTGGTTGACTCGACGCCACCGAGCGCGTCGTTCGTCCGTGATGGCTCGGGCGCCGACATCGCGGTGCAGTCGTCGGCCGCAGCGATCTCAGCCAATTGGTCGTTTATCGATGCGCAAAGCGGCATCGCGCTTTACGAATGGGCCATTGGTGTCACCGCGGGGGGCACAACGATTCAACCCTTCACCGGCGTCAACACGGCGACGAGTGCCACGGCCTCGAGTCTGAGCCTGGTCGACGGCCAAACCTATTACATCACCGTGCGCGCGACCAACGGTGCCGGACTTGCCGCCACCAGCACCTCCAACGGCGTCAAGGTCGACGCGAGCCCGCCGAGCCTCGTGTTCATTTACGACGGCTCCGGCGCAGATCAGGCCTACGTAGGCTCAACGAGCACCGTGCCGGGCAACTGGAGCTTCACCGACACCCACAGCGGGATCACGGGCTACGAGTTGGGGATCGGTAGCAGCGCCAACGCCACCGACGTGCGCGGCTTCGTCTCGCTCGGCACGTCCACCTCCGGCAGCGCTGCCGGCCTAAGCTTGAGCTCCGGCTCGACCTACTACCTCACGGTGCGCGCCACCAACGGCGCGGGTTTGTCCACCGTGGCGAGCTCAAATGGCTTTGTCGCTGACGGCAGCGCACCTGCCAATCAGTTCGTGTACGACGGGATTGGGGGTGACATTGCGTTCCAGACCGCGAAGACCTCGCTGTCGGCCGAGTGGAGCTTTAGCGACGCCGAGAGCGGTATCGCCCAGTACGACTGGGCCATCGGCACCACGGCCGGCGGCACCAACGTGCGCGCCTACACCTCGGCAGGCACAGCCACCAACGCCACGGCGTCGAGCCTGACGTTGACCGATGGCGTCACCTACTATGTCACGGTGCGCGCCACGAACGGCGCGGGTTTGCAGACCAGCACGAGCTCGAATGGCGTGCGCGTCGATTCGACGCCGCCTACGTCCTCCTTTGTGCGTGACGGCGTGGGCACCGACATCGCCTATCAGTCTTCGACCACCGTGCTCTCGTCCAACTGGTCATTCGCAGACCCACATAGCGGCGTCGCGCAGTACGAATGGGCTATCGGCACGACCTCGGGCGGCACGCAAGTGCAGGCCTTCACCGCGGTCGGCACTTCAACGAGCGCCACCGCTAACAGTCTCGCGCTTAGCCATGGCGCGACCTACTACGTGACGGTGCGCGCGACCAATAGCGCGGGCCTGTCGGCCACAGCGACCAGCGACGGTGTGCGCGTCGACACTACGGATCCGGTGTTCGGATTCGTCAACGACGGCAGCGGCGCTGATCTGAGCTTCCAGACGTCGGTCACGTCGATCAGCGCCAACTGGAGCTTCACCGATCCCGAAGGCGGCGTGGCCAACTACGCCTGGTCGATCGGCACCACGATCGGCGGGGCCGAGGTCCGCGCCCTGACTTCGGTCGGCACGGCCACGACCGGCACGGCGGTCGTCGGGCTAACGAGTGGCACGACCTACTATATTACGGTGCGGGCGACCAACGGCGCTGGCTTGTACGCGCAGGCCTCCTCCAACGGCGTGATCGTCGATGGCACACCCCCTAGCGTCACGTTCGTGAACGACGGGCTCGGCGCCGACCTACGCTATCAGACAGGCACCACGGCGCTCTCTGGCAACTGGTTGTTCATCGACCCCGAGACCGGCGTAACGAAGTACGAGTGGGCGTTGGGTACCACGGTCGGTGGCACTGACGTTCAAGCGTTTACCGACGTCGGCCTGTTGACGAGCGGCACGCTCGGCAGTCTCGCGTTGTCTACCCACGCCGCCTACTTTGTCACCGTGCGGGCCACCAATGCCACGGGCGCCACTACTACCGCGAGCTCCAACGGCCTCTGGATCGAGGCTACGGCGCCAGCGCTCGGCTATGTCTACGACGGCCTCGGGGCCGACGTCGCCTACCAGGCATCGGCCACGGCGTTGTCGGCCAACTGGCGGTTTATCGATCGCGAGAGCGGCATTAGCGTGTACGAGTGGGCCATCGGTACCACGCGGGGAGGCACCAACGTGCGCGCTTTTTCTGCCGTCGGCACCGCCGAAAGCGCCATCGCCGCGGTTTCGCTGAGCCATGGCACCACCTACTACGTGACCGTGCGCGCCACCAACGACATCGCCCTTTTTACGACCGGTTCGTCGAACGGCGTCAAAGTCGACACGACGCCTCCTACGGTGGGCAGCGTCAATGATGGTCCTGGCGCCGACATCGACACGTCGCCTTTGGTGACGCTGTCGGCCAACTGGAGCTTCGCTGACCCAGAGAGCGGCATAGCGGCGTACGAGTGGGCCATCGGCACCTCGGCTGGCGCTACGAACGTCATGCCGTTCACCTACGTCGCCGTCGACTCGAGCGCCGTGGCCACCGGACTGAACCTGGCGACGGGCGTGACCTACTACGTCACCGTACGGGCCACCAATGGCGCTGGCACCTCTACGACTGCCAGCTCGGACGGCGTAGTGCTCACGGGGACGTGCATGGTCTCCTCAGTCTCCTACCCGAGCGGCCAAGTGAACCCCCTCAATAGCTGCGAGGCCTGCGCGCCTGACACCAGCACCACGGCATTTTCGCCGCGTCTAGGTGGCACCTCGAGTTGCCAAGTACAAAGCCGCGACTGCGGCATTGCGAGCGACGGCTGCGGTGGCGCTTTGCTGTGTGGCGTATGTGCGGCCCCCGAGACCTGTGGTGGCGGCGGCACGAGCGGCGTGTGCGGCTGCACGCCCAAGACGTGTCTGCAGCTCGGCAAGAATTGCGGCGCGGCCCCCGATGGTTGTGGCGGCTTCACCGCTGACTGCGGCCCCTGTACGCCGCCGCTATTCTGCGGGGTTGGCAACACCTGTAGCCGCGTTGACAACCTGGCGCTTTACACCAACCGCTACGGCGGCACGTACACGATCGACGTGAACAGCAACATCCCGAACCTCGGCATTGGGATTGTCAGCTACGAGGCGGCGACCGTAGCCATCACGGGCACCTACAAAGACAACGTCGTCGCCGTGCTCACCGCGGGCACCAATCTGGCGCGCACGGTGACCGGTGTACCTGCCGCCATTGTCACGCACGAGGACTATCCGAGCGCCACCTACCCGGATCCCCAAGGTTCTTCGCAGATCACAGCCGGTACGAGCGGCGGTGCCGACTACGCGGATGGTTACGCCACCAAGCGTCAGATACAGGAGTACTTCTTCACTAAGCTTGGCGGTTCGGTGGTTGCGCATAGCTGCCAATACAGCGCGTACAGCGGCACGCTCTTGCTCTCGGCCGGCGATACGTGCACGTGCACGCCTTTTGCCGCATGCGACACCGGCGGCCTCGCGGGCGTGCAATGCGGCACCGTGGACGATGGTTGCGGTGGGGTGCTGTCATGTGCGGGCTGCACGCCGCCACAGGTTTGCGGCGGCGTTGGCTTGCCTAACCGCTGTGACGGCTGCGCTGCCGGCGATACTCTGGCAGCAGCACGCTACCCGGCCACGGTCGTCAACGACCCGAGTTTTGGGACCACGGATTGGGCGATGGTGAGCAACGCCGGGATTAGCGACGACTCGACCGCCTGGATACTCCTGACCGTGGGTCAGGCTACCCACTACGCCAAGGCCACGAGCTTTGGCTTTAATTTGCCTGCGAACGCCACAGTGCGCGGCCTGCGCGTCGTATTGGAAAAGGAAGCGGTGAACGGCGCCGTAGATCCGGGCTTGCATGATGCTGCTGTACGCCTCGTCAAGGGCGGCGTCATCGGCGCCACCAACCGCTCGACCGGTGCAGCGTGGGCGCCGCTGCGCACGGATTGGCGGGTCTCCTACGGTGGGCCAACGGACCTGTGGGGCGACACCTGGTCGGCCGCCGACATCAATGCTGCAAATTTTGGCGTGGCGGCGGCTGCCGAGTATGTCGTCTCGGGCATCGGCAGTCCTGGCCTCGACAGCATTGCCGTCTACGTCTGCTATCACTAGCATTGTCGTCACGAAGTGGCGCTCACCCCCGTGGATGCGCCGCCGGCCGGTTTTCTGACAGCGCAGGCGCTTTGTACTAGCATCGCGTCATGTCGATCTTCTTTGGCGCCACGCCTGGCCGCAAAGGCCAATTCGGCGTTGCCGCTCTGTATTTCAAAGACCAACTTCCGGCCTCTGTCTTGCGTCTGCGCGCGGTCGCGTGCGTCGACGATGCGCTGCGCGAGATCATCGCTGTGGCCGGCGAGTGGAGCGAGATGTCCGCCGTCGGTGTCGCGGCGCCGCTCTCTTGGGACGGCAGCGCGCGGGGTCTAAGGCCCTGTGACCACGAGATCCTGGAGCGGCTGCCGACGTGGGCGCCACGCCCGTGGGTCCGCTCGGCTGTCGCCTTGCCGGGAGCCGTGGCGCTACAGGGACCGGCGCTCGCCTGGGCCTTGGCCAACGAGATCAAGAGCGGCCAGCTGCCGAAGCACGCCGTCTTCGAGACCTTGCCGCGCGCCTCGCTCGCGCTCCTCGCCCCCGAGCACAAGAGCGACCTACTGCTGCTCTCGGGCCGGCCGACCCCGGCCGCGCATGCCAAAGCCGTGGCGCGCCTGCTCGCCCGTTTGACCGACAGCAACATCGTGCGCTTCGACGTGCCGCCGCCGACCACGCTCTTCGCTCTCGAGGCCGTCGTGTCTGCCCTCATCGCCCTCGCCGTCACGTCGCCCGCGCTCGGGCTCGTGACCCGGGAGCTCGACGGGGGCAACCTGCGGCCGCTTGGGGCTCGGCCCGTCGTGCTGCTCGAGGCTTTGGCGCCTCGCTAGAGCGCGAGCGGTCGCGCTCGCGCACGGCGCCCGTCGCGCTAGAGCACGCCCTCCTGCGTGCGATGGCTGAGCGCCGGCAGCTCGCGCCGCACGCGGTCTTGCTCAGCCAGGTCGAGCTCGGCCATGACAAACCCCACCCGCTCGGGTGCCGTGGCGAGCACCGTGCCCCACGGGTCGACGATCATGCTCTTGCCCCAGGACACTTTGCCCGGGCCGCAGGGCCCGAATTGACCCGGCGCGATGACGTAACAGAGGTTCTCGATGGCGCGCGCCCGCAACAGTGTCGCCCAGTGGTCCTTGCCGGTGTGCAGGGTGAACGCCGCGGGCACGGTGAGGATCCGGGCGCCGTCGTTACTTTCGCGCCGGTAGAGCTCGGGGAAGCGCAGATCGTAGCATACCGATAGGCCGACCCGCCACGCCTCGAAGTCGGCGACGCACGGGCTCGCGCCCGGCGACACGTGCGCCGACTCGCGTAGACTCACGTTGCCCAGCTCGATGTCGAACAGGTGGATCTTGCGGTAGGCGCCGAGCGTCTCGCCTGCTTTGCCGAGCAAGACCGACGTGTTGTAAACGTGCGCCGCGTCGGGCCCGGTCTCTGGGATGCTGCCGGCGAGGATGCCGATGCCGAGCGCGCGCGCGAGGGCCCGCAGCGGCGCGAGCAAGGCGCTCTCTTCGACTCCCTGGCCGTAGCCCACCTTGTCGCGATCGCTGCCGAGAAACGCGAAGTTCTCCGGCAGCGCCACGAGCTCAGCGCCCGCAGCCGCGGCCGCGCGCACCCATTTCTGGGCGTCGTCGAGGTTGCGCGTGACGTCGTCGCCGGAGCACATTTGTACCGCGGCGACGCGCAACGTCGATCTCACCATTTGCCGGGCCCCGACTGCTGCCGTGCGGCGACACGCAAGGTCGATCTCACCCTCTGTCGGTCCCCGGCCCGCGCCAGCCCGGGGGCGCGGCTCACGCGTTGCTGTTGTCGTCGCCCACGTCGTGGTCGCCGCCAGCGCTGTGCTCCTCGCCACCGTCGCCGTCATCGCCGTCATCCCCGGCGAGATCGTCGGTGTCGTCGCCCTCGGCGCTGTCGTCGCCCTCGTCACCGCTCGCGAGGCCCTGGTCGACCTCTTCGACCTGATCGTCGTAGTCTTCACGCATCAACGACGAGCCGCCCCACGCCACGTGCGGCGGCGGAGGCGTGACGCTCGGCGCGATGAGCGGCGGCGGGTGAAACACGGGCGGTGGGATGCTCGTCGTGCGCTGGAAGCCCGAGGTCGAGCTTGGCCGCGCCGCAATCTTGCGCGCTGCCGGTTTGGCTTTGCCTGCCGCGGCGCGCTTGGCGACCTTCTTCTTGGCGACTGGCCGTACGACCGCCTTCTTGCTCGCCGGCTTGGCCGTCTTCTTTGCCGCCTTCTTGGCAACCTTCTTCTTGGCGGTCTTCTTGGTTGCCTTCTTGGCAACCTTCTTGCCGGCCTTCCTGCTCGCCGGGCCCGCCTTGCGCGTGGGCTTCGTGGTCTTCTTGGCCGACTTCGACTTCTTCACTGCCATATCTGCCTCCATTCCTCTGCACAGAGAAGCGTGAAAGAATCAAACGAGGGCGCCGCGGCTGTCTGCGACGCTGATCGTCACACCATAGCTACTCGACTCGAGGCCTAGAAGGCAAGAAGTTCCGGGACCTTACGCTCGACTCGTCGGTACGCGCGGGCGTGGCGTCCAGGGCGCGTCGGTGACGCCCCCATGGTGATTGGCGAGGCGGGCGAGGACGAACAGTAAGTCGCCCAGGCGGTTGAGAAAGACGACGCCGAGCGCGCCGGTCGCGGGCTCCGAGTGGCGCAAGGCCACGAGGCGGCGCTCCGCTCGGCGACACACCGCGCGGCAGACATGCAAGGCCGCCGCCCCTGGCGTGCCGCCCGGCAAGACGAAGTGGCGCAAGGGCTCGAGCTCGGCCTCGGCGGCGTCGATGCGCTGCTCGAGCCAGCTCACCTCGGCCTCGCCGAGGCGAGCGGCCGACGCGAGGGTCGCGCTCGGCGGGCTCGCGAGCTCGGCCCCGAGCTCGAAGAGCAGGGGCTGAATCTCGCCGAGCAGCGCGGTCATCGATGCGTCGGCCTGCGCGGCGCGCGCCACGCCCACGAACGCATTGAGCTCGTCGAGCGTGCCGTAGGCCTCGACGCGGACGTTGTCCTTCTCGACACGCGTGCCACCGAAGAGGCCGGTGTCACCGTGGTCGCCCGTCTTTGTGTAGATCTTCATGGTCGCCCGCTCCGTCGCCGTGCACGCCCGCATGGACGTCACGCCAGGGCAGTATGCGGCCAGGCGGCGAGCGCGAGAAGGCCTTTCTCGCTTGTCAGGCGTAAGGCGGCCAGGATACATGGCTCGCCATGCATTCGCGTCGCTTGGAATCCCGCATCCTCAAGGCCACGAACCTCGCCAATCGCCGCTTTGGCCTCTTGGCCGAGGGTGATCGCATTCTCGTCGCCATGTCGGGGGGCAAGGACTCCTACGGCCTCTTGTGGGCGCTGCAAAAGCTCCAGGCGGCGACGCCGTACAAGTTCGAGCTCGTGCCCTATCACCTCGATCAAGGTCAGCCCGGCCACGACACCTCACCCATCGACGGCTATCTGCGCGCGCTCGGCGTTCCGTACGAGATCGAGAAGCAGGACACTTATTCGCGCGTCATCGAGATGACCGAGCCCGGCAAGACATACTGCGCTGTGTGCTCGCGCTTTCGCCGCGCCATCATCTACAAAGCCGCGCGCCGGCACGACTGCAACAAGGTGGCGCTCGGCCATCATCGCGAGGATCTGCTCGAGACGCTGCTGCTCAACATGTTCTTCGAGGGCAAGATGAAGACGATGCCCCCGCACCTCATCTCCGATGAGGGCAACGATCGGGTCATTCGACCGTTGTGCCTCGTACCCGAGTCCGAGCTCATCGAGCTCGCCACGCAAAAGGCCTTTCCGATCATGCCGTGCAACCTGTGCGGCTCGCAGGAGAAGGAGCGCAAGGCGATGAAGCGCCTGCTCGAGGAGCTCACCCTGCGTTACCCGCGCGTAAAGACGAGTATGCTCGCTTCGCTCGGCAACGTGTGCAAGACGCACATGCTCGATCCCGTGCTCAACCCGCTGTACACCGACTCGCACGACCGCGTACCGCGGCCGGACGCACCCGGCGGCCGCGAGAGGCTCGATCTCGTCGATGAACTCGACGCCAATGATGAACGCGACGCCAATGACGAGC
>Ga0315268_10002518_pt1 | contig 20619 bp, 16 predicted proteins | sample C1_top_MG_FD_204535 | JGI IMG/M metagenome (GOLD analysis project Ga0315268, IMG submission 204535) | Sediment microbial communities from Yellowstone Lake, YNP, Wyoming, USA - C1_top | ecosystem: Environmental > Aquatic > Freshwater > Lake > Sediment | place: USA: Wyoming | collected 2017-08-01
TTTATGGGGAGACCTTTCAGGAAATCGTTTTTCTTCGCGGTGAGATGAAATTCCTCCCATCCAAAGAGATAATAAAGGAGATGGGACCGGACGACATTTTCATAAAAGGCGCCAATGCCATAGATGTCTATGGCAATGCAGGCATACTCGTCGCCGGAGATGGGGGAGGAACGATAGGGGGGGTCATGGGCGATATATACACAAAAGGCATACAGCTTCTCGTACCCGTGGGACTGGAAAAACTCATTGTGGGTGACATAAGAGAACTAGCGCCTCACATGGGAAAGAAGAAGGTATCCTACTCCATGGGCATGCCTGTGGGACTCTTCCCTGTTTCGGGAAGAATAATTACAGAGATTGAAGCCCTGGAATCCTTCGCCGATGTCACGGTCAGACATATGGCATCGGGTGGTGTAAGCGGAGCAGAAGGGGCAGTGGTACTTTCTGTGGATGGAGAGGAAAAGGAAGTTGAAAAGGCTCTCGCAAAAATAAAGTCTGTCCTTAATGAAATATCCCCTCCCATATATGAACATGAGTGTGCAACCTGCACCTGGAAGGCATGTCCGTGGGTGGGCAAGGAAACGCATTACTGAATTAACATAAGAAATGAGGAGCCAAGGTGTATGAGACGAAAAAAGGCAGGAGCCATAGCAGCCGGAGCATTTATGGCTGCCATGCTGCTTGCGCCTGTGTGGGCAGGTGGCATGATACCACAGTCCTTCTGGATTAGCCAAGATGGCGCGCCAGTTGTCCTGATTGTGGTGGGTGACGATGCAGCGGCATCAGACATTGTCTCTGCATCTCTCATCGCAGCCAAAGTAGGAACGATGGCTGTCAGGGTCGAGGAAAAATATTCATCCTCCGCAACCTACCAAGACACCGCGAGCGACATTTCCCTTGCATACAGGATACCAAGCTGGGGAGACACGATACCTTTCATGCGCTACAACATCCCCGGCGGACCTGCTGAGGAACCGATACCATACTACAAGACGTGGGGCATCACGACCCACTGGACACCCAATGACAATGCGTACGTCGTCCATGAATACACACAGATAGACAGAGACGGTGACGGTGTTATCGATGACCCCCTCGAGACGGGCATGTTCAAGTTCTTCAACGAGGTGAGGGTGGAATACACTCTCGGCAGCCTGTTCTTCTTTGACGAGGACTCGAGGGCATGGTTCTACACACATCCCGATGGTATCTTCCAGGCATGGGAGACACATGAGGAAATTCAGATACGATTTGACGACCTGTATCTTACGGGCGGAAAGGAATTCCGGCTCTCGGGCTACCACTTCCAGGACCATATAGCCGACCTTGCCGGCGGCGATGTCAATCCTTCCAGAGTTTTTCCTCTCACACCGACCTTCACACCAGACATGCCGGGTCTCATCTACAGGATTGACAACATCCGCAGACCGCGGCAACTCGAGGTTTCAGGTTACTCCCTGTCCTTCCCGTTGTATGAGGGCGTCTGGGTTGACACCCATGTAGAGGCTGCCAATGTCTTCTATATGCCCGAGCCATATGCGATAGGGCGCAAGATGATGCCGAGGATTCATGTCTTTGGGAAAGAGCATAAGGTCGTAGATGCGACATTTCTATGGGACTATGATCTTTCGCACAAGATGCAGGATGCTGACTGGGAACTCGGTGACGGCTACATAATCATAACAGGCGAGCCGCGCTTTTATGGGGAACAGTACCTGTATGAAGGTTCACCCCAGAATTTCGATGGATATGAGATACTCGTCCACGATGTCGATAGGGACCACAATAAGATTTTCCTCTCGATCATGACCCCCCCTGGAGACAATGTCGAGCTGTGGATGGTTCTCGACCCGCTTCATGGATTTTCCTCAACGCCGCCTCTCATGTCCCAGACAGGTCAAGTAACAGAATATAACGGATGGTCGAAGAGTGATGTGTTTTTCAGGACAGAAAGGATAACATACAGGGACGAGGCAGGGCATGCCCATTACCAGTATGCGTATCCCCTGTTCGCAATAGATGGCATTTCCGCATTTGTGGGAGCAGGCGGGACAGTGGGTGGGTCATTCAACATATACACACTCTCAGATGTCGTTGAATTCAGGACCCATCCCTGCTGCATGCCATATGTGGATGAACCACAGGACTACCAACTCTTCATCGACCAGCAGATGACGTTAGACCCGTGCGTGGGTAACTATTTTTCTCCCGTCTTCATTACCCTCCATGCGCAATCTGGGGACGTTCCGTCAGGGAAAGGTCCCCTCGGGGACGACATTCCAGGTACTGCGCGCGATTTGTCTTACACAGGCCCGTGGCGTTCTATTGATTCCCACTGCACAACCACTTTTCCCCTGCCATCCGGAAGTTCGGAAGCCCATGATGTATACTCCTATACCCATTTCATGGAATCAATTCCCGATATTGTTGTCAACGGCGGAGAGCTTGGCGAGGGATATGCCGACAGAGACCCGAATGACTATCTCTGGCTCTATGAGGATGGGTTCGATGCCCGCAAGAATTCTCATATGTGGATTCCCGCTCATGGAGGCGACGCGCCTGGTCAAGGGTCTGCCTTTTCCTTCATCTCTGGTGGTGACTATCCTCTCGAACCCATCATGGGGAGTCTGGGTGCAGACTATATGTGGGAGATGAACTTCGCGCTCTGCGAGACCTTAGAAGTCGCAGCATGTGTCACCAAGTATGTCATCAACGGTCCTCACCGCTATTTTCGCATTGAGATGGGAGACGTAACCTGGGACGACGACGGGGATGGTTCTTCAGAGACCCAAGCTGATGATGGCATAAATTTCAGTGTCGTCATGGAGGTCTCTTCCGGCACCTACACTCAAATGACCTCCTTCCCCTTCGACCCGCAGTCCATCGTGAAGCTCGCAGGAGATGTCACAGATGCAGATGTCGCCTATTTTAACCTCGTCCTCATAGGCGGACCCGTCGCCAACATCCTCGTCCGAAGGCTCGTCGATGCAGGCAGGGAACCCGACGATGGTTCCGACAGGTCGTGGATGGCTGTGTTTGGTGACTTCAAGCTGTACTCGAACGGGTTTGGCGGGGGCAGGGATGTGCTCGTGGTAGCAGGTCCCGACAGGGAGGAGACTCGAAAGGCTGCAGAAGAGCTTGTGTCAGGAATGAGTTGAGTCATCTGGTTCTCAAGATTCTACGACGACCTCGGCCAATCGCTCGAGGTCCTCCTCGTTGTTGAAGAAGTGACAGGCTGCACGTATCGCTCCCTGACGGATTGTAATGCTTATGTTTCTTTCCTTACATCTCTTCTCGAACGCCTTTGACCTGCTCTTGGTGAATCCCCGAGGTCTGAAGCTGAGTATGCCTGCCCTCCTTTGGGGAGTGAGGATTTCTGTATGGGAAACCATCTCCTCAAGACGGGAGACGAGATGCCTTACCCTCCTCTCTATGTTGCCCATACCGAGGCTGAGCAGGTACTCTGATGATGTCATAAGACCGGAAAAGGCGACCGGGTCTGTATAGGCGTAATCGAATCTGCCTCCACCTCTCTTGAGGGTCTTGAAGTTCTTGACGAAAGGGTTCCCCACAACCAGGTTTTTCCAGATGTCTTTCTGCTCTCTGTCTGCGATGCTGTGGAATCCAATGTAGGCAGGTACAAGTTTTTGTGCAACGTCATTCTTAACGAAGAGGAACCCTGTTCCCGAGGGACCGCACATCCACTTGTATCCGCCGCAGGCGAGGGCATCGATGCCCATTCTCGCGACATCGACCCTTATCGCCCCTACAGATTGTATGGCATCCACGAAGAGGTATGCACCATGTTTTCTGGCGACCTCTGATATGGCGGGGAGGTCGCACTTGAACCCATTGCTGAACTCGACATGGCTTATGGATATGACCCTCGTTTTTTTCCCCACTGCCTTTTCTATGTCCTCCGCCCTCACCTCTCCTGATACATTTCGAACGATCTTCACCCTCGCCCCATGTCTTCTCGCCACGCCGAACCATGGCATGACATTGGAGGGGTACTCCAAGTCGTTTATCACAATCTCGTCCCCGCGTTTCCAGTCCAGGCTCTCCGCAAAGGCGCATATGCCTTCCGTGGTGCTGTGCGTGAGGGATATCTCTTCTGTCCCAGAGCCTATGATTTTTGAGATTGCCTTCTTACAATCTTTCTCGACATGGGTCTCTGAGAGGAACTTCTCATCAAATGCCACACGCATCTTTCGTATTGCATCTCCCATGGCCTCGATGGTCTGTCTGGGAAGTGGGGAGACCGCAGAGGAAGAGAGGAAGGCGGTACTGGAGAGGGTCTCAAAATCATGCCGGGCAGATTTAAAATCTGGATTCATGGCACGGTCTTTTTTGGAATCTATATAAAGATTGGGGTCGATGGTTATGATAATTCGTGGTGTGAAGATTCCTCGAGGAGTGGAAAGCCTTAAATGCGAAATGAAAGGCGACTTCACCTGAAGTGCTCCCATCCAGCCCTCTTCATCCTCCTACCATCGAGGAAGACACCTTTCCCCCTGCGCACCCTCCCTATGGGGGAAAAATTAAAATCATTCTTCTTCAGATTCCTCTGGGGGCATGTGAAGAGTAATTCGTATTCCTCTCCGCTCTCCAGCGCAAGCGTTATGGCATCCCTCCCTGCCCTTCGTGCAGTGAGAGAGACATCTTCATGAATGGGTATCTTTTCAGAATCTACATCGATTTTCACATGGGAACACTCAGAGATGATATGAAGCTCGGAGGAGAGGCCGTCACTCACATCTATGCAGGAGGTTGCGACGAGTTTCCTCCCTTCCTCAACCCTCGCCTCTGGTTCAAAAATCTTCTTCCTCATACCACGCGTCGCTCTTTTCAAATCCGCAAGACCTGCAGACACACGCCCCACATCCCCGGTAAGGCAGACGACATCGCCGGCTCTTGCACCGCTGCGCAGCAGAACCCTTTTCGATGAACCCAGTGCAAATCCCGCAATGGAGAGCTCGCCTTCATTCGTGTCCCCTCCCACAAAATTGACGTCATATCTATTGCATGTGCCATCTATGCTATCGATGATTCTTCTCGCATTCCTCGATGTGTAGTTTTGCGGGAACGCCATGGATGCACAAAAATAGTGTGGAGAAGAGCCCATGGCTGCAAGATCGGATAGATTCTGCACCACGGATTTCTTCCCAATCTGCTCGGGGGTCATGCCAGGAGGTACGTCTGTCTCCCCGACGAGCATGTCTGTGGTGAGGCATACGGTTCTTTTCCCGAACATGAAGTGGGCGGCATCCTCCGAGGGAAAGAATTTTTCTGAGTATTCCTGTATGTCTTTCTCCCTCATATCAAATCCTTCAACCTTAAGAGCAGGTGAGGGCACACCTTCACCGCTATTTTTGCGAGCTCTATGCCATTCAACTCGGTTATGTCTCTTCCCACAAGTGCCCGTGATATCTTGTTGACGTCGTCGTCTGTGAGGGTGACGAGAACCGAGGCTGCTTTCGCCGCTGAGAAAAGCTCACGACCGAATTCATGCTCCCACATTTCCTGGTATCTCTTGAGAAACGCCTCATCATACCTTTTTTCCCCTATGGCCTCACACGCCACCCTGCCCGCAAACATGCCAGACATCATGGCGGTGTGCATGCCTCCGCCGGTAAGCGCATTAGTGAGGCGAGCCGCATCCCCCACTACCATGAGATTGTCTGTATAGGTCTTCTTGAGCGGACCCGAGATGTCCACGCCGCCTGCGTTGAACTCTGTCACTTTTTTTTCCCCGAACTTCTTCTTGACGAACCTATCGAGGAACTCTTTGGCGGTGGTCTTCGTCTTCGTGGGGACAATGCCGAGTCCGACATTTGCCGTGTCGTCGCCCTTGGGGAAGACCCACACGTATCCGCCAGGAGCAATCTCATTTCCAAAGTAGAGCTCGACTATGTCATCCAACTCCAATCCCGTCATTTCATACTGGGCACAGCTCTCAAGAAATTTTAGGGGAAGGAAGCTGTCTATGCCCAAATAGCGCGGGACGGTGGACATTATACCGTCTGCGGCGATGAGAATCTTCGCACGCACCTCCACCTCTTCCCCAAACCTCTGTGCCTTTATCCTCACGACACCATCCTCGCGCCTGGCTCCGAGAAACATCGTCCTTAAGAGAATCTGTGCCCCGGCACGCACCGCATCCTCTGCGAGTCCTTTGTCGAACACCTTTCTGTCGAGTATGAACCCATACTTTCCCATATCGCTCTTCGATTCTATCCTCGTCCCATCAGGCGCGATGAGTCGTACCCCCGCAATCGTACGTGCAATCCAGCGCTGTTCGGGAGGACGCGAGATTTTATCAAAGATTACCTGAGAAATTCCTTCCGCGCACTGCTTGGGCACTCCAATCTCGTTCCTCTTCTCGAGAACGACGACGCTGCATTCCTTTGCCGCGTATCGGGCAGCAAGACTGCCTCCGGGTCCAGCACCCACGACGCATACATCGACCTCCATCATGCCTTCACCTTCTGGACAGTGACGCAGCCCATGGGGCATGCCGTAACACAGATGCCGCAATCGTTGCACGCCGAGGTGACTTCCACCTCGCAATCATAGACCAGCAATGCGTTTTGAGGGCACACACTCTGGCAACAACCGCAGAACATGCATTTCCTGAAGTCAACCCTCATACACTCACCTAGAATTTGAGTTCCACATTCCAGTTCTCACCCGCCATCATTTCCAAAAGCTTTGAACTTTTACCTTTGTGGAACTTGAAGTACTTACACCTGCGAGTCATCTCGTCCTCTTTTCTCCGAGAGAGTGTCATGAAATATACTTGCTTTAAAGCCTGCTCAACATGCTCGTCGCAGAATCGCGTCTTATCCCGGGCACAGAAGTCGCAGGCGCTGTAATAATCGAGGAGTTTTGTAACCTTGCCCTCCAAAAAATCACCGATTCAAGGCATTCTTGAGGCTTATAAATCTTACCGAGAAAAGCACGAGAGAATTGATGGGGCACAGGATGAGGTTCCTATGCCCCCTACCCTTTTGGTTCGTCTGTAAGACACCATTAGATAATAATCCAAGATATATATCCAATGGTGTCTTATTTTTGGAGGAAAGAATATGGGATTAGTGTTCCATATCCTTAGCTATTATTGCTAATCAATACTATATAAAGTTTTCGGTTCACAGCTTTAATAAATGGAAAATAAGCCCTATTTTGGTTTATTTACTATAGTAAAACTTATAAGGTAACAGGGTGAAGGGCTTCAGGGATACTCCTATGCCTCCTACCAAGGTATCCTCAGAGTTATGTGGTTCGTCTGGTATGTTCTCCACATATGAGATGGAGTATCCCGATTTTTCTCGAAACATTTTTATATCTCGGGTGACTTTTTTTTTGAGGGATTCTTATGACAGAGTACAAAAAGGTGCGCGCCACAATGGTTGAGAAGAGGGGTGTATGCGAGTCGCACAAAGTCGGGGACTCCTACATCATAGACTGGATGCTCACTCCCGAGGAGGGCAGGATATGCCCAGGCATTCTTTTGCCCATGCAGCCCTGGATTGTTGCATGCTCGTCGGGAGCCACATCGTGGGAGAAGAATGAACCCGACAAGTTCTACATCTCCTGCATCTCCAAAAAGGGAACGGTGTGGAAGATTGAGAGGGTGGAGTGACGAGGGGTTAGTGCCGTGTGAGGTCACCAATGAGGACTCGTGCCTCCTCGTTGAGTCTGTAGTACTTCCATCCCGACCTCATGTAGGCTGAGACGATTCTGATTTTCCTCATCTCGCGCAGATGGTAGGAGACGAGATTTCCCTCAATCCCCAAAAGAAAGATAAGCTCACAGACGCAGTAGTCCTTGCACAGCAGGTGAAAGGCGGTCTTCAGCCGGATGGGGTGGGAGAGTACTCCCAAAAACTTCTCCAGCCTCTGACGGGTTTCAAGGGGAGGCAGATTTGCCTTTTCACCTTCCAGACTCTCCTCCCACTCCCTTCGCGTGGTTTCATCTTTTGGACAGCACACCCTGGATTCCATGGGCGTACTATTAGGGATTCCCTATAAGCCTTTCTGCCAATTCAAAATATTTTGAATCGTACCATAATGCCTTTTATATTGGAAGTCCAATAAATGTCGGTGATATCAAATGGAAAGATTGCAGACCGGAATACTCGATGAAAAAACCATGGCGCTCATTGCCGTGGGGACTGCGTATGGCATAACCTGCCACCCATGCCTCACGAAGTGTGTCTCATTTGCCAAGGAAGCTGGCGCCAATGGGGAAGAGATATGGGAAGCCTTGAAGGTGGCGCGGGAGGTGCGGGATGGGGCGTCCAGGAAAATAGAGGGGTGGGCAGAGGAATTGCTCCGGGGCAAAGGACTCGCCGAGAAAGAAGAGAAGTGTTGTTGAGGTGGATGAAATGTATCTTGAAAATGGGAGAGACATTGTACGGGGAGTCATGATACTGCTTTTTGTCGCAATGGCTTACTGGTCTTCTTCCTCAACCGCCCTTGCACTCGTAGGTATCATGGGATTGATGATTCTCCAGAGTGCGTTCACGGACTGGTGCCCTGCCGACATCGTCCTCCGCCCGATGGGATTCAAAAAGAAACGTGAAAACAAAAGGTGATACACAATGGAAAATATGCAATCCGGTATATTTGACCGCAGCACAGATGTCGACGGTGAGAAGATTAAGGCGCGTCTCAACAACCTCGCATGGGCGTTGTTGCTCATGCTTGTGGGAGTGGGACTCCTCCTTCAACACGCCTTCGATATAGGTTTAAACGAAACCCTCAATACCATAGAGATGGGCATAGGGGTGATCTTTGTGGGAACCAATGTGGCGGCTCGTCTTCAAGGATTAAGAATGAATACGTTCTGGTTTGCGGTGGGCATACTCCTTATCGCAGACGGAATCGATGGAATGCTGCGCCTGGACATTCCCGTATTCGCCTTGGCGCTTACGGCGATAGGGGCATGGATCGTTCTGAAGTCAACCAAAAAAGGAGAATCATGAACACATGGATGCCTCACAGGAAGGAGATGAATCATCCTTTTTTTTTATTTTCAATCCCTCAGCATGAATTCCTCTAACACATTTTTTGCCTTTTCCCTTCTCTCCTGGTGTTTTTCAAGAAATGTCCAGATTCTTTCTGCCAATTCCGCCTTGCATGGTCCGCACATTATGTTGCCTGATTTGCAGTCGAGATGGCGCTTCTCTACCTCATCATCATCGGGCATGAAGAGGAAGTAGTAGTACTGATATATGGTGCATATGTCCGGATTTCCTCCGAACTTTCTCTGCTCTGCAATTGTTGCCCTTCCCCCCGTGAAGGCGTTCATGACCTTGGTGAAGACCTGCTCGCGCGTGTCCTTGCAGAAGATGGCAGTCTCCTCCTTTGAGGCAGACATCTTTCCCGAAGGACCGGTGAGGCTGGGCAGGAAGATGTTGTGTATTGCCGCAGGCTTGTAGTAGCCGAGCCTCTCCGCAACATCGCGGGTGACCCGCCAGTAATTATCCTGGTCAATGGCTGCGGGTATGAGGACCGGCGCTTTCCTTTTCTCCAGTATCGAGGGGAGGAAGCACGGGACCGCCTGAATTGCGGGGAAAAATATCATGCCTATGTTTGTGGAGTTCTCAAACCCAAACACCGCCCGCGTCGTGGAGAAGGTCACCCTTTTTGCCACCGTGATGGCGATGTTATAGAGCGTCTTCGCATATTCGGTGTCTATAAATATGAATGTCTTCTTGGAGTCAAACCCGCATGCGATGATGTCGAGTATATTATCATAGGCTATCTCTTTTGTATCCTCGACGGACAACTCCTCACGGAATAAGAATTTCTCGTCATCCGTCACCTGGAAGTAGAAGTTGGAGTTAAACTTATCCTGGAGATACTTGCAGAATATCCATGGCATGAGGTGACCGAGATGCACGGGTCCCGTGGGACCTCTCCCCGTATACAGGGCGAAGGGCTCCTCGTGGTGAATCCTCAGTATCCAGTCGAAATCCCTGTGGGAGAAAAAAATCCTGCGCTTCAGGAAGAGGTGCAACTCTCCCGCTTTTTTTTCAAACTCGGCAAGCAGTTCTTGTGTGAGTGGTTGCGTACCAAACTGCTCTATGAGTTTGTTGTAATCAACCTCACCCTCGACTTCCCATGGGGTAACCTTGAAGCCCATTCATGACACCTCCGGAAAGGACAGGCAGCGCGGGCTATGGATTGCGTTATCCCCACACTTCATGCAAGCCATCCCAAGTAACCACCTGAGCCAACAAAGAAGCAAGACATATTATTTAAGCGTTTCGGTAAAGCAAGAGGACCGTTGCGAGATTACCCGAAGCATCGATCCTTCCTCAATATGAAAAGACTCAGACACAACCACAATTCTTAAGAATCGTAAGGTCGAGGCAAAGGGCAAGGAGAATGAGAAAATGGATACACTGAGAACACTTGCCATATTGCTCCCCCTTTCCCTCACCTCTGGCATCGACCTCTATGCGACCGTTCTCACAGCGGGCGTGCTCATGAGGGCGGGAGTATTGCAGAATGTGCCTGAGAGCCTTGCCGTGCTTGCCTCATGGCCCGTCATCATCATTGCGGCAATCTTTTTTCTCGCTGATTTCTTCGCAGACAAAATCCCCTTCATCGACAACCTATGGGACATTATTCACACGGTGATAAGACCCTGTGGTGCAGCCATCCTCGGGGCGACTGCGTTGGGTGAAGTCGACCCGACTTTTGCCGTTGTCGGAGCAATTGCCGCGGGTGGCATCGCCCTCACCTCTCATGCGGGAAAGGCAGGAACGCGTGCCATGCTCAATATCACAAGCCCTCTTGAGAACATCTCCAATATCGTGGTGAGTATTGGGGAAGATGTATTCGTCATAGGGTTGACCGCCCTCGCGTTCACTCATCCCTACCTCACCGCTGCCATTGCGTTTGCCATACTCCTGGTGCTCATCGTCACGATTCCCTTGCTCTTCTCCTGGATGTTCTTTACCATAAGGGGTGTATCTTCATGGATGAGGCATCTCGGGCACAGGCTCACCAAAAGCACCATACCCCCAGACATTCTGCCCACGTCTCATATGAAGCTTCTCGGACATAGGCTCCCCTCCGTGGCATCCCGTGCCAAGGCAGTGAACGTAAAAGGTGCAGGGGGCAGGACGGGATATGTGTCGCTTAATAATTCTTCACTCTCCTTTACCTATACCTCATGGTGGAAGAGCCATGTCTGGTCTGTGCGCAGAGAGCAGATTGTCGCTTCATACTACATACAGAAGACCCTCTCAGACATACTCGAAATTCACTACAAGGATGATAATAGAAAAGAACACGTAGTACGGTTCGCATTTCTCAAGGATAGGTCTCCCCTCGCGCAATCAATTGCCTCCACATTCGGGGCGATGAATGCGTCGCGATGAGGGATAAGAAGATGCATCTAAAATGGCAGAATCCGTAACATATATTTGAGGAAAAGCTATTTAATTTACTCTCTTTATGAATTTCTTCTCCCAAAAAATAAGGGCTACCACAGCCATTATGACAGCAAAATCCATAATAAAAATGAAGTCGAGATAGATGTTAGTAATTTTTCCACTTCGTAAAAAATTCAATATTAACCAAACATCCCATTTGTCTAGCCCCTGAAAATATTGCCACGTCATAAATACCATCTCTGAATCAAATGATGCAGAATAGAAATCACCCCCCTTTCTATCCAAAATATATCTATTGTAAGCAGTCTCAGCTATTCTTTTATGGAATGGCACGACGTAAGCCTGCAATAAATAGTTCTTGAGCATGTTTTCTGATGCAATACTCCCATTCATCGTTTTTTTGTGTGCTTCATCCAAGGTAAATTCCTTTCTGCGTTCCATTTCAGAGAAAACATCATTCAGGAATTTCTCATAGAATTCAGATTTTTCAAAATCATCCCACCAATCCTTGTTCTCATTCCCACTCTCTGCCTTCCATATTTTCACATAGCCATACAATCTATTCATGTAATCGTTCTCAGAATCGAATGAGAATTTATCCCAAGAACTATTATAGGGTACTATGAAAATGAGCCCAAGATAAGAACGCAATCCCTGCTTACCGTAATAATCCAAACCAATATAGAATAAACTCTTTTCAGGAAGACTCATCACGAATTTCTCATATTCCCACCAGTAATAATTATATGCCACTGACATCTTCTGTCTGCCGAACTCCCGTAATTGCCCTCCGCTATTTACATCCAAATCAAGACTCTTGTTGATTTCATCATAACTTTTTTCAAGCCCTTTTTCAGCAGCCGGAAATTCAATTTCGAGCCAAGCCATCGAATCCCTAATTTCATGTTCAAGCATCTTCTGTTTCACGAAGAAGATACCGAGGTAAGAAACAGGAAGAGAGATACTGAAAAAGATAATGAAGAGAAGAATATATTTCAGGATTCTATTCATACATTCACCATGACCCATCCCATGGATAGAACTATTATAAGACATTTTTAAGGTTATGGGCTAAGGGAGATTATAAGAAAGGAAAATATATGATGAATAAAGAATAAAAAAGAGAAATTAAAGGGGAATCTTTCCCCTCAAGTAATGAATGCAGTCATCTTCTTACTTGTATGACTTGTCGGGTAGTCCGCCTCTGTGCTCTCCTGGTTTGGATTTCCTTATCTCGGGACGGGCTTCCTCCTCTTCTGTGACTTCTTCCTCCTTGGCACCGCGGGATATGAACTTGTATCCCACAAAGCCTAGGATGCCCAGGATGACGAGGGCGATTGCGCCATAGAGGATATAGGTGAGGAGAGGTGAGGATTTCTCGATGGTAAAGCTCAATTCCGAAATCTGACCTGCCTCTGTCTTTGCCTGCTGAGATTTTGAGGTTGCATAATCTTTCATGCTTATTTGAACGGAGTGTTCCACACCTGGCTCGAAGCCTCCCTTGGTAAAGATACCGTTCTCGTCTGTGACACCCGCCTTCTCGCCATCTATGTTGACGTCGGCACCCACTACGGGCTGATCAGTGCCTTCCACTGATTCAAGGACAGAGATCTTTATAGTGCCCATGGCACGTTCAAGCGTAATGGAGATGGTGGCCTGCTTTCCTCCCTCCACCTTGACGCTTGTGGACGTATCCTCATAGCCTGGCGACTTGGCAACGAGTGTGTAGGTGTCTGCAAGCATTTCTGCAGAGCCGACGCCACTGGAGATGCTTATGGAGGTCACGACCCTGCCTGAGGCATCCTGGACCGACACGGTACCGTCGAGGGGGTTGTTGGTCGTCTTGTCTGAGAGGTTGACCACAAGGGTACCCTTATCGGGGGTGAGCTTTATGAGTCCGAGTTCATAGGTCTGCTTGAAGGCGACGGTGAACATGGGTGAGGTGTAGGTTAAAAATCCATACTTGGTGACCTCAACATAGAATTTGCCAGGAAGTATCTTGAAGGTGAACTGTCCCTTGTTGTCTGTTTGCACCGAGGAGACGAACTGTCCCTGGTCGTTTCTCACCGTTACCTTGGCATCCTGCACGACATTCTCATCTGGGTCTGCGATGACGCCCGTGATTGCACCCTTGGATTCTATGACTATGTTTATCTTTGTTGCGGCTGTGGCAGCGGGCACTACGCCCTCATACTTCTGGTCTGTATAGTTTTCCACGACAAGATAGTATGTTATATTCTTGGAGACGAGGGCACAGAATTCTCCCGAGGTATTGCTGACCACCGTCTGCGCCTGGTTACCCGAGGTCTGCTCGTATATTCTCACGGTGACATTGGAGGCGGGGTGCTGGACATCATCGAAGTATACCACACCCGTGATGATGCCGTTACCCGCAGTCACCAGAGAGACCGTCTTTGTGACCTGACCGGAGACCGTGATGCTCTCCGTGTATGTGTCGTATCCTGTAACAGTCACGGTGAGCGAGTAAGTTCCATTGGGGACATTGGATATGTTTGCCACTCCATTGGCGTCTGTGGCTACCGTCGCGCTCGTGAAGGTTCCCGAGGAGAGGACGACTGACGCGCCTGTCACCGCGGTGGTGCTGCAGGCTGCCTGAGCCGTGATGACGACTGAGCTTCCTGTCGTGCCCGCGCCTACGGTGAAGCTCCATACATCGGAGTCGGAGCTGGCGACGTTGCTCGTCACCTTCCACCAGTAGGTGCCATTGGAGAGCGAGGTAGGCGTATTGGATGTCCAATCTGCCGAAGTGCCCCACGAGGTCGTGGTGAGCCCTGCCTTGTTGACCTTGAGATGTGTGGATGAGAAGTCTGTCTGGCTGTCCGAGACGAGAAGCGTGTACCCGGTTGCGCCCGAAAGCTGCTGCCAGGAGAAGCTTGGCGTGGTGGATACATTGGTTGTGCCATTGGTGGGTGAAACGAGTGTGACCCTGCCTGAAGGTGAAACCGTTCCCACGGTGAATGACCACGTATCCGACCACTGCGCGTTGGCAACGGTGGAGTTGACATGCCAGTAGTAGGTGCCTGGGGAAAGGTCTATGGTGGGGATGTAGGACACGGAAGACAGTCCTGACTGGGTTATCTTGAGATGCGTGCCTGTGAAGTCTGAGGAAGAGTCAGACACCTGCAGTGAGTAGGTCACATTGCCTGCGAAGGCATTCCAGACGAAGGTGGGTTTGGTTGGGACGTTGGTTGCGCCGTTGGCGGGTGATATGAGGGAAACCTTTGTCTGAGGCGGCGCCACGGATGCCACCGTGAAGCTGCCTATGGTAGAATACTGTGACTTGTTACCTGCTGCATCAGAGGCTGCGACATGCCAGAAGTAGGCGCCATTGGCCATGGGGGATGTCGAGGGGATGGTGTAGGACACGATGACATCTGAACCAGATATGGTAGCCGAGAGATTTATCAAAGGCTGCAGTGTCTGCACATTCACTGTGAAGGAGACGTTTGTTGCGAACTCGAGTGTCCAGCTTGAGACATCTCCGTACACTGCCGGTGTGGTTAACGGAACCTTCCATGAAAAGGTTGGAGTTCCAGAATCCACGGTCACGCCTACTGGCTGAATGAGTGTTATCCTGCTACCGTCGGGTGGTGTGACATCGATCCTGAAGCTTATGGGGTAGGCGAACTGCCCCATCATCCCAAGTGTATCCACCGAGGCAACAGACCACCAGTAACTTTCTCCTGTGATGTTCTCAAGGAGTGGCGAGGGGGTGTAGGCTGCGATACTTTGCCCTGTGATAGTGATTTCTGAGTAAGTGCCCACGACCCAGTTGACGGGTTCCCCTGGATTGCTCGTTGCCTTCCTGTAGCGTATTTTGTAACCGGTGATGTTGCTGCCCGACACCGTGGTCCACTTCAGTTCGGGGGTGGCAGTACTGAGTATTGCCCCGTTGATGGGAGAAATGAGCTGGGGAACGCCGGGTCCCGTTGTCATGATTGTGAAGGAGTATGCGTCAGACCATCCCGATTCATGAATGGTTTGGTCTGAGTCTTTCTTCCAGGTTGATTTCACATGCCAGTAGTATGTCCCATCTGAGAGTGTCATCGTTCCCGAGGAGGGGTAACGCGAAACGATGCCAGTTGTCACCTGAATGGTGGATTGGGGGGAGAATACATTGGAGGTGGAGTATTGGAGCGTAAAGTATTGGATGGTGTAACCTTCGGGAGCAGAGACTGGGTCATCCCAGTCAAACACCGCGGCGCTGCTGCTCTGGGTGCTGTTATTCTGAGGTGAGTCGGGCGAAAGAATGACGGGTACGGGGAGTCCCACGTTGAAGTTTTGGGTATCCGCCCATGGACCCGATTGTCCCTGGCTGTTATTCGCCCTCACGCGCCAGTACCAGCGTCCTTCGACCAATGTGCCAGAAATGGAGTAGGAAGTGCCGAATATTGTCAGTTCAGTGTTACCCGTGGAGAATGCCTCAGATTTGGAGTACTGCAGTGTGTATGAATACGCATTTGTCACAGAACCCCACGAGAGGGTAAGGGGGAATGTAACGGTCACACCGTTGGATGGGGTGAGTCCCGCAGGTTCCCCGAGTCCTGTGCCTGTATTAATGGTGAATGAGTAGGGGGGGGATGTTCCTGTCGTCCATGCACTACTTACATATGCCTGCACCTTCCATATATAGGTGCCATCATTGAGAATGGGAACAGGGGTAAAAGTTGTTTGAGTGGTCTCCTGGGGAGGGAAGATGGGATGCAAGAAAGTGGTGTCGGAGGATGTGGTGACCGAGATTTTATATTTCGTCGCATTATCGACAGGGTTCCAGTCGAATGTGGGGGTGTTGTCAGAAATGGAATCACCATCTACGGGCGATTTGGGGAGAACATAGCTGAAGTCTATGGTGAAGCTGTTTGTGCTTGAATTAGTCTCTGTAGTACAGCCAGATGCCCTCGCTTTCACGCGCCAAAAAAAGCCTCCTCCCGAAAGTTCTACAGGGATTTGATATTGTGTGGCGGAAACAGTGTAGCTTAACAAATTCTGGGTGAAGGTGTCGTTAGTAGCAATTTGCAGTGAGTACACATAGCCCGATGTGCCTGACCAGTAGAATGTGGGTCTTTTGGAGGTGACCTTGGCGGCATTGGTGGGTGAGGTGAGCGTCGGCGCAATTGGTATCTCATCCACCCTGAACCAGAACACAGTAGACCATGGGCTAGAGGTGTAGTAATATCCTGATGTTGAATCAGTAGCCCTCACCCTCCACCAAAAGGATGTGCAGTTGGCGAGGGGTGAAGTGACCGTATAAGTGTAGTCTGTGATGTTTGTGATAGAGGTATAATAGCCATAGGAAAAGCTTGAGTTTGTCGAGTACTGGAGTTCATACTTTACGGCCCCAGATACTGGGTTCCATATGAATGTTATGTACCTTGTCGTCTGTGTCGTGCCATTGCCGGGATATTGTAGAACAGGTGCATCGAGTGCATACACGGGAAAGAAAGCGCTAAAGGTAAGGCACACTAGTGTGAGGGCAAGTATTTTTTTCATGAAACCACCTCATAAATTACTACAAACGTAGTAGCTTTTGCCTTATATAGTTTTCGGTACACATCCTCACCTATTTGTGGTGGGTTTCAAGGATTTCTATGGTCTTCTCCAGAAACTCCTGCCATGTCTGGGAATGGAGTTTTCCCTTCCATTCCACTACCTTGTAATAAAGGTCGTCTGGTATGTTCTTGAAAGTTATGTTTTTCATGGGTTTCACCATTTTCGCTTTGGTATGTATATGATGGATTTAAAACTTCTCCTATATAAGTCTTTCGGTCATTTTTTTCCATTTATATATCAATAGAAAATATTACATTAAAAGATATTTTAGCATTATTTTCCTAATTACTATTCAAATAGAAGCTTTTTCTCAAAAAGAAGGAAAAAATGAAGAGAAAAGGAGAAAATAAGAAAAAGTTACTATTAAAATAGTATTTTATTTTATGAATTTCCTCGTGAGTGTTTTCCTCTCCTCAATAATCTCCCTTCGCTTGGGCTTTCTTCTGAAGAAGAATATCAACACGACAATGAGGATGAGTAGCAAGGCGGCACCAATGGCGAGGTAGGTGTATGTCCTTTTCTGGGCAGCCTCTTTGTCTGCCTTTTCTTTTTCAAGCCTCAGCTTCTCTTCCTCCTGCGTCCTTATCTCTTCCTCTTTCTTTTTCAATTCATCATCTATGCGCGACAGCAAGTCTGAAGCCTGGGCATACTCATTGGTCATATTGAGGGTTTGGAAAGCCTCCTTTGCCTTCTCGAGAATTTGTTGTGCCTGCAGGTATTCACCCGTTTCGAAAAGTGATCTTCCCTGTGTGAGCATATTCTGTGCTTCTGATACATTGTTTCTGCGCGACAGCTCATCGTTTATCTTTTTTATGTAGGTGTCGCAGGTGGCAATCTTACCTATATGTTCACCTGTTTTGTAGAAACTCAAGAGTGTTTCGAATCGTTCCTTCGCGAGTGTGAAGGTATCCTTCGCTTTTATAATGTTGCCCTCGTTGTAGAGTTTCATGGCAGATTCATAAAGCGAATTTGCCGAGGCGAGCCTCTTCTGGTAGTTCCTGTAAGGTCCTCCATAGGTGGAAATCCAGTTGAGGACATTGACGGAGAGCTTGAGGTTATCCAGATAGTTCAGGGTGAGTACTGCGTCATCGGCGGAAAACACCGCCTTTCCAAATCCAGAAATATCATAGGCGAGGAACCCATATCCCTCCACATCGAGAATCATTTCTGCGGGGGATTTTGTTGTGATGGTGGTCCAGTCTTCATTTCTTATTTCCTTTACCCCCATGGTGACCTCATGCGAGGACTTCACCTGGAAAATCCTCGTCGTAGATAAAATGTTAACACTCGTGAAGGTGACCCCGAATTGCGTGGAGAGGGGATTGAGTATTTCCTCAATGGTCCCGCCTGCATAAAACCGAGAGGATCTCGTTCCGAGCACGTAGAGACCGCCACCATTCTTCACGAAGGTCACAATGTCTTGTATCTCAGATTCCGTGAACCTTATACGAGGGACACATATGATGAGAACGTCATAATTCTGGAGCAGTTCATAGTCAAGATTACCTTTCTTGTAAATAGTGACGTCAAACCCATTGGCTTCGAGATGAGTCTTTATACCCTCATCGGTGAAGTATGCCTTCTCCAACCACGCGAAATGTTCGTCATGGGTCCTGTCGTAGAGTACCCTTACCTTACCCGCACCCTCAGTGAATCGCAGAGAGGAAAGAAGTATCGCGGCCATAATACACAGAATAAAAACCTTGCTCCTCATTTCAAAACCTTCTTTTTCTTTAAAATTAGATTCTACAGCTATATAAGCTTTTCTGTTTGGGTACGTATGTATCAAGAAACATACAATAGGGATAATCATTCAAATAACACAATCAGAATCTCTTTTTCCCCATAATTGTCGATATGAGCAGTCACTCGCTTATTGGCGCAATGAGAATCCATTCCAGGCTATGTTCTGTTAGGGCTCATCCCTTATGATTGATAACGTTGTCTTCCTGAATCCCCGAGAGGTCATAATAGAAAATCTAAGTCAACAGTGCCTTGAGCATGTCTATGGCGAGCTTATATTTCTCGGATGCCCTCATGGCAAAATTATTGGCTGCAATGAAATTCCGCCCTACCAAGAATCCACGCGCCTTCTTCAAGAGTGCGTCTGCCTCAGTCATGATTTGTCCAATCTCCTCTATGGGCAGGTTTCTGCCCTCTGCCTCTTTCATGAGTTCACCTGCCTCTATTCTCAATGCATCTGTGCGGATGACATTGAGGCGTGCCGGAGACTGCATTGTGGCGTTGAGATTGACCGTGAGAAATGCCGGTTTTTGTGATGCGCATGTGCGCGTTGCGGTCACGGTCTGCGTTGTCGTTGCCCTGGCATTCGATGCAGATACCTGAACAGTATTGACACCGCATGAGAGGGATACCTCCTCCACAAAGGTGCCGTCGGAGGAATTCACAGGCACAACTTTCCCCCCCACGCTCACTATGTTTCTGAATATCTGACTGTTGACCACGTACTCTGACCCTGTAAATCCCCGTATTATTATTTTTTCGGAGGTGGTTGTGACATTGAGCGAGGTGATGATGAGTGTGGGTGCACCCTCCTCAAAGGAGAGTCCATACAATTGCGCGAGCAGATCCGCCCAGTGGAAGTCTTCGCCGAATCGCACCGCTGCCGGATAAAGCAGGTCCATCTTCCCTTTGGGGAGATAGATGGAGATGCCATTAGAACCTGTGATGGATTTTTTGGAAGCCCCTGGAGGATCGTGGAAGGTTCCGTGTTTTTCGACAATCACGGAAGAACCGAGTGCATCTATCAAGGCGTTTCCCACCTCAGTGGAGGTATACATGTTTATCTGGGAGGCGAAGTCGGAAAAGTCTATGAAATCCGTGTACCTTCCCGAGAGACCCAGCTCCGATGAACCATAGAAATCCGCGTCGGTCGCTGCCTGAAGTATCGTCTCCCGGGGCAGCGATTTTATAGAATTGACGAATGCGTCTGAGGCGGTGACGAGGGTGGGATACCCTGCAAGGTCCACGGAGGACAGGGTGACAAAATTGGCATCGAAAGGATCATCTTCTCCGTCGGTGCGCGACTCAAGAAATGTGGTGACTGAGAGTTCTGAAAATGCGGAGGGTGACATGGTGGGGTTTGCGATGAGACCCGATAACAGTGTGGAGTACTCCCAACCATCGTTGGGGTCGTTTTCCTCGGAGGCGATTCGTATAGAGGCGTATGGCGCTATTTGGTAATCGACCTCGAAGGCAGCCATGTAACACATGTCAAACCCTATGACATCCATCTTTTTTCCAGTCTCATATGTTATCGTTGCGAGGGCTCCACGAAGCTCGGGCATGGTCATGTGCGTATTACTCGTGTAGTCCCAGTTTAACCCGGTGTATCCTCCTCCATGGTCCCAGAGTATCAAGGCGTAGTGGGCTGCCTTGTAGTTGTTCATGCCCCATGTAACGAATTTTATGAGGGTATTGGGGTCTGCCATGTTATGTTCTCCCATATCCATGAGTAAGTTTGAAACGATGACCTCATTTTTGGAATCCTTGGCGATGAGATATCTTCTCGTTCCCATCCAGTTTCCATTGGACGTATCGTCTGTGGTCTCTGCGTAACCATGATCTATGAGTGATTGCGGTCCAATCCTGTCTATCTGGACGACTATGTTGAC
>Ga0315268_10002519_pt1 | contig 20615 bp, 14 predicted proteins | sample C1_top_MG_FD_204535 | JGI IMG/M metagenome (GOLD analysis project Ga0315268, IMG submission 204535) | Sediment microbial communities from Yellowstone Lake, YNP, Wyoming, USA - C1_top | ecosystem: Environmental > Aquatic > Freshwater > Lake > Sediment | place: USA: Wyoming | collected 2017-08-01
CGTGGGCGTGGCGGCGGCGGGAATCGGCTATCTTGTCGCGCCGATAGACTGGTTGCGCAAGTGGGATCGCCGCCGGGCGCAGGATGTGGAACGACGATTGGGCCGCCGCGCGGTGGCGCTTTACTTTCGTGCTCTGGGCGTGGTGATGCTAGTCGTCGGCGGGTTCATCGCCGCAGGGCTGTTCAGTGCGTTGCGATGAGTGAATGGTAAAAACCCCTGAACTGTGTTACACTTGCGCGGCCAGTTTTCTGAACGAGGAGTTTCCATGCGCTCGACTCGATTCTTGTTCATCATCGCAATGTTGATGGCCCGTTTGGCGGTGGTGCCGGCGGCGGCGGCGCCGCTGACGCAAGACCAGCAGATTGCCTCCATCACCGCGCCTAAGGACGGCGATCAGCTCACGGGCGTTGTGCAAATTATGGGCACTGCTCAACATGGCAAGTTCGATCACTATGAACTGGCCTGGGCATCACAGAGTTCACCCGAGAACTGGCAGATCATTGCCAGCGTGCAGAATCAAATCAATAACGGCTCGTTGGGGACATGGGACACCGCCCCGTTGCAGCCGGGCGTTTACCGCCTTAGACTGCGTGTGGTGCGCCAAGGCGACAAGGCCACCGACTTTATTGTGAACAACCTGAGCATCAATCAGGGCACGCCCACGCCGGCTGCCTCGCCGACGCCGCCCATCGGCCCCACCATCCAGCCATCGCCGACGCCCGGCATCGCCGGTCCGACGCCCACCGTCGCGATTGTCCAACCGCCCACGGCCACACCGCAAGCCGCCGCGACCAAATCAGCCTCGGGAGTGGTGGTCACACCTGCCAGCCCTCGCACGCCGACCATCCAGGTCAACGTTGCCAGCTTCGGAGAGGCCTTTTGCAACGGCGTGTTGTATACCTTTCTGATCTTTGTGGTGTGGGGATCTGTCCTCGCCATGCGTGGGATGATGCGGTGGGGCTTGAGGCAAGTGCGCAAACAGACTGCGCGTCAGCAACACTAGTCATTCGACCGATCACTCGCACTTGATGCACAGAACGTGGAACGTAAAACGCAGGTGATTTTACGTTTCACGGCCTGCCCCCCGTTCCTTTGGGGGGTTTACGTTTGACCATCTGTCTATGCAGTCACTTTTCGAACGGCTCAGACCCAAGCGAGAAGAATCGCCCGCTGGCGACGTGTCGCTCATCGTGGGGCTGGGGAACCCGGGCCGCGAGTATGCGCAGACTCGTCACAACATTGGGTTTCAAGTCGTCTCCCTGTTGGCAGACAAGCACGGACTCTCGTTTTCTCGCGTGCAGAACGAAGCAGTCGTCGCCACCGGGCGCATCGGCAACGTGCGCGTCGTGCTGGCCAAGCCGCAAACGTGGATGAACGACAGTGGTCGAGCCGTAGGGCCGCTCGCGCGATTTTACAGAGTTGACCTGTCGCGCTTGCTCATCGCGTACGACGATCTCGACCGCCCGGCCGGGACGCTCCGCCTGCGGGCGGACGGCGGGCATGGCGGACACAATGGGATGCGATCCATCATCACACGGCTGGGCACACCCGAGTTCCCGCGCCTGCGCGTGGGCATCGGGCGTCCACCGGGCAGAATGGACCCGGCAGCGTATGTGCTGCAGCCTTTTGCGCGCGATGAGGAAGCAGACATGGACGCGGCGCGCAGTCGAGCCGTCGAAGCAATCGAATGCTTCCTCGCAAACGGCATCATTATTGCCATGAACAAGTTCAACGCCGCCGGCGACTAGCCACTCCGTCTCACTGCCTCACGTTGACACCACACGCTCTTCGTGGTAAATTCCTTTCCGTCCTCGTCCACAGCATCGCTCCCCGCGAGTTGTTGTACGAGGTTTTGTTTTTTGGAGCCAGCCAAGTAATTGACTATCGGAAAGGAGTGAGCAATGTCAGGTTTAGTGAGTAAACAATCGAACAGCGATGCAAGAGACGGTTGCACCCACGTCAGCGCCCGCACCGACTCAAGCGTTGTCTAGGGTCCAACCCACCGCTGCGTCGTCGGCAACAGCGCAATCCGCCGCGCCAACTGCAACGGCTTCAGGCGCTACCGGCATCACTGTGCCCCCGGACGATCCGGCACTACTAGCCGGGCCGGTCCAATTCCCAGGTCAAGACACAACGCTGCTCGGCTATTTGGCCCGACCCAGAGGCAACAGTTCGTTTCCAGGTGTTCTGGTCTGTCACGAGAATCGCGGACTGGTGGAACACATCAAAGATGTCACGCGCCGACTCGCCAAAGCTGGATACGTTGGATTGGCCGTTGACTTGCTCTCGCGGCAGGGCGGCACGGACAAGATCAGCGACCCGGCGCAGGTGCCCGGTCTGCTCGCCAATCTGCCACAGCAGCAATTCGTTCAGGATTTCAAAGACGGTCTGATCTACCTGCAAAGCCAGCCGTTCGTGATGAAGGATCGAATTGGCATGGTCGGCTTTTGCTTCGGCGGCGGCGTGACCTGGCGTTGTGCCACGCAAATCCCCGAGCTCAAAGCCGCCGTTCCCTTCTATGGCCCTAACCCGCCGCTCGAAGACGTGCCCAGGATTCAGGCAGCTGTGCTCGCCATCTATGGTGCGCTGGACACGCGCATCACGTCGGGCGCGGCCACCATCGAAGCGGCGATGAAGCAGAACAACAAAACCTTCGACAAGATCATCTATCCGAACGCCAACCATGCCTTTCACAACGACACAGGCGCGAGCTATAACCCCGAAGCCGCTCAAGATACGTGGGCCAAGACGCTGGCCTGGTTTGACAAATATCTCAAGTCATAGCAACCCTCAGATTGACCAGAGACCGCCGACTGCCCACCGCAGTTGGCGGTTTTCTTTTTTTACGGCCTTGCACCATTCTGTGGTATGATTATTGTTCCGACAGTTCGTATCATGTTTCCGATCAAGCCTGCGAGCTGCCTGCGGATCACTGATCACTGGAAGGCGACATGAACCTTTCCGGCCTTGTGCCTCTTTTGAGCACCAACTCTGCGTATAAAAATCTCTTCGACGAGCTTAGAGCGCATCACCGCGCCGAGCGGTCACTGCTGCTGTTGCGCGCGGCGCGACCCTATCTGCTGGCCGCGCTTGCCGCCGACCTCAAGCAGCCACTCGTCATTGTGACAGGCCGGGTGGAAACAGCCGGCGCGCTGGTGGATTCGCTGCGCGCATACACAGGCGATCCAGCGCGCGTCTTGCGTTTTCCAGAACCGCCCGTTTTGCTCTACGAGTGCGCGCCCTGGCCGCGAGAAGTCGTGTGCGAGCGACTGGCAACACTCGCAACACTCGCCAACCCGCCGGCTTCGTCGCCTCTTGTCGTCACGTCCGTTCGCGCGTTGATGCAGCGCACGCTCCCGACGCGCTCGTTCCGCGCCAACCTGCGCACGCTCAAGAAAGGGCAGACCATCGGCGTCGCCAAGACTTTGCTCGCGTGGATCGGCATGGGCTATGAGCGTGCGACCGTGGTGGAAGCGCCGGGGCAGTTTTCGGCGCGCGGCGGCATCCTGGACATCTTTCCGCCTGCATCACCCTACCCCATTCGCATTGAGCTGTTCGGCGAAGAGATCGAGAGCCTGCGCCGCTTTGATCCGGGCCTGCAGCGCTCGCAGGATGCGCTGGCCGAAGCCACCATCACGCCGGCCAGTGAAGCACTCGCGCGTCACGGGCCGCAAGCTATCGAGCAGATAGGCCGCTGGGATGCAGATGGCTTGACCGAGGACATTGCCTCCTCCATCGAGCGCGACCTGGCTGCGTTGCGCAGCGGCGACCCGTTCAACGGGATCGAGTTCTACTTGCCATACTTTTATTCCGAGTCGGCCAACCTGCTGAATTACCTGAGCGAAGACGGATTGGTGGCGCTCGACGAGCCGGGTGAAATCGCCGACGTGTGGAGCGAGCTGGAAGAGCAGGCCGTCGAGCTGCGCGAACAGGCCAGGGAAGCCGGCACGCTCCCGCCGAATTATGCTCTGCCCTATGTGACCTGGGACGAGTGGCGCGAGACGCTCGCGCGCCATCGGGCGCTTTCGTTGGGCGGCGAGCAAGACCTCGATCATCCCGACCCGCTGAGCCAGGCCTTTTCTCCGCCGCCGCGCTTTGGCGGACAACTTAAGCCGGTGCTCGACCACATCACGCAGATGCGGACGATGGGCGATACGGCCATCGTCGTCAGCCGCCAGTCACAGCGGTTGGCCGAACTGTGGGCCGAGCGCGAGCACTATCACGCGCCGCTGACGGACGTGCCCGAATCGCCGCAAGACCACGAAGTCGTATTCGTTCAAGGCGCACTGCCCGATGGGTGGGCGATGAGCATTGCGCCAGATCGCGCTCCACGCTTCACGCTTCACTTGCTGACGGACGGCGAGATCTTTGGCTGGATACGCCCGCAGCCTCGACGCCGCGCCAGGCCCAAGGCCATCACACCCGAAGCGTTCTTTTCCGATTTGCAGCCGGGCGATTACGTGGTACACGTCGAGCACGGCGTGGGTGTGTTCCAGGGGCTGATCACGCTCACCGTCGAAGGCGTGAGCCGCGAATACTTGCTGGTGCAATATGCCGGAGCGGACAAGCTGTACGTTCCGATCCATCAGGCCGACCGGCTAAGCAAGTACATCGGCTCGGACGAGCGCCCGCCCGCGCTGCACCGCCTGGGCACCGCCGAGTGGGAGCAGGTCAAGGCGCGCGCGCAGGTCGCCGCCGCTGAAGTCGCCAGAGAGCTGCTCGACCTGTACGCTGCGCGCGAACTCGTGGCCGGTTACACGTTTTCAAAAGACACCGCCTGGCAACAGGAACTCGAAGTGTCATTCCCTTACCTGGAGACCGAGGATCAACTGCGTGCCATCAAGGAAGTCAAAAGCGATATGGAGCGCGCGCGCCCGATGGATCGCCTTATCTGCGGCGACGTGGGCTATGGCAAGACCGAAGTCGCGCTGCGCGCCGCGTTCAAAGCTGTGCAAGATGGCAAGCAAGTGGCGGTGCTCGTGCCAACGACGGTGCTGGCGCAGCAGCACTTGGGCACTTTTCAATCGCGCCTCGCGCCGTTTCCCGTCAATGTCGAGATGCTCAGCCGCTTTCGCTCGCCCAAGTTGCAGCGCGACATCCTGAAGCAGTTGAACGAAGGACAGGTGGACATTGTCATCGGCACGCACCGTCTGTTGCAAAAGGACGTGCAGTTCAAAGACCTGGGCCTGCTCATCATAGACGAAGAGCAGCGCTTTGGCGTGACGCACAAAGAGCAGCTCAAAAAGATGCGCACCGAAGTGGACGTGCTCACGCTCACCGCCACGCCCATCCCGCGCACGCTGTACATGTCGCTCACGGGCGTGCGCGACATTAGCACGATTGACACGCCGCCCGAAGAGCGCCTGCCCGTCGCCACGTATGTCGGTCAATACGACGATCACCTTGTCCGCTCGGCCATCTTGCGCGAACTCGACCGGGGCGGGCAGGTGTATTTCGTCCACAACCGCGTCCAGGGCATCGAGCAAGTGAGGCGACGGCTGGCGCAGGTCGTCCCCGAAGCCAAGGTCGCTATCGGTCACGGCCAGATGGAAGAAGACAAACTTGAAAAGGTGATGGTGGATTTTGTGGCCGGGCGCGTGGACGTTCTGTTGTGCACGTCCATCATCGAAAGCGGGCTGGACATTCCGAACGCCAACACCCTCATCGTCAACCGCGCCGACATGTTCGGCTTGGCGCAGCTCTACCAACTGCGCGGGCGCGTCGGTCGAGGCGCGGCGCGCGCGTATGCTTACTTTCTGTACGACCGGCAAGCGCGCCTGACCGAAGAGGCGCGGCGCAGGCTCGAAACGATCCGCGAAGCGACCGAGCTGGGCATGGGCTATTCGATTGCGATGCGCGATCTGGAGATTCGCGGCGCAGGCGAGTTGCTCGGTCATCGCCAGAGCGGGCACATCGCCGCCGTTGGCTTTGACCTTTACACACGCCTGCTCGCCCGCTCGGTCGAAGAGACGCGCGCCGTGCGCGAGGGCAGGCCGCTGCCGCCTCCGCCGATTTCGTCCGTGACGATTGACTTGCCGCTCGCCGCTTATCTGCCCACCGATTATGTCGCGGATGATACGCTGCGCCTGCAACTCTATCGCCGCCTGGGCGGGCTGGCGACCAATGAAGCCATCGCGCAAGTCGAACAGGAATTGCAGGATCGCTTTGGGCCATTGCCCGAGCCGGCTCAGAACCTGATGTTCCAATTGCGGATCAAGGTGCTGGCGCAAAAGGCGGGAGCTTCAAGCGTGACGCTGGAGGGCGGGCAAATGGTCATCCACTCCGACCAGCTGGAAGATGTGGATCGCATTGGCCTGCAACAGCGATTGGGCGAAATGGCGCGCGTGACGCGCAAGATGGTCGTCATCCCGCAATACAATCAGCGCGAGTGGCAAAAGCTGCTGGCGCAGGTGCTAGAGAAAATGGCAGCATAATGAAAGACCACACCCCGAGTATCACCGGTACTTACTCGACGCGCAAGATTCGCGCATAAAATCAAACCTCCCGCATGGCCCCAACCAGCGGGAGGTTCTTGGTATCCTCGCGGTTCAAATCCGAGTTTTTTCAGCCGAGTCATTCAGAGTTTGCATCACGCTCTCTAGCGCCTCTACCAATCGCACATTCTGGCCGGCGGTGCCCACGGTGATGCGCAGAAATTCGGGGAGATCGTAACCGTTGCAAGGTCGAACGATGACGCCCCGGCGCAGCAATTCCTGAAACACCTGGCCCGCCTGAGGCCCCACTTGCGCCAGCACAAAGTTGGTGTGACTGCGGACGCAGCGCAGCCCCAGCCGTTCCAGCTCTCGATAGAGATAAAGCCGCCCGGCCCGATTCATCTCCACCGTCTGCCGGAGAAACTCTTGATCGTCCATCGCCGCCAGGCCGGCCGCCTGCGCCAGGCGATTGACCGGGAACGATTCACGCACTCTCGCCAGCGTTGCCATCACTTCGGGGCAGGCCACCCCATAGCCCAGGCGCACGCCCGCCATGCCATAGATCTTGGAAAAAGTGCGCAGCGCCAGCACGTTCTTCTGTCCCTCCCGCACGTAGCGCAGCGAGTCCGGGTATTCGTCCGAATCCACAAACTCAAAATACGCTTCGTCAAAGACCACCAGCGCATCGTCCGGCACGGCCGCCATGAACTGTTGCACTTCGGCAGAGGTCACGATGGTGCCGGTGGGGTTGTTCGGGTTGCATACAAAGATGATCTTGGTGCGAGGAGTGATGGCCGCCGCCATCGCCGCCAGGTCAAGGCCATCGTTCTTGAGCGGCGTTTTGATCAGCCGCCCGCGCATCACCTGAGTGCTGATGTCATAAACCGGGAACGAAGAACAACTGACGATCACCTCGTCGCCATCCTGCAGGTAAGCCACGCACGCCTCGCGGATCAGACCGTCGGCTCCGTTGCCGATGGCAATATGGTCGGCGGGCAAGCCCAGCCGCTTGCCGAGCGCCTCACGCAGGTAATAGCACTGAGCATCCGGGTAAAAGTTGATCTCGGTCAGCGCCGCCTGGAGAGCCGCCAGCACTTTAGGCGATGCGCCCAACGGGTTCTCATTTGAGGCCAACTTGATCACATCCGTCAGGCCGTACTCTCTCTGCACTTCTTCAATCGGCTTGCCGGGCACGTAGGGCTTGATCGCGTCCAGTCCGCATTGCGGTTTCACAAGTGTTGTCATAGTTGCTCATGCCCCTTGGATGAATCGGCTAAGACCCGTCGTATCACTCGCACGTCCCCCACCACCAATCCTTTTGAAAATACAAAGACCGGGTTCAAGTCCACTTCGGCGATTTCGGGATAGAGGAAGGTAAGTCGGGAAAAGTTGACGAGCGTCTCTGCCAGGGCGTCCAGGTCGCGCGGCGGTTGACCACGAACGCCTTGCAGGATCGGAAACGCTCGAATCTCGCGGATCATGGACTCGGCTTCGACTCGATCCAGCGGCGCGACGCGCAGCGAAATATCGTGCAAGACCTCGGTGTAGATGCCGCCCAAGCCAAACACGACGACTGGGCCGAATTGTGGATCATGCGCAAGCCCCAGCAACACTTCTTGCGCGTCCCGCGCCATCGGGTAGATGACAACGCCCTCGAAGCTTGCGCCGCTCGCGGCTTGTCGAACAGACTCAAAGGCCGTGCGTGCCGCCGCATCGTCGCGGAGGTCCAGCTTGACCCCGCCCCGCTCGGACTTGTGAAGAATGTCGCGCGAGACCACCTTCATCACAACTGGGTAACCGATCTGGCGGCAGCCTTGCACAGCTTGATCAACCGTCGCCGCACAGCGAAACTCGGGCGTCGGCACGCCGTTTTGCCGCAGCCATTCCATCGCCTGCGGCTCGAGCAGTTGCCCCTCGCCCGGCAGTTTGTTCATCGTGACGGCTTCAGCCGTCGGTGAACGGCTCAAGCCGTTACTGCGAACCCTGTACGCTTCATAGGCAGCCATCCGCGCCAGCACCGTCGCCGCGCGTTCGCCGGTCGCCAGGTTGGCGACGCCGCGCTCCTTCAGATACGCGACCGCGTCCGCCACGATCCGGCCGGCCATGAAATTGGCGACGATGGGTTTGCCGGTTTGACGCGCCGCGTCACACACGCCGCGCGCCAACGCGACCGAATCGAGATAGGGCGTGGACACATCCAGCGCCAGCGCCGCGTCATAGTCGTCGCCTCCCATCACGGCGCACAATGTCTCCCGGTAGCTCGCCTCCGTTCCTTCGACCGTCAAGTCAATCGGGTTCTTGAGCGACGAGTGCGCCGGCAAGAACTGCAACTTTTCTCGCAGTTGTGGACTTGGCTCCGCCACGTCAAGACCGACTTGCTCGGCGTGATCGGCGGCGAGCACCCCCGGCCCGCCCGAGTTGGTCACGATGACGACGCGACGTCCCTTGACGGGCGGCACGTGCACAAAGCCCTTGCACAGATCAAACATCTCTTCGACCGAGCTCACGCGGATCGCGCCGCACGACTTGAGCGCAGCATCATACACGGCATCTGCCCCGGCCATCGAGCCGGTGTGCGAAAGCGTCGCCCGCCGGCCGGCCTGACTGCGGCCCGACTTGATGACGACGAGAGGCTTACAGCGTGTGAACTCGCGGACGGCCTGCATAAAGCGTTGACCATCGGCCACACTTTCGATATAGAGCGCACCGACCTTGGTCTCTGGGTCTTGCGCGAGGTACGGCAGCAAGTCAATCTCGTCGAGGTCAACGCGATTGCCATAGCTCAGGAATTTTGAAAAACCCATGCCTTGTTCTTCGGCCCACGAGAGAACCGCGCCGCCCAGCGCACCGCTCTGCGAGATGAACGCGACCTCGCCTTTTGGCGGGCGAGTCTCGAGCGAAGCGAACAGGCGATGATGCGTGTTGACGATTCCCGCGCAGTTGGGGCCGACGATGCGCATCCCATGCTTGCGCGCGATCTGCTTGATCTCTTCCTCGCCGGCTTTGTTGCCGACTTCGGAGAACCCCGCCGTGATGATGACGATGGCGCGGACACCTGCCTGTCCACACTCTTCCAACACGCTGGGCACCGTCGGCGCAGGCGAAGCAATGACCGCCAGGTCCACCGGCTGATCAATCTTGAGAACCGAATCGAAGCCGGGGGCATCGAACGCGCCTTGTGCTTTGGGATTGACCGCATAGACGCGCTCGTAACCACCGTCCACGATCTGTTTGACCAGCTCGTAGCCAATCTTGCCTTGCGCCGCCGAGCCGACAACGGCCACACCTCGGGGGCAAAAGAGATGATGAAGAATATCCGTGTTCATCCGTGCGAATCCGTGTCCACCGGTGTGTTTAACGTCTAGTGCCAGGCCAGGTTCCGGCGTGTCTGGGCTTTGACGCCGGCATCGAGCGCGAACAGATTGCGCTCCGCGCCTCGCTTCCAGCGGTTGCGCACAATGCCCGCCACGTCGGAGACGGCGAGGATTTCACACAGGCGCGTTTGAGCCAGCGCCGCACCCAACACATAAATGTTGTCCGGAACGGGCACGCCCTCATAAGAGGGCAGCCGTTCAGGCGCGATGTGGCGCATGGCGCCGCCGGCCGCAACGACCTGCTCCGTCACCTGCTCCAGCGTGGGGTAAGGCGCTTTGCCGAGCATCACCGCCGTGGGCGCCCACACAAATCCGAACAGCAGCACGTCGCCGCCCGGCTTGATAAAGCGCACGGCCTTGAGCAGTTCCGAGACTTCGGTGGCGATGACGAGGTCCGCGCCTTTTTCCGGGATGCTCGGCCCGACCGTCTCGCGTCCTATACGGAGTTGCGCTTTTACAAAGCCGCCGCGCTGAGCCATGCCCTTCGTCGGATAAAAGTTGACAGGGATGCCTTTTTGAAAGGCCGCCGCAGTGATAATTTCGCCGATGGTCAGCACGCCCTGACCGCCGACGCCGACCAGGTAGATGTCAAATGCGATACGTGATGCATGATGCGTGACTGGCAATGACGAATCCATGTTACACACTCTCTATCTCTTTCACTATCTCTATCGCATCGCGATTGCATACAGCTCCACACAGATCGCAGCCATAGCATTGATCCGTGTCAATGACGATGGTATCTTCGCCCAGGCTGATCGCCGGACAGCCTGTGACCGTGATGCACAGCTTGCACAAGTTGCAATTTTCCGAAATCACTCGAATTTGTCCAGCTTCCAACCCGCGCCGCCGCGCAGGGATCACGCACTCTTGTCGGGCAAGCACCACCTTGACGCCCGGCAATTGGATCGCTTTCTTGATGGTCTCGGTGGCTTGGTCGTGATCGAAGGGATCAATCACAAAGAACTGATCCACACCCATCGCCGGGACGATCTTGGCGATGTCAAGGCGCTGGCTGCCTGTCTGTTGAAAATCCATGTTTGTTCCCGGGTTGACTTGCATGCCGGTCATGCTCGTCCAGCCGTTGTCCATGATGATGATGGTGATCGGAACCTGATGCTGAACCACATTAGCCAGCGCAGGTAACCCGGCATGAAAGAAAGTCCCATCGCCGATGGTGGCGATGACGGGTGTCTTGAGCCCGCTGTAGGCAAAGCCTTGCGCCAAGCCAATGCTTGCGCCCATCGCAAGCTCGTTCCACACGGTATTGAACGGCGGGTTCATGCCGAGGATGGTACAGCCAATGTCGCCTGTCACCATCACCTCGTCTTTCTTAAAGCGCGCCTTGCGGATGGCAGCGTTGATCGCCATGAACGTGCCGCGATGGGGGCAGCCGGAGCATACGGTGATGGGTCGCGCCGCCACAAGCTTTTCCGCTTCGGCGCTGCCCTCCAAATCGTCCACCGGAATGGCAAGCCCGGTCGCCGCGCTGATGCCCTGCACAACATGGCGCAAGCCGTATTCGCCCACACGCTCGAACAAACCGCTGATCTTGCCCAGCAGTTTGCCCTGGTAGCCCATCTGTTGCGCTTGCACGTACATGCCGCGCTCGATATGCGGCTCCAGTTCTTCCAAGATCAAGATCGTGTTGCAATGGCGCAATAGCTCTTGCGCCGCCTGTGCAGGGAACGGATGGACGCCGACGACGCGCAACACGGACAAAGATTTCGGGTCGAGTCCGTAGCGCGATGCGATCTCTAGACCTTCGTCGAGGTAGGACGCAACTACGCCCGAAACGACGACGCCCACGCCGCCTGCATCAGGCGCGAGTTGCAGTGGATTCAACCCCAGCTCGTCCATGACCTGACCGGCCTTGTCCAACCGCGCGATCAAATCGCGGTGCTGCGCTATGCAGATCGCGGAACCTGCTTTGGTGAACTTGGCAATGTCTCGCATGAGCACGGGCTGCCGGTCGAGCGGGCCGGCATAGTCATCACGAATTTGCACCGGCGCAAAGGAACTGGACGTCGAGGTCACCAGCCGGATAAAGACAGGCGTGCTTGTCCGCTCCGAGATCTCGAATGCCGTCTGCGCGAGTTGGTAGGCTTCGGCCACTGTCGTCGGTTCGATCATCGGCAGGTCGGACATCTGCGCGAACCCGCGCGAGTCCTGCTCGGCCATGCCCGCGCTCACGCCGGGATCGTCGGCCACGTAGATGACCAGCCCGCCCACGATGCCCGAATAGGCTGCCGAGATGAGCGAATCGTAAGCCACGTTCAGGCCCGACATCTTCATCGTGCACAGCGCGCGATGCCCGGCCCACGCCGCACCCAGGGCGATCTCGAACGCGACTTTTTCGTTTGTGCTCCACTCGACGTGGACGCCCGGCGGATTCAACAGCAGGAGGCTTTCCAGCGCACCCGACGACGGTGTGCCCGGATAGCCCGCTGCGACCTTGATGCCCGCATGCAGCGCGCCCAACGCGAGCGCCTCATTGCCTGTCATCAGCTTCACACTCAATTTCAGCCTCCTCACGCAGTCTGTGGTCAGTCGTCTGCAGTCTAAAACGCGCGCACGATTTGCGCCAGCCGCGCGATGCCTTCTTCGATTTCTTGCGGCGTAAGCGCGCAGAAAGGAAGCCGCACAAACCGGTCGCCGCCCGAGGCGACGAAAAAGCCACGCCCGTCGGTTAGTTGCAGATTGGCCTGCTCGCCGCGCTTCACCAAGTCCTTGGCGCGAACATCCTTGCCCAGCGTCACGCCGATGAAAAAGCCGCCGTCTGGCTTGCTCCACGCAGCCAGCTCGGCCATGTGCCGATCCAGCGCGTTCAACATCGCGTTGAGCCGAGGCATATAGAGCGCCTTGAGTTCGTCAATGTGCGGCTCGAGCCATCCGCGCAGCTCATAATCGTACACGATGGCCTGGTTCAGGTAGCTGGCGTTGATATAGGTGTCTTCGGCCATGCGGGCCAGCTTGTCTACAATTGCCTCGGGGGCAATGACATAACCCACGCGCAGGCCGGGGCTTATGAGCTTGCTGTACGACGACATCCTGAGCACGCGGTCGGGCGCGAGGTCAAAGATCGCTGGCACATCCTCGCCGCGATAGCGCAGCCGGCGGTAAGGCGAATCCTCGACGATATAGAACTCGTATTGCCGTGCGAGATCGGCGACGCGCTGGCGCTTTTCGGCAGACATCACCTTGCCGCTGGGGTTCTGAAAGTCGGGGATGATGTAAAACAGAACGGGCCGTTCGCCATTCTTGAGCCGAGCCTCGATCTCGTCCACGTCCGGCCCATCGCCGTCAAGTGGAAAGCCAACCAGTTGCCCGCCTGCGCGCCGCAAAACAGTCAATGCGCGGTCGTAGGAGGGCTCCTCGACGTACACCGCATCGCCCGGCCTGATCATCACACGCGCGCACAGGTCTTGCAGTTGAAGCGAACCCTGCCCAAGCATGACGCGGTTCGGGCTCACGCCAGACTGCTCGGCGACGAGTTCCCGCAGCGGCGTAAAGCCACGCGACGAGCCATATTGTAACACCGTATCGCCATACTGCGTCAACACGGCATCGGCGCACTCGGCCAGTTGTTGGGGACGAAAAGTCTCCGTCGGGGGCACACCCCGCGTGAGTTTGATCAGGATGTCGTTTTTGTTGGGCATATTCTCCTCGGTGTTGCGTAGTGGCTACGCTGGATTGAAGCTGGAACTCGAATTCAAGAGCGACGAAATCTTGCGTGCGACTTGGCGGCAAGCCGCAGCTTGCTGCTGAATTTTGCTCTCGTCATACCGCAGAGTTGGTCCGGCCACGCCAATCGCCCCCACGACCTCACCCTTCCAATCGCGGATCGGCGCGGCCACTCCCCATGCGCCCAGGTCAGTCTCTTCGACGCTCATGGCATAACCGCACTCTCGAATCCGGGCCAGCTCGGCTTTGAGCCGTGCGAGATCGGTGATCGTGTTCGTACAAAGTTTGGGCAATCCTTCTTCTCGAATGATGGAATTGATCTCTTCTTCGGGCAAATACGCCATCAGGATTTTGGAAGAAGCTCCTGCATGACAGGCTCTGCGCGCGCCGACTTCCAAGCTCAAGCGCACATGATGACTGGTCTCGACCTTGTCCGTGCAGATGACTTGGTGGTTGTGATAGACCGTCAACAGGGCCGTTTCGCCTGTGACGCCAGCCAACTCGTGCATAAAGGGACGTGCGATCTGGCGCAGCCCGGTGCTTTCCGCCGCGAGGCTGCCCCAGATAAAGAGACGATACCCCAGCCGCCACTTTTTGTCGTCGGCATCGCGCCGCAGTATGCCGTGCGTTTCGAGGCCAATCAGGAAACGATGCAGTGTGCTCTTGGGCAAATCGAGTTGAGCCGACAACTCGGCCAGTGACCAGGTAGGCCGCTCTGGCGTAAAGCAGTTCAACACTCTGGTCAGGCGGTCAATCGTTTTAACATGAGAAGAATCGTCCATGATCAGCACTGAGGTAGCGCAACAATGTGATAGTGGGTCATGTCGTGTGCGTCTAGGAGCGGGGTCCAAGCTCGTTTCATAATTCGGAACAATGTTCCACTATATTGTATCAAGTCTCTCTGCACTGTCAAGCCCGGTGTCATCCATTTCCATCGATCAGGCGTTGCCAAAGTGGCGGCCACCGCCCCGGTATCCAGCTCACGAGTCGTCGGCGTAAAAGCGCCCACGGCGTTGATGTGCGCCGGGCGCAATCCACTCTCCCTTGACGACCGGCGCTTGAGCGGTCGTCACCGTACAGATAATGTCGGCCCCGGCGACAGCCTCTTGGGCTGTTTCTTTCACCTCCGCCGGGATGCCATGCCGAATGGATTCTCGTTCCGCAAACTTGAAGGCAGTTTCCAGGGGCAGGCTGTAGACCCTCACGCTGCGAATCTTGCGGACGCACAACATCGCTTCGAGATGCGCATATGCCTGGGTCCCGGCGCCAATGATGGCTAAATCGCCTGCATCCTCGCGCGCGAGCAGTTTGGTGGCCACGCCGCTGACGGCTGCTGTGCGGATGGCGGTGACAGCCGTGCCATCCACAATCGCACGCAGCAAGCCGTGCTCGGCGTCAAAGAGCAGCCCAACGCCCTAGTGCGAGTCATACTCGGTGCCATAGTTGCTGGGAAAGGCGGCAATGACTTTGACACTCACCGATTGGAGGCCGCCGAGATAGGAGGGCATCAGACCCATCAGGTCTTGACCGTTCGGAAGAATCAGCATTGTGCGCAGCGGCAAAAGAGCCTCACCTCGCGCCAGCATCTTGAACGCCCCTTCCATCACGCCGATGCACTCGCTCATGGGCACCAGTTCAGATACCAGATCTTGGTTGGCAATGAGAACTTTCATGGACAGCGTCTCTTTCTTCAGATGAGATTGCCAGGCGGACGTTGAATGTCCTCGGCCTGCATCCGCTCGTACCACGCTCTGAACGCGGCGGCCTGTCGGCGGGCCGTGGGAGCACTGCAAGCCCCGCCTCTCGACGTGCACAGCAACTCGACCGGCAACTGTCTACCGACAGCATCGGCCACATCAATCGCCTCATGCAATGGGAGGACGGCGTCTCGTCCTGCGAGCGCGAGGTCGGCAAAGATGCTCGCCATGCAGGTAGCGGCGATGATGCGGCTGCGGCAGGGTTGACTCAACCCGCCTGGGATCGGATCACAGGGCATCCCAATGAATGCCTGGAGTGACAGCGAGGCGGCATTCTCGACTTGCTCTGGTGTGCCGCCGGCCATCTCTGCAATCGCCGCCGCGGCCATCGCGCCGCACATGCCACATTCGCCGGTGCAGCCAATCACCTCGCCTGTCGGCTCGGTGCGAGTGTAGGCAATGGCTCCGATCCCTGCCGCGATAAAGAGGCCGCGCAACAGATCGTCGTCGCTAAAGCCCTTGGCCTCTTGCACGGCGCACAATGCCGCGTAGATATAGCCGCCGCCGCTGCCCATCGGTCCGGGAACCGTCTCGACGCCCGGAATCCCCGCTCCTGCGCCAAAGGCCCACTTGAGCGTGTTGGCGGTCAGGTCGTCCGTCAACCGGCGCGGCGCGCGGTGCATGGCGTGCTGTTCCCACATGGCGGCCAGATTGGCCTTGAATGGGCCGGCAGGAACGGTGACGTTCTCGTCATAGACCGCATGGGTCTGCCGGTGCATCTTGCGCGCCACGTGGCGCATCGTGTCAATGACTTGTTCGCGTGTCCAGCCGGAAGCGTCCATCTCGTACTGGACGGCGACTTGCCATAGCGGCAGTTCGCGTTCCGCAGCGATCTCGCGCCAGCGCGTCATTGTGTCAAAGAGTTGTGCTTTACGCTCAGGCCGCGTGATGACGGGCAACACGGGCTTGAGCAGCTCCACTTGCAGGCCGGGCAGCATCGCCCGGATTGCCTCCAGGTCGGGCGGGTCGGCGACCTTGACGAAATGGAGCGACCCTTTTCCATCTACGCGGCTGTCGCCACTCTCCAGGTAGCCTGCCAGGTAAGACGTGATGCACTCAATTTGCGCGGCAGTCAAGCTCTCGTGCGGGTCGAACACGAGGATGACGTAGCAATCTCCCTTGACGCGCAGGGGATAGCCGTTGACCACCTGTGTTTCGATCATGCCGCCGCCCGTCGAATCGCCGACGAGCGAGATGACTTTTCCGCTTTCGCCCGTGAGCACGAATTTCATCGCATTGATATGCGCGCTCTCTTTCATATCGGTAAACTCGCAGGCAAACTCTATCCCCGCTGCGCGAGCGAGGTTGGCCGCTTCAAAGATGCGCGCATCGTCCGGCAGCCAACCCATCGCACCGGCCAACATGGCGTGATCTTCGTACATCAGGCCAAAGGTGCCGGCGAACGAGCCTGCCTTGTCCAGCACCACCTGGATCTTCTCGAGTCGCTCTCCCAACAGACTATGGGCGACATTGCCCAGGCGGCAGGGGGCGGCCGTATGCGAGCTTGAACCCGGCTGCATAATCGGCCCGAAGACATCGTTAAAGAATTCAGGATACAATGGAACAGTCATTACGCTTGGCTCCTGAACGCAAGCAGGTCACACTTACAGCGTGACTTGCTGTGTCTTTTCCGCTAATTGCGTGCCTTGCCTTCTTTGAGAATATAGGCAATCTCTTCGCGCACGCTATCGGGCAACGGCTCCGGCTTGAGGCTCTCGATGATCGAAACCGTCTTGTCGCGCAGCCGGTCGCCCAGCCGCTTCTTGCCGGACTGCACCCAATCGTCCATCCGCTGGCGGCTGAACAACTTGGGCTGCCAATGCTCACGAAAGTGCTTGAGCGTGTGCTTTTGCGAGATAAAGTCGCCGCCTGGCCCGACGTTGTTGATCACGTCCAGCGCCAACGCTTCGGCGTCCAGCGTAATGCCCCTGGTGAACGCGCGCAGCATGGCGATATTTTCGGCGGTCAGGACGATCATCTCCGGCGAGGTCGTCAGCCCGCCTTCCAAATAACCCACGTCATGTGAAAGATTCGTGCCGCACAAAAGAGCGACCAACACGGAAAAGGCCGAATCAATCGCCGCCTGCTCGTCCATCGCGCAGCTATCCGAGTGACCGGCATAGCCCCACGTGGGCAGGCCATAGTAGCGGCCCATCTCCATCACCAAGACGCGGGCCAGTTGATACTCGGGAGCGCCATACACGCTGATCATCGTCTTCATGTCCATGTGATGCAAGCCCTGCCCATAGACGAAGGGCGCGCCGGCTCGCTTGAGCTGGTGCAGCACGAGGCTGGACAGCACTTCGGCGTTCCCCAACGCGAGGCCGCCAGCCAATGTTACGGGCGCAGTCCCGCCCATCATCGGCGCGGGCGAATGAGTGATCGGCAGGCCCTGCTCGGCCATGTAGAGCAATTTGCCCGTTGCCGTCTCTGAATGCTTGAGCGGCGTCGAAGGCTCCGAGTACAAGAGCAGCGTCGGGTTGAGCCGCAATTGCTCCATGCCGCCTGCCGCTGCCGCGGCCATTGCCGCAATCGCTTCACAGTCGGCGCGGTCGTCGCACACAAACACGACTGGCTTGGCGGTGTGCTCCAACAGCATAGCATACTGTTGCCGGTATGCGCTCGACAGCCCCAGGTCGGATGGAATGCCCATGGACATGCAGAACGCCAACTCGGGCAGAGCGTCTACCAGATGGATGCAGTCAATCACGTCCTTAGAAGTGAACAGACGATGCTCTCCGGTGCGCGGGTCGAGATAGCGCAGGCAGTCGGACCCTGTCCCAAAGTTGACCTCCATCTCTTCCAGCCGGGCCGCCACCTCGCTGCTGCCGCGCTTGCACAGCACGACGCGCGAGGGCGCTTGCTTGAGCGCCCACTCGACAAGCCCGGGCGGAAAACGCACCAGGTTCTCGTCCGTGATGACGGCGTCCGTCTTGCGCAGCAGGTCGAGCGCTTCCTGATGATAGACACGCACGCCGGTGCGACGCAGGATTTCGAGCGAAGCGTGATGGATCGCCTCGCACTGTGCCCGATTCAACATTTGCATTTGCGGAAAAGCGATGATGTCTTGAGTCATGTGATTACTCTCCTTTGAGAGAATGGCTTGAACCGCTAAGACAAAGAACGCCAAGTCTTACGATTGATTTCTTTGCGACCTTTGCGCCTTTGCAGTGAGAATTTAGTTTTTGTTCTGGATAGCTTTGAGCACGCGCGGCGGCGACGCGGGCAGTTCTCGAATGCGCACGCCGATCGCGCGCGAGATGGCGTTGATGATGGCCGGCGCAGTGGGCAGGATCGCGCCTTCGGCCACGCCTTTCGCGCCGAGTGGGCCGTGAAAGCTCGGCACCTCGACCAGGATTACGTGCATGTTCGGCGCGGCGCCGACCATCGGCAAGATGTAATCGGTCAAGCCGGTGCTCACGCCAGGAATGTATTCCTCGGTGAGGGCCGTGCCCACGCCCATCATCATTGCGCCCTCAATCTGGCCGACGGCGTTGGGCGGGTTGATCGCGCGTCCCACATCGTGCGCAGCGACAAGATAGTTGACCTGGACCTGGCCTGTTTCCATATCCACCGTCACTTGCGCCATCTGCGCGCCAGTGACGAAATGCGGTGTGTATTCCGGCTTGGTCTCCTCAGGAAACAGCGGCGAAAGATCGAACAAGCCCACCACCTTGCGCGACTCGCCGAGTCTTTCTAATTCTTGCGCGACCTCAGTCAGCAAGACCGACCTGGATGGATCGTTCCGAACTGCAACACGGTCGCCGTTCAAAATCAAGTCAGCCGGATGGTGATCGAGCAACTCGGACGCCGCGCCAAAGATAAGTTGTGTGAGATTCTGCGCGGCATTGCACACCGAGCTACCGACAAAGTACGTCGCGCGTGACGCGCCCTGAATGCCGCTGTCGGGCGTCGTCGCGGTGTCGGCGTTGACCAGCTCGACCCGCTCGCGCGGGACGCCGAAAGTTTCGGCGGCCAATTGCGTCATCACCGTGTTGGTGGCCTGGCCGTAATCCGGCGCGGAACAGTACACGATGAAATGTCCATCGCGGGCGAGTTCGGCGTGCGTCTCAACGCGCAGCGATCCCGACTTGCCGAACCGATACCACATCCCCGCCAGACCGACGCCCATGCGCAGCGCATCGCCCTCGCGCTCGCGCGCAGTGTTGAACGCGGCCGCTTGTTCCTGCGCCTCACTAAAGTGAGGTCGGACCGCCTCCAGCACCTCGGCGTATCCCAACGACTCGGCCACTGGATAGCCGAGAAAGCTGATCGAATCTTGATGAATGCGGTTCTTGAGCCGGAACTCGAGCGGATCGGCAGCAAGTTTTTGGCACAACTCGTCGAGCGTACATTCGAGCGCGAACCCGGACTGGGGCGAGCCAAAGCCTCTGAACTGGCCGCACTTGGGACCGTTGGTATAGACCGACTGCGCGTACGCGTCCACGGCCTGATACAAGTAGGCTCCGCCGCTCGCGGTGACAGCGTAATTCGGAATCCAGTAGCCCGCGCTATCATAGCCGCCCGTGTTGGCGTTGATGCGGACATGCGTGCCGGTCAAGCGTCCGTCGGCGGTCGCGCCGATTTTGAATTTGACGTGATACGGATGCCGCTTGGGTGTGGCGTCGAAAGCTTCACGCCGCGAATACGCCAGGCGCACGGGGCGGAGCAGCAGGTGAGCCATCAGCCCCGCCGCCACCAGCGGCCACGGGTCTTGCCGGGAGCCGAACGACCCGCCAGTGGGCGGAAAGATCACGCGCACGCGCGAGGGATCAACGCCGAGCGTCTGCGCGATATAGCCCTGCTGCCAGTGCGGCTCGTGCGTGCCGCCGACGACGGTCACGCGCCCGACCTCGTCAATGTAACCCAGCGTCGCGTCACGCTCCAACGTCGAATGTTCCTGGAACGTGGTGCGATAACTTGTTTCGAGAATAATATCCGACGCGGCAAACGCGGCGTCGAGATCGCCGTGCTTGACGGTAAAAGTGCTCAACACATTGCCTTGCGGATAGATGGGGAGAGCATCCGGCTTGAGCGCCTCGTCGGCGCTAAAGGTGTGCGGCAGAATCTCGTACTCGACCTGGATGGCTGGCGCGGCGGCCTGCGCCTGCTTGCGTGATTCCGCCACGACAAACGCAATCGGCGCACCTTTCTGCCGAAGTGTGTCGCCCACCGGCGTCAGCACCGGCTCGCTGCGGCTGTAGCCGTCCAGCCCGTTGAGGCCGGGCACGTCAGCCGCAGTGAAGATGCGCACAACGCCCGGCATCTGTGCAGCCTGATCGGTATTCAGCGAAAGCAATCGCGCGTGGTGGTGCGGGCTGCGCAGCACCACGGCGTGAAGCAGGCCCGGCATCACCATGTCTTCG
>Ga0315268_10002520_pt1 | contig 20611 bp, 21 predicted proteins | sample C1_top_MG_FD_204535 | JGI IMG/M metagenome (GOLD analysis project Ga0315268, IMG submission 204535) | Sediment microbial communities from Yellowstone Lake, YNP, Wyoming, USA - C1_top | ecosystem: Environmental > Aquatic > Freshwater > Lake > Sediment | place: USA: Wyoming | collected 2017-08-01
GGGAAAAGGTCGGCGCAGAATCCCCCGGTTTGAGTGCGGCAAAGGCCTGCGAAGCGGTCAAACAAAGAAGGATACTTGCTACGACAACCCGCATTCCCGATCTCATCATAGTATCACCAGGTCGTCACGGTGGATCACTTCATCATAATCCTTGTGCCCGAGGACCGATTGGATCTGAGAGGTCTTGAGTCCTTTGATCTTTTCGAGATCAACTGAAGCGTATTTGACCAGCCCACGGGCAAACGCGGACCCGCTCCGGTCCACGCAGGTCACACAGTCGCCGATCTTGAAGCTGCCTTCGATCTTCACGATCCCCCCGGGCAGCAGGCTTTTCCCTTTGTTCATGAGCGCCTCTACGGCGCCGTCGTCCACCACGATCTTTCCCGTAGAACCGGCTGTATACGCGATCCATTGCTTCCTGCTGTCGTGCTTTTCAGTCTTCGGCAGGAACAAAGTCCCGGTATCCCGACCTTCGAACAGCGAAAGGAGCACCCCGTTCTTTTTTCCGTTCACAATGACCATGGGAACGCCGTATGCGCCGACCTTTTTGGCAGTCATGATCTTCGACCGCATGCCGCCGGTACCAACGAGCGTCTGCGCATCGCCCGCACCCCGTTCCACGTCGGCAGTGATCTTCTCAACGAGCGGGATCAGGACTGCGGACGGATCGAGCTTGGGGTCGGCCGTGTACAGGCCGTCGATGTCGGAAAGGATCACCAGCAGATCAGCGTCGGTAAGGTGCACGACCATGCTGGAAAGGTTGTCATTGTCGCCGAACTTGATCTCATCGACCGAAACCGTGTCATTCTCGTTAATGACAGGAATGACCTCGTGGTCGAGCAAGGTCTGCAGAGTATTCCGTGCATTCAAAAACCGGGTTCGGTTCGATAGGTCCTCGCGGGTAAGCAGCACCTGCGCAACCTTGTTCCCATGTTCTCCGAAGGTCCGCTCATAGGCCCACATCAGGCCGGACTGGCCCACAGCAGCTGCAGCCTGTTTGAGCGACAGGGGCATTCCCCTGGTCTTTTTGAGACCCAGTTTCGCCAGTCCAGCTGCGATCGCGCCGGACGACACCAGCACCACCTCGCGGCCCTGTTCCATGATAGACGAGATATCAGCGGCAAGACGTTCGATGCGATTCTGGTCCAAACCCCGGTCCGACGAGGTGAGCACCGCGCTCCCGACCTTGATAACGATCCTGCGGGCCCGGGAGAATATCGTTTTTCTGTTCAATTGATTCTTCATATAGTTCAGTAACTGCAGGCCGAAGACTGCCGGCGCATTCTTCTACTCTGAAGAGTGCTCTCCTGGAGTACTGTCAGGGGATACATGTTCATCAGTATGTTCGTGTTGTCCCCTGGCCTCCCGTTCCTCTTCCACTCTGCTTGCCAGGAACCTCAGAAGCGGCTCCAGACCTGCGCCAGTCACTGCAGAGATGGGGAAAAATGTGAATCCGTTCTCGCGGCAGTACTGGGAAAGCGATTCAAGCATCTCCGGATCTGCTGCGTCGATCTTGGTCGCTGCAACGGCCATGTATTTGCTCTTTAACTTGTCGCTGTAGCGCTCAAGTTCGTTATTGATCGTCTTGAAATGCACGACCGGGTCGCCCGGCACCATGCCCGAAACGTCGACCATGTGCAGGAGGATCGATGTTCTTTCAATGTGCCGCAGGAATTCGAAGCCAAGTCCAGCGCCTTTGTGCGCATTCTCGATCAAACCAGGGATGTCAGCCACGACAAAACTGATCCTGCCCTCAGGCTTCACCACCCCGAGCACGGGCGAGAGTGTCGTGAACGGGTAGTCCGCGATCTTCGGTTTGGCCGCGGAAATGCTCGAGATGAGCGTTGACTTCCCGGCATTCGGTAACCCGACCAGTCCTACATCGGCCAGGAGCTTGAGCTCAAGGAAAAGCCACTGTTCTTCGCCCTCCTCACCAGGCTGGGCATGCCTCGGAGCCTGGTTCGTGGCGGTCTTAAAGAACGCGTTCCCTTTGCCCCCTCTGCCACCCCGGGCTATGATATAGTACTTGCCGTCCTGGTCAAGATCAACGATCTGGGTCTTGGTCTCGGCATCGTTCACGATCGTGCCAACAGGCACGCGCACAATAACGTTGTCTGCATCAGCGCCGGATTGTTCCTTCCCCCGCCCTTGTTCGCCGTCCTTCGCACGGTATTGCTGCTGATACTTGAGGTCGATCAGCGTCCCGAGCTGTTTGTCTGCGCGGATGATCACATCTCCGCCTTTGCCGCCATTGCCGCCGTTCGGCCCTCCGCGCGGTACATAGGCCTCGCGCCGAAAGCTCACGCACCCCTGTCCGCCATGGCCTGCGATAACCTGGATCTTTACCCTATCAATAAAATTAGACATTCAGTCTCACGGTCTCCCTACTCACCTCTTCGAACTCATCGAAAGGGAGATTTGAACAATGTTTTCAATGAACTATACCGTGCTACACCTGAAAATGCAAGCCGGAAAGCTGTTGAGAATAGAAAAGGCGGCATAGACAACTATGCCGCCTTCGGAATCCATCGCATCAATGTTCCAGGTACGTCTACGCTCCCGCTTCTGCGTACACGCTTACCTGTTTGCGGGTCTTGTCATAGCGCTCGAACTTCACCACACCGTTGATCTTGGCGAAGAGCGTATCATCGCAACCTTTGCCCACGTTCTCGCCCGGATGCACCTTGGTTCCGCGCTGACGCACGATGATCGTTCCTGCATGCACTTTCTCGCCATCATACCGCTTCACGCCGAGATACTGCGGATTACTGTCCCTGCCGTTCCTTGAACTTCCGACGCCTTTTTTATGAGCCATTTCAAATCCTCCAAAAATAGTTCTCTGCCACACAAAACACGAAGACTCAGAGCGATCCGGTTTCATTCCAGATGGACTTCATGTCTTTTGTGTCCTGGTGCAAAAACATGTTCTATGCTATGATCTCTTTTACTTTGATCGCGGTAAAGTTCTGACGGTGTCCGTTCGTTTTGCGGAAACCCTTGCGCCGCCGGTGTTTGAAGATCAGAAGTTTTACGCCCCTGTCCTCATCCACAACCTCAGCCGTTACCTTGGCGTTCTCTAGTCTTGGTTTGCCGACCGACAGCTTTTCGCCGTCAGAGATCATGTAAACATCCTTGATCTCCACGATATCGCCCTTCTTTGCATCAAGGCTTTCCACCCTGACCACATCGCCAGGAGACACCTTGTACTGTTTTCCTCCGGTAGTGATTACTGCGTACATGCCACATCCTCCTTGAACAAACTCATTACTTGTGTTGAGAGCGCATAAAATACCACGTAACTTGTGGACTTGTCAAGGAAAAAAACCGTCCTGAAACAAAAAATCTCATCCTTAAGCTATTTGACACACAGTCTCGCCACCTGTTACAATGGTCCACATCGAAAGGCCTGAAATATGCCACTGTCCTATGTAGAATACACGATAACAATCCCGGACCAATTCAAAGAACCGCTCATAAAGAGGCTCACCGAAATGGGTTGTCTCGGCGCGATCGAGAGCGATGACGCGCTCATTGCTTATTTCCCCGGAGAGCTCGACACAAGCGCGATACAGACGGAGTTGCAGCTCCAGCAGGCCCTTCTTGCCGGATCCGGAACCGGCCGGGCCCACGAATTAAGCTTTACCTCTGCCCGCATCCCGTCCCAGGACTGGAACGAATCATGGAAAAAAGGATTCCAGCCTGTTGATGCGGGTAAGCGCTTCACGATCATCCCCCCTTGGGAGCAACCGAGGGAAGGCCGCGTCAATCTCATCATCGACCCCGCAATGGCCTTTGGCACCGGTCATCATGAGACCACACGCTCCTGTCTGGTTCTGATGGAAAAACATGCTGACGCATACAGCAAGGAACGCTTTTTGGACCTCGGCACGGGAACCGGCATTCTCGCCATCGCCGCGGCAAAGATCGGATACCGTCATGTTACGGGCATTGATACCGACCTGCTCGCAGTTGATGCGGCGTACAAAAACATCCTCCTCAACGAGGTGCCGGACGTGGTTATCCGGCAGGGAAGCCTCACTGAGGACGAAAGCGTGTACGATGTCATTGCGGCAAATCTGATATCCGGGATCCTGGTCCAATTCGCAAATGTGCTTTCACAACATCTGGATTCCAACGGCATCTCTATCCAGTCCGGCATTCTCCGGGGCCAGGAGAACGAGGTCATCCATGCCATGGAGCACGCCGGGCTCACCCTGCTGGAAAAATATCCTGATGGAAAATGGATATCGCTGGTAATGAGCCACCGCAGAAAGTCGTGATAACGGTCATCATGTGGAAACCGTGTTCTAATAAGCCCTCTAATGTACGACAACGGTTTACAAACCTCTTTGCTTTGTCTATAATGACCTCGATGATACCTATTCTACCTGCAGCGTTCCGAAACGAATTGCTCCTCGTGTTTTTCATTGCTGCATTGCTTCCTCTTCAGGCATCGGCCACACCTGCCTATGCGGTTCAAACAGGACGTGCGTGCGCGCAGTGCCACGTCGATGCCATGGGTGGCGGCCAGCTCACCGACAGCGGAACAGCGTTCCTCGGAGAGTTGAAATCCAAGGGCTTGTACCGGCCGTTGTCCCTGCCGCGACAGGTCGTGCGGCTCTTCGTCGGATATTTTCATATGATGGCCGCGATCATGTGGTTCGGTACGATCATGTATGTCCACATCCTGTTAAAACCGGCATATGCATCTAAAGGCCTCCCCAAGGGAGAGCTCAAGCTCGGATGGATCTCCATGCTCGTCCTGCTCATCACCGGCACCCTCCTGACCATCGCCAGGGTCCCTTCCCTTGAAATGCTGTACACCACGCGGTTCGGCATATTGCTGAGCATCAAGATACTCCTTTTCCTCGTGATGCTCAGCAGCGCTGTAATCGTCACCCGTTATATCGGTCCCCGTCTTCGTCAAAAAATGCAGAGCCCAGTTGCTGCCATCATCTCCAACGGCCTCACCCCGGAGCAGCTTTCTCACTTTGACGGAAAGAACGACAACCCGTCCTACATCGGATACAAAGGGATCGTGTATGATGTATCTCACGGCAGGTTATGGAAGAACGGGACGCATATGGTCAAACATGCGGCCGGCATTGACCTGACGGACGCTCTGAAGAATGCACCTCACCAGGAAGACAAGGTCCTGGCCATGCCACAGATCGGATCGCTGCTTGCTGAAGGGGAAACGCACATTCCCCCTTTCCACGAGCGGTTATTTTACTTCTTTGCCTATATGAACCTGGTTCTCGTATTCATCATCACCTTTGTCATTGCACTCTGGAAATGGTGGTAGACCGGACCGCCCAGTTCATATCCCGAGAAAGGTCGTCGAAGTATCATACTGTTCTTACACAAGAATGCATGATCCTGCAAAACAACATGCTGCTTCAAATTGGCTGACGGCGCAATATCGTTTATGGTACAATGAACCGAAGGAGTTCACGCATTGTCTGATATCACGCTGAAACGCATCCTGTACATGGAAGATGACCCGGGGCTCGCCCGTCTGCTGCAGAAGATCCTGCAACGGCGCGGCTTTATCGTAGAGATCGCGCCGAATGGCGAGGAAGGTCTGGCGATGGCTGCCAACAACCCCTACGATCTGCTCCTGGTTGACTATAACATGCCGTTCCAGGGCGGGATCGATGTCCTTCGTTCACTTGCCACACAAGGCCCCTTTCCCCCGACGATCATGGTTACCGGCGACGGCAATGAAGCGATCGCCGTGGAAGCGCTCAAAATGGGTGCTGCCGATTACATCGTAAAAGACGTTGATATGAAATACCTTGACCTGCTTCCTTCCGTCATCGATCAAGTGCTCCTCAGGCAGCAGTTGCTCCGGGAACGCCAACAGATGATCGAGACGGTCAAGGAAAGCGAAGAACGCTATCGGCAGCTCTTTGACAGCAATCCTATCCCTATTCTTGTGTACGATCTCCAGACGCTCACCTTTCTCACGGTCAACAATGCGGCGATCTCGCATTACGGATATACGCTCGAAGAGTTCCTCACCATGACCGTCAATGACCTCTACACGCTTGAGGACATTCCCGAACTGTTGAAGATCCTGTCAAAACTCGATAAAAGCGAGAAGCAGATCGGCATCTGGAGGCATCTCTTAAAGAACGGCACCCAGATCGATGTGGAGATCACCTCCCATTGCATCATGCTCGGCGGAAATCGCGCGCATTTCATCCTCGCGAACGATGTTACGGAGCGCAAAAAAGCTGAAGAAAACCTCCTCCGGGCGCAAAAGCTCGAATCCCTGGCAATCCTCGCAGGCGGTCTTGCCCACGATTTTAACAATCTGCTGACCGCGATCCTGGGCAATATTTCGCTCGCAAAACTGGACACCTCACCATCGGAAGATGGCATCTACGAGCGGTTGGAAGAAGCTGAAAAGGCCACTTCACGCGCTCAGAATCTGACCCAACAATTGCTCACGTTCTCACGGGGAGGCGCACCACTCAAAAAGCTCCTGTCCGCTAAAAAAGTGGTGGAAGATTCAGCGATCTTTGCCCTTCGCGGCTCCAAATCGCGGTGCGATCTGAGAATGCCCGACGATCTCTGGCAGGTTGAAGCTGACGAAGGGCAGTTGGGTCAGGTCATTCATAATCTGATCATGAACGCCGATCAGGCCATGCCGGAAGGCGGAACCGTGACCGTGACAGCGGAGAACATCGTCCTCGCAGAAAATAACCCTTTTGCTCTGCGGGCCGGTGTCTATATCACGATAGCGGTAACAGATCAGGGAATCGGCATTCCCCAGGAATATTTTCAAAAGATATTCGACCCCTATTTTACCACAAAGCACAAAGGCAGCGGGCTCGGGCTTGCCACGAGCTATTCCGTTATCAAACGCCACGACGGCCACATAACCGTTGATTCCTTTCTGGGAACCGGCTCGACCTTTCGTGTGTACCTTCCAGCGACCAAAGAAACGCTTTCGGAGCGCGTTATCAAGGAAACAGCCTCGGTCCCGGGTACCGGACGGGTGCTCGTCATGGACGATGAAGAAATGATACGGGACGTCGCCAGCAAGATCCTCACCAAGCTTGGATACGAGGTGTCATGCTCGCGGGACGGAGCAGAGGCCATTGATCTGTATGAACAGGCCCGCAAAGATCGCCGGCCGTTCGATGCAGTTATCATGGACCTGACCATACCGGGCGGCATGGGCGGTCAGGAAACCATAAAAAAACTGCGCGACCTCGACCCCGGCGTAAAAGCCATTGTCTCAAGCGGATATTCGCACGATCCCATCATGGCGCAATTCAAGGATTATGGCTTCCTCGGTGTCGTATCCAAACCGTATACCATCAAGACGTTGAGCGAGGTTATCCATAAGATCGTCTCCTCCCCCACGTAGCCGCCTTCCCGGTATGACGCAGGTCATAGCATCGTTCCTTGCTTTGGGATAGAATGTCCTCATGCTGGAAACATCCCCGGCCCGAAGAAAGGATCGCCATGGAAATGCTCGACCTCGCACAATTGATCAAGTTCAGTCCCAACCGCATCTCGCGGGAGATGCTCTCGGACAAGCCCGAAATGAGGGTCGCCCTCATGTGTTTGGAAGCAGGCCAGAAACTGGACCCACACAAAGCGCCGCTCCGCCTTATGATGTACTGCGTGCAGGGGAAAGGGACCTTTACGGTCGGCGATGAAACGATGGAAGCTGGTGAAAAGACCTGCATCCTCTGCGATCCCAATGTTCCGCATGGCTTTGCTGCCGACAAAGGGGAGAACCTTGTTGTCATGGCAATTGTAACGCCTGTGGAGTAAGCGAAGCGCACATACTCTCCTGAGATTGCTTTTGCACTGAACTGTCGTACCAATAAAAAAGCCCCCGTTATGGAAACGGGGGCTTTTGTTATTCCTCTGTCAGTTCATCAATACTGCTACCGCTGCATGCTCAGGTTTCGCCTTCTCACATACACCAACACACCGGCACTGCCTCCGACGAACAGCAGGAACCAGATCGGGTATTGGACGGCAAACACAATCGGAGTGAGCGCACACCGCGCGGCAAATCTCATTGACTCATACCTGCCGATGAAACCGGCAATTGGTGGCGAGTAGGCGTAATACAGGTTAACGAATGCCCTTCCGGCTGTATTTGACAGAAGATAGCGGTCCCTGAACTCCCTCAACACAAACACATGAGGATCCAGATACGATCCGTAGGCTGCCGTGGCTATGAAGCAATAGTTGTGTCCCGTATTATAGTCGCTGCCGGTCCCGGAATAGGATGATGCGCTCTGGGTCAGCGTATGGGTCGCAGTATTCACCGCGCTCCCAACCGTGATCGTAGCGGTCCGTTCCGCGTATCCGGTCGGATTCGCATATACGAAATAGCCGATTGTTGAATTGCCCGAGCCGCTTTGGCTTCCTGCATCGAGCTTGATCCAGACACTTGTGTTGTCCGTGGTGCTCGCTATCTTGGCAGACCAGTAGCAGTTCGTCGTAACCGTAAAATTCCCTGAACCACCGTTCGAGATGATCGTATTCGTTGTCGGGGACACTGAATACGTGCAGGGAATGATATCGAATGTAGCCTTTATGGTCGGCGTTGGAGTAGAGTCGATGTCCTTGATCGTTACACCGCTGAGCGAACCGCTGTAAATATTGCTGTTCGGTGAAGCGCTGGATGAAAAAAGCGTGTTCGTTAAGCTTGTATACACGTCACCCGGATCACCGGCATTTGTTCCGTTTTCCAATTCCCAAAGGTTGTCAGCCTGGACCAGTTCAACGCCGTAATGCGTGGTGGCGCAGTTTGCTCCTGCAGGAACGCACGCATTGGCATTTACGGTATTCGTGTTCAGCCCTGCAGCGATGACCGCCTCGTCAATGTGCCATATCAGCAGCCCGCTTGCCGGAAGCCCTGCATCAAACCCGAGCTGCTGCCTGTTCTCGACCAGAAAATATTCAGTTGGCGGGGCTGAACATTCCGGCTTGTAGATCACACCGGCCGATGTTTCTATGGGCCCTATCGATTGCGTTGAGATACCGGTGATAAACGTCGGGGTCACCCAGCCCAGACTCGCTTTGCTCCACGCATCAAGATGGGAAGGACTGTCGCCCGCTCTCCCCCCCGGAGACTGACCATAACTGCCCACTGCCATGAGTGACCAGTCGCCCGCACCGTACGACGTGCCAATGGTATCGTAGAGATCCGGCAAGCCGAGAATATGACCGTATTCGTGTGCAAAAGTGCCGATCGTATTCATCTTCATCGGCAGCGCGACTGAATACTGCACCTCATTCACGATGATATACGTGCTAACTGTAATTTTGCCTAAGGTGGCAGCACAAGTCGAATTCGTGGTAATAGGAGTGACCGAGAACATGTGCGGCCAGATATTATTCTTGTTCGGGCTGTCAGCCGCGCCTGTCCCCTGATAAATAATCAGCAAGGAGTCTACTTCGCAATCCCCGTTCGTGTCATACTTACTAAAATCGAAATTGGCAGCCATCAAGGATGTCACTACCTGGGTAACAAGCTCACCAACCGCAGAAAAACTTGGCGATGAAATGGTACCGTAATAATCGTGCTCTTTTGCCGCCATGATCCAGTTCTGGATACCTGCGGGTCCGGACGAAACAGAGAGGGTATTCCGCGAAACTTCCGCATAATAGTCGTTCATGCTCGAAGGTGTCGTGCTGTTGACGCTGAAGAGCGCTGTTTCCCAATCCCCGGTCGTCGTGATCGGGGTCGAGGTATAGGTAGTCGTGGTCGTGAAGCTTACCAGGGTCACGAGGATATTATTCACGCCCGACGTCCGTGCTGGAGCGCTCGCCAAGGAAGGCGACGCGCTCTTGCTGAGCGCGCTGCTGCTTAATGCGCGCATCTGCCGGACCTGGGTCGCTGCGCTGCCCTTTGGACGCGCATGTTTTGACTTAGGCAGCGGAGAGTCTACCCCGACATAGAAAGCGGAACTCACCAGGTTGCCGGTATTGTCATGCTCGGCATAGGTCCATTTCTGCCGATCCGTATCGTACACAATGGCATATCCATCGCTGGTCTCCCACCCGTTCGAAAACTCGTCTCCCCATTGCCGCGCCTGGAACGATGCGCCGCCCGGCTGGGACAAGGTCTGCAGTTTCGGGGAAGCGGGCACACACCATCCGTCACCCGCCAGGGCCGCCAGGGTGAATACTACGAGCACAACAACTAGAGCTGTTTTGCACATCGCCTTCATAGTAATAATCCTCCCTATTTCACCGTTTCTTCAATGGTCCGTATCCAGAACAGTCCGCCCCGTTCATCGCCACGGTATTCCGCGATCGCCTTTATCTGCTTGCCGAACAGTTCAGGCGAGAGCTTTTGCCGGGAATACATGGTCACCGAAGTTCCGACCCTGCTGCGCAGAAAATCAGGGTACGCCTTGATCGTTTCCGTTGACTCCACAGCAATGACGAGCTTATACAGCGTTTGTTCAGGTTTGATGTTAAGCAGACTAGATGAAGTGATCGAGTACTCCAAAACCTTTCCATGCAGAACAGCCCTGTTCTCGATGCTTGGCACGCCCCATGCCGGGGAACTGAACACCAGGCACATGCACAAGAGTGATGTGACCGATAGATAATCCTTGAACATGCTTTTTGAGCCGACAGTGCCGCTGTTGACCGTCACAATGAACCCGATCCTGCTTTCCGGAGAAATGGACTTTCCTTCAAGCAATACATCTTATGGATTACATTGGTATATTTTAACAGCTACGATCTCAAAAGTAAATGAGAAATTAGAACCATATCCAGCTATTGCCGGTCATTGCTATTGACATAATCAGCCCACAAAAAAGCTCCCATTCGAAAGCATCAAATGGGAGCGGAATAAGAACACTTATGAAAAGAATATCATATTTGCTTCATTTCCTTGCCGCAGCCGCATTTACCGGGTTTGTCCGAGATCGCTCCGCACTTGCAATCAGCCCCGCATGCGCAAACATACTTGCCCTTCAGGCCGACCTTCTTCACGGCCTTGCCGCAACCGCACTTGTTCGGATCATCCTTGCTCAGTTCGCAGTTGCACTCTGCACCACACCGGCACATGATCGCAGTGTCCTTGTCAATGCTCAGCAGATGCATCGGCGCCATCTCGGTACCGCACTTGCACTTCCCGGGTTCCTTGGAGATGGAGTCGCATTTGCAGTCATCCTTGCAGTTGCACACATAATAGACCTTGCTCTTGTCCGCTGCAAAGACCAAACCCAGAGCAACCACTACGAAGACCGCGACGAACAATACAATAAGCGTTTTCTTCATCCTATCACCCCCTTTCACGTTGATTGGACAAACTATAGCTTGGAACCCGTTCCTTGTCAATGTGGCAAAGCTCTCACAAATGCACTATCGTGCACAATAATGCAGCTCGATAAAGCCTCGTATAACCCGCTGTTTACAGTCGATCACAGCCATCAGAGAATGTGTTCACTTTTTCGGTGATCTTTGTTATAATCCAGTGTCGAGAATATGTTTCCCGAATGTAGTGCACCACTATCCCGGACCATAAAGAGATTGACCTGTGATGGGTAAGATTCTGCTGATCGACGATGATCATTCCTTTTTAACCTTGCTCGAAGAATACGTAGCGGAGCGATATCCTGACCTCCATGTTCTGACCTGCTCAGACCCGGTCAAATGCCTCATCCACATAACCGGAGACCTTGACCTGCTGCTCGTCGACCTTGAAATGCCGGGCCTGGACGGCTCGAAGATACTCGCGTATGCGGTTTCCAAGGGTGTGAACAAGAACAGGATCATCATTCTTTCAGGTCACGATGCCGAATACCTGCATGTCCGATTCCCGATGGGAAGTTGCCTTGCTGTGCTGAACAAATTTGAAGGCAAGCAAAAAGATGTGCTGGACATGATCTTCAGGTCGTTGCAGGAAAAAACCCGTGCAAAGACATGAAGCCTGTTCCCGACCGCACTCAGCGTGCTCTCCCCGGTATGCGATCAAAGGGCTACAATAATTCCCCTGTAAAGGACCTGCCAGAATGACTCAGAAAAAGAAGATCCTGCTCGTACACCCGCTTGGCGAGAACTGGATGACCGGCCAGCAGGATGTCTCTCACATTTTCAACATCATGCCGCCTATGGGTTTGCTCTCGCTGGCAGCCTGGATCGAAAAGCACGGACACCAGGCAGAAGTTCACGACTGCTACGCCTTCCCCGGGAAGGATGACAGAATATTCGAATTCCTGAAAGCGGAACGCCCTGAATTCATCGGTTTCACGACCACGACCTCCAGTTTCATGGACGGGATACGCCTGGCAACGCGGGCAAAAGAAGTGCTGCCCGGGATCCGGATTGTCTTCGGCGGTGTGCATGTGTCCGCTCTGCGCGAAAAGCTGCTGCAGGATTTCCCGATCATTGACTACGGCGTCGTGGGCGAAGGCGAGCAGACATTGCAGGAGCTGATGGAATCGCCGACCGACAGCCTTGGCAGCATAGAAGGGTTGATCCACCGGAACAAGGGCGAGGTGGTCTTCAACGGTTTTCGCAAGAAGCTGCTCGACATGGATTCCCTGCCATTCCCCGCGTATGAAAAACTGCAGGGGTTTCCCGACAGCTACAAACTGCCCATCTTCAGCTATCCTAAGGCGCCGAACACCACGGTCATCACGAGCCGCGGCTGCCCCTATACCTGCTCGTACTGCGATCGGTCGGTCTTTCGACGCACCTATCGGTATAATTCCCCTGAATATATGGTAGAGCTGATGACCTACCTGCAACGCCGGTTCAAGATCAAGCATGTCAACATCTACGACGACACGTTCACGCTGAAGCGCGAGCGGGTGATCGACTTCTGCAGGCTCAAGATCAAGGCCGGATTGAACATGACCTTTAATTGCGCGGCCCGCACGGAACAGCTCGACGCAGACATGCTTGCCCTGATGAAAAAAGCGGGTTGCTGGATGATCAGCCTCGGCATCGAAACAGGCGATCCTGATCTCCTGAAAAGACACCGTTCCTATTTGCCCGGAAGCAACATGGACGATCCCCTCGAAAAGATCCGCACGATGGTACACCTCATCAAGCGCTCCGGGATCCGCGTCAAAGGTTTGTTCATGCTCGGTCTGCCCGGGGAGACCGAGGAAAGCATCACAAAAAGCATGGAGTACGTTTTCAGTTTGCCGATCGACGAGTTCAATCTTTCCAAATTGACCCCCTTCCCCGGCGCTCCCATCTACAGCACGATCCGCGAGCACGGGTCTTTTGAGGAGAACTGGGCACTGATGAATGCGCTTAATTTCATGTTCGTGCCCACGGGGTTCACCAGGGAACGGCTTGAAGAACGGCATATAGAGTTCTACCGCCGCTATTTCACCCGGCCCCGTATCCTGTTGAACTACGTAACCATGATCTGGAAATCTCCTGACAGCTGGAAGCGCTTTTGGATGGACCTCCCGACATTCCTGCGGTTCAAAAAGGGGTATGAGCATAACAAGAAAAAGGCGGCAAACCTGACAGGGGGCCCGGAAAAGCCCTGACCGACTCCCTGGAATGAAGGGCAGCTCAATGTTGTTTCCGAATAGGGTTACGTCCCGAACGGATCAAAACCAGTATTCCGGATACTTTCTGTTATTCGGGATATTGTTCACGAGCAGAGCAACGATCAGCAACGTGACCGCCCCTGCACCGGCAGGAATGATTGCGTAGAGAAATCCAAGAGCATGTATCTTTGCCCCGCCGATGACCGCGATCAGAGCTGTAGCGCCGCCGGGCGGGTGGAGCGTTTTCGTGGCGAGCATCGTCACGATCGCGAACGAGACAGCCATGGCCGCAGCGACCCAGATCACTCCCCCAAAGAGCTGATAACACGCCACGCCGACCAGCCCGGAGAGGATGTGCCCGCCGATGAGGTTTCGCGGCTGCGCCAGCGGGCTCTTGATCGCACCATAGACCAGGACCGCTGAAGCGCCGAACGATCCGATCAACAGCGATAGATCGCGCGGTTCAAAATAGTTCGACGAGAGATATCCGCAGGCCCCTATGCCGATCACCGCGCCGACCCAGGACCAGAGCAGTTCCTGGAGGCCTACGCCCGGCGGGGCCTTGGACCCGCCTTTCATCTTTGCAACATATTCATAAACAGTCATTTGCGATCCGCACCAGCTATTTTTTTCCTATCGCTCTCACGATATCCGCCCTGGATATGACGCCGACCAATTTGCCGTCATGGTCCACGACCGGCAGACGCTTGATACGCCGCTCGTCCAGGACCATTGCCGCATCCCGGACGCTATCGTCAGGCAACGCGGTCAGCGGAGGAAAGCTCATAACATCACCGACCTTGCTTCCGGACGTACGGGCAGGAACAGGCTCTCCGAGGATATTCCGCAGTATGTCCTTGAAGGTATGTTCTTTGTTCATGCCGGCAAGCATAAGAATATCTGCTTCACTTATAACGCCGATGACCTGCCCCTGTGCGTCGACCACTGGCATGCCGCTGATCCTGCTCTCTGACAGCACTCGTGCCGCTTCATGCAGGTCCGCGTCACGGGTGATCGTGACCACTGATGTCGTCATGACGTCCCGCACCAGGGCCCGTGAGATGAGCCGCTCCTGAGCATGACGGAGCGCGATCTCATAGATCCTTTTCAGATCATCCTCGGTGACATCCATATAGGACTTCATTTCCTTGAGCGCTGCCCTGAGATCGTCCTCAGAGGGCGGCGAACATACGTTCCTGGAATCCATATGCCTCCTGCGCGTCAGACGGAACTATGAACAGAGTATAACGTGCTCCGGTTCGTGATTGTTATGATATCCGTCATATGCATTCATTCTTTTCGTTCGGTCCTGACGACCAGCCAATACACGAAACCGACGACAAGAATAGCGGCAATAAGATAATAGATCGATTCCGGCTTCTCGTGCTTCAGCGTCGCGATCATGGTCTCCCGTATCAGGGTGACCAGCGCGACCCCGACGAACACGCTGATATGGAATTTACCGCCTTTCAGATGTGAGATCTCGGTGTTCATGAGCTCGATCATAAGCCAGAGCATCAACATGGAACCGAGCGAGGATATGATCCCGCGCTCGAGATCTCCGCTGACCATATGGACAACGTCCTGCACAAAGAGCCAGACGACCCCGAGCGTCAAGCCGATCAGAGCGAACACGAGGATCAGGTTCGTGGTTTGCGAGAACTTCTCGGAGAACGTGATGAGAGCGCTTTTCACCTTGTAGACCGGTGAATAGATCCGCATTTCCTCCTCGATAAAAGCGGTCATGATAACATTCAGGCTTATGTCGATGATCTTGTTGACTGAAATAACGTTGTTCGTATACTCTTCTTTGGTGTCATCGGACTTGGAAAGATGGCCGACACAGCAGTTCTTGATGATATTTGCAACTCGCTGCATGTAATGGACATCGACGGCACGCCTGACATGGGCCGAACCGATCTTGATGAGCGCATCGTAGTAGCGGTTGTCATAGGTACCGGAGAAAAGCTGCAGGAACCACTTCTTCTGATCGTCAAAAACATGCTTTTGGAGCTTTTCCTCGGTAAAGAACCCGGCCGCTCCCTTGGTCCCTTTGAACCAGAGGCTAAGCGTGCTCATCACCTCCTCGGCGTGTTCCTCCATGAACGGTTTGAGGCTGGCCAGCCGTTTTTCATCCTCTTCAGTGAACCGGTAGTCGTGCTTGATCTCCTTGAACGATCTCATGCGCAGTATGTCCCCCTTCCTCTTTACCGGATCGCGCTAGTTATCCCAGCTGATGGCCTGCACCGGGCAGGTGTCGATTGCTTCCTGACAGTTGCAGGACGAACACTTGTCCGGTCCGATGACCGCAGACCTTTCGTCATCGCCGAGCTTAAACACCAGCGGGCAAACCTCTACACAATGACCGCAGCCTATACAGGCATCATAGTCTACAACCGGTCGTTTGTTCATCGTATCACCTTCACGTTCTTTAGTAACGCTGCAGCATATGATGTCGGACAGATGCGAAATTCATCACTATGATTTTACCTCAACTTGTTTGCAAAGTATATCATATTGAGCTGCTTGTGCACACGAACGTTATTCTCGCATCTCGTCTCATGACAGTCTTTTCCTGAACCTGATCGAACTGAGCGTAATAACAACAGCTCCAAGTATCAGTAGTGCCGACAATTGCGGCCAGAGAATGTTGAAACCGTTCCCTTTCAGGAATATTCCCCGGATGATGACAAGAAAATAGCGGAGCGGGTTGGCATACGTGAGATACTGAAAGAGAATGGGCATATTCTCAATAGGGAACATGAATCCCGATAAAAGGATCGCCGGCATGTAGAACAGGAACGAGGCCATGAGCGCCTGCTGCTGGGTCATGGCAATGGTCGAGATGAACAGACCGATCCCGAGCACGGACAGTAGATAGATGGCAGTGGACAGCGGCAGAAGCCACAGGGGGCCGTTGATCGGAATGCTGAATATCAGCACGCCGAGCGCCGTGATCAGGACCATGTCGAAAAAACCGATCAGGGCGAACGGGATGGTCTTCCCGAGGATCAGTTCCAGGGGCCTGAGCGGTGTCACCATCAGCTGCTCCATGGTCCCTATCTCCCGTTCGCGTACCACGGCCATGGACGTAAGCAGGAGCGAGGTCAGCATGATCACCATGGCGATAACACCCGGAACATTGTAGTTCTTGCTCTTGAGCTCCGGATTGTACCAGGCACGCTGACGGACATCGATCCGTGCGCTTGTGCGGGCGGATTGACCAGCGATGTCCAGCGAATATTTTTGGATGATCCTCGTCGTATAATCCAACGCCACGGTTGCCGTGTTGGACTCGGTGCCGTCTGCGATCACCTGGACCGCAGTCCGGATTCCACGCTTCAGGTCCGAGGAAAATCCCCTGTTGATCTGAAGCACAACGGTAACCTCGGACCGGTCAAGCACCTCCTGCACCTCAGCGGGCGATCCCGGAAGGGCCTTGATCAGGAAATATCCCGACGCAGTGAACCGCCTGACCAGCTCACGGCTCTCGTACGAACGGTCCAGATCCATCACCGCTGTCGGAATACTGCTCACGTCCGTCGTGACCGCAAATCCGAACACCAGGGTCTGAAGCACCGGGACCACGAATACGATCGCTTTCATCCGTTTGTCCCTGAGGACCTGGATGAACTCCTTGATCACCATCTGACGTATACGTTCAAAACTGATTTGCATTCTCGTGGTCCTTATTCGGAGGGAGGCATCATTTGATTATTCGATGTATTTGTTAAGCTTTTTGTTCGCAACCGCAACTACAATAACAGCAAAGATCAGAAGAAATATCGCATCCACCACCAGAAGCCTGATCGGATTCCCCTTGAGAAAGATCCCCTTTAATACAGACACAAAATATCTCGCCGGGATCAGTCGCGAAAACAGCTGGAGCGGCAGCGGCATGTTCGAGATCGCGAACATGAACCCGGACAATAAAAACGCGGGAAGGAAGGTCGCGACCATCGCGATCTGGCTCGCAACCAGTTGGGACTTTGCCACAATCGAGATCACGATGCCGAGCCCGAGCGCGCCGAAGAGGAACACGCTGGAAACCACACCGAGGATGAACACATTCCCTTTGAGCGGGACCTCGAAAAGAAACACCGCCATGAGGACCGTGATGACCATATCAGTGAACCCGATCAGAAAATAGGGGATCAGTTTGCCAAGCACCAGCTCCGATGGCTGCACCGGCGTTGCAATAAGCTGTTCCATGGTGCCCCGCTCCCATTCCCGGGCAAAGGTCAGCGAGGTGAGGAGTGCAGCGATCACCATCATGATCACCGCGATCAGTCCGGGGATGATGAAGTTCCGCGACTTCAGTTCGGGATTGTACCACACGCGCACGCGCGGTTCGATCAGTAGGGCCGATCGCGCACCAGCCAGCCGTTGGTTCGCGATCTCCGTAAGCGCTGCAAGATAGCCCAGCGCAATGGTCGCGGTATTCGAATCGCTCCCGTCAACAATGATCTGGAGTTGCGCTACCCCTTCTGTCCTGATGACCCTCGAAAAGTCCGAGGGTATGGAAACCGCAACCCGCGCTGTTCCCGCGTCCAGATAATCGTCTATCTCCTTCTCGCGTTCGGCGTTGCGGACAATGGTAAAGTATCCTGATGACGTAAGCTCGGCAATGAGCTCTCTGCTGATGCTGCTTCGGTCGGCATCGTAAACAATGGTCGTCAGGTTGTTCACATCCAGGGTGATCGCGTATCCGAAGAGGACAAGAAGCAGGACCGGCATGATAAAGGCCATGGCCAGACTGAGGGGGTCCCGTCTGACCTGGATGATCTCTTTTTTTGCGATAGCCTTGATCCTGAGTAGTTTCATAGGTCGTTCACGACGTCTCGATCAATGTAACAAACACGTCTTCAAGCGACGCAACGATCTTATCAACCCGATGCACGACGATATTCGACCCCGTTAACGTCGATCGGATCAGCGGTATCGCCTGCGATGCGTTCTCCACGATCGCATGCAGCAGGCTGCCGAAGATCGCGGCCTCGATCCCCTGTTTTTCAAGGACATCCAGGGCAGTCATAAGCGGCTCAGCCTCAATTTCGAGCACGTCGCGGGTCATGAAGTCCTTTCTGAGCTCCGCGGGCGTGCCGTCCGCAATGATCTTTCCGCGATAAATGAGCGCAAGCCGGTCGCAATAATCGGCCTCGTCCATATAATGTGTCGTGACAAAGACCGTGGTACCTGACCGCGCCATATCAGAGATCATGTCCCAAAAGTTCCTGCGAGAGATGGGATCAACGCCCGAGGTCGGTTCATCCAGGAACAGGATGCGCGGTTCGTGCAGGATGGCGCACCCGAGAGCAAGCCGCTGTTTGAACCCGCCCGGCAGTGTCCGGGTAGGCGTGCTTCGATCTTCCCTGAGCCCTGCCATGTTCAGGACCCACTCTTTACGCGCCTGTTTCCTGTTATCGGGAACACTGTAGATTCCGCTGAAGAAATTAATATTCTCTTCGACTGTGAGGTCGTCATATAACGAGAATCGCTGCGACATGTACCCGATGTTCTGTTTGATCTCTTCGGACTGCGTGATGATATCGTACCCGCCGACGTTACCGTTCCCGCTGGTAGGCATGAGCAGACCGCACAGCATCTTTATGGTCGTTGATTTACCAGCTCCATTCGGCCCAAGGAAGCCGAAGATTTCCCCGGCACGAACGTTCAGGTTTATGTGGTCAACGGCAATAAAATCGCCGAAGGTCCGGACAAGACCGTCCACCCTGACGGCGATATTATCCTGTGTTTGGTCCCTTGATCCTTGATCCATGCTCCTTGCCTTCGTCATTTCTCCACCATGGAAATGAACACATCTTCCAGGGACGGCAGTATCTCACGGTGGTCCTTTACCACAATGCCCATCTGCACGATCGACGCAAGAATGTCCTGCGGTCGCGTAGCCGGCTCATGCCTGATATGCAGCCTGTCGCCATAGAGGCTCGCACTGACCACGCCGTTCATGTTCCGAATACGTTCGAGAGATGCACGGCCATTATCCGCCCATACTTCGATCATGGGCTGGCCAAGGGACTTCCTGACCTGCATCGGCTCGCCTTCGATCAGGATCCGGCCTTTGTGCATCAGTCCGATCCGGGAGCACCGCTCCGCCTCATCAAGGTAGGCCGTTGAAATGAGTATCGTTACCCCCTCTTTCAGAAGGTCATACAGGATCTTCCAGAAGTCCCTGCGCGAGACCGGGTCAACGCCATTCGTGGGTTCGTCTAGGAACAGGACCTCGGGGGTGTGTATAAGCGCGCAGGCAAGCCCCAGTTTCTGTTTCATGCCGCCCGAAAGCTTGCCCGCAAGCCGGCCCTGGAATGGGAAAAGGTTGCTGAAACCGAGCAGACGTGCGATGCGTTCCGGCCGCTCTCGCTGAGGCACCTCGTAGAGGTCAGCATAAAAAAGGATGTTCTCCATTACGGTCAGGTCATCATACAAACCGAACCGCTGGGACATATACCCTATGTCTTCCTTAATGCGCTCACCATCCGTCAGGACCGAATGACCCGCGACCCATGCCTCTCCGGAAGAAGGCTCCATGATGGTCGCGAGCATCCTCATCGTTGTGGTCTTCCCGGCGCCGTCAGGGCCGACCAGTCCGTAGAGCTCGCCTTTGGGGATATTGAGCGTAAGTCCGCTGACCGCGATGTTGTTGCCGAACGATTTGGTGAGGTTATTTGTTCTTATCGGTGCTGGTGAGTTCATAGGAGGTTTTGTGCAAGGGACCCGATCCACGTACTATTTTAAAAATATCTTTACATCTGCGGGCATGCCGGGCTTCAGCTCATTATTCTGGTTCTTCACGCTCACCTTTACGCCGAACACAAGTTTTACCCGTTCCTCTTTGGTCTGCACATTTTTCGGTGTGAACTCGGCTTCAGAGGAAATGTACGTCACGGTCCCTTCGTACTGTTTGAGGGGAAACGAATCAACCCGGACCTCTGCACGCTGGCCCAGCTTTACCCTGCCCATCTTGTCTTCCTTCACATAGACCTTGACCCAGGGGTTCTCGAGATCGCCGATCGTGAACAGGACAACGCCGGATCCGATCGTTTCCCCTGCCTCTACGTTCTTCTTGAGCACGATTCCGT
>Ga0315268_10002521_pt1 | contig 20609 bp, 22 predicted proteins | sample C1_top_MG_FD_204535 | JGI IMG/M metagenome (GOLD analysis project Ga0315268, IMG submission 204535) | Sediment microbial communities from Yellowstone Lake, YNP, Wyoming, USA - C1_top | ecosystem: Environmental > Aquatic > Freshwater > Lake > Sediment | place: USA: Wyoming | collected 2017-08-01
ACCGCGACCAGTGGCTGGTGGAGGCGCTGTCGAACTATTCCGCCATCCTCGCGCTGGAGCAGGACCGCCCCGAACTCTGCCGGGCGCTGCTGGAGTACTACCGCGCGCACCTGCTCGACAAGAACCCAGGGGGCGAGGAACTGGCGAAGGCGGGCGCGGTCACCTTGGGCCTGCGGCTTTCCAGTTCGCAGTTTCCCGACGGCTTCGACGCTATCAGCTATGGCCGCGGCACCTGGCTCATCCACATGTTGCGCCACATGCTGCGCGATGCCTCCCGCTCCAGGCCCGGCGCCGACCAGGATGAGGCCTTCCTCCGGGTGCTCCGCAAGCTCCGCCAGCGCTTCGAGGGCCGCGAGATGTCCACCCGCGATTTGCAGCAGGTGCTGGAAGAGGAGCTGCCCGATTCGCTCCGCTACGAGGGCCGCAAGTCGCTGGACTGGTTTTTCCGGACCTGGGTGAGCGGCACCGCCGTGCCCCGCCTGGAATTGAAGAACGTGAAATTCGCGCGCCGGGGGCAGGCCGCGAGCGTCAGCTTCAGCATCCTGCAGAAAAACGCGCCCAACGAACTCATCACCTCGGTGCCGGTGTACGCCAGTTCGGGCCGCGGCCGGGTGCTGCTGGGGCGCGTATTCGCCGATGGCCCCGAATCCTCGTTCCGGCTTCCCGTGCCCGCCGAGGCCCGCAAATTGCTGCTCGACCCCTACGGCACCGTGCTCACGCGCCCGTAGCCCAAAGATCTCCAGAACTCTGAAGGCGTCATCCTGAGCGGGCCCGGTGTAGCCTGCCCTGATGAGCGAAGTCGAAGGGGCGCGCTCAGGATCTATGCTTTTCTGTCTCCTGGGTCGTAAAGACCGAGATGAAAAACCCTGCGGCCATCCTTGTCGCGGCCTCCTCCGTTCTAACTCACTAAGCGACACAACAGGCCGGGCACGCCGCCGCACCTGAGGGTGCCCGTGCTCGGCCCCGGGATGCACTATGGCGTGGCTGGCGTGGGGTCTGCTGGGAATCGTACTCGGTATTGTTTTCAAGGTGGTGGCGCGCAGCCACGGCCCGGGCGCCTGGTTCGCCGCCATCTGTGTTGGTGTGAGCGGGGCCCTGGTCGGCGGCTGGATCGCCGGCGTAGTCTGGGGCGAGGGCATCCTGGAGGTGCGCAGCGCAAACCTGATGGGGGTGGTTCTGGGGGCGGCCGTGATGCTGGCCGTCTACCGGTACCGCCTGTCCCACCGCACCCCCGGAAGCGAGTACATCAATCCCAACGCCATGTAACCCCCAGCGCGCTTCTGTGCCCGCGGTCACAGCCCGCTGTGCGGATTGACCTTGCCCGCGCCGCCCTTGGCCCTAACAATGTTCTGCCGACAGCAGAGATTTCTTTTTATTGTCGTGGAAAATCACTTACGGGCGGTTTGACACTCTTCCTGAGCCGTTGCTATAGTCGAAAGGTCTTTCAGCGCCCAGCCGCGCTGGAGGGTCTGGCCGCTGGATTCAAGCCCGTCTTGACGTGCGGGCCAAATCACCCCGATGACCCACGCCAGCTGTCCGTTTAAAATCTCGTGGTCCCCAGTCGCGCCCTGACGCGCGGTGGGTGGACGTGACATGGCTTTGGAAGAAGAGCGTACAGCCCACAGCAACGATTCCCCCTCCAACGCGCAGCCGCCTGCTGAGTCACCAGCGCAGGCCGGCGCGACGGAGCCCACGCTTCCCGCGGTGGCCGCCCCTTCGAGTTCTGCTGTAGATTCTGCCCGGCCGGGTCCGGGACCCCTTCGAAACGAAAAAGAGATGATGGACGATTTCGCAACCGCACTGGAAAACTTCACTGCCGAACAGGCGGCCGAAATGGCCGCCCATGAAGACCGCGTCATCAAGGGCACGGTCCTGAAGATCACCCCTACCCACGTGGTGGTGGACGTCGGTTTCAAGTCCGAGGGCCTCGTCCCCCTTGCCGAAGTGCAGGACCACGAGGGCAACGTCAAGGTCCAGCCCGGGCAAGAGATCGACGTCATGATCGAAAAGGGCGAGACCGAGGAGGGCTACACCAAGCTCTCCCACCAGAAAGCGCAGCGCCTGCGCGCCTGGGACGAGATCGACAAAGCCTACAACGAGAAGAGCCCCATCAAGGGCACGGTGGTGGAGCGCATCAAGGGCGGGCTCACGGTGGACATCATGGGCGCCCGCGCCTTCCTCCCCGGCTCGCAGGTTGATTTGCGGCCGGTGCGCAACCTGGACGGCATGAAGGGCCAGGAGCTGGAAGTCCGCATCATCAAGCTCAACAAGAAGCGCGGCAACATCGTGGTTTCGCGCAAGCAGTTGCTGGACGAAGAGCTTTCGGAGAAGCGCGGCAAGACCATGGAGCAGTTGCACGAGGGCGCCATCCTGACCGGCTCGGTCAAGAACCTGACCGACTACGGCGCTTTCGTTGACCTGGGCGGCATTGACGGCCTGCTGCATATCACCGACATGAGCTGGGGCCGGCTCACCCACCCGCGCGACCTGGTCCAGGTGGGCGACCAGATCCAGGTCAAGGTCCTCAAGTTCGACAAGGACAAGCAGCGCGTCTCGCTGGGCTTCAAGCAGCTCACGCCCGACCCCTGGCTGGACGCGGCGCAGCGCTATCCCATCGGCGCGCACGTCAAGGGACGCGTCATCAGCATCACCGACTACGGCGCCTTCATCGAGCTGGAGCAGGGCATCGAGGGCCTGGTGCACGTCAGCGAAATGACCTGGTCCAAGCGCATGAAGCACCCTTCCAAGCTGCTGAACGTCAACCAGGAAGTCGAGGCCGTGGTGCTCAACGTGAACCCGCAGGAGCGGCGCATCTCGCTCGGCCTCAAGCAACTGGAAACGAATCCCTGGGAGACGCTGCACGAGAAATATCCCGTGGGCTCGAGCGTCGAGGGCAAAGTCCGCAACCTGACCGACTTCGGCGCCTTCATTGAAATCGAAGACGGCATTGACGGCCTGGTGCACGTCAGCAACCTGAGCTGGACCAAGCGCGTCAAGCATCCCTCCGAGGTGCTGAAGAAGGGCGACAGGGTCAAGGCCGCGGTGCTGGCCATCGAGCCCGACAATCGCCGCCTCTCGCTGGGCATCAAGCAGCTTCAGCCCGACGTCTGGGAGACCTTCTTCGGCGAGCACCGCATCGGCGACGTGGTGCACGGCAAGGTGCTGCGGGTGGCCAGCTTCGGCGCTTTTGTCGAAATCGCCGACGGGGTCGAGGGCCTCTGCCACAACTCCGAAGCCACCGACCAGCACGGCGCGCCCCTCAAGCTGGAGCCCGGCCAGGACTTCGACTTCAAGATCATCAAGATGAACCCGGGCGAGAAGAAGGTCGGCCTCAGCCTGCGCGCGGTGGGCGCCGAAGCCACGCGCGCCGACGTCGAGGCTTACAAGCACCCGGCCTCCAGCGCCACTTCCACCATCGAAGAGCTGATGTCGTGGAAGCGCGCGGGAAACGACAACCAGTAGCCAGCTATTCCGCAAAAACTATGTAGCCCGGCCGCCCGCGACCGGGCTTTCCTTTTGGCACGAACCTTTCGAGTGTAGCGGCGGAATTGATTCCGCCGGGTCTGCAGTGTTCCTGAACATTAGGGCTCGCCAGCAACTCGGTAATGCCGGCCACCCGCCCCTGCCGCGCCGCATCCTTCATGGCACGAGAGGGCGACCATGGATTCCGTCATCACTGTCTACGGCACGGACACCTGCGAGGACACCAACCGCACCCGCCGGCGCCTGGAGGAGTTGGGCATCGAATACCGCTACGTCAACCTGGAGCATGATCCCGAAGCCGACCGCATGGTAAAGAGGCTGCACGGCGGCAGGCGCATAACTCCTACCGTCGTGATTCACTCCGCAGGCCACTCCATCACCTTGACCGAGCCGGAGAACGCGTACCTGGACGCGGAACTGGACCGCCTCGGCCTGCTGCGGCGGCCGGAAGCGCGCCGGCGCCGTGGCCGCGTCCGCGGCTCGCGCCGGGTGGCGTGATCGGTCTACCTTCGCGACCCCTCTGCGTTTAAAACAATTGAACGCAGAGGTCGCAAAGGCTCGCAATGGAAAAGGAGCGGAACTCGATCCTTTGCGATCCTCTGCGTCCTCTGCGTTAAAAAGGAACCAAACGCAAAGGACCACAACTCACTTGATCTTCAGATTGATGGTCGCGTTGCGGCGGTTGTCGAACGAGCTGAGCGTTTTGGTGTCGCTCTTCTTGCCCTGGTACTCGGCGTAGGCTTCGTAATCCACGTTGGGCGAAAGCGCGTTGAAGCGGTAGTTTCCGCCCTTCTCGGTGATGTAGGTTTTCACCGACATGGTCTTGGTATTCTTCAAATACACGATGGCGCCGCTCAGAGGCTGGTCGCGGTCGTTGGTCACCTGGCCCTGCAGGGAGCGCACCTGCGTCTGTGCCGTTAGCGGCGCCGCCAGCAGCACGGTCAGCAGAGCCACTACCGCCGCTGCCGTCCATTTCCTCACGCTGCACCTCGAATCAATTGTACGCTGGTCGTCTACTCTGTTAGATGCAGCCCGAAGTCCACCCGTTCATCATTTTCCACGTGTACCGTTACCGCCGGCTGGGGCTTTTTCCTGGGCATCTTGATATCGGCCCAGACCACGTAATCGGCCTTGCCCGGCGGCACCCGCTGCGCGAACTCGCCGTTCCTGTCCGACATCAGCTCCCAGCGCGCCTTCTTCTCGCCGGCCCTCCGAATCTTGATTTTTACTCCCGCTGCCGGATGATTCTGCGCATTCCACACCGTGCCGTAGATCAGGGCGTAGTCTTTCCTGGTCTGTTGGTTGTCTTGGGCGAAGCCGGCGCCGGCCCATGCCAGGCCCAGCAGCGCGGCAACCATAGCCATGGCGGCGCCCCACATCTGCCCGCCTTTGGCGCCTGTGGGCCGTGTGCTTCGGGGCTCAGGAGTAGTCACCGTCTTCGCCTTCCTCTTCTTCTTTGTCCTCGTCTTCGGCAATCCGGTTCAGCTCGAGCGGGTTGGTGGTGATCACTTCGAAGTCGGTGCCGCATTCCGGGCAGGAGACAATTTCCCCCTCGTCGACTTCATCCTCTTCGATATCCAGATCGGTTTCGCATTCCGGACAAAGAACCATGACCTCTTGCCTCCCACTTGGACGGGAATGATTCCTGTATATTTAGAATTTCTCGCGGGCAGCGTCAAATACTTCTTGGGGCCTAACTCTGTCCAAGGACAACAGCATGCGCCTTCAAACGACGTTTGGCACCGGGTTGGCTGTGGGTGTCATTCTGATGTCGCCGGTGTCAGCCGTGGTTGCCCAGCCGGCGCCGTACCCGCGGATCGCCGCCGTCCGCTTTACCGAATACCGGGAAGATTACCACCACCAGCACCAGAACCCTCGCACCCAAAACGGCATCGAATATGGAGAGTTGCCGAAGTTGGCGGATTACGAGTACGTGGCCCACGTCGCACGGCTGAACGCGGCCACCCTGGCGTCTCTAGCTTCGGCTCCGGCGCCACCCACGAATGTCCGCTTGGAAACGCGTAAACTGGAGAATGATTCGACCCTGACGTGGGACGCTTCTCCCGCTGCGGCCGGCGATGAAGTTCTGCGGCGGCCCACCACGGCGCCCGACTGGGTACAGGCAGAGGCGGCCGGCAAGGTCACCGAGTTCACCCTGCCGCGCTCGAAGGACAACGTCGTTTTCGCTGTGCGTGCCGTGGACGCGCAGGGTCATCGCAGCCTGGCCATGGCGCCCAGGCCGGAGCGCTGAGTTGGTAAACAGACGATATCGCGGATACGGTGGTCCCGGCACCTTCAACCTGGGCTTCCCGCCCTTCACCCGCGCGGTGAAGTGGCTGGTCATCGGCAACGCCGCCATTTACCTGCTGATGCTCATTCTGAGAGCGGTGGCGCCGCGCCTGCCCGGCTACATCATGGGCGTGGCGGCGCTCATTCCGTACGCGGTGGCGCACGGCTGGATCTGGCAGGTGGTCACCTACGCCTTCCTGCACTCCGGCCTCTTCCACATCCTTTTCAACATGCTCACCTTGTGGATGTTCGGCTCGCAACTGGAGAGCGACTGGGGTTTCCACCAATTTCTGGAATTCTATTTCTACTGCGCCATCACCGCCGCCCTGGTGACGGTGGGGATCGCCTACCTGGGAACCACCTCCACCTTCAGCTTCCTGGGAATCGGCCCGCTGACTGTGACCATCGGGGCTTCGGGCGCCATTTTCGGCGTCATGATCGCCTTCGCCATGCTCTATGGCGACCGCGAATTCATGATGTTTCCCCTGCCCTTCATGATCAAGGCGAAATACCTGGTCGGGATTTTGATCTTCATCGCCCTGGCCGGCGCCTTCCAGGGCATGGGACCAGGGGCGCGCGGCGAGTCCGTCGCCTACTTCGCCCATCTCGGCGGCGCCCTGTTCGGATACCTCTACATCAAGTTCCTGCCCCGCCGCGGCCTGCTGTTCGCCACCTCGGAGCGCTACTTCGGCCTGCGCAATTCCTACTACCGCTGGAAACGCCGCCGCGCCGCCCGCAAGTTCGAGGTCTACATGCGCAAGCACGACCGCGCCGACTACTTCGACGAGTACGGCAACTACCGCCCGCCGAAAGAAGGCAAGGGCAACGGCGAAAGCCGCAGGCCGCCCTGGATCAATTGAAGATTTTCAGGGTTTTTTTACGCGCTGCAGGCCTGGCGCAACTGTTCGCGCACGCTATCGCTGGGCGCCAGGAACTCGAAGCCGCAGTGCAGGCGGTTGCGGTGCCGCAATCGGGCCTGCACTACCAGCGGCTCCGCGTGCAGCACCAACTCCATGCCTACCACCTGCCCCGGCAGCCAGGTTCCAGCCACAATGGCCGCGGCGCCGCACTCGCTCAAGTTCAGGCAGTGTCCACGGCTGGCATTCCTGCCCCCGGATCCGATGCTCCAGACCGCCACTGGGGCTTCTAGCTTCCGCCGGACATGCCTCCGTCGTTGCAGCATGAATTGGACCTCATCTTGCGGACTTTCCAGATAAGAAGAGATGAGAAAGCCCCCAGTGGAGACCGCAACTTACATGCCATCGGCAGGAGATTGTGCAGGAAAGACTTAGCCGGAAGGCAGCGGCTGTAGGCTGTAATTATTACACTGCGCAGTAACGTCCTGATACCCGCGGCGCAGGTCGGCAACCCGCCGCTGCACCGCTCAATTGGCGCTCGCCGACCAAGAGCCTGGGACTTCCTCCAGGCGCTCCACCACGCCGTCCACCCGGGATATTTCCGCCAGGCGCTGCCAGTAGCGGTGCACCTCGGGGTCTTCCTGCGCCTCCTGGCGCGCCTCTTCCGATTTCCAGTAGCGCAGGTTTACCAGCCGCTCCGATCTGGCGTCGCGATAAAGCAGGTCGCGGCTGTATCCCTTGCGGCTGAGCAGCGAATACAGCCCGTTCAGCACCTCGAGGGTTTCTTCGTTCTTGCCCGCGAACGGCCAGATGTATGCGATCGACATCAGTTCAGCCGCCATAGACAATTACCTCTTCTGATTTTCGCCGATCACGTGCAGGCGCATCAGGTTGGTCGGCCCGCCCGAGCCGCTGCTACCAGAAATGACCGCCACCACGTCGCCCCTGTGGGCCACTTCGCGCTGGCGCAACTCGCGCTCGGCGCCGCGCACCATGTCCTCGGCGGTGCGCGCCCGCTCGCACAGCACCGGCCGCACGCCCCACAGCAGGTTCATGCGATTGCCCACCGCCTCGCGATAGGCAAAGCCGAAAATCGCGCACTTGGGCCGGTACTTGGATACCAGCCGTGCCGTGGTCCCGCTCTCGGTATAGACGACAATCCCCCGCATGTCCAGATCTTCGGCGGCGTGCGCCGCCGCTTCGCAGATAGTCTCGGAAATGGACAGGTTCCGCCGCTCGCGCCGCCGCTGGTGCATCGGGATGTCGCGCATGTGGGCCTCGGCTTCCACCACGATCCGGCTCATCATGGCCACGGTCTCGCGCGGATACTTGCCGCTGGCGGTTTCCGCCGACAGCATCACCGCGTCGGTACCGTCGAACACGGCGTTGGCCACGTCGCTGGCCTCGGCGCGCGTGGGCCGCGGGTTCTCCACCATGGACTCCAGCATCTGGGTGGCGGTGATCACCGGCTTGCGCCACTCCGCCGCCCGCCGGATGATCAGCTTCTGCATGATGGGCACCTGCTCCGGCGCCATCTCCACCCCCAGATCGCCGCGCGCCACCATCACCCCGTCGGCAAGCTCCAGGATCTCCTCCAGGCGATCGATGGCCTGCGGCTTCTCCAGCTTGGCGATCAGCGGCAGCTCGCTGCCGCGCTGCGCCATCAGCCGCTTGGCCTCGCGCACGTCGGCGGCGGTGCGCACGAACGACAGCGCCACCATGTCCACCCCGTGCTTCAGCCCGAATTCCAGGTCGCGGCGGTCCTTGTCGGTGAGCGACGGCACCGTCAGCGCCGTGCCCGGCAGATTGATGCCCTGGTGCTCGCCCAAGAGGCCGCCGTTGACCACTTCGCATTCCACGTCGTCGCCGCGAACGCCGATCACCCGCAGCTCGATCAGCCCGTCCGACAGCAGGATCGGAGAGCCGGGCGCCACCTCGCGCGCCAGGCCGCGGAAGCTGGTGGAGATCAGGCTGGCCGTGCCCAGCACGTTGCGCGGCGTGATAGCGACACGCGCCCCCGTCTTCAGCACCACCGCACGCCGGTCGCGCAGCCGCCCGGTGCGGATCTTCGGCCCCTGCAGGTCCTGCAGGATGCACACCGTCCGCCCTTCCTTGCCGGCGGCCCGCCGCAGCCGCTCGATCACCCGCGCGTGCTCCTGGTGCGTGCCGTGGGAGAAGTTCAGCCGCGCCACGTCCATGCCCAGCCGCAGCAGCTCACGCAAGGTGGCTTCCGAGTTGCTCGCCGGCCCCACCGTGCATACGATCTTGGCGCGCCGCTCCTGCGCCCGCCCGCGCGCCGCCCGGTGGTCGGTTTGCGTCTGACGCTGGATTTCGATGGTGGACATAGTGGGATTTGGCGATTTAGTGATTTGGTGATTTAGCGATTGGCCATGGCTTCGACGGTGGGCACGGCCGCAAAAAATCACTCAATCACTAAATCACTCAATCACTAAATTACCAGATCACGCCTGTTTCGCTGCCTGTTCCGCGCCATCCTGGTTGCCGCCGGCGACGAAGCGCGGGTAGAGCAGCGCGTTGAACTCCGCCCCCACCAGCACAATAATGGAAATAATGTAGAGCCAGATCAGCAGGACGATGGCGGTGGCCAGCGAGCCGTAGAACAGGCTGTACTCGGCGAAATGGCGCACGTACCAGCCGAACGCCACGGTGGCGGGGAACCAGATGGCGGTGGCCAGCGCCGCGCCCGGCAGCACCGTGTGCCAGCGCAGGGTGCGCGGCACCGCGTTGTGGTAGATGAGCTGCATCACCGCCACGCTGGTGGCGATCGCGATCAGCCAGCGCATGCCGGTCCACAGCAGCAGCACGTAGGGACCCAATTCGCGTCCCAGCGCGACCGTCAACCGCACTTCGATCTGGTTGCCGAAGGCCACCAGCACGGTGGCGAAGGTCAGCGGGATGCCGGCCATGATCACCAGCGCGAAGGCGATGAAGCGCTCCTTCACCACGCCCCAGATCTTGGGTAGACGGTAGGCGTTGCGGAAGCCCTCCATCCAGGAGATCATCACGCCCGAGGCGGTCCACAGCGTGATCAGCGAAGCCGCGATCAGCACCCCGATGGGGCGTTCCTGCGTGCTCTCAAAGTAGGCTTGCACGGCGCGTCCCGGCCCCGGCGGCAGAACCCGGTGCGCCGCGCCCATGATGGCCTCCAAGTACTCGGTGCCGTGCCCAATCGTGGCCAGCACCGAGGCCACCACCATCAGCGCCGGAAACAGGGTCAGGATGGAGGAATACGCCCCGCCCTTGGCCACACCAAAGGCGTCGTGCTGGAAGGCACGCCACACGGCCATGCGCACGTTTCTCAATACTCTCCGCGCCAACATAGATTGGCTGGCCGCCGCCCGGACCACCGCCCGTTCTCTTTTGCCTTCCGGCGCGCGCGCCCGCTTCGGTGCTTCGCTGATGATGGTGTACCCGAAGACGCTCTCCTCCGCAACCTCGCCGGCAACCGGCGTAGCTTACCAGATCACCGCCCCCTTGCCGAACTCCACCGTGTTGACTGCCCGGGTTCGCCTGAACCGCGGGTCGCAGACCCGCGCCACACGCAAACAGAGGAGCAGATGTCCATCGCCCCTCCGCGCTCCGCTGTTTCAGCACCTGAATGGCCGCGGCCAGGGTGCCGCGCTCCGGTTCGCTGACCAGCATGTGCACGTGCTCCGGCAAGACGACGTAGCCCATAACCACGAACCGGAACCTGCGCCGCACCTCCTCCAGGAGGGAGAGAAACAGGTCACGCGCCTGCGCCGTGGCCAGCAGCGGCCGCCGTCCATAGCAGCTCCAGGTAAGGAAATGGCCCCGGTCCGTGTGCTGGTATCGTTGCAATCCGCTGGGCATAACGGCGAGTTTAACCCCGCGCGGCGACCCGGAACTCGGGAAAGACTTGGGAACAGAAAGGTGTAGTTCAAATCGGGAGTCTTCCTCGCCCACCCTTCGAAAACCGCGAAGGGTGGGGCACCCACAGTTGGCTCGCTCCCAGCGGCCCCGGGGACGGGCCACCCGCCTTCGAACACGAGTACCACGTCGGTTACTTGTAAAGATGCTTGTTTGGCGAACAAAAAGCGAATAAGATGCGCTTGGCGCCCTTGGAAATAAAACGACTTATCCAAATCACGGCTGGGAGGTAGCGGAATCCACACAACTGCTGAGTTTTCCGAGCAATTCACAGTTGCGATCCGAGCTGATGTGCAGTTATGTAGGCGCAGCATTCAATTATGGCCAAATATTTGAGTCCGAGTGGCGTCATTACGGAGAGCGGATGTGTTCCCGTAGAATTGGAGTTGCGGTTGCCCGGAGAAGACCTGTGCGGCGAGAAGATCTCGAGGAACTTCACTACATCACGCCGATCAGCAATATTCCGTCGATCTGCGAACTCGGTATTCTGTCTAACCGGAGAGCGGCCCAAGTTAAGCACGCCTCCGTTGCGATGGCCGAAATCCAAGACAGAAGATCGAAGGTCACGGTTCCAGGCGGGCGACGCTTGCATGAGTACGCTAATCTATACATATGCGGTAGAAATCCTATGCTGTACAAGCGGCGTGCACAGCATGAGCAGCTCTGTGTTGTAACCGTAAGTCCTGAGGTTTTGGATTTGGCCGGAGTAGTTATCACTGACGCGAACGCGTCTGCTGATGGTTTGTATGTGAAGTTCGTCCCAGCACCGGCGGGTTTGCGAATCGTCGACCAGGAGCTTACGTTTGCCGAGTATTGGACTCACCCTGACGCTATCGAGTACTACCGGCGCAAATCGAAAAAGTGCGCCGAGGTGCTAGTGCCGGATGGGGTCGATCCGAAGTTTCTGACAGGTGCATACGTTTCGTGCGACCAAGCTCTTGCGGCATTCGACGAACACGGAGTGGAACTCGAGGCGACGGTGAACCGGTATTTGTTTTTCAGGTAGGAGGGACGCGACGTTGAAGGTTCTCATTGGAAACCTATTCGACTCGAAGGCGCAAACGCTTGTTAATACGGTCAACTGCGTCGGAGTCATGGGAGCGGGCATAGCACTTGAGTTTAAGAAGCGTTTCCCTTCCATGTATGAGGACTACGTCCAGCGGTGCGAAACTGGTCAGGTTAGACTTGGACAACCATACCTCTATCGCAGAGTCACCGAACCTTGGATTCTGAATATTCCGACGAAGGACCATTGGCGCTCAGTTTCTCGGTTGGACGACATCGTACGTGGTTTGGAATTCGTTCAGCATAGGTATCGAGAGTGGGGAATCACTTCAATGGCGGTTCCCCCTCTCGGTACGGGTCACGGACAACTCGAGTGGCGAGTTGTCGGTCCGACCCTTTTCAGATTCCTAAGTCGATTAGAAATACCGGTCGAACTGTACGCTCCATATGGAACTCCTCATAAGGAATTACAACCGGAGTTTCTCGGGTACTCTCAAGAGCACTCAAATGCCCCGCCGAGTCGTATTGATCCCGCATGGATTGCGATTGTTGAGATCTTGTCCCGGATTGAACATGAGCCGTACCACTGGCCAGTTGGAAGAATACTGTTCCACAAAATTGCATACTTCGCGACCGAATCCGGAATACCCACGCGCTTGCAATATGAAAAGGGAAGTTTCGGGCCGTACGCGGAGACCCTAAAGCCCCACATCACTCGGCTTGTTAACAATGGGCTCATACGTGAGGAACGGATGGGCCGCATGTTTGCCGTGAGGGTGGGCGCCACATTCGAGGACGCGAAAAGCGTATTTGCGGGTGACCTCCGCCGGTGGGAGCCGCAAATCGACAGAATTGCCGACCTTTTCGTTCGTATGCGTACAGAACAGGCCGAGGTCGCTGCAACCGTTCATTTTGCTGCGAAGGTGCTCGCGAATAGGTTGCAGCACAAACCTACGGAACTCGACGTCTTGGACGAAGTCATGAGATGGAAGAGCCGACGTAGGCCACCATTAAACGAGCGGGAAGTCGCTTTAGCAATTCGCAACCTTGGTGTCCTAGGATGGCTCGAGGCTAACGCGAGCCAGGAATTGCCTGTGAAAGAAGAAGCCCTATTGGAAGTCTAGCTGCGTTGTGGTCGACGCCTTACGATATTTCCGGTTTCCCTCGACTGTCTAACCGGCTTCAACCCACACAAAAGACTCGAGCCGAGCACGCAAAACTCGCGGGGCCTTTCGGCCCCGCGGCGCACAACTGACAACTGAAAACTGGCAACTAACAACTACTCCGCCGTCAGCTCCTCGGTCTCGCCTTCCTGGCGCATGAGTTCCAGCGCCCGCTCGGCTTCCTCGTAGGCCTGCGAGACCTCCTCCTGCACCTTCTGCGCCGCCTCTTCCAGCTCCGGCGACAGGCGGACATTGCGGTAATACTCCATGCCCGTGCCCGCCGGGATGAGCCGGCCGACGATGACGTTTTCCTTGAGCCCGCGCAGGTGGTCCACCGCGCCCTGGATGGAGGCCTCGGTGAGCACGCGCGTGGTCTCCTGGAACGACGCCGCCGAGATGAACGACTCGGTGGACAGCGACGCCTTGGTGATGCCCAGCAGCAGCGGGCGTCCGGTGGCCGGGCGGCCGCCCTGCTGGATGACGCGCTCGTTTTCCTCGCGGAAGCGGAACTTGTCGACCTGGTGCTCCAGCAGGAACTGGGTATCGCCCACGTCCTCGACCTTCACCCAGCGCATCATCTGGCGCACGATCACCTCGATGTGCTTGTCGCTGATGTTCACGCCCTGCAGGCGGTAGACCTCCTGGATTTCGTTGACCAGGTAGGCCTGCAGTTCCTTCTCGCCGAGCACGGCCAGAATGTCGTGCGGGTTGAGGGGGCCGTCCATCAGCGGCTCGCCGGCGCGCACCCGCTCGGCTTCCGCCGGCCGCGGGGGGCCACAACTTAGTTTTTATTCGGCACCAGGAGGTTGACCGAGTCGGAGGTCATGGTGATGGAAACGGGCAGGGTGCCGAGGAGTTCGCCGTCAGCTTCGGCGTAAATACGGTCGATGGTCGATGTTCGATGGTCGATGGCCAAAGGCGGGGTCTGGTCCAGCGGCAAGCAGCGGCAGGAGGTGGCGGGGACGAGTTCGACCTCGGGGAGGGCCCAGGGACGTTCCAGCCAGACGCCGAGCATGTAGCGCAGGTAATGCAAGCGGCGGCGGGTTTTGAAAAGCACGAGCTGGAGGCCGGGGCGATGGAGGGCGGCGCCGGGGGCCAGGCGCTTGAGCATCCCGCCGAACCAGGTGATGCGCACGGCCAAGACCTGGCTGACAGTTTCGCGGCGGAGGCGGCCGTCGGGACTGGTGAATTCGACGGCGAACAGCGGGAACGAGTGCGTGGCCCACTGGCGGCTGGCTTCGGCGTAGTAGGCGGCCATGCCCCAGCGCTGCTTGAAGGCCGCGGTGAGGGCGTAAACCAGTTGGGCGTCGGCGCCGATGCCGGCGGCGGCGATGAAGTACCGCCAGCGCGGCTGGCCGGTGAGGTCGGCGTAGTCCATGCGGACAAGCGGCGTGGAGCGCGGGGCGGCGGAAAGCAAAATTTTTGCGGCTACCGCCGGGTTGCGCGGAATGCCAAGGTCGTTGGCCAGCACGTTGGCGGTGCCCAACGGGACGACGCCGAGCGCGGCCGGGGTGTTGACGATGGCGGGCAGGACCTCGTTGATGGTGCCGTCGCCGGCGCAGACGATCAGGGTGTCGAAGCCCTGGGCAAGAGCGTCGGTGACCTGGCGGGCGGCGGTGGCGGGACCGGTGGTGGCCAGGGGCTGGGCGTTGACACCGCCGGCGGTGAGCGCGGCGCGGACGGATTCCACGTCGCGCAGGCGGGCCTGGCGGCGCCGGCCGGATTCGGGGTTGTAGACAAGCAGGGCGTTGCGCAAAGTGACAATCTATCCTAAAGCGAGGCTTGGTTCGAGAGTCCCGGAATCTGGGCCGCCGGCGGCCGGTGATCGGTGATCGGCCGGTGGCCCTTCGAGCTCGCGGGCGAGGGCGCCCGCCAGCACGAAGAGTTCGAGCCGGAGAGCGTTCCAAGGGGGAGTAAGGTCGAACATAGCAGGGGTCCCTTCGCCTCGCTCAGGATGACATTGGTTGAATTCTGCTTGTGATCCGGTATTTTGTTACTGATCCGCAGAATCCGCGTTCATCGGCGGCTAATTTGGGGTGAATTCTATAATTCCGGTATGCCCACCAGCGTGAAAGAGAAGAACGTGAAGGCGCGGGTCGAGCAGTTGCGGGAGAAGATCCGTTATCACGAGCACCGCTATTACGTGCTCGATCAGCCGGAGATCAGCGACGCCGAGTTCGACGAGCTGATGAATGAGCTGAAGCGGCTGGAGGCGGAGCATCCGGAGTTGGTGACGCCGGATTCGCCCACCCAGCGCGTGGGCGGCAAGCCGCGCGAGGGGTTCGTCAAGGTGCAGCACTCGTCGGCGATGCTGTCGCTGGACAACGCCTACACCGAGGGGGAGCTGCGCGACTGGGAGCGGCGGGTGCATGAGCTGACGGGGGAGAAGCAGGTGGAGTACGTGTGCGAGCTGAAGCTGGATGGGCTGAGCATGGCGCTGCGCTATGGCGGCGGACGGCTGCAACGGGCGGTGACGCGCGGCGACGGCATGACCGGCGAGGAGGTGACGGAGAACGTGAAGACCATCCGATCGGTGCCGCTGGTGGTGGAGCATAAAACACCCAGGTCTGCCAAAAGCGGGCAGACGTGGGGCACCCTCAACCCCCTCCCGGGCGATTTTGAGGTGCGCGGGGAAGTCATCCTGCCGATCAAGGCCTTCGAGCGCATGAATGAAGAGCGCGAGCGGCAGGGGCTGGCGAAGTTTGCCAATCCGCGCAATGCCGGAGCAGGCGCGGTGCGGGTGCTGGATCCGAACATCACGGCGCTGCGGCGGCTGGAGTTTTACGCCTACTTCCTGCTGGTCAACGGGCGGGTGTACGGCAAGGAGCACTGGGAAGATTTGGAGGCGATGGCGGCGGCCGGGTTCAAGGTCAATCCCCGGCGGCGGCTGGCGAAGAACATCGAGGAAGTGTGGGAGTTCATCCGCGAGTGGGAGGACAAGCGCGAGGCGCTGCCCTACGAGATTGACGGCGTGGTGGTGAAGGTGAACCGGGTGGCGCTGTGGGGAGAGCTGGGCGTCACCGGCAAAGCGCCGCGCTGGGCCATTGCCTACAAGTACGCGGCGCGCGCCGGGGTCACGAAAATCGAGGACATCCTGGTGCAGGTGGGGCGCACCGGCAAGCTCACGCCGGTGGCGGCGCTGACGCCGGTGCCCATCGGCGGCACCACCGTCAGCCGGGCCACGCTGCACAACCTGGACGAGATCGAGCGGCTGGGAGTGCGGATCGGCGACTGGGTGCAGGTGGAGCGCGGCGGCGACGTGATCCCCAAGGTGGTGAAGGTGGTTGACGACAAGGAGCACCCGCGCGGGCACAGGCATTTCCACATGCCGGAGCATTGTCCGGTGTGCGGCGGCAAGGTGGTGCGGGTGGAGGGCGAGGCCGATCACCGCTGCGTGAACGCCAATTGTCCGGCCAAGCTGCGGGAGAGCGTGCTGCACTTTGCCTCGCGCGGGGTGATGAACATCGAGGGCATGGGAGACGCGCTGGTGAACCAGTTGGTGGAGCGCGGGCTGGTGCGCAGCGTCGCCGACATATACGACCTCGATCGCGAAAAGCTGCTGGGGCTGGAGCGCATGGGGGAAAAGTCGGCGCAGAACGTGCTGGATGAGATCCAGGTCTCCAAGAAGCTGCCGCTGGAGCGGGTGATCTACGGGCTGGGGATCCGGTTCGTGGGGGAGCGGACGGCAGAATTTTTGGCGCAGCATTTTGGCTCGCTCGAAGATCTGATCAAGGCGGCCACGCTGCCGGATGAGGCGGCGGCGGTGGCAAAGCTGGAGGAAGTGGAGGAGGTCGGGCCGCGGGTGGCCAGCAGCGTTCGCCAGTTCTTCCTCGAGCCGAAGAACATGCAATTAGTGAACCGGCTCCAGCAGGCCGGGCTGCGCTTCAGCGGACAGAAGAAACAGCGCGGCACGCGGCTGGCCGGCAAGACCTTCGTCCTGACCGGCACCCTGGAGCGCTACACGCGCGACGAGGCCAAAAAGCTGCTCGAGGACGCCGGCGGGAAGGTGGCGTCGGCGGTGAGCAAGAAGACCGATTACGTGGTGGCGGGGGCGGAGCCGGGGTCGAAGCTGGACAAGGCGCGGGAACTTGGCATCCAGGTGGTTGATGAAGCGGGGCTGGAAGAATTGCTGGGTGTGAAGTGAGGCCGGCAGCGGCGGGTAGAGACAGCGGCCCGCCGGCGTGCCCGGGGCCGAGCCCGCGCCAACCTGGTTAAAAGAGCCTCAGTCGAAGGCCGCGATCTTCTCGTCCAGCTCGGAAAGGGCCTTGGTCAGCATCTGCGAATAGCGCGGATTCTGGCTGAGGCCGAGTTCGCGCGCCACCTTGGCGCGGGCGAGCTCCAAATTACGCTTCTCGATCAGGTGCTGGATTTCGGCGGAAGTGCGGGGTTTCTTTTCGCTGCTTATGAAATGCGGTTTGGCTTCGATTTGTGCTTCGACTGATTTTGAATCCCAACCTCTAGACATAGCACCATTATAGACGCATCCCGGCCGGGAATGACACAGAATTTTTAATATCGTTGTCCGATATGTTCCGGGGGCGAGGTGTTCGTACCTGGGCGGCGCCCGCGGCACGGTAACCACGGAGGACACGGAGTCCTGCGGGCGAGGCGCACAGATGATGGATACAGATGCTTGCGCACTAGGCAGCTTGCGGAAGAACTCCGAAAAGCAGGTTCCTCGGGGACTAAAGTCCCCTCGGAATGACACAAACAAAGTTTATCGGCACGACTAAAGTCGTGCCCTGACACACAAGAACAGTCTTTCAGCACCCTGCTAGCACCCTGCTAGAGCTGGTTTCAAAAATGCGCTTCGAAGTTTTGGTGCAACTTCCCCCCAGCGGCTTCTACCGGGCGGCACCGGCTGTTTCCGCGGCCGGGAGCGCCGCGGTACAGAAGGCGCAGCGCCGGGCGGCGAGGGGAATTTCGCTCAGGCACTCGGGGCACTTTCTGGTGGTCGGGTCGGCCGGGGCGGGCGCCTTGCGGTAGCGCTGGATCAGGGTGTTGATGGGCAGCACCACGAAAAAGTACACCGCGACCGAAACCAGCAGGAAGGACACGGCGGCGTTGATGAACTCGCCGTAGAGAAACCTGCTGCCGTTGACTTCGAAGGTGAGGGCGGAAAAATCGGGCTTGCCGACGATGGCGGCAATCAACGGGGTCAGCAAATCTTTGACGAAGGCGCTGACCACAGCGCCAAAGGCCGCGCCGACAACCACGGCCACGGCGAGATCCACGACGTTGCCGCGCAGCAGGAATTGCTTGAAGCCTTTCATGGAAGCCTCCTCACGCGCATTAGTTGGCGGTGGTGAAGGTAAGATCCTTGATGAGTCCGTCGGCGAAACCGTCGAGCTGTTTGCGGGATTCGGCCGCGAAAGAAAAAACCACCAGGTAACTCTTCAGCGGCATGGCAATGACGGCCTGGTAGAGATCGGAATGGACCAACTGCGAACGGTAGTCGGTGCGGTAGAGCTTGTGGCCGGCGACTTCCAATTCCCTGTCGGCAACTTTGCGCGAGCCAGTCTTCTCCAGGATGAGGGCGGCGGAAGCAAGGTGGTCGGAGCCAGAGGCGGGGCCGGCTTCGGCGCTGAGGGTGACGCTGCGCGGTACTTTGGGGTAGCCGGGGGCGCGCACTTCCAGAAGCACACACTCGGGAGCGCAGGACCCGTCGCTGGCCACGAAGGAAACCTCCCAATCCTTTGGGAAACGGAAGTTCAAGCCAAAAAAGACGTTGGTGTAGAGGTTGTCGAAAACCGCGCCGGTTTTGGGAGTGAGGCCGGGGGCCTGGGGCGCTTGCTGCGCCGCCAGGGAACAGGCCAGCACCAGAATGCATACCAGGCACAGATGACGCACCAATTGCTCCTCGGCGCCGCTGCTCGGGGGCAGCGCTCACGGGTGCTAATCATACTTCGGGTGGGGCGGGCGTGGAGCAGGGAAATTGCGGCGCGAGAGGTGAGTTTCGAGTCGGCCAGGAGGGTGGGTTTCGGCCGTCCCCTACCGGACTTGGCCCGTGAATGGCTATACCACCCAGCGCTGAAAGCGCCGGGCTATTTTCATTCGCGCCTCCGGCGCTCAGCTCAGATGCGCATGGGCATAATGATGTAGCGGTACTTGAATTCGCTGTCGGGCGCATCTTCGGGGCGCATCTGGCCGGCGGACTGCGAGTCCTTGAACTCCAGGCGGATTTCGCGGGTGCCGGCGGCTTTGAGGAAATCGAGCAGGTAGGCGCTATTGAAGCCGATGGTGAGCGACTCGGCGGCGTAGGCGGTCTCGAGCGAATCTTCCGACTCCCCGGCGTCGCTGGAGGAAGACGATATCTTGAGCTCGTTGCGGTCCAGGCGGATGCGGATGGCGCCGCTGCGCTCGTCGGCGAACTGGGCGACGCGCTGGATGGCGGCGTAGAACTGGTCGGTGGGCACGGCGACCGACTTGTTGTTGTCGCGCGGCAGCACGGCCTCGTAGTTGGGGAACTGGCCGGTGAGCTGGCGCGAGGTCAGCAGACGATTGCCCAGACGGAAGAAGAGCGTGGATTCGTCCTTGGCGAAGTCGACCGAGTCGCCCTCGTAATCGTTGAGCAGCATATGCAGCTCGGCCATGGCTTTCTTGGGCACCAGGATGCGCAGCTCGCCGCTGAGGCCCTGGAACTTGGCGCCGCTGTTTTCAATGTGCGCCAGGCGGTGGCCGTCGGTGGCCACCATGATCATGGCTTCCGGTTTGAGTACCAGCAGGGCGCCGTTCAAGGTGTAGCGCGATTCCTCGTTGGAGATGGCGAAGATGGTCTTGCCGATCATCTGGTTGAAGACCGCCGCCGGGATCTTGTACGCGGTGCCGGTGGGGAATGCCGGCAGGCCTGGGAAGTTGGAGCGGGCCATGCCGACCATCTTGGTGTTGGAGCGGCCGCTGCGGATGTTGACCCAGTGGTTCTCCAGCAGCTTGATGGTGATCTCGCCCTCAGGCAGCAGCTTGACGTAGTCGAACAGCCTGCGCGCCGGGATGGTGCAGGCGCCTTCCTTTTTGACCTTGGCATTGCAGGAGGTACGCAGGCTGAGGTCGAGATCGGTGGCAGTTATGGCAAGCCGGTCGCCAGCAGCTTCAAAAAGAAAGTTGGAGAGAATGGGGATGGTAGTCTTGCGCTCCACCACACCCTGTGTCGCCGTAAGCTCCTTGAGGAGTTCGAACTTGCTGACGGTGATCTCCATGGCGCCCCCTTTGACCTCGGGGGCCTCCGAGACGCGTGTAGCGGTAGTGTCAGTCACCTCAGTGCCCCTCCTGCATCCGCCAGATTGCTGGTCTTACTTATATCAAAACAACTTTCAATAACAAACAGTAGCAGTAGTAGATGGCCTCGGAAATGTGGAAAACGCGACGAAAGAACAGCGGGGTGGGGTTTGGGGGCCTTTTGGGGCCTGTACATAAGGGCGGCCGCCGGTGGACGCCTGCGGTTTACGGGGGCGTCGGCCGGGGATTGCACCATTTGCACAAGACGTCCACAGGCGCCACTGAGGAAGACGGGGCCCAGCGGTGGAAAAGCGCGGCGAAAGCGGTATTGGCGGGGAGCCTGCGGGTGAGAGTTTTCCGTCGGCGGAGGTAACCAGGGCGGCACCAGCTGCTCTGATTTGCATGTTTTGACTCTATTTGCAGACGAATGGCCAGCAAAGTTGGCCGGCAGTTTGCCGAAGCGCGGGGTTACGCAGGATGAGGCCGAAAAACGCTTGGGGAAGAAGGCTGAATTGTTTCGACGTAGATCCCGAGGCAGATGGAGTTTTTGCGCAGCACGGGGGTGCGGCACTCTCGTGTACGGGAGTGCCTATTTAATTTTGTCTTCAACGAGTGTGAATGTCCGTGGGACCCTCTCCGGAGCACCGCATTTCACGGCCCGAACCCTCAGGAATGGAAAAACCGGTCT
>Ga0315268_10002522_pt1 | contig 20609 bp, 17 predicted proteins | sample C1_top_MG_FD_204535 | JGI IMG/M metagenome (GOLD analysis project Ga0315268, IMG submission 204535) | Sediment microbial communities from Yellowstone Lake, YNP, Wyoming, USA - C1_top | ecosystem: Environmental > Aquatic > Freshwater > Lake > Sediment | place: USA: Wyoming | collected 2017-08-01
AACCCCAATAAGCCGGTCTACCTGAAGGCCGACAAGACCGTGCCCTACGGGCTGGTGGTGGAGGTGATAGGGCAGTTGAAGGAGCTGAAGGTAACCAACCTGGGCCTGGTGACGGAACCCAAGCTGGGGAAGTGAGACTTCGACAAGACTTCGGCGTGAGCTCAGTCGAACGCTCAGTCTTCCGTGTTAACTAAACCATTATGCAGATGAACGCAGATATTAAAAGATATCAATTATTCGGCTGGGATTACGAGCATTTTAGCCCGTTGAATGAGGATGAGCTCAGTTGGTATAAGGGCTACGCTCAAAAAACTGGTGACCCAATACTGGAATTGGCCTGCGGTACAGGCCGCTTATTAATAAAATTGGCCGAGGCCGGTTTTGATGTTACCGGGATCGATCTGTCTGACAAAATGCTTGAGGTGGCAGGACGCAATACCAGCAAACTTCCTGTCGGAATAAAAAATAAGATCAAGTTGCTGAAAGTAGATATAACCGGTTTTAACTTTGACCAACAGTTTGGTCTCATATTCATGGCGGATAATTCTTTTCGCGAGCTTCGCGCCAGGGAAGATCAAACAGCTTGTTTAAAAACGGTCTACAAGCATTTATCGCCCAAAGGTGCATTTTTACTGACTGTCAGGCGCTTTGATCTTTCAAGTTTTATTGACGGCAAAAGGGAGACTCCTTGGTCAAAACCGATCACCGACCCCGCAAGCGGACATACGATATCACGAAAAGTGGAATTCACCTTGTCGGATGACAAAAAGCGGGTAAATGGGATCTACCTTTATAGGATAGTCAATTCGCAGGGCACAACCCGGTTTGAGGAATGTCCCTTTGTTTCTCCGGTTTTGCAGGAAGAAGATTATTTTGCGCTTTTAACTGAAACTGGTTTCAAGCCGGAATTGTTTTATGATTTTAGTGGTCAGAAAAACAACACTGGTCAGACCCTTTGCTTTGTGTGTGGTAAGTGAACAATATGCAAACCATCAAAGAAAAGTAATTCTTTGCGGTCTTCGCGTCTTTGCGGTAAATAATTCGTAAACATGAAAAAAGCCTTCGTCATATCATTCTTTATCCACCTGGCCTTTCTGCTGGGCATCTTCGGTGCTTCTTACATCCTTAAAGCGTCGGCCAAGCCCATCTATCCCCAGATCTACAAGGTCAGCCTGGTCTCCTTGCCGGCCGCGGTGTCCGAGGGTTCCGAGGAATCAGGAGCCAGGGAAATGGTGGGCCCGCAGCTGCCGGAGGGCAAGGCCATGAAAGAACCTTCGGCCAAAAAAGAAAAACCCAAGGCCGACAACAAATCTAAGACCGCCACTACGACTAAAAATTCGTCCGCTAAGTCCAGCGGCATAGGACTTCCCACCGGCATGAAAATAGTGGGCTCGGAGGGCGGCATTCCGTCCGACAACTATTACCTGGCGCTGATCCTGTCCAAGATCAGCCAGAACTGGAACAATCCCTACCAGGGAAAAAGGGAGACAGTGCGGGCCCAGATCTATTTTAGGATAGACAAAAACGGAAAACTGCAGGAAGTGAAGATCGAGAACTCCTCCGGCGACGCCATCTTTGACCAGTCGGCACTGCGGGCGGTGTACGAGGCCAAGGTCTTCCCGCCCCTGCCCGAGGAGATGAAGCTGGCTACCTTGGGGGTGCATTTTGAGTTTGAGTACGTTAAGTAAGGCCGGACCTCTCCCTGTCTTCCGACATCCCTCCCCTCGAGGGGAGGGAACGATGGTGAGGTTTGATAATTGTGAAAAAATAAAACACAGTTCACAAAAGATATGAAAATAAAATACGTTCTCCTCTTTCTGTTATCTATAATACTGTGCCAGAGCGCATTTGCCCAGGCCGACGTCTACCTAAAACTTTCCACATCGGAGCGGCGGCAGTTGGAGCTGGGCATAGCACCCCTGCAGACCCAGGATGCCAAGGCTTCTCCCGATGCCGCGGTTAACGCCCAGAAGATGCTGGACATCATCGGCGACGACCTGGCCTTTTCCCTGTACTTCAAGCTGGTCTATCCTCCGTCATTGCTGGAGGGCTACGGGCTGAAGAAGGGCCAGCTGGACATCGGGGCCTGGCAGATGCTGGGGGCCAGGCAGGTGCTGATCCCGGAGCTGAAACAGGATAAGAAGAAGGTTACCCTCAGACTGTCGGTCTTTGACATAAGCATGCAGCGCCAGGTCTTCAGTAAGGACTTTGAGCCTGACGGCTCAAGGGCCACAGCCCATGCCGCCAGCGACCTGATCATCAAGAACCTGAGCGGCGAGAACGGCGTCTCTTCTACCAAAATAGCTTTCAGTCTGAAAAACGGAAAAAACAAGGAGCTGATGCTGGCCGATTACGACGGCGGCGGTTTCAGGACTCTCACCAATTTCAACTCCATCAACATCACTCCCGACTGGCAGCCCGAAGGCGGGGCGCTGGTCTTCGTCTCATTCTACCGCAACCGTACCGACGTGATGTCGCTGAACCTGGCCAGCGGCAAAACGGCCATCATCTCCCAGACCGAGGGACTGAACACCTACCCGGCCTGGTCCCCTGACGGTAAATCACTGGCCCTGACTCTGTCCAAGGACGGCAACGCCGAGATCTACCTGATGTCCCCGGAGACCAAGGAACTGCGCCGCCTCACCAACTCCTGGGCCATAGACTGCTCGCCCTCCTGGTCGCCCAACGGCCGGGAACTGGTATTCAACTCCGACCGGCCCGGCTCGCCCCAGCTTTATATCATGGATTCGGAAGGCGCCAATATCCGGCGGCTGACCTACCAGGGCGGCTACAACACTTCGCCCAGCTGGTCCCCCCGGGGCGACAAGATCGCCTTCGTCTCCCGGATCGACGGGAAATTCCAGGTTTGCACCAGTGACATCACCGGGGACAACTTCGTCCAACTGACCTACGAGGGCGACAACGAGGACCCCAGCTGGTCGCCGGACGGCCTGCACCTCTGCTTCTCCTCCAGCCGTACCGGTAGCCACCAGATCTGGCGAATGCACTGGGACGGCAGCGCTCAGCAGGCCATCACCAACAATGAAGGATCTTACATGCCGGCCTGGGGGCCAGACCGGTAAAGCACTTCAGAGCTTACCGGCTTCCGGAGCATTTCCATGCCGGATTACGGTCCGATTAAAGTTGATAAAAAGATGAATTTACTATATAATTATAAAATTCCAGAATTGCATCACCAAAAATAAAAATAAGGAGTTACATGAAAAAATATTTTATTATTAGTGCGTTTACTTTGGTCCTGGCGTTAAGCTTGGGCTGCGCTAAAAAACAGACCGTGAAACAGGAGGAGCCCATCAAGCAGCCTGAGGTAGCTCTTCAAACACCGCCGGTGGCCACCCCGCCGGTCGAGGCCCAGCCGGTGGTTCCCAAGGTAGAATTCAAAACGATATTCTTTGCCTTTGATTCCTATATTCTGAACGAAGAGGGCAAGACTTTGCTGAACCAGGCCGGAGGCCTGTTGCGCAGCTATCCCGATATAGTCCTACGGTTGGAAGGCCATTGCGACGAACGGGGCACGGCCGAATACAACCTGGCTCTGGGCGAAAAACGGGCCAATGCCGTCCGGGAATACCTGGAAAACCTGGGGGTCAGCCGCTCCCGGCTTTCCACCGTCAGCTTCGGCAAGGAGAAGCCTGTGGCCTTGGGCAACGACGAGGAAAGCTGGGCCAAAAACCGCCGGGTGGAACTGATACCGGCCGGCAAGTAAAAACCGATCAACAAATGCAAGGGCAGTTCGCTCGTCAGACATAGCTGCTAAAGGTGGCGTAGTCGGATGAATTGCCCCAACAAGGATATAAAGAGTATTATCATGAAAAGAACGCTGCTCTTGGCCTCCGTTGCTTTATCCATACTGTCTGCCCTGCCCGGCTGCGGGATCAATCGCGAATATATCAGGATCACCGACCAGCTTGATTCCATGGAAGTGCGGGAGAAAAGGATCGAGCGCCGGACGGCGACCTTGGACAGCCTGAACCAGGTGCAGACCGGGCTGATCTATGAGCTGCGGGCCGAGCTTAAAAATCTGTCGGCCACAGCCGGGGAGAAATGGAGCATAGCCGAACAGCAGCAGGAAGACAACAAGTACCGGCCCCTGCCCATCGGCCCCAGCCAACCCGACCCCAAAACTCAGGCGACGGACGCCAAGGTTTCCGATGCCGCAAAGGCTTCGCCGGACAAGGAGGCTCCGTCCGAGACAGATCCCAAGAAACTGTACGACGCCTCTTACCTGGACATCACCAAGGGCAACTACGACCTGGCCCTGGCCGGGTTCAACGAGTTTATCAAGCGGTTCCCCGCAAATGACCTGACCGACAATGCCCAGTACTGGATTGGCCAGGGTTATTACGCCCAAAAGAAATATAACCTGGCCCTGCCCGAATTCGAGAAAGTTCTGGAAAAATATCCGGGAAAAGACAAGGAGCCGGCCTCTCTGTACAAGATAGGCCTGTGCCACCAGGAGTTGGGCGACAAGACAAAGGCCAGAAAATACTGGCAAATGCTGATAAAAAAATACCCCAAAAGCCCCGAAGCCGCCCTGGCCAAGGACAAGCTGAAATAAAGGTTCTCCCGGGAAATACAAAGATCAATGAAAAAGGCCCTTCCTCCAAGGAAGAGGCCTTTTTTGCATCATTTTTTTGTTGACTTTGAAAAATGGCGGGGTTAAACTTATAAGTTATGGCGAAAGGGTTCAAGCATGTCCTCTTTTACCACGCCTGCGTACCTAAACCGTTGCCATGTATAGCTACTATGGCGTGCAGGCACGGAAACACGGAATATACGAAAGGTCTTTCATCAAATTATAAGATTTAACCTATATTTTTCCGTGCTTTCAATACTTCAGTGTTTCTGTGGTTGGTTTAGAATGAATCCCGATAATAATTTTTAACCATCATATAGCAAGGAGCAATATGCCGATCAATCCGAAGATATTTAAAGCCTACGACATCCGCGGGATCTATCCGGCGGAGCTGGACGAAGCCCAGGCCAAGGAGATCGGCCGGGCACTGGTGGACTACCTGAACTGTAAGACAGTGGCCGTCGGCCGGGACATGCGGACCTCGTCCCAGCCGCTGTTCACGGCCCTGGCCGAGGGCATCACCATGCAGGGGGCCCAGGTGATAGACGTGGGGCTGGTATCCACCGACGGCCTGTATTTTGCGGTAGGCAAGTTCGGATACGAGGCCGGGGTGATGATCACCGCCAGCCACAATCCGGCCCAGTACAATGGCCTGAAAATCTGCCAGGCCAACGCCATCCCGCTTTCCGGCGACGAGGGCCTGAACCAGATGCGGGATCTGATCAACCAGAACAAACTCAAAACGTCTTCCTCCAAGGGAATCATAAAGTCCCAGGACATAGACCTGGATTACATCTCCCACTGTCTGTCGTTCGTGGACCACAAGAAGATCTGGGGCTACAAGATAGCGGTGGACGCCGGCAACGGCATGGCCGGGCGAACCGTCCCGCCCATCTTCCGCCAGCTGCCGGGCACCCTGGTGCCGATGTTCTTTGACCTGGACGGGACCTTTCCCAACCACCCGGCCAGCCCCATCGAGCCGGAGAACATCGCGGCCCTGCAGGAGACCGTGGTCAAGCAGAACTGCGACTTCGGGGCGGCCTTTGACGGCGACGCCGACCGGATGTTCTTAGTGGACGAGAAGGGCCGGGCCCTGGCCGGCTCGGACGTGGCGGCTCTGGTCGCCAAGATGCTGCTGAAGAAGAACCCCGGCTCCTCCATCCTCTACAATGCCATCTGCTCTCGCTGCGTCAAGGAGACCATAGAGAAGTACGGCGGCCAGGCTATCCGCAGCAAGGTGGGCCACGCTTTGATCAAACCTCTGATGCGGGAGCACAATGCGGTGTTCGGCGGCGAGCACTCCGGGCATTTCTATTTCCGGGACAACTGGTTCGCCGATTCCGGGCTGATAGCCTTTCTGGTCTGCTGGCAGTTGATCTCCGAGGAGAACAAGCCGCTGTCGCAGTTGGTGGACGAGATAGACCGCTACGTGCGGATCCCCGAGACCAACACCACCGTGCAGGACATCCCGGGCAAGCTGGCCGAGCTGGAGAAGATCTATTCCGCCAAAGGCGCCCAGCTGGACCATCTGGACGGTTTGACCATTTCCTATCCCGGCTGGTGGGCCAACATCCGGCCCTCCAACACCGAGCCGTTGCTGAGGTTGAACGTGGAGGCGGAGTCGCAGGCGCTGCTGAATGAAAAGGTGAAAGAGTTACTGCAGGTGATAAGAAAATGATTAGATGGATTCTCAATAAAGGAAAAATCAGATCACAAATAAAGAGGAGATGACTATGAATAAGCTATTGATAATGAAAGGCTTTATTGTTGTAACGACGATGGTAATGCTGGGCTGCGCCCCGGCTTACATCCCAAATGCGGTCAATGTGCCGCTCCTTAGCAATCAGGGCCAGTTCAGCGGGGCGGTTCAGGCCGGGACCAACGGGTACGACCTGCAGACCAGCTACGCGTTGACCCCGCAGCTGGCGGTGATGGCCAATGGGTCCATCTATAGCGCCGAGGGCGAGAGCACCGGGACCAAGCAGAAACGCAGTTTCGGCGAAGGCGGCCTGGGCTATTATACGGCATTCTCCGGTTCCGGGCGGCTCGAAATATTCTCCGGCTACGGGCAGGGCCTTTCCAGCTATGTCGACGACTTTGATTTCTTCGGTCCCCAAAAGGTGGAGGTCGAAGGCAGGTATTACCGCATATTCCTGCAGCCCAGTATCGGCACTGTTACCAGCTTCTTTGACGGAGCCCTGAGCCTCAGGGCCTGCTATGTGAATTTCTATCAGATCAAGAACGACGGCGTGACCTTGGACCACAGCGTCGACGGGATGTTTCTGGAGCCGGTGCTGACCGCCCGCCTGGGGTACAAACAGGTCAAATTCGTCACCCAGATAGGCTATTCCCTGCCGGTCGGCAAGGATGTCGAGATGCTTTGGCAGCCGTTCTTCTTCAACTTGGGGCTGAATTTCAATCTCGGCCAAAAAGAAAAAACAGCAGAGAGCAAGTGAACCTCGAAATACTAAAATATCCCCTGGGCGCCATCGACGCCCACCTTCACAGCCGGATCTCCTGCGATTCCGAGATGGGCATGCAGGCCGCTTGCCGCCAGGCTTTGAAGCTGGGATTGAAGGCGTTGGTCTTTACCGAGCACGCCGACTTCGAACCTTCCGATCAGGGATATAATTATTATGATGACCGGAAGTACAATGAAGAGTTGGCCGAGGCCAGGGTGGCCATGGGCCGGTCGCTGAAGATCTACAAAGGCATTGAGATCACTTACCAGCCCCAGCGGCGCCAGCAGATCCTGGATTTCATCCACCAGCACCAGTTCGATCTCACCGTCGGCTCGGTGCACATGGTGGGCTCCAAGGACATATCGCGTCCCGAGCTGGCCAAAAAACATTACGGCTCGGCCGAAGAGGAACAGGCCTACGGCGAGTATTTCCAGGAAGTGGAAAAGCTGATAGACAGCCGGCTGTTTGACTGTCTGGGCCACCTGGACCTCTGCAAAAGGTACGGGCACCTATATTACGGTCAGCTGGTCTACAAGAAATACGAGAAGAACTATAAGAAAATATTAAAGCATCTGATCCAGGCCGACATGATTCTGGAGATCAATACCTCCGGCCTGCGTCAGCAGGTGAAAGAGACCTTTCCCCCATACCCGGCGGTGCTGGAATATCTGAAGATGGGCGGGACCAAGCTGACCTTGGGCAGCGATGCCCACCGTATTCAGGATCTCAGCCAAGATTTCGGAAAAGTGCTGCAGGATATGCCCCAACTCAACAAAATAAAACGCAAATGAAAATAGCATTGACCATCGCCGGCTCCGACAGCGGGGCCGGGGCCGGGATCCAGGCCGACCTCAAGACTTTTGCCGCCTGCGGAGTCTACGGCGTCAACGTCATCACCGCCCTGACCGCCCAGAACACCCAGGGAGTTTTTGGGGTCATGCCGGTCAGGCCCGAGTTCATCAGCAAGCAGCTGATGGTGCTGATGAAGGACATGGGCTGCCAGGCCGCCAAAACCGGGATGCTTTTCAGCCGCCAGGTGATCGAGGCCGTGGCCCACGACATCCGAAAGCATAACATTGAGCCCTTGGTGGTGGATCCGGTGATGGTGGCCAAGGGAGGCCATTCCCTGCTGCAGCCCGAGGCCGAAGCGGCCCTGGTGTCCTGTCTTTTCCCCCTGGCCTTTCTGGTGACGCCCAACCTGGACGAGGCCAGGCGGATCACCAAAATGAAGACCATTAACGATCTTGACCAGATGAAGGAAGCGGCTTTTAAGATCTCGGTGCTGGGGCCCCGCCACGTGCTGATCAAGGGCGGTCATCTGCCGGGCAACGCCACCGATCTTTTGTTCGACGGCAAGAAGTTCACCGTGCTGGAAGCCCCGCGCATCAACACCTCCAACACCCATGGCACCGGCTGTACCTATTCAGCGGCTATCACCGCCTTCCTGGCCAGGGGCGAGAAGATCGACAGCGCCGTGGCCAAGGCCAAGCGCTATGTGACCGGGGGAATAAAAAATTCCCTTTCCATCGGCCACGGCCACGGTCCGCTGGATCATTTCTGGGAGAACGAAAAAAAATAATTCCGCCGTTCTTGTTTCCAACAATTTATGTAAAGGCGTCATGCACTCACCTTCATTTTTAATGGCCTTCATCCTGACCACGCTGGCCGGTCTTTCCACTATGGTGGGCAGTTTCCTGGTGCTGTTCACCAAAAAGACAAGCAACAGGGTGCTTTCCGTCTCCCTGGGCTTTTCGGCCGGGGTGATGGTCTACGTTTCTTTCATGGAATTGCTGCCCGAGGCCCGCTTAAGGCTGGTCTCCCATTTCGGGAGCCAGGCCGGAAGCTGGTATGCGGTGGCCGCCTTCTTCGGCGGGGTGCTGCTGATCGGAGTAATAGACAAGCTGGTGCCGGCCATCGAAAACCCCCACGAGACCCACGCCGCCAAAGAACTGAAGGACAAGAAGAACATAGACCTGCTGCGGATGGGCACCTTCACCGCTTTGGCCATCGCCATCCACAACTTCCCCGAAGGCATGGCCACTTTCACCGCCACGCTCAAGGATCCCACCCTGGGGCTGTTCATCGCCCTGGCCATCGCCATTCACAACGTGCCGGAAGGGATCGCTGTGGCAGTGCCCATCTATCACGCCACCGGCAGCAAACGCAAGGCCCTGTGGTATTCCCTTCTTTCAGGCGTGGCTGAGCCTCTGGGAGCGGTGGCGGCCTATCTGCTGTTTCATGATTACCTGACTGAAGGGGTCTTCGGAATAATTCTGGCGGCTGTGGCTGGGATCATGGTATTCATCTCCTTCGACGAGCTCTTTCCCACCGCCCGGGAGTGCGGACAGCACCACCTGGCCATCTATGGGCTGCTGGCCGGCATGGCGGTGATGGCGGTAAGCATGCTGATGTTTGTGAGGTAGGAGAAGGTGGCTTCGATACAACCGCCAGAGCGGTCACTCAGCCACCTTTATGGTGGAGTGTGCCGAGGGTGGCTTCGATACAACACCTTCGGTATTTACTCCGCCACCTTTCAGTTTACGGTCGGGGGCTGAGTAGACCGTGAGGCCGTATCGAAACCCCCAACTATGAGCAGGCCAACTAAAAAGTGAGCCCAGATGCCTTACATGTATATTCTGGAATGTGCCGATGGCAGTTATTATACGGGCAGCACAGTCTTTTTGGAAAAGCGCCTGAGGGAACATCAGAATGGCTTGGGTGCGAACCATACTAAAAAACGGTTGCCGGTGAAATTGATATATTATGAAGAATACCACTGGATCGCAACCGCCTTTTATCGTGAGAAATAAGTCCAGGGTTGGAGCAGGGCAAAGAAAACGGCCTTGATAAAAGGGATGATTGATGAATTGCCAAAATTAGCTAAGAAGATATTTAGGAAAAAGGTTTAAGTTGGTGGCTTCGATACAACCGCCAGAGGCGGTAACTCAGCCACCGTTCAGTTTACGGTCGGGGGCTGAGTAGGCCGCAAGGCCGTATCGAAGCCCCCAGTCCAGGCAGTTTCAAAATCAGCGCACACTTTCAATTCTCCAAACAATGCCCTTTCTCTCTTTCGCCAATCCCGCCGGTATTTGGTTCCTGCCCCTGGCCGGGCTGCCGCTGTTGATCCACTTGTTCCGGAGACGGCGGGCCGGAGTGATCCCGTTCCCCGACATCCGGCTGCTGCAGCAGGTTCAGAACGCCGCGGTCCGGCCCAGCCGGATCAGGGAATACCTGCTGCTGGCGGTGCGCACCCTGATCATCATTCTTCTGGCATTGTCCCTGGCCCGGCCCGCAGTCAACCTGCCCCTGCCGGGTTGGCTTTCCGGTGCTGCGCAGACCTGCGTCATCATAATGGACAACTCGGCCAGCATGGCGGCCGTCAGCCAGGATACCACTATGCTGGAAATGGCGAAACAGAGAGCCCGGCAGATATTTAACGGGCTGGGGCCCAACGCCAGAGCGGCGGTGGTTTCGGCCGTGCCGGGCAGCCCGGTGGTCTGCGGGCTGTCTGCTGTCCTGACGGCCGAACGCGAGGTGGCCGCGCTGCCCCAGACCGAACTCGGAACCGACCTGGAGGGTTCGATCCAGACGGCAGCCAGGATACTTGAGGCCGCAGGGGTTTTCGGAGGAAGGATCATAGTATTTTCTGACCTGCAGAGGACGGCCTTTGGTCCCAAACTTTCGCCCCTTGGCAAACTGCCCGGCGCCCCGCCGGTCACGGTACACCAGATAAAACCATCCCGGAGCCTGAACAACCTGATCTGGGAAAAGATCCAGGTAAAGCCGCTGATCAATAAAATCATCGTCCGGGCCAGGACCCTGCCCGGGCTGGCGCCCCAGATCGGACTGGCGGCCGGCGGCAAAACCATATATCAGGCAAGCTCTCAGCCCGCCCCGGATGGAACGATCTCCATAAGCTTTGGTTTGCCGGACCGGGATTCACTTTTCCTTTATACTTCCGGTGATGACCTGCCGCTGGACGACAAGTATTACCTGGCGGCTGCGGCCCCGGGCGTTAAAAAAGTCCTGCTGTTTTCGGACGGGGCGGATAACGGGGGCGATCATCTCTCCCGGGCCTTTGCGGCCATGGCCCAGGCTGGTTACGAAATAAAGCGGGCCACTATCTGGAATAGCCAGTATTCTAAGGGCTTTGATCTGGTGGTGGTGGCCAAAGCCTCAATTGACAGGGCTTTGCTGGCCGGCATCATAAATTCAGTGCATAACGGCGCGGGTTTGCTGGTTGCCCCGCCGCTCAATTGCGACCGGGAACAATACCAGGAACTGCTGAAGCAGTTTTCCGACATCACTCTTTCGGGCCTGGCTGATTCGTTGTCCCATAACCTCTATCGTCTGAACAAAACCGGCAGCGAAGAAGAGGTCTTAAGCGATCTCAGTCCGGCCGAGCTGGAGGGGATAAGGATAAAAACTTACTGGAAAGCCACTAGCCGGCAGCAAGCCGAACTGTCCATCAACCGAGCCGACCCGGCTCTGATCTTTAACCCCGACCCGAAATTAAAAACGGCTGTTCTTTTGACCGGCGGCCAGCCGGAATTCGGCGATCTGGTTTTTAAACCGGCTTTTCTGGTGATGCTTCTGCAGACTTCCGGCCATCTGACCAGAAAGTCAGTCCGGCAAATGGTGATGGGACCAACCGGATCCAATCCCAATGGGCAACCGAAAGAAGGCCAAAAGCCGGGTTGGGTTCGGATGGAGGGCGGCGGGTTGGGGGCGGTGAACATCGCGCCGGAGGAGTCCGACCTGGCGCCGGTTTCCGATCAGGAACTTAAGATTGTTTTGGAAAACGCCACCTGGCAGTCTGCCGGGGCATGCTCTGGAACCTTTTCGGCACAAAGCCCGGCAGCCAGATTGTTCCTTTTTTTAGCCGGGATAATGCTTGTTTTGGAGATGCTCATACGGGCTGTGCCAAAAAAAAGTAAAAAAAAGCAAAATAATATTTGACAAAACGTCTTAAATGTGTTAATAATTATGTTCTTGAGGTCTAAAAGCTTATCCGGTTTGAGGGTGCGGTAGAATTTGTTTAAAAACTTCGTAGCAAAAAGGTATTTAATATAACCCATTTCGCAGATAATAATAATGCCTGACAGTTTTAGAGTATTTCAAAAAATCAATAATTAAGGGGAGAACTTTTATGGCTGGCAATAAAGGCCCGAATTTGGGCGGAATGACAATGGTGCTGGCTCTTTCCGCTTTGCTGACGGTGGGAGCGGTACTGGGCGTGGCTTTGGTCACCTGGCCCGGAAGCGTCGCCCCGGCCCAGCCGGGCGCGGCCGATCCCAAGCTGGAGATGTTTGCTGCCACCGCCAGCCGCCTGACCGGCTTCATATTTTTCACCTATCCCGATGAGGTAAAAGATTACATGAGCCCGGTGCTGGCCGATTTAAAATCAAAACTGCCGGCCATCAAATCCATCACCGTTACCGACCCCGCCGGTCTGATAGTGGGATCTGACATCGAAGATCAGATAGATAAAACTTACCAGCTGCCCAATGGGGCCAAGCCTCCGGCCGGAGATAAACTAGAGATACAGGAACTCGCTCCGGGCCAGTTTTTGGTGGCCGTGCCCGCGATCTATAACAATAAGATCAAGGGTGAGCTCCGGATGCTGGTGGAGCTACCCCAGGTCAAGGGTTCCAACGGCGGCGGCAAAAGCAGGGTGATAATCATCGGGCTGGTGGCCATGCTGATTGGCTTGATAATACCCATTGCGGCCGTTCCGTCCATGACTAAGAAACTGACAGCAGTTTCGGCGGCTCCGGCCGGTGCGGGAAAAGCCCAGGCCATGAAGGCCGAAGAGTCCTCCATCAACACCCGGCTGGAATCCCTGCGCCGGGAGTTGGGCAAGGCCGAAGAGCTGAAAGCCGAGCAGAGCGGGTTGGCGGCCGAGGTGGAATCACTGCGCAAGCAGCAGTTTGAAGAGGGTTATAAGCTGGAAGGGCTGAAGAAGGAAGTGAGCGAGCTGGGGGTCCAGATGGAGCAGCGGCGCCAGATGCTGGAAGCCGCTCCCGATGAACGCCAGACTCAGCTGACCCAGGAAGACAGGGATCTGATGCAGAAGATCATCAATCATAAAAAAGAAGAGCTGGCCCTGGCCAAGAAGATCCAGGATATCCGGCGCAAGGTTATGGAGCTGGAAAAACGCACCAAGGTCTAAAAGTTATAAACGCCGGGCAGCGGAAATATTTAAAAGACGGGGCAGAATTAAAATCTCCCCGTCTTTTATTAACGATTATTTTTTATTTTCCGGCCAATCGGATTGGGGCAGATCTCGAGGCGAAGAAAGCTGAACTCTGAAGAGATGGTTCTGCCGGCGGTCATTCTCGGCGGCGGGGCATACTGACCAGATCACGGTCAACGGATAATAAATTACAGGAACGGATAAATGGAAAATACCGAGAACCCCAGGTTATCCCCCAATGTGATCCGGCTGGGCTGGGTCAGCCTGCTGACGGACATCTCTTCGGAGATGCTTTATCCGATAGTGCCGATTTTCATCACCTCAGTGCTGGGAGCGCCGATGGCGGCCCTGGGCCTGATAGAGGGCCTGGCCGAGAGCGCCGCCAATATCCTCAAGATATTCTCCGGCTGGTGGTCCGACCAGGCCGGCAAACGAAGGCCGTTCGTGATCGGGGGGTATTCCCTGTCAGCCTTTTCCAAGCCCCTGCTGGCCTTTGCCCAGTTCCTGGGCTGGCCATTCGTTTTGGCCATGCGCATTTTGGACCGCACCGGAAAGGGATTAAGGACCTCGGCCCGGGACGCCCTGATTGCCGATTACACCCCGGAATCGCAGAGGGGCAAGGCCTTTGGTTTGCACCGGGCCATGGATTCGCTGGGGGCGGTGCTGGGACCGCTGGCCGCACTGTTCTTCATGAGCAAAATGAACTCCTCCGATCCGGCCGCCCAGGCTTTGTCTTACCGCCAGGTCTTTCTCTGGGCCTTCGTCCCCGCCGTGCTGGGGGTGGTGCTGCTGTTCCTGGTAAAGGAGAAGCCATTTACCGCCCGTTATAAAAAGCCCCGGTTCGGCTGGAAGTCGTTCAACCGTGATTTCAAGATCTTCATCTTCATCAACCTGATCTTTGCCATAGGTAATTCGTCGGACGTTTTTCTGATAATCAGGGCCAAGGATCTTTTTTCCGGGACAGCAAATGCCGTGGTAACGGTCATTCTGGCATACGTGCTTTACAATCTGACCTATTCCCTGGGATCCTACCCCGCCGGAATGCTGGCCGACCGGTTCGGTTCCAGAAAGGTCTACACCTTTGGGCTGTTGTTGTTCAGCCTGGTATATCTGGGATTTGCCTTCAACCACCATCCGTCATTGGTCTGGGTCTTGTTCGCGGTCTACGGTTTTTATACCGCCTTCACCGACGGGGTGGGCAAGGCCTATGCCTCCAAGCTGGTGCAGGAAGACCTGAGGGCCACCGGGATGGGGGTCTACCATATGTCCACCGGCCTGGCCACGTTAGCGGCCAGCACCGCGGCCGGCCTGCTGTGGCAGAGCTTTGGCTTTAAGGCGGCATTTGTCTACGGCGCGGCCATGTCGCTACTGGCGGTGATGCTGTTTGTGCTGCTGGTCAAGGGGAACAGGTCCGGGGCCAGCCAAAGGTAACCCTTAACAACCAAATCAATGATCCAATGACAGGCACCATAGAACCGATCATAAAAGCCCGGGACATTTCCCGGACATTCAATCCTGCCGCCAAGCCCCTGACGGTGCTGCAGGGACTGGACCTGGAGATCCTGCCCGGCGAGACCATGGCCATCACCGGTGCCTCCGGCTCGGGCAAATCAACCCTGCTGCAGATCCTGGGCTGCCTGGACCGGCCTACCACCGGCCAGGTGAATATCAATGGCCAGGAGACCTCAAGGCTTTCGGACCATGAACTGGCCTCGCTAAGGAATGCCAGCATGGGCTTTGTTTTCCAATTCCATCACCTGCTGCCGGAATTCTGCGCCTGGGAAAATGTGGCCATGCCGCTGTTGGTGCGGGGCCAGTCCCTGGTCCAGGCCGAAGCAACCAGCCGGAAGATCCTCGGCGGCCTGGGCCTGGAGGAAAGGGCCGGGCACCGGCCCAACGAACTTTCGGGGGGGGAACAGCAGAGGGTGGCCATTGCCCGGGCCGTGGTCAACCGGCCCCTGGTGCTGCTGGCCGACGAGCCCACCGGCAACCTGGACCGGGCCACCGGCCAGAACGTGGTCCAGCTTTTATGGGAGCTCAACCAGACCACCGGCATAGCGCTGGTGATCGTCACTCACAACCAGGAAATAGCCCAAAGGGCGCAACGCACACTGGAATTAAAGGACGGAAAACTGTGGACCAAATAAAAGCAAGGCAGACCCTGAAAACAGAAGGCATCTTTAAAAGCTACAAAAAACACCGGGCGGTGAACGGGATCTCCCTGGAGGTAACACAGGGAGAGGTGGTCGGCTTGCTGGGGCCCAACGGGGCTGGCAAAACCACCACCTTCAACATCATCACCGGGTTGCTGAAGCCGGATTCCGGCAAAGTGCTTTTGGATCAGACCGAGATCACCGGCCTGCCTATGTACCAAAGGGCCCGGCTGGGCCTGGGATACCTGACCCAGGAGGCTTCTGTCTTCCGGAAACTTTCGGTGGAGGACAATATCATGGCCATCCTGGAGATGATGCCGCTGAACAAGGAGCAGCGGCAGGAACGATTGAAATCACTGCTGAGCGAACTCAACATAGAGCACCTGGCCAAGAAGAAGGCTTACGCCATTTCCGGCGGGGAGAGAAGAAGGGTGGAAGTGACCCGGGCCCTGGTCACCAATCCGGCTTTTTTGCTTCTGGATGAGCCCTTCACCGGGATCGATCCCATCGCCCGGGCCGACATCCAGCAGGTGGTGGTTAAACTTAAGGACCGGGGGATCGGGGTACTGATCACCGACCACAATGTGCGGGAGACCCTGGAGATCACCGACCGGGCCTATGTGATCTACGAAGGAAAAGTGTTTGCCGCCGGTACGCCCCGGGAGATCGTAGACCATTCCGGGGCCCGGGAGAAGTTTCTGGGAGAAAATTTCACCCTTTAGACCCGGTTAGAGAATGGGAACCAACCAAAACAGGATGGCTACAATACCCGCTTATGAAAACAGTCTTATTCCTCTGCACCGAAAATTCCTGCCGCAGCCAGATGGCCGAGGCTTTTGCCAAACAACTGGGGGGCGGGGTGATCGAAGCCTACAGCGCCGGTTCCAACCCTTCGGGTGAGGTCAACCCCCTGGCTGTAACCGTGATCAGGGAAAAGGGAATAGATATCTCCGGCGCCCGCCCCAAGGGATTTCAGGATCTGCCGGTCAGCCGGGTGGACTACCTGGTGACCATGGGCTGTCAGGATGTCTGCCCGATCTTCTCCACCATCAAACAGATCGAGTGGAAGATGCCCGATCCCAAGGGCCAGCCGGTGGAGTTCTTTCGCTGCGTCCGGGACGACATCGAAAAGAAGGTGAAGGAACTGATAGAAACGATCTCGGCCAAGAACGTCAAACGGGATTATGCCGGGATGGCGGAGATCATCAAAGGCAAAGTGAGCCCGGGCCTGGGAGGCGATGATAAAATGAAACTGGCGTCGGACGTTCTCTGGGAAGGACTTAAGGACAAGGGTTTGGACTGGGTGGGGTTTTACCGGCTGCTGCCGGGGCAGGATGCCATGGAACTGGTCTGCCGCCAACCGCGGGCGGCCTGCTCTCCCCTCGGCCTTCAGGGGGTCTGCGGAAAAGGGATGAAGGATAAGACCGCTCAGATAGTGAAGGATGTGTATGCCCTGGGGGACAAGCACATCATCTGCGATCCGGCCAACCTGTCCGAGATCGTGGTCCCGGTGATCGAGCCGGACGGCCGCTGTCGGGCGGTGCTGGACCTGGACAGCCGGGAGCTGGGGGCCTTTGACCAGCAGGACGCAGAGGGCCTAGTACTAGTATTGAGAAGCGCTGGGCTGACGATTTAAGAAAAATGATTGTGGCGGTCTGTCTTTCTTGGGACAATTAGGCATATAGTAAATATCTGTCAAAAACGCAGACCCATCACTACTCTGTTCTTTTCTTTTTGTACCGCCAAAAAGCAAAGAACCAAAAGAAAAAGCTCGTTCAGCCTACGTAGCAGGCAGACATATAAAAGCTACTTCGGCGAAGTGGGCTCGCTGAAAACTCTCCGGGCCACGCTTTCGCCCTGCCTACGCATAGCTTCGGCGGGCAAGCAGGGCTTCAGCGGGCCCGCGTTGCGCTTCTCGTTGCTGACGGGCTTGTCTGAACTCGGGCTTTGGCCCAGCCCTCAAACATGCCAGACAAGCTTTTTCCGTCATCAACTGCGATGCTCACTGATCGTGATTCGATAAACTCATCACAAGTTTTTAACGCGACTACCGGGTTTAGTAACCATTGATCTCAGGTAACGGGATAATTGTTAATAAAAAAGCCGTTCCGCATTATGCGGAACGGCTTTTTCTGTTTGTCGGCTATTTACTCAATCTTTTAAGCTCTTCCAGCCAGCCCCGGACCACGTCATAACTGCCCTGCCAGAACGAGGCCGAGCACATGTCTATGCCCACCTGTTTCAGGATCAGCTCCGGATTTTGCGAGCCGCCGTAGGACAGGATCTTCTCGATCTTGGGCACGAAGGAGCGGCCTTCCTTCTTGTACCGGGCGTAAAGGGCCATGGACAGCAGCTCCCCAAAATTGTAGGCGTAGCAGTAGAATGGGGTCTTGAAGATGTGGGCGATGTAGGCCCACTCGTACCGGAATTCATCGGCCACGTCCACCGAGGAGCCCAACTGTTCCCTGAGCATCTTCAGATAAAGGTCCGACAGCTGGCTTTCCTTGGCGCCCTGGAGCAGTAGCTGGTGGGCGGCCATCTCGAACTTGACGAAATAAGCCTGGCGCATCACGGTGGCGTAGGAGTCGCCGATCTTCTCCAGCAGCATGGCCCGCTTCTCCCGGTCGGACCTGGTCTGGGACAGCAGCCTTTCAAACACCAGCATCTCGGCGGTGGTGGAGGCGGTCTCGGCCAGGGGCAGGGTGGTCTCGGCCGATGAGGCCGAATGGGCCGAGGCGTAAAGGTCATGGGCCCCGTGACCCAGTTCGTGGGCCATGGTCATCACCGAGGAATTGTCGCCGGTGTAGTTCAGCAAAATATAGGGGGTTGTCTTGGGGGTGATCATGGCGCAGAAGGCTCCGGCCTCCTTGCCGGGTCGGGGATGGGTGTCGATGTGGCCGGCCTCAAAGATCTGCCGGGCGTTCTGGGCCAGACCGGGCGAAAATTCCCTGAAGGTCTCCAGGACCAGGGCCTTGGCCCGGTCAAAGGGCATGGAAGCCTTTTGTTTTTCCAGCGGGGCGTAGATGTCGTAGCGCCGCAGTTTTTTGACCCCCAGCAGCCGGGCCTTAAGCCGGAAATACTCCTGGTAGATACCGGCATTGTCGGCGCTGACATTCAACAGGGTTTCGATGGCCTTATCCGGAACCTGGTTGTAAAAATTGCGCATGGCCATCGGGGACACAAAATTCCGGTCTTTGGCGTCCTGATCCCAGTCCTTGGCCAGGGCCTGGTAGATGACGTAGAATTTGGAGATGTTGTCCTGATAAGGCTTGAACAGCCCCTGGTAGGCGGCCTGGCGCTCGGCCGGGCTGGAGCTGTAAAAGTAAGCCCGGACCTGGCTCTGGGTCTTGAATATCTTTTCTTTCTTGCCTTTGGGCTTAAAGCGGTATTCAAAGCCGTCGCTGACCAGGCTGTAAAGCTCGTTCAGGGGGTCGGCCCCGGTGACCTTCTTGCGGGTCATCACTTTTTCCACGTCCTGGTCCAGGGTATGGACCGCTCCCCGGCGCTGGTAGGACAAAACATATTCCAGGTCCGGCACCGCCTTAAAAAGCCTTTGGGCGTTGGCGTCATCCAGCCGGCGCAGGCCCTCCACCGGCTTGCCCATCAGCCACTGGGTGATGGGGATCAGGGCCTGGGTATGGCTGACCATCAGGTCCTGGGCCCGGGATTTGTAAAGCATGGCATCCTGGGAATTGATGTCCACCGACATCCAGAGCGAACCGTAAGATCCCAGCCGGTTGGCATCCTCCTTGAGTCTTTCGGTGAATGACATCATTTGGCGGAAGCTTTCTTCGGACATGGCCGGGGAGAGGGCTTTGTAGTAGTCGCCCAGTTTCAGAATGCTCTTCTCAAAGGCCCGGGAGAATTCGTCAAACTTGCCCCGGGCAATGATGTCGTTCAAGTTCCATTGCAGTTCCTGTTTGGGCATGATGATGGCTCCTTATAATTTATGGTTCAAAGCGCCGGATCCCAATTATATTTAGCGTCATAAATCGCAACACAACGCGTCATTCCCGCACTTCATTGCATTCAGTGTAAACTCCAGCGGGAATCCAGGAAAATAATGGATTCCGGGTCAAGCCCGGAATGACAAGCGGCATAAGACTTGTGTCTCCGGGTACAGAAGGGGAGTCAGCGGCTGATTGATGAAGTAAAAATGTCACTCGGTAACTTTGACCGGATCCACCTTCCAGATCTCACTGGCATATTGGGCGATGGAGCGGTCGCTGGAGAACTTGCCCATCCGGGCCACGTTGTAGATGGATTTTTTGAGCCAGAGGTCGGGCTGCAAAAAGGTCTGGTCCACCTCCTGCTGGCAGCGCAGGTAGTCGGCAAAGTCGGCCAGCAGCATGTAATGGTCGCCCTGGTTCAGCAGGTTGTCCACCAGCGGCTTGAACAGCCCGGGCTCCTCCGGGGAAAAATGTCCGCCGGCCATCAGGTCCAGCACTTTTTTAAGCCGGGGCTGGGAATCGTAATGTTTCCGGGGGTCATAACCCTGCTGCCGGAGTTCCAATACCTGGTCCGTTTTCAGCCCAAAGATGAAGATGTTGTCCGCCCCCACTTCCTCCATGATCTCCACGTTGGCCCCGTCCAAAGTTCCGATGGTCAGCGCCCCGTTCAGGGCGAATTTCATGTTGCCGGTGCCGGAGGCCTCCATCCCGGCGGTGGAGATCTGCTGGGAGAGGTCGGCGGCCGGGATGATCAGCTCGGCCAGGCTGACCCCGTAATTGGCCAAAAAGACCACTTTCAGGTTCTGGCCCACTTCCGGGTCGTGGTTCACCTTTTCGGCCACCGCGTTGATCAGCCGGATGACCAGCTTGGCCGTGGCGTAGCTGGGGGCGGCCTTGCCGGCAAAGATCACGGTCCGCTTGACGTGCCTGCCGTTGGGATTCTCCTTGATCTCATTGTACCGGGCGATCACGCCCAGGATGTTCAATAGCTGCCGCTTGTACTCGTGCATCCGCTTGACCTGGCAGTCGAACAGCGAATCCACCGGAACCTCGATCCCGTTGTGGCGGCGGATGTATTCGGCCAGCCGGATCTTTTTGGAGCGCTTGACCACCTGCCACTTTTCCCGGAACAGCACATCGTCGGCAAAGGGCTCCAGTTTCTTCAGCTGGGTCAAGTCCTTCACCCAGCCGCTGCCGATCTTCTTGGTGATCAGCCCGGCCAGGTCCCGGTTGCAGGTGTTAAGCCAGCGC